>Ga0116228_10000050_pt1 | contig 65869 bp, 48 predicted proteins | sample S1TSphfallax_2_FD_89694 | JGI IMG/M metagenome (GOLD analysis project Ga0116228, IMG submission 89694) | Host-associated microbial communities from peat moss isolated from Minnesota, USA - S1T2_Fc - Sphagnum fallax MG | ecosystem: Host-associated > Plants > Peat moss > Unclassified | place...
CGATGCGCGCCGTGATGCTGGCGGGCGACCAGCTGTTGGCGGGAAGCGCGACAATGGTCGTGGCGGGAGGCTTCGAGTCGATGACCAATGCGCCTTACCTGCTGCCCAAGGCCCGTGCCGGTTATCGCATGGGACATCAGCAAGTATTGGACCACATGTTTTACGACGGACTGCAAAGCCCGTGGGACGGTCAGCTGATGGGCTGCTTCGCCGAGGCCACCGCCGCCCGATTCAACATCTCCCGCGATGCACAGGACCAGTTTGCCCGGGAATCCGTGCGTCGAGCCCAAGCGGCCGTGGACGGCGGCGGGTTCTCGAGAGAAATATCGCCGGTATCGGTGAAGACCCGCAAGGCGGAGACTCTGATTGATCGGGACGAGACGCCGGGAACGCTCGACGTCGCGAAGATTGCGACCTTGAAGCCCGCCTTCAAGGCCGATGGAACCGTCACCGCCGCCAGCTCCGCGAGCATCTCTGACGGCGCGGCCGCGATGCTGCTGACGCGCGCATCCACCGCTGCCCGACGAAGCCTCACGCCGTTGGCGACAGTACGTGGGTATGTGAGCTATGCGACCAGTCCGGAGTGGTTCACGCTGGCGCCGGTGGGTGCCGTGCAGAAGCTCATGAGCCAGCTGGCCTGGAAAGCCCCCGACGTGGATCTTTTCGAAATCAACGAAGCCTTCGCCGTGGTGACCATGGTTGCCACACAGCAGCTCGATCTCGATGCCGCAGCGGTGAACGTCAATGGCGGAGCCTGTGCGCTCGGACATCCGATCGGTGCGACGGGTGCACGTATTCTGACCACCTTGATCCATGCGTTGCAGGCGAGGGGCCGCAGGCGGGGCATCGCAACGCTGTGCATCGGCGGCGGCGAAGCGACGGCGATTGCCGTCGAAATGGAAGCTCCATGACACTCACCCAGCGCAAGGCGGCGCCATGAAGTCGACACTGCTTTGGGCGCGGGACAAGTGGCTGCTGCTTGTCGGTCTCTCGGTGCTGGCGTTCGCGCTCGGCGTTCTCGTCGTCTATCTTTCCCCGTAAGACGATCCTCTGCGATCGGCTCGTCTCGATGGATCGACTCCCGGGAGGTATCGGTGCGGCGGCGCACAGACACGTACGGGCGCTCGACTGATAGTCGCAGTGGATCACCGAGGAGCAGACGTCATGAAATCGCAACCAACGCGCGAGTGCTAGCGGAGCATGGCCGTCGGAACTCACAATCGTGCCCAATGATTTCTCCATCCTGCTGTCGCAGGGCGAGCACATTCAAGGTCTGGTGCGGCAATCCGCCGCTGCGGTGCTTGCAGCGAGTACCGGGATGCAGCAGAACATCGCGACCCTCGGACCCCTGCCGGGTGTCAGCCAGGCGCTCGACGACCAGGCGGCCGCCACTCAGGGTCTGCACGAGGCGGTGATGCGACTCACGGTGCTCAATCAGGCACTGCAGAGCGAGATCCGCGAACGCGATCTGATCAGTCATCAGCTGGCTGCGGCATTCGAACAAGAAGAGGCTTCGCGCAATGCGGCCTTGCATGATCCCTTGACGGGTCTCCCGAATCGCGTGCTGTTCAACGATCGTCTGGAGCACGGCATCGCGCAGGCGACCCGTCACGGGTGGATGCTCGCCGTGATGTTTGTGGACTTGAACGATTTCAAAGTCATCAATGATACCCATGGCCATCAGGCGGGCGATGCCCTGCTCAAGTCGATCGCGTCCCACCTCGCACATGCGACGCGCGATGAGGATACCGTGAGCCGCCATGGCGGTGATGAGTTCTTGTGCCTGCTCACGCCCCTGCATGAGCTCCGGCACATCGCAATGATTGCGGTCAAGATCCTGGCAGCGGTCAAGGCACCCTCCGAGGTGTCCGGGCGGACCGGCCCCGTCTGCGTCCGGGTGGATGGCAGCATCGGGATCTCAGTGTTTCCGAAGGACGGCACCAGCGGTGCCGAATTGATCCGGCGCGCGGATGAAGCGATGTACGTGGCCAAGAGCCGTAAATCCGGTTTTGCGTTTGCAGAATAAGGTGGGATTTCGTACGGTTCCGCACAGACGGCCGGGACGAGCTTCCCTATGTTTCCATCATGCTCCACGAGTTTTTGACGCAAAATCGTCAGCGATTGATCGAACTCTGCCGGGAGAAGGTGGCGAAGCGCTTTGAGCCCGCCGAAACGGCATCCTCGATCGAGCACGGCGTGCCCTTGTTCTTGGAACAACTGATCGAAACCCTCAAGATCGAGCAGACGACGACTGCCCGGAATCCCGAGTCGGAGCCGACTCCGGCGCCCACCGCGATAGGCCGCACCGCCGCGCTTCACGGTGCGGAGCTGTTACGGCGTGGATTCACCGTGGATCAAGTGGTGCACGACTATGGGGATGTGTGTCAGGCCGTGACCGCGCTCGCGGTCGAACAGACGGTCACCATCTCCTCGGATGAATTTCGCACGTTGAACCGCTGTCTCGACAACGCGATTGCCGACGCGGTCGCGTCCTTCGGCGAAGCTCACCGGGTGTCGAGCGACCGCCAGGCGCAATCGGTGCGGCAACAACTCGACGACTATAGCGCAGACCACCGACGGCTCCTTGCGATCGCCCAGCAGTCATTCCTCGCGATCAAGACCGGCAATATCGGCATTGGCGGCGCCACGGGCATGCTGCTCGAGCACACGTTGAAAGAACTCGTTTCGCTCAACGAACGCCTCCAGCCGCCCGAAGCGGCATCCTAGCCTCGTCCTGACGACGCTCGGCACCTCCCGCAACCTTGCGGCCGGTGGTGCATCATGCTCGTATATTTCAACATGGCTCGCATTCGCGACGGGCGCCCGGCGTCAGATTTTTCCTACAGGATTAAGGGCGCTCCGGGGCGCAGGTTACTGCCTATGATATTTCCCGAATTTCGCGGACCAGGGGAGTGCGGGTGGACGACGGCCGTAATAATCAGCTCCAAAGAACGGGCCCGAGCGCAACCCTTTCGCCGCAGTCTCATCCCTTGCAGAGCCATTCCGAGGACGAGCGCGCGGTGGCTGAACGCCTCCAGCTCGCCCTCGACGCCGGTGCGATCCTGGGTACGTGGGTTTGGGATGTGCCGCTCGATCGTGTCACCGCCGATGAGCGATTTTCGCGCACTTTCGGTTTGACCCCGGAACAATGCCAGAACGGTCTTCCCATCGACGAGGTGATCCCTGCCATCCACGCGGCTGATCGCGCCCGGGTGGAAGCGGTGATCGATGAGGCGCTGTCCCGCGGCGGTAGCTACCGATGCGAGTTTCGCGTCAGGCGCGATGACGGGGTGTATCGCTGGGTGGAGGCCAACGGGCGTGTTGAGCTCGGGCCGGATGGCCGCCCGCGTCGCTTCCCCGGCATCATTCTCGATATCGAGACTCGTCGCGCGGCCGAGGCTGAGCGCGACCGGCTGATCGCGCTGCTCCGGACATTTGCACTGGCCGTTCCGGGGGTCGTCTACGCCAAGGATCGGGAGGGCAGGATGCTCGTCGCCAATCAGGGGACGACCGAACTGATCGGCAAGCCGCCGGAGTTTTATCTGGGTAAGACCGACATGGAATTCCTGGATGATAAGGAGCAAGCGGCCGTCATCATGGAAACCGACCGCCGCATCATGCAAACCGGCGTCTCCGAGCAGATCGAGGAGGAAGTCCGTCTACCCGATGGCTCGGAAGCCATCTGGCTTTCGACCAAGACCCCGTTGCGTGACGGCAGCGGCGGGATCATCGGCCTGGCGGGCGCTTCCATCGACGTCACGGCACGGAAAAGAGCGGAGGCGGCGCTGCAAGAACTCAATAGAACGCTCGAGCAGAAGATCCACAAGGCGATCGAGGAGCGGGAACTCGCCCATGAGGCGCTTCGCCAATCCCACAAAATGGAGGCCGTGGGCCAGCTGACCGGCGGCCTCGCCCATGATTTCAACAATTTGTTGACGGTGATCAGCGGCAGTCTCGAGAACCTGCAAAGACGGGTTGCTGAAGGCAAGGTCAACGAGATCGAGCGCTACATCATGGCGGCCCAAGGTGCCGCCATGCGGGCCGCGTCGCTCACCCACCGGTTACTGGCGTTCTCCAGGCGTCAGACGCTCGATCCGAAGATCACCGACGTGCGCCGACTGGTGGGCGAAATGGAAGATCTCATCCGGCGGACGGCGGGTCCGCCGATCGATATCGAGGTCGTCGGCCAAGCCGGTCTATGGCTCGTGCGGGTGGATCAAAACCAACTGGAGAACGCGCTGCTCAATCTCTGCATCAACGCGCGCGATGCGATGCCGGACGGCGGCCGCATGACCATCGAAATCGCCAATGAGCGGCTCGACGATCGGGCCGCCGCGGAGTGCGATCTGCCCCCCGGTGACTATGTTGCACTCAGCGTGACCGACACCGGGACCGGTATGAGTCGGGATGTGATGACCCGCGCCTTCGATCCCTTCTACACCACCAAGCCGCTCGGCGAGGGGACGGGACTTGGATTGTCGATGATATATGGCTTCGTTCGTCAGTCCGGCGGCCAGGTCCAAATCAGTTCAGAGCTGGGGAAGGGCACGAGAGTGTGCCTTTACCTGCCGCGCGATCTGGGACCCCAGGAAGCAGAGGCGGGGGCGGTGGCGGCGCTCCCGTCGCCGAAGACGGTCAAGGGCAGCGGCGAGATGATCTTGGTGGTCGATGATGCACCGACCGTGCGGATGCTGGTGGTCGAGGTGCTCGACGAGGCCGGCTATGCCTGGATCGAGGCGGCGGACGGCAGGACCGCCCTGAGCTTGCTGCAATCGGCGCCGAGGGTCGATCTGCTCATCACGGACGTGGGTCTGCCCGGGGGAATGAACGGCCGGCAACTGGCGGATGCGGCTCGAGTGCTAAGGCCCGACCTCAAGGTTCTTTTCATCACCGGCTATGCCGCCAATGCGGTGGTCGGCAACGGCTGCCTCGAACCCGGCATGCAGTTGCTGACGAAGCCATTCTCCATGGACGCACTCGCGAGGCGAGTCCGCGCAATCCTGCAGACCTAGCCTTCGACCCCCGGGTGTGCAAGAGTTCACCGTAAGATGTCGATGAGAATTCCGGCTGTCGCCGCCGCAGTTGCCGCCACGTTTCTTCTATTGGTCACTGTGGGCGCGCAGGCCGCCGATCATGGCGTGCGGCTGGTGAAGACTTCCATTCCCATGCCGGATGGCGTGCAATTGGCGGCGACGCTCTACATGCCCGCGGACCTGAAGCCGGCGCAGCATGTGCCGGCGCTGCTCGAGTACCTGCCCTATCGGAAAGACGATGACGACGCGGTCACCGACTACGGCCATCATGCGTACTTCGCCCGCCATGGCTATGTCGGCGCGCGAGTCGACCTACGGGGCTTCGGCAACAGCGGGGGAGTGCAACCGTCCCGCGAATACTCGGCGCAGGAGCAGAAGGACGGCGAGCAGGTGATCGCCTGGCTCGCGCGGCAGCGGTGGTCGAACGGCAAAGTCGGCATGCTGGGAATTTCCTGGGGCGGCTTCAACTCGATCCAGCTGGCCATGCGCAGGCCACCGGCGCTGAAGGCGATTCTCGCCGTTGCCGCCACCGAGGAGCTCTACAAGGAAGACGTGCATTATATGGACGGCATCATGCACGTCGATGAATTCGAGGTTGCGATGGACTTGGATCAGGGCCGCAGCGGTGCGCCTGATTTTCCGCTCGACGAGGATACGCTCGCGAAGCGCATGGACTCGCCGCCGTGGTCTCTCGATTACTTTCGACATCAGCGTGACGGTGCTTTTTGGCGCGCACCGATCGGACGCCTGGAAGATATACAAATACCCTGCTTTCTCATCGCCGGGTTGCAGGACGGCTACCGCAACAGCGTCGTGCGCATGCTCGAACGCGTGTCCGCGCCCGTGCATGCGTGGGTGGGTCCCTGGAATCACGACTTTCCGAACGAGAGCATTTACGGGCCGCGGGTGGAGTGGCGGGACCAAGCCGTGCGCTGGTTCGACCACTGGCTGAAGGGCATTGACAACGGCGTCGAGCGGGATCCGAAGCTGGTGTTTTACGAACAGCATGAGCACCCGCCGGGAGCCGAGCCGCAAGACGTTCCGGGCGAGTGGCGGGCCGAATCGTGGCCGCCCAAGGGGCTGAAGACGGTATCGTGGTTTCTGGCGCCCAATCATGAGCTGACGCCTGTGCCGGCGGCCGCGGCCACCGATCACCTGCGCTTCGTGCCCTCGGCGGGTGTGGAAGCCGGCTTCTGGTGGGGGGAGCTGCTGGGGGATCAACGATCGGTCGATGCCTATGGCTTGACCTACGACAGCGCGCCGCTCAATGAAACCGTGACGATGCTCGGTCGTGCCCATGTCCGCTTGTTTGCTTCCGCCGATGCGCCGCTGGCCGACTGGTTCGTGCGCCTCGAGGATGTCGCGGAGGACGGTCGCGTCACGGCCATCACGGGTGCCGGCTTGAACGGCGCGCAGCGGCTGTCGGCGGAGCGACCGGAGCCGCTGGTGCCGGGCCGCGAGTATCGGCTCGACATCGACCTGTACTTGAGTTCGTGGGTGTGGACCCCTGGCCATCGTATTCGCGTCGCGGTGTCGAATGCGCAGTGGCCGATGCTGTGGCCGACGCCTTACCCGATGACGACGACGTTACGTCTCGGCGGCGGGGAAGGCTCCGCCCTCACGCTGCCCATCGTCCCGGCGGTCGGCCGGTCCCCGCCGCCGTTCGCGCCGCCTGAACCGGTGGAGAAGCCCGCGGACATCACGACGACCGGCGACTACGCCTGGCCCGGCACGTGGCTCCTGGAGCGCGACGAGACCACCGGACGCAGTAAGGTCACCTGGCGCGGTGCCGCAGCGCTCAAGTTTCCCTGGGGTTCCTTCGATCATCATGAGCAGCTCGTCTACCACGTCGATGATGCCGATCCCGCCGATTCCGCCGTCGAAGGCGACGGCGAAAGCGTCGAGACGCTGCCGGATCGCGTGCTCACATACCGCGGGCATCTCAAGTTTTCCAGCGATGCGAGCACCTTTCACTATGCGTACACGCGCGAGCTGCTACGGGACGGATCGGTCATACGGACGCGCACCTGGCAGGAGGACATTCCGCGGGACCTGCAATGAGCGCTCAGCCGCCGCGGAGCACCTGCGGTTTCGTGGTTGCAAGCGCTGATGCCAGCGCTTGCGTGAGGCGCTGCCGGTCGATGGGCTTTGACAAATAGTGGTTCATTCCGGCCGCAAGACATTTTTCGCGATCCGTGGCGAGCGCATTGGCGGTCAGGGCGATGACCGGAATATCTCGGTTTCGATGGGTTGGCGGGAACTGGCGCAGTCGCCGCGTCGCTTCGTACCCATCCATTTCCGGCATCTGGCAGTCCATCAGCACGACATCAAAGTCACGGAGACGTAACGCGTCGAGGGCTTCGATACCGTTGGCGGCGCTGAACACCACAGCGCCTTCTTTGCGCAACAAGTGGGTGACGACCTTCTGATTCACGGCATTATCATCCACCACCAGCACCCGGAGCCCGGCATTGAGCAGCGTGTCGCCGGCGGCGGGCGCCACGCTCGGCAACGCCACGGTCGAGTGATCCAATTCCCTGAGCGCGCGCAACAGCATCTCCGGCTTGACCGGCTTATTCACCACTCGATCGAATAGCTGGTCATTGCCCGGCGTTGACGATTGCAACAAAGAGCGCATCAGCAGCAGCGCCGGCGGCGGGGCATCGAAGGAGAGCAGGGCCTGTGCCAACCAATCGGCATCGTGATCGGCCAGGCGCTCATCGACAATCACCGCGAACGGCGCGTTACCGCCCGCCAACCGCAGTCGATACTCATCCACGGCCGCCTGCGCCGAGTTCGCCACGGTGCACTTCGCCCCTGCAGCGCGCAGATGTTCGCAACAGATTGCAGCGGCACGCTCTTGGCCCGACACCACCCAGACCGTGACTCCCGCAAGCGATAGGTCGCCTAACCGCATGCCGGCACCCGGGCAGATGGGCAGGCGAATCGCGAGTGTGAATATCGTTCCTTGGCCGGAGTCGCTCGCCACATCGATCGATCCCCCCATGGCCAGCGCCAACTGCTTGGCAATCGCCAATCCCAGTCCCGAACCCCCGAAGCGCCGTGTGGTCGAGCTGTCGGCCTGGATAAAGGGGGCAAACAAAGAGCCGATTCGGTCAGCGGGTATGCCGATGCCGGTGTCCCAGACCCGGAATATCAAGCTGGCCGGCTCCGATTCGAACGTCACGCGAAGCGATACACCGATTTCGCCGCGCTCGGTGAACTTAACCGCATTGCTCAGCAAATTCAGCAATACCTGCCCGAGTCGGGTGGGATCGCCGCGGTAGTGGGTGGGGATATGCGGTGTGACATCGACGATGAACTCCAGTCCTTTCTCCGCCGCCCGAAAAGCAACCGCATCGACGGCAGCATCGAGGACGGCGCCCAGCTCGAAATCGATGGATTCCAGCTCGAGCCGGCCCGCCTCGATCTTGGAGACATCCAGAATATTGTTGACCAGTGCCAGCAAGCTCTGACCGCTCGACCGGGCGATCTGCGCATACTCGCGCTGATCCGGCGTGAGCGCCGCCTCCATCAACAGGCCGGTCATGCCAATCACACCGTTAAGAGGGGTGCGGATTTCATGGCTCATGTTGGCGAGGAACTCGCTCTTGGCACGATTGGCGGCCTCCGCCTTGACGCTCAGCAACTCGAGATTGCGCGCCCGATCCTCGATCTGCTCTCGAGCATTCACCGCAGCCCAGTAATCGTCATGCACGACCTCGGTGGCTTTGAAGACATACGCCAATACCGCCGAACCCATGATTGCCAGCAGCAGGCTCTCAGTGGTTGCGGTGAACAATAACGTAACGATGCACGGCGCCAGTGCAGCCGTGGGAAAGGACAGGCGCACACTGCGATTCAAGGCCAGCACGGTGGTGCCCGCGGTCGCGACTCCCACCGCGGTCAACATAATGGGGAGACGTGCCGAACTCAGATTCAGCCAGGAGTACGACAGCGCCATGAGAACACCCCAGTGAGCACTGGGTCCTACGACCGCCAGGAAGCCTGCGGTTTTTGCGAGCGTCGGGCGCGTATCCAACCACGTTTCGAATTTCGCATGCATGACCAAGCGCATCACGGTGACGCAGCCGAACACGCTCGTGTTGAGCCAGAAAAATGCGGGTACGATGGAATGCAGGCCAGTCCATAAAGCCAGCAAGAGCCACATGGGTAGGTGGACGTAGGTGCCGCGCTTGGCCCGTTGTGCGAGATCCAACAACGCATTCCGTTCTCGAGGTTGCAATAGTTTTGCGTTCATCGGGATCCAACCTCGCTGATCCATCCTATGTCGGCATGGAACGACGATGGTTGAGGCGAAACTCGGTCCGTAGGCCGATGCGGATATGTCGCAACGCAGCGGCGAGCGGGGACGGGACCTCTGTCGAAACGCTGGGATCGGTCCTCAAGCGCTCCCCGTGGCCGCCGATATCCCTCGCACAGCCAGATTGCTTTGGCGTCAGGGCGGTCGTTCATGCGGAAGTACGATGCAACCGCGGGACGCACCAACGGACGCGCGCGCCTGATGCGCATCGCCCCCCGCGTCTGGGGTCTGTGCCTGTTGATGGCAGTCTCCGCCGTGGCGGAGTCCCCGGCGGTAGCAGCGGCCATGGAAGCGGAGGCTCTCCGCGACAGCGGCTGGGCGGCCCACGCAGACATGGTGTTCCGGCATCTCAAATCGCCGGAAATGCGATACACCAATGCGATTGCACAGGATGCCGAGGGCTTCATCTGGCTTGCCACCCAGAGTGGACTGGTGCGCTGGGACGGTTACCGCTCCCGGGTGTACTCCGCCGATGCGCCGGACAAGACGGCGCTGCCGGCCAACCGAGTTCTCTCGCTGGCCACCGACGCACGCGGTCGGCTGTGGGTGGGCACGGCCGGCGGGGGCTTGGCACGCTACGATCCCCTGCGGGACGCGTTCGAGGCGGTGGACTTGAGTGCCGCCGGCGAGCTGCGCAACGTCAGCGTGTCGGCAATCATCGCCGACGGCGACCGGGGGCTGTGGATCGGCACCGGCCAGGGACTCGACCACCTCGAGCTGGCAACGGCCGCAATCAATCGGGTGGCGCTGGGCGGCGCGCACGTTGCCGTCGAAGCCCTGCTGCAGGACGGCGACGGCACTCTATGGGCGGGAACGGCCGTCGGCCTGATGCGCAGGGTCTCGGGCAGCGATCATTTCAGCCCGGTGGCGCTCGAGGTCGTCGGGACCGCGACGCCCGGCGTACGAACCCTGCGCCGCGACAGTCGCGGGAACCTGTGGATCGGTAGCGACGGCTCGGGAGCCTTCGTGATCGAGGCGGGACACAGCGAGGCGCGGGCGGTGCTCGAAACGACCGCGGCGTCGCCTTTGGGAAGCGAATCCATTACGGCAATTTTGGAAGTCCAACCCGGCCAGATCTGGCTCGGCACCGCCCATCGCGGCATCGTCGTTGTCGATACTGGGTCGGCCTGGCGCACCCGGCGGCTGCGCTACAACTTGGATCAGTCGACGAACCTCGAGGACGAGAACATCCGCGCCATGTTTCGTGACCGAAGCGGCTTGGTCTGGGTCGCTTGCACGATGGCCATGAACGTCCATGATCCGCGGCAACGCGGCATCTCGACACTGGTCGGCGGGGCCAATGGAGACAGGCCGATTTCGGGTGTTCAGGTGCCCTTCGTGCTGGCGACTCCCGACGGCCGGGCCTGGCTCAGTATCGGTGATGCTGGCGGTGTCGATATTCTGGATCCGCTGGCGGGTCGAGTCGCTGAGCTGCGCGCCGATCCGGCCCACCCGTTGAGTGCGTTGCCCGTGGCGCGCGTGTTGTCGATGGCCATGGCAGCCGACGGCGAAGTCTACATCGGCACACGGACCGGCCTGTACAAGTCTGACTCGAAAGGCCGGCACGTGACGCGCGTGGCGATTCCGCAGCGCGCGGCCGATGCGGCGACGTGGTCGCTGTGTTTCGATGGACAGGTGTTGTGGATAGGCGGTGTGGACGGTCTGTGGGCAACGACCGCGACGCTCGCGGGCCCAATGGCGTTACTGCGCCACGAGACGGCTGAACGGCTCGGCAACCAACGCGTGACCGCGATTCTGCGGGGCAGGGGCGACACGCTTTGGGTCGGCACGGCGACCGATTTGATCCGCGTCAACGTCGCGTCCGGTGAGGTGGAGCGGCTGCCCACCGACACCGCCGATCCGACGGCGTTCCTTGCAGGCTATGTGGCTGCGTTGCTGATCGACGGACAGCAACGTCTCTGGGTGGCCACGTCGGAGGTCGGCATTCAGATTCTCGAGGGACGCCACCCGGATGGACGAGCGCGCTTTCACCGGCTGCGGCGGCGCGATGGGCTGCCGCACGACGATGTGGACCAGTTGCTCTCGGACCTTCAAGGCAACATCTGGGCCAGCACCGATAATGGTCTGGTGGTGATCGACCCGGCAACGTATTCAATGCGTACGCTCGGAGCACCGCAAGGGCTGACCATACTGCAGTACTGGACGAATTCCGGGGCGCGGACGGCCGCCGGCGAGTTGCTGTTCGGCGGTCAGGGCGGCCTCACCGTGGTTCGCCCCTCCCTGGTGAGCACTTCGTACTATCGGCCGCCGGTGGTCGTCACCGAGGTGCATGCCGGCGGAAGCGCCGTGGTGTCGAGCAGCTTAAACGGCTTGAACTCCCCGAAGCGCTTGGATATCCCCTCGGACGACCGCAGCCTCATGGTCGAATTCGCAGCCCTCGACTACACCGCGCCCGAGGAAAATCACTATGGCTATCGGCTTCGCGGCTTCGACAAGGATTGGATCATCACCCAGCCCACCCGCAGACTTGCCTCGTACACCAACCTGCCTCCCGGCGATTACACGCTGCAGCTGCGCGGCTCGGGTCCGCAGGCACCGTCCTCGCCCGAGATGCTGAATCTGCCCATTCGAGTGCTCCCAGCCTGGTACGAGACGGCCGGCTTCAAGCTGCTCGCGGGCACGCTCGCGCTGCTCGCCGTCGCCGGTGTGATGCAGATCCGCACAGCCCTGCTGCGACATCGGCAAAAGGAGCTGGAAAAGTTGGTCGCCGATCGGACAGCCGAACTGCTGCAACGAAGCGTCGAGCTGCGGGAGAGTCAGCAACAGTTGGAGCAGATCGCCTATCTCGATCCCCTCACCGGTATTGCCAACCGCCGGCTGTTCGATTCGGAACTCGCTCGCCTGACCGCGCACGCATTGCGGGGCAGCGCGAACTTCACGCTATTGCTCGTTGATCTTGATCACTTCAAACAAATCAACGACACCCTCGGACATGATGCGGGCGATGCCTTGCTCATCGAGGTTGGCCGCCGGCTCGTCGCGACGTTACGCCTGAGTGACCGAATATTTCGCATCGGGGGCGACGAGTTTGCGGTATTGCTGCCGGAAACCTACGACCCGGCCGATATCGAAGCGGCCTGCAGTCGCATTGTGGAGAACTTGCGGCGGCCGTTCGCCTACCTCGACCAGACCCTCAAGCCCAGCACCACCGTCGGTGCGGCGTGTTGGTCCGCCACCATGGCGGGCTTCGATGCTCTCTATAAGTCCGCCGATCTGGCGCTGTACGAAGCGAAGGCCGCGGGGCGGGGGACCTGGTGCATTTCACAGCTGGGGCGTGTCCCGCAGAATGCCTGAGTTCCGGGCGATCAGGGTGTCACAGTAAGCGGCGCAAGGCATCGAGCAGTACGGCCAAGTGTTCCTGGGTATGATCGGCAAACACGGCGCAGCGAATGACGCCGGTGCTGCCTGTGCCGATGTACGTCGAGCGGTAAACAAAAATGCCCTCGGCGAGAAGGGCGGCATGCAAGCGCAGAGTGGACACGGTTGAATCCAGCGCGAACGCCGCAATCGGAGCGATGTCGTCGCCATGAAGTGCTAAGCTGAAGTTCTTTCCCAGGTTGAACGGTATATTGCGGTAGATCAAGCGGTTGAGCCATTTTTCGGTGTCGAGCGAGTGGCTACACGGTGATCGAATGCAGTAATTCGAGCGCGCGGGCTTGAGTGGGGTTGGGCAGCGTGGTCATCTGGAAGGTGGTGCCGCTGCGCTTTCCGACTCGCGCCTCGCAGGTATTGCGCACGATGGTTGAGAGATCGGCGAGCAAGGTGCGGAAGCTGTGAACGGGTGAGCCGTCTTTGAGTTCTCGAGTGGACACCTTGTCGAGCGCGGCGTCGGAGCGCGTTGCGGCGGCGACCGGGTCGCGATGCTTCTTTGCCTCAAGGTCTTCGTCGGCGAACATCAACTCGCGCCAGGCCTCGCGCATGTGCCACTCGACGTAGTAGGCGAGCATGCACAGGAAGATGTGCGCACGCACGCGGGTCTCGAGATGATGGTGGATGGGGCGGATGTGCAGATCGATGGTCTTCATCGACCGGAACGCACGCTCGACTTCGGCGAGCGCCTTGTAGTTGCGCACCGCGTCGTTGCTGCTCATCTGACTCTTCGTCACGTTGGTGCGGATCACGTACAGTCCATCGAGCGCCGCCTCGGCGGCGATCTGACCCTCGAGCCGCTTGAACTCGAAGCCGTTCTCCTCGATGGTGAGCGCAAAGTGCTTGCCCACCTTGTACTTGTTGACGACCTTGCCGACCCGTACGCCGATTTTGTCGCGTCCGGCGAGAGAACCGTTATCGATACGGGCACGGACTTTCTCCAGCTCCTTTTCGGTGGCCCCCAACAGGGCCTCGCGCTTGTGTGCGCGGAGCTTGCCGAGATCAACGTTGCGACAGGCCATCAGCCGCTCACCTGGGAAGTCCGGATGCGAGAACTCAAAGAGATTGCGTTCATCGAACAGCCCGAGTTGCAGCTCACCACCCTGCACCAAAGATCGGATCTGCGTGCTCTTGAGCGCCGTAATCCAGGAAAGGCCCTCGAGCGTGCGAAGCTCGCCGATCGCCTTGTGCGAGATCATGCCGCGATCCCCAACGAGCACCAGGCGCTCGAGGCCAAACTGCTCGCGCAGTTGCGTGACCTGCGGCATCAGTGTGCTCGCATCCGCGGTATTGCCCTCGTACACCGAGATCGCCACCGGGCACCCGCTGCGGTTCGTCAGCAGACCGTAGTTCACCTGGGGCGTATTACGCTTGCCGTCCCGGCTGTAGCCGATCTTGGCGAGCGGACAACAACGACCCTCGAAATAACTCGAGCTCAAGTCATACAGCGCGAGTGCGCCCTCGGATAAATGCCGTGCCGCGAGCTTCTTCTGGATCGCTGTTTGGCGTTCGAGCAGCCAGTCCATCGCGCCATACAGGTCCGTCTCATCGGCATCGAGCACCCCATACTCCTCGGCGAGCGTCGTGGTCTGCCACCAGCGGGTCGTGGCGAGCTTGGTGTTCGGGGCGAGCACGCGTGCGGCCACCATCGCGCACACCGCATCGCGCTCAGGGCTCGATCGTGACGCAATGAGCGCCTCAAAGCCGAGTCCTTGCATGGCTACACGCACCGCTTGAACGGCACCGTGCGAGCGCGACTGCGTGGTCTGCCAGAGCTCCTCGACCGGCCGCACCGTCTGTCCGGACAACACCGCACGAATCGCCTCGATTTGCTCATCTGACAGCGTCGAGAGGTTCGCGAGCGTGCGTTTACGCACCTTTTTGCCCTCCCGGTAGGACTCACGCAGCAAGTACGTGGGTCTTGAGGTTCGGTTTGGCACGCCATCGATATGCATGGCTACATGATGCCATCGGAATCAGCCCGAATCAACCAGAAAACTCGAATTACATGGCTACATTATTCACATGCCTCAGGCGCATAAAAGCGCGCAAACCCGGTGATTTACGGGCTGCGCGCCATCTCAATTCAAAAACGAGGGGAAGAACTTCCGTTTAGTTCAGGCGACGCGGGCTTCGGCGATAACGGTCTTGTCGCTATCCGCGTCGGTCGCGCCTTCGGCATCGCCGAGCGCCGGCGCTTCGGCGGGACTTGCGGCCCCGGCCGGCGTTGCGGCGGCGGTGGGTGTTGCCGCAGCGGTGGACGTTGCGGCAACGCTGGACATTGCGGCCCCCGACGGCGTTGCGGCGGCGGTCGGCGCGCCGCCGGCGGCTGACGTGGCGGTGGGCAGGGTGATCTTGAAGCGGGTCTCGTAGCCGGCGAGACTTGCCAGCGCGATTTTCCCGCCGGCGTTATGGATGTAGCGGCGAACCAGCGACATTCCCGCGCCGTGAGCTTTGCCGCCTGCCGAGCTCTCGAGCGTGGAATAGCGTGATCGGAAGATCAACTTGATGGCCTCGCGGTCGCGCATGCGTGCGGCCGCCTCGGTGGTCACGATGCCGCGAGCCACCGCGGTGGCCCGGACCTCGTCGGGGATGAGGCCGCAACCATCGTCCTCGAACAGCATTTCATAATGCGACTCGCGCACCCGCCACTCGAGGCGCAACAAGCCGGTGGGCGGTTTGCCCGCTGCCAGGCGGGTGGCGGGCGGCTCGATGCCGTGCGTCACGGCATTGCGAATGAGTTGGATTGCGACATTCTTGACGGCGGCCTGATAGACGGCTGGCACGCCTTGCAAACCGGTGGTTTCCAGCACCACTTGTTTATTCTCTTCCTGTGCGACGTGTTCGGTCAGGGCGCGCAAGGCACCCTCGAGCCTGCCGGCAATGGCGGATCGCTCGGTTTCGGTGGACACTGCCGCCGCGGTTTCCGCCGCCGCGAACGTCGGCGCCTCCATGATGAGCGTGCCACCTTCCGTCATGCGCGGCGCCGGCACGGCTGCCTCGGGCTCGTGCATAGGCCCCGCCGCCGCGGCCACGCGCTTGACGAGATCGAAGGCGTTGTAGAGTTCGTCCAATTTGACGGTGAGCGGCAGGAAGTCGCTGCCGCTCACCGTCGCGCGTTTACGCAGCTCGTAGAGAGCGTCCTCGAAGCTGCGTGCTGCGACCTCGAGGGCGGACAAGCGGAAGGCCGAAGCCTCGCGTCGAATCCGGTCGACCTCGTCGAGCAGCTCGTCGAGCTTGTGCCGGAATGCCGCATCCTCTCGCGAAGGTTTTTTCATGACCGCCGCGATGGTTTTCATCGTGCCGTCGGCCTTGACCAAGAAACCGCTGAAGCGCGTCTCGCCCATCTGCAGGATGGCGCGCAGGATTTGCCCCTGGGTGTGGAATTGCAGCTTGAGGTCGTCGAGTTCGCGAGCGGTTTGGAGTTGCGCCGTGATGTCGGTGACGCGCACCAGCCAGTTCTGTGTGTCGCCCGCGTCCACCGGATCGAAGTCGAAGGAATAATGGTGCGCCTCGAAGGAGCCTTCACCCTTGGGCAGCCGGACATCGATATCTTGCAGCGTGGTCCGCGAGCCGGCGCTCGACAACTCACCCAGAAAGCCGCGTATGGTCGTCAGGGTTTTCATCGAGACGATGGGTGCGACCAGTTTCTCGAAGCTCAGATCGCCGAATTCCTTGCGTTGAAACAACGTTGTCATCGCGGCCGACACGGGCGCGAGGATCCTAGCCTTGGCATCCATGAGGAAAACGCCCTGGCTTGAATGTTTCAGGAGGGCATCGGTGACCCGGCTGCCGGCCGCCAACAGCGTTTGTTTTTCGCGCGCCTGACGCTTGAAGCTGATGAACATCGTTCAAGGGTGCCAAAGACTCGAACCGGCTTGCATGACGGTGGTCACAGCTCGTTCGCTTTGGCGGACAGTACTCGACCGACTGCGACGGCGGTCACAGTGCGAATCAAGCCACTGCCGTCAGCGGTCCGAGATCGGCGAGCAGTTCCTCCGCCGACTCGTAGCGAGCGGCTAGATCTTTGGCCATCAGTCGATCGAGCAACGCCTGTTGCAGAGCAACATTCGGTGGCAGTTGGGGGACCGGCGAACTCGTATGCTGGGCCATGATGGCGACAGCGCTGCGGCCCGTGTAGGGGCGCTGTCCGGTCAACATCTCGTAGAACATGACACCCAGGCTATAGATGTCGGTGCGCGCATCGACTTTAAGACCCTGGGACTGCTCCGGGCTGATGTAGTAGGGGGATCCCAGCACCTGCCCGGCCACGGTGGTTCCGGCGTCATCGGCCTCACGGCGGGCGAGGCCGAAATCGATCAGCACCGGTGAATTGTCCTCGCGCAGCATCACGTTCGCCGGTTTCAGATCGCGATGCAATATTCCGAAGGCGTGGATGACGCGCAGCGCCTCGGCGATGCCGCGCAAATAATAGAGGCTCTCATCGATGCTCAAGGGGTTGCGCAGCCGGTCGCGCAAATCGCCGCAAGGAATGTGTTCCATGACGAGAAATTGATGCCCGGGCAGCACGCCGAAATCGTAGATTTCGGCAATGGCGCGTTGCGAAATGCTGGAGATGATTTCGTATTCGCGCTGAAAGCGCTCGGCATCGTCACGCTCCCGGCGGGAGCTGCCGCGCTTCATGACCTTGAGCACCACGTTGCGGCGCAACCGCTCGCTGCGGGCCAGATAGACCGAGGAAAAATTGCTGGTCGAGATTTCCTTGACGATGCTGTAGCCGGGTATCCGGATCGCGTCGGCCATCGCCGCGGGGGTCAGGAGCGCTGCGGCCGGTGTCTGAGGCCGGCGCTTGCGCTCCTGGGCCGTCGTAATTGCCTGCAGCAGGGCATCACCGGTGATCTCGGCGAGCGGCAGATAATCCTTCGCGCCGCCTTTCATCGTACGTACCGCGGTCGACTCCGAGCCGTTCTCGGCGAGCACGATGGCATACAGCTCAGGATCGGTACGCAACAGTTTTTCGAGATAATCGAGCCCTTGGCTCGCGGCGGCGTCGCTGCGGAAATCGACGTGCAAAATCACAGCGTCGGCCGTTCGCTCGTCCAATGCCGGCGACGGCAGTGCCAGATCGTCGATGGCCGCGGCCATGACGCGGGCGCTCGGCCAATGGCTGGTCACGTGATGACTCAGCCATTGCTGGCGTTTCTTGTCACCGCCGAACATCAAGAGTATCGGATCCGTCGCGCTCGCCATTAGTTCAGATTAGACTGCTTCGCACAAGGCGCGCGTGTCGGGATTTCACATTTTGCGGGCCGCCGGCCACGGGAAAGGGGCAAGTCAGGCCCCCGACGTCAAATTTACTTGGATTCGAACCTGGAAATTTGAAACCGATGCCCCACCATGCCAGTCTGGCGTGTCTTGTCAACGTGTTCGCAAAGGATGAGTTCAATGGGAAGCATGAGAACCTGGTCCCTTGCGGGAGTCGCAGCGGCCTTCATCATCGTCGTCCACCAGCGGTCGAGTGCCGAGGTGGGGACGCCACCCGCCGCGCCGACCGCAATTGCCGTTCCCACCTCACCGGCGCCCGTTTCGGCGCGAGTGACTGGCCTGCCGGACTTTTCCGGCCTGGTGGCCGAGACAGGACCTGCGGTGGTCAACATCAGCGTCACCGAGAAACCGCAAAAGTCGATGGGCGGCGGTGACCCGGGCGAGGGCGGCGATGATCCGCTGTCGCAGTTCTTCCACAAGTTCCAGATGCCGAGTCCTGAACATGCGCCGCCCAGCCGTGGGATCGGCTCCGGCTTCATCGTGAGCTCGGACGGCTACGTGCTCACCAATGCACACGTGGTTGCCGACGCCTCGGAAGTGACCGTGAAATTGACCGATCGGCGCGAATTCGCGGCCAAGGTGATCGGTGTCGACAAGCGCAGCGACGTGGCGCTCATCAAGATTGCCGCCACCGGGCTGCCGTTCGTGCATTTCGGCGATCCGGCGCAGGTCAGGCCCGGTCAATGGGCGATCGCGATCGGTTCGCCGTTCGGCTTCGAGAATAGCGTCACCGCGGGCATCGTCAGCGCCACCGGCCGCACCCTGCCGGACGAGACGGGCGCCTATGTGCCGTTCATTCAGACCGACGCCGCCGTCAATCCCGGCAACTCCGGTGGGCCGTTGTTCAATCTCGACGGTCAGGTGATCGGCATCAACTCACAGATTTACAGCCGTACCGGCGGCTACATGGGCATGTCATTCGCCATTCCCATCGACGTGGCGTTGAGCGTCAAGGATCAGCTCTTGAAGAACGGCAAGGTAAACCGCAGTCGCATCGGCGTGGCCGTTCAGGATCTGGGTCAGCCGCTGGCGCAGTCCTTTGGTCTCAGCCGGCCGCATGGGGCACTCATCAGCGCGGTCGAACCGCAAAGTCCCGGCGAGCGCGCCGGTCTCAAACCGGGCGATATCATCATGAGTGTCAACGGACGCAATATCGATCATTCCTGGGACTTGCCTGCGGTGATCGCCCAACTGCCGCCCGGCACCGAGGCGCATCTCGGGATCTGGCATGATCGCAAAGAGAGCGAAGTGACCGTCAAGACCGTGTTGCTCGAGGACACTCCGCCGCAGGCGGCGAAGGTGTCGAGCGAGGATGGCGGCGGCAAGTTGGGTATCAACGTGCGTCCCCTCAAGCCGGACGAACAGCAGGAACTGCACACGCGAGGCCGCCTCGTCGTCGAAGATGTCTCCGGCCCCGCCCTGGCCGCCGGCCTGCAGGCGGGCGACGTGGTCCTTGGCGTCAATGGCGCGGGCGTCTCGACCGTCGCCGATCTCAAGCGGGAGGTCGAACGCGCGGGTCGCAGCGTGGCGCTGCTGATCCAGCGCGAAGATGCGCAGATCTACATACCCATTGATCTGGGATGAACTCCACCGCGCCGTTATTCACCGCCAACCCAGCCTTCCGCGCCGGCCTCGAGCCGGCGCCCTTCCTGCCGACTACGCGGGCCGAGATGCAGGCCCTCGGCTGGGATCAGTGCGACGTCATCATCGTCACCGGGGATGCCTACGTCGACCATCCGAGTTTTGGCATGGCCATCGTCGGACGTGTGCTGGAGGCGCAGGGCTTCAAGGTGGGTATCATTGCCCAGCCGGACTGGCGTGGCACGGCCGACTTCGAGGTCCTGGGAGCACCGCGACTGTTCTTCGGTGTCACCGGCGGCAACATGGACTCCATGGTCAATCGCTACACGTCGGACCGTCGCGTGCGCAGCGACGATGCCTACACGCCGGGCGGTGTCGGCGGCAAACGGCCCGATCGTTGCGTGATCGTCTATTCGCAGCGGGTTCGCGAGGCTTATAAAGAAGTACCCATCGTCTTGGGCGGCATCGAGGCAAGTCTGCGGCGCATCGCCCATTACGATTATTGGTCCGAGCAGGTGCGCCGCTCCGTGCTGGTGGATGCGAAAGCGGATCTGCTGGTGTTCGGCAACGCTGAGCGACAGATCGTGGCCATTGCGGAGCGCCTGCAGGCGGGGGCCGCGATCGAGACGATCGATGATCTGCGCGGCACGGCCTTCGTTCGCCGCGCCGTACCGGCCGATTGGGTCGAGATCGATTCGACCGAGCTGGATACGCCGGGCCCGCTCGCGCCACCGAGCAATCCGTATGAGGTGATGGAGCCCGCGGCCGGCGGAGCTGCCGGATCGCCGGGCGCCGCCAAGCCGGGCGCGCCCGCGCAAAGCGGCGCAGCGCCCGTCGCTCACGTGGTGAAGTTTTTCCGCCAGGTGCCGAACGCGCAGCGCGAGCGCAGCGTCATTCGTCTTCCCGCGTTCGAGCAAGTGAGGGGAGATGCCGTGCTGTACGCGCATGCCTCGCGCATCCTGCATCTGGAATCAAACCCGGGCAATGCGCGCGCGCTGGTGCAGCGGCATGGCAATCTCGATGTCTGGCTCAATCCGCCGCCCATTCCCCTCGCCACAGCCGACATGGATGCAGTTTACGAACTGCCGTATGCGCGCTTGCCGCACCCACGTTATGGCGAGGCGAAAATCCCCGCCTACCAGATGATTCGCTTTTCCGTCTCCATTCAGCGCGGCTGCTTCGGCGGCTGTACCTTTTGCTCCATCACCGAGCACGAGGGGCGGATCATCCAGAGTCGTTCCGAGGACTCGGTGATCCGTGAGATCGAGACCATCCGCGATACCGTCAAGGGTTTTACCGGCGTGATTTCCGATTTGGGCGGGCCGACGGCGAACATGTATCGCTTGCATTGCAAGAGTGAACAGATCGAATCGGCCTGCCGGCGGCCGTCCTGTGTGTTCCCCGGTGTCTGCCCCAATCTCAACACCGATCATGCGCCGCTCATCAAACTGTATCGCCGCGCGCGTGCGCTCAAGGGTGTGAAGAAGGTGTTGATCGCCTCCGGTGTTCGCTACGACCTCGCCATCGAATCGCCGGAGTACGTGAAGGAGCTGGCCACTCACCACACCGGTGGGTACCTCAAGATAGCTCCCGAAGCCTTGGCCGACGGGCCGCTCTCCAAGATGATGAAGCCGGGTGTCGGGACCTACTACAAGTTCAAGGAATTGTTCGACAAGTACTCCCGCGAGGCCGGCAAGGAGCAGTACCTCATTCCGTACTTCATCGCGGCGCATCCCGGGACCCGCGACCAGGACATGCTGGATCTGGCGTTATGGCTCAAGAAGAACGGTTTTCGCGCGGACCAGGTCCAGGCCTTCCTGCCGTCGCCCATGGCGACGGCGACGGCCATGTACCATTCCGGCAAGAATCCGCTCAAGCGCATCAGCCGCAACAGCGAGGACGTGGTCATACCGAAAGGCATGAAGGTGCGCCGGCTGCACAAGGCGTTCCTTCGTTATCATGATCCCGAGAACTGGCCGTTGCTGCGCGAGTCGCTGAAACGGATGGGACGGGCGGATCTCATCGGCAATGGCAAGCATCACTTGATCCCGGCCTACCAACCGGTGGCCGGCGCGCGCAAGCCGGGCGTTCGTGCGGGTGCTGCGGGCGGCGGGTTGCCGTTTCGGACCCAACACACCGGCCTGCCGCCGGCGCGACCGCCCAAGAACCTGCGCCGCCCTTGAGGAAGGTGTGAAGCGGCGCCTAGGTTCTGCGCTTCCCCTTGCTGGCACTCGCCCGTACCATTACAGTTCCGGCCTGTTGCGTGGCTCCGGCCGCTTTTCATCAATGAATATTACGGGATGGCGAGGAATGCCGGGCCGGCGTGACGCGCAAATTACAGTATGGATAAATGGATCGTTCATAAATTCGGCGGCTCGAGCGTCGCTGACTCCGCGTGCTTTCGCAGGGTGGCGGATATCATCGAGGCGTCCGACCGGCCCCGGGAGGCCGTCGTCCTGTCTGCCTGTCGGGGCGTCACCGACGCGCTGCTCGGCTTGGTCCAGTTGGCCGAGCGGGCCGATGGCGACTTCATGGCTGCCATCGAGACGCTCAAGGCACGCCACCTGGCGCTGGCTGCCGAACTCGTAAGCGCCGACGCGGCGGCGGCCTATGCCACGCAACTGGAGCAGGATTGCCGCGACATTGCCGGCATGCTGCAAGCGGTTCGATTGATCCGCTCGGCACCGCGCAGCATGCGTGACGTGGTGGCCGGCTACGGCGAGATCTGGTCCACCCGGCTATTCGCGCCGTTCTTGCGCGAGCGCGGACGCATCACGGGTGCGGTGCAGTGGGTCGATGCCCGTGAGGTCGTGATCGTCGAATGGGGGCCGCTGGGCCCGGCGGTGCAATGGGCCACCAGTGAAACCAACCTCAAGGCTCTGGTGCCGTCCGGATTCACGGGACGGCTCGTGGTCACTGGCTTCATTGCGACCACGACCACCGGCACGCAGACCATTCTTGGCCGCAACGGCAGCGACTTTTCCGGCTCGATATTCGGCGCGTTGCTGCATGCCGAGGAAATCGTGATTTGGACCGATGTCGACGGCGTGCTGTCGGCTGATCCGCGTCTCGTGCCGAATGCCCAGGTGATCGATCAGCTGTCCTACAGCGAGGCGATGGAATTGGCGTACTTCGGCGCCAAGGTCATCCATCCGCAAACGATGGAACCTGCCGTGGCGCGGGGTATTCCCATCTACATACGCAATACCTTCGCGCCTCAGAAACGCGGCACGCTCATCTGCGCAAGTCCCAAGTCGGCGCTCAAGGTGAAGGGCATCACCACCATCGACCGGGTGGCGCTGGTCAATCTCGAGGGCGCCGGCATGATCGGTGTGCCGGGAACGGCGAACCGGTTGTTCGGCGCGCTGCGCGACGCCGGCATCTCCGTGATCCTGATTTCTCAGGGCAGCTCGGAGCATTCCATATGCTTCGCGATTCCCGAGACACAGGCGGTACGGGCGGAAGCTGCGGTGCGCCGGGCCTTCGATGCGGAGCTGCGCGACGGTCAGATTCAACGTGTCGACGTGGGTCTCGGTCTCAGCATTCTGGCGGTGGTCGGCGATGGCATGGCCGGTGCGCATGGCGTCGCCGCGAAGGTCTTCAATTCGCTGGGCGATGCGGCCATCAATGTGCGTGCCATTGCGCAGGGCGCGTCGGAACGCAACATCTCCGTGGTGGTGGATGCCAAGGGTGCGGCGAAAGCCCTGCGCGCCGTGCATGCCGCCTTCTATCTCTCACCCAACACCCTGTCGATCGGGCTGATCGGTCCGGGCACGGTGGGCCGAGTGCTCCTGGCGCAACTGGATTCGCAGGTCGAACGACTGCGCTCGCTCAACTTGGACCTGCGGATTCGCGGCATCGCCGGCTCGAAACGCATGCTGCTGTCCGAGGACTCCATCGATCTGAAGCGGTGGCCGGCATTGCTCGAGAGCGCGGGTGAGCCCCTGGATATGGAGAAGTTCACCAATCATTGTCAGGCGGACTACATTCCGCATACCGTGATAATCGATTGCACGGCGAGCGCCGACGTGGCCGCGAACTACCGCGCCTGGCTCACCCGCGGCATACATCTGGTGACTCCCAACAAGAAAGCAAACAGCGGTCCGATGCCGGAGTACAAGGCGTTGCAGGAGGCAGGCCGGGCGACCGGCACGCATTATCTGTACGAAGCCACGGTCGGCGCGGGTTTGCCGGTGATCCAGACGCTCCGGGACTTGCGCGAGACCGGCGATGACATCGTGCGAATCGAGGGCATCTTCTCCGGCACGCTCGCCTATTTGTTCAACGTATTCGATGGCAGCGAGACGTTCTCCTCCATCGTCCGGACCGCGAAGCTCAAGGGGTATACTGAACCGGATCCTCGCGATGATCTGTCGGGATTGGACGTGGCGCGCAAGCTCATCATTTTGGGGCGAGAAATGGGATTGACTTTGGAAATGACCGACGTGGCGGTGACGGGTTTGGTGCCGCCGACGCTCGCCGATGTCGGGATCGACGAATTCATGGAACGACTGTCCGATTTCGATGCGGCCATGGCGGCGACATTGGCCGATGCCACCCGCGATAAGCAGGTGCTCCGCTATGTCGGCCGAATCGAGGCCAATGGCAAAGCCACCGTGGGCCTGACCCGATTGGATGCGCGGCACGCCTTTGCCAACATCGCGCTCACCGACAACGTGGTGCGCTTCGCCACGCGGCGCTACTGCGACAACCCGCTCATCGTGCAGGGACCGGGTGCCGGCCCCGAGGTGACCGCGGGCGGCGTTTTTGCGGATTTACTGAGGTTGTCTGCCTACCTGGGCGCGCATCTTTAGAACTGCCAACTCTCGAAGGAATGCTGTGCTGACCGACGTTACCGCTTTTGCTCCCGCCACCGTGGCCAATGTGGGTATCGGCTTCGATATCCTGGGTCACACGGTGGAAGCCGTCGGCGATCGTGTGCGCCTGCGCCGGATCGATGAGCCGGTGGTTCGAATCCGCTCGGTGACCGGCATCGCCGGCGATCTGCCGGTCGAGGCGAAGAGCAACACCGCGGGCCGCGCGGTGCAGGCCCTGCATGCCGCCCTTGATCTGCCTCATGGCTTCGAGATCGACATCGAGAAGGGCATCCCGTTGTCGTCTGGTTTGGGCGGTTCGGCCGCCTCGGCCGTGGCGGCGGTGGTTGCCGCGAACGCCCTGCTCGAAGCGCCTTTTCCACGCTTGCAGCTGCTGAAATTCGCCATGGAAGGGGAGATCGTCGCCAGCGGCTCGGCGCACATCGACAACATCGCGCCCTGTCTGTTCGGCGGTCTGGTGCTGAGCGTCGGCATCGACAATCCGCGCGTCAAACAAATCCCGGTCCCGGCGGCCCTGCGCTGCGTGCTCGTGCACCCGCACATGCGGCTGGGCACGCGCGAGGCGCGGGCGATCTTGAAGCCTGAGATCTCGCGTTCTGATTTCATCTGGCAGTCGGCCAATCTCGCCGGCTTCATCAGCGGCTGCTACTCGAACGACCTCGACATGATCCGCGAGTCTTTCAACGACGTCATCATCGAGCCGCAGCGTCATTCGCTGATTCCCGGTTTCAAGGATGTGCAGCGCGGAGCCATGTCGGCCGGTGCGCTGGGTTGCTCCATTTCCGGGGCCGGTCCGACGATCTTCGCCTGGGCGGAGCTGCAAGAGGCCGAGGCGGTTCGCGGCGCCATGGTGGCCGCATTCGCCCGCCATGGCCTCGACTCCGATTGCTGGATTTCGCCGCTCGAGAATTATGGCGCTCGCGTGGTGCGGGCCTGATGTCGGCGCTGCAGTACACGAGTTCGCGGGGGTCGGCGCCGGCCATCACGTTGAGCGAAAGCATTCGTCAGGGCCTCGCGCCGGATGGTGGCCTCTACATGCCGGAGCACCTGCCGCGCGTCGATTCGACGACGCTTGCCGGTGCGTTGCGTTTACCGCAGGTGGCGCGGGAGGCGCTAGCGGGGTTCTTCGCCGGCGATCGACTCGAGGCGCAGCTCGGCACGATCGCCGATGCCGCGCTTGATCTGGCGGCACCGACCACGGCGGTCGAGGGCGCGGCGCACCGCTTGTTCGCGCTCGAACTGTTCCATGGACCCACGGCCGCATTCAAGGACTTCGGCGCCCGCTTCCTGGCCGAAAGTTTGCAGTGTTTGGAGGGCGAGGCGACGCAGCCGCTGACGATTCTGGTGGCGACCTCGGGTGACACGGGCGGTGCCGTCGCCGCCGCCTTTCATCTGCGGCGCTGGGTGCGTGTGGTAATCCTCTATCCGAAGGGTTTGGTGAGCGCCCGTCAGGAGCAACAGCTGACCTGTTGGGGTGACAATGTCATCTCGCTGCGCATCGACGGCACCTTCGATGACTGCCAACGGCTGGTCAAGGAGGCGTTCGTCGATCACTCGCTGCGCCACCGCCACCGCTTCAGCTCCGCCAACAGCATCAACATCGGCCGCTTGCTGCCGCAGATGGTGTATTACGTGGCATCGAGCTTGGATGTCGAGCGGCGCACCGGCGCGAAGGCGAGCTACATCATTCCCGCCGGCAATTTGGGCAATGCCTTCGCCGCCGTCTGGGCGCGCGAGTTGGGATTTCCGATCGGCCGCATCATTCTCGCCCATAACGCCAATCGTACCGTCCCCGACTATCTCGGCAACGGTGTGTGGGAACCGCGGGCCAGCATTCCGACGCTGGCCTCGGCGATGGATGTGGGCAATCCGAGCAACATGGAACGAATCCGCACGCTGTACCCGCGCGCAGACCTGGTCCGCGCCCAGTTGAGCGCGCAGAGCATCGACGATGCCACGATCAAGACGCGGATCAAAACCGACTTCCTCGAGTATGGGCGCGAATGGTGCCCGCATACGGCGACGGCCGCCGAGGTCTACGCGCGGCTCGACGAGGCGGACCGGCGCGAGCATCCGTGGGTTCTCGTCGCCACCGCGCATCCGGCGAAATTCAACGACGTGGTCGAACCGCTGATCGGCAAGCACATCGACGTCCCGGAGAGTCTCGCGCGGCTGTTGCAGCTTCCTCAGCATCTCATCGATCTGCCACCGACGTTGTCGGCGGTGGCTGCTGCGATCGAATGAACGACTTGCGGATCGAGACCCAGTTGCTGGTGACCGGCGCGGCGCTGATCGTCATCGGCAGCGGCGGCTACATGGCTTATGGCGCCTATCAACGACGGGCGCGGCGCAAGGCGTTGCTCGCCCGTCTCGAACGGATCGGCTTCGAGGCGGCTCATCAAGTCCTGGTGCCGGATGGCATGGGCGGTTTCATCCACATCGACCACCTGCTGCTCACTCCTCGCGGCGTACTGGTGCTCGATACGCGGAAGGTGGCGGGGCTGATTTTCGGCGGCGATCAGATGAGCGATTGGACGGTGATCGGCCGCCGCCGCTTCACCTTCGACAATCCGCAGCCCGCCCTCTACGACCGCATCGCCGCGGTCAAGGCGCTGGTGGGCGATGTGCCGGTGGAAGGGCGGCTGTTGTTCTCCAATCATGGCAAGTTCACCAAGGGACGCCCGAAATACGTGGTGATGCTCGATGGCATCGAGGTTGAGTTTCCGGCCGTCGATCGTAGTGAAACCCAATTCCCGGCATTTGCCGCCTATTCGGCGGCGTGGAAGCACTTGCTCGCGCAGTTGCGGCCGAGTCCGCACACCTTCACGAACCTATAGGCTCGTTCAGGCCGAAGAACCTTGCCGCGTTGCGGGTGGTCGAGGCGGCGAGCTCCGTGAACGATTGCTGCCGGATCTCGGCCACCGCGTGGGCGATGTGCACCAGATGACAGGGCTCATTGCGGCGGTTGCGTGGGCTGGGGCGTAGATCGCGCGGCAGGAGATAGGGCGCATCGGTCTCCAGCATGAGCCGGTCCGCCGGAATGTGCGGCACCGCCTGGCGCAACTGCGCACCGCGCCGCTCGTCGCACACCCAGCCGGTGACGCCGATCGACAGGCCGAGATCCAGGTAGTCGCCGAGCTGTCGCGTGTCGCCGGTGAAGCAGTGCGCGACGGCGCCCGTGAGGCTGCCGCGGAATTCCTTGAGTATCGCGAGAAAATCCGCATGCGAATCGCGCTGATGCAGGAACACCGGTTTGCCGACGGCGGCGGCGATTTCCAACTGCGCGACGAAGGCGCTGCGTTGCGCCGCCGGCGGTGAGAAATTGCGAAAATAATCGAGGCCGCATTCACCCACCGCGACGACTTGCGGATGGCGCAGCAACGCGAGCCAAGCAGCGCGCTCGCCGGCATCGAAGCTGAGCGCGTGATGGGGATGCACGCCCGCCGTGCTGTAGAGCCGGGCCGGATGGGCCTCGGCAAGCGCCGCGGCCGCGCGCGAACTTGCGAGATCCGCTCCGGTCACGATCTGGCGGGTGACGCCCGCCTGCGTGGCTCGAGCCACTACCTGCCCGCGGTCCGCGGCAAAACTCTCGTGCGTCAGATTCGAACCGATATCGATCAACTCACCGCTCAATATCGGTCTCCTCAGGTCTTATGGTGACTCGGGCGTTGCCGGCGAACACGCGCCGAGCCATCTTGGCGGCTCGCGACGGGATTGAAAAGACCGTCGCCATCGAAAGGACCGTCGCCGCGGACTGGTGAGAGCTGCGCGCCGTCGACTCCTAACCTGTTATGATTCACGGTGATGAATGCACAAGGCACGCAGCTATCGTTGTTCGAGACTCGTAGCTCCAACGACCCGTTCGCTGTCAGAGTTAGTGCGCGCGCGCGCCGCTTGACGGCACGGGTACACGTGGGCGGGCGGGTCGAGATCGTCGTGCCCGTCGGCGTGAGCGCGAAGGCGGTGCGTGATTTCGTACAGCGCTTCACCCCATGGATCGATCGCAAAGTCGCGGCGATGCAATGTCATGTCGAGCCGGCCGTGCTCGTTCCCGATAATGTTGAATTCAATTTCACCCAGGAGCGCTTTCGCGTGCACTGGCAGAGGGCCGCGCGTCGCCGGCTGTCGTTGGAAGACGACTGCGTGGTGCTGCATGCCGCTGACGATGCCGGGGCTCGCGATCTGCTGCAAGGATGGTTGAAGCGGGCCGCCGCGGAGCGCCTGGCGCCACCTCTGATGCGCCTCGCCAAGGAGTTGAATTACCCGGTGTCGCGCGTCGCGATCCGCTGTCAGCGAACACGCTGGGGAAGTTGTTCGACCCGCGGTACCGTGAGTTTGAATTGCTCCTTGGTGTTTTTGCCACCGGAAGTCGTGCGCTACCTGTTCCTGCATGAACTGGCGCATACCAAACACATGAATCATTCCGCCAGTTTCTGGCGTCTCGTCGAGAAGCTCGAACCCGATTACCGCCGCTTGGATCGTGAACTGCTGGCGGGCTGGCGTACCGTGCCGGCATGGGTGTTCAAGAAGTAGCGTCGTGGCGGAACTGCAAGACCAACTGCAAAACGTCAATGTGGTGTCCAGCGACCTGCTGGCGACCCCGGAGGACATGAAGCGCCGGATGCCCTTGACGCGGCGGGCCGCGGAAACCGTGTACCGGTCACGGCAGATCGTGCGCGACATCCTCGAACGGCGCGACCCGAGACTGTTCGTGGTGGTCGGTCCCTGCTCGATTCACGACGTCGCGGCGGCGCGCGATTATGCGCAGCGGCTGAAGGGGTTGGCGGCGCAGGTCGAGTCGACCATGGTGCTCATCATGCGGGTGTATTTCGAGAAGCCGCGAACCACGGTCGGCTGGAAAGGGCTCATCAACGATCCGGACATGGACGATTCCTTTCAAATCGAAAAGGGCATCGGCATGGCCCGTGAGCTCCTGCTGTACATCGCCGAACTCGGTCTGCCGGCGGGCACGGAGGCGCTCGATCCGATCATGCCGCAGTACCTGTCCGAACTCGTCACCTGGACGGCGATCGGCGCGCGCACGACCGAATCGCAGACGCATCGGGAGATGGCCAGCGGGCTGTCGACACCGGTGGGCTTCAAGAACGGCACGGACGGTGCATTGTCGACCTCGATCAACGCGCTCAAGTCCGTCCTCCACCCGCATCACTTTCTCGGCATCACCCAGCAGGGACAATCAGCTGTGTTCCGCACGCGCGGCAACCGCCATGCGCATCTGGTCTTGCGCGGCGGCGGCGGCCGGGTCAATTATGATGCCGTGAGCATCGCCGCGGCTGAGCGGGAGTTGTCCGCCGCCGATCTGCCGGCGGCCATCGTGGTCGATTGCAGCCATGGGAATTCGAACAAGGATCCGGCGCTGCAGCCGATGGTCGCGGAGAACTGCATCGCCCAGATCGTTGCCGGCAACCGGTCGATCGTCGGCTTGATGTTGGAGAGCAATCTGCAGGCCGGAAGTCAGCCGATACCGAAAGATTTGCGCAAGCTCGAGTACGGCGTATCGATCACGGATCCGTGCATCGACTGGCCGACGACGGAGAGCCTGTTGCTGAAGCTGCACGGGGCTTTGCAGCGCTAGCGATCGGGTGTTGACGGCCGCGGCCCTTCTTACCTCCACTCGGCAATCGCGATACCCGCAGCGGCTGCGCTGCGTCGCGCGCCGGCATTGCCATTGACCAGCAGGGCGCGATCGGCCCGTGCGAGATGCGCCAAGTCCGAGTCACTGTTGCCGTACGCCGTCACGGCGGCACCGGGGTATTGGCGTCGTAGCTGATCGAGACAGTGGGCTTTTTCGCTGCCGCGGCGGTTGGGCGTGCGCAATCCGCCGTCGAGGCGCTGTTCGGGTCCGGGGCTGCCGCTCCACGCGAGCTCCGTGCAGACCGTGAGTTCGAAGCCGAGCAATCGGCCGATTCGCGGTACGTACAGGTCGGGACTCGCCGACAGCAGGATGAGGTGGTCACCGGCGGCTCGATGGGTCTCGAGCATCGCCAGGGCGGCGGGCCTGAATGCACCCCTTTGATGCAGACTGGTGACATAGGTCTCGGACCAGGCCTCGATCTCGGCACGACAGTGCCCCCCCATCACCCGGCGGATCACCCGGGATTTCAAAAGGCCGCGATCGTGACCAGTGAGCAGATATTGGATCCCGTCAGCCGGCAGGGACAGCAAGTAGGGCCAGTTCGATGGGTGGCGTGCCGCGTAGCCCATGAGATAGGGCAGCAGCGTGTCCTGCCAGGTCAGCGTTCCGTCCAGATCGAACAGCGCGACGCCGCGCCCAGCTTGCGATCGGCCCATGGTTCATTTGGCGATTTTGTTGATCTTGGAGCCCTGCAGCGACAGATCGGCGATCAGACCCTTTTCACCGAACACGAACACCAACACCGGTTTTTTCATCGCGCTGTGCTCATAGGCGTTGGCCACGCCCGTCGAGCTGACGGCTAAACCTGATTCGGCCGACAAGGACCAACCCTTGCTCCGTGTGAATTTATCGAGTGACTCGGGTGTCATGAACATAATCACCTCGCTGTGGGCGCCGATACCCGCGGTCAGGCCCACCGATGCCGATGCAATGCTGTAGTAGTCCACAGTTTTTCCGTTGATTTGCAACACACCCTCGCCATACCCGCTGGCGAGGGCGATTCCGCCCTTCGAAACCTGGGGAAAAATCAAAATTCCGGCTGCTCGGCTTTCAAGAACCGCGTGCTGCGGGTCGATAAGGTTGAATTGATGCAGTGTTTCGCTCACCGCGGCAGCCAGCACTTCCCTTGTCTGAGCAGGGCACTGACCGGCCATCGCCAGGGCGAGCGTGGCAATCACTGAGACGAGTTTCACATGCAGGAATTTCATCATCCGGTACCCTTGGGCGGCGATTCAGCGAAGAAAAACTCCACTTTACCCTCATCGTGGCGGTACCCGCATGGGGAATTGCGCGAGCGCGGCTGACCGGCCCTGCCTATGAAACAAATCGCTCCCCAGCAGCCCGTCGATACGATCTTCCCGTCTTATGTGGCTTTGGCCAATGGCCTGGTCCCCGGTCTTGCCGGAATCGGCATGCTGGATGCGGCGCTCAATCCGGTGCAGCAATCAGGCAAGCTTAAGATCCAAAAGTTCGCCGAGTGGGTGCGGGCGCTGCGTTGGGCTGACACGCCGCCCGGATCGCCGGCCGCCCGTGCCGGTGAGTCGCCCGACTGGTGGGTGGCGATCCCACTACAGGACTCGCACGGCTTGATGCTCGGAGTGTTTTGCGTCATTCAACCGCAGCCGCATCCGCCGACTCAGCCCACGCGCCTCGCCGTCGATCTGGCGCAGCGCTTGAAGCCTCTGCTCGACTGTGTGCACCGCGACCTGGCGGCCGCTGTCCCCGCCCGGACGAAGCTCAAAGACCTGACCGAGCGTACCGCGGAACTCGAGTGGTTATTCAGCGTCACCAGCAACCTCAAGGGGGCGGTGGACGATCGGCGCATCATCGATGAATTGCTGGCGGCGTCGACCGACCGCCTGCGCTGCGCGCTCGGGATTTTGTACATCCCGGAAAAACATCTGACCGTAAAATTCGAACGTGACCCGGCCGTCGCCCAGGTGCTTTGGCCGGCATGGTCGCAGATGCAGGCGCATTTGCTCTCCTGGGTGCAGCGGCAAAAGCGCCCCTTGATGAGCAATGGAGCCGGTAACGGCCCGAAGAACATCATCCGCTGCAAGGTGCTCTGCGTGCCCGTCGTGCGCGAATCCGGGCCGACGGTGGGCGCCCTCATCTTTTACAACCCACCGGAAGCCCCGGACTTTCAGCAGCGTCATGCATTCCTGGCGCAGCACATCGGCCGGCAGGCGGCGAGCATCGTCGAGGCGCAGTTCGACTTGATGACGGGTCTGTACACCCGCAGCGGCTTGGACCAAATGTATGCGGGTATCGACGAGATCGGCAAATCGGTCGAGAGCAGCATCGTTTATGTGGACATCGATCACATGCACGTCGCCAACGAGTTGCATGGTTTCGAACTCGGCAATGAGCTGATCGTGCGGGTCGCGGACATCTTGTCGGCCCCGTTGTTGCCGGAAGGCTCGCTGGCGGCGCGAATCTCCGGCGACCGATTCGCGGTGATTCTACCGGGCAAGATTGCCACCGACGCCGTGAAACTTGCCAAGGAACTGCAGGCCGCGGTCTCGCGTCTGGTGATCGGTCCCGCCAAGGAGGTGGTCGACGTGTCCTTGAGCTGCGGTGTCGCCGCGTTGTTCGCCATGCCGGATGGGCTGGCGCGCGCGATCGCCGCGGCGGAACTGGCCTGCAAGACGGCGAAGAAGCGGGGCCGCAACCGGGTGGAGATGTACGCTTCCGATGACGGTAGCATGATGCGCCGGCATCGCGACGCAATTGCGGTCGGCGAACTGCGGGCGGCATTGAAGGCCGATCGAATGATCCTCTATGCGCAGCGTATCGCCCCGCTGCAGAATCAGACTTTGGCGGGCGGCTATGAACTGCTGTTGCGTGTGCAGCAACCGGATGGCACGTTGGTGACGCCCGGCGCTTTCATCGACGCCGCCCACCGCTATCAGATCCTGCCCACCATCGATCGCTGGGTGGTGCAACGGGCCATGCAGTTGTTGGGACCGCACCGCGCCATGTTCCGCAGCCGTGGACTCGGGATTTCCATCAACGTCTCGGGGCAGTCGATCTCCGACGAAGCCTTCGTCAGCCATTTCTGCCGCCTGCTGCGCGAAGCGAACCTGCCGCGCGGCTGCGTCAGCGTCGAGCTCACCGAACAGGCCGCGGTCGGTAGCCTCGCGCGTGCCAATGAGGCGGTCTCGCTGTTCAAGTCCCTGGGCTGCGAATTCGCGCTCGATGACTTCGGCACCGGCGCGAATTCACTGACTTACCTCAAATCACTGGCGGTGGGAAGGGTGAAAATCGACGGTAGTTTCGTCCGCGACGTGCTCACCGATCGGAACTCACAGGCGACGGTTCGGGCCATCGTCGAACTCGCCCGGGGTCTCGGCATCCAGACGGTCGCCGAGTATGTCGAGAGCGATGCCATCGCCCGCGAGGTGCGCAAGCTCGGGGTGGATTATGCGCAGGGCTTCCACATCGGCAAGCCCGAGCCGCTGGCGGAGTTGCTGGAAGGTCTCACCCGCGATGAATCGCAGCGCCTGCATCGTTTGTTCCTCGAAACCTAAAGGCGCGTCGAGGCCGCGGCGCCGGCGGTCAGCCGGCATTCAGTTCCGTGATGGCGCCAAGCAGCGCGCCCGCATCCACCGGTTTGCTGAGGAAGCGGCAGCGCGGAATCGCGTTCTTGACGATGCGCATCAACGATTGCAAGTCACCGCTCAGCAGGATGGCCGGCACATCGCGCTGATAGCGGACGCGCAATTCTTGCAGCACGTCGAGACCCGTGAGCCTCTCGCCCAACTGATAGTCGGAAATGAAAATATCCTCGGGCCGTAATTCAGCGAGCAGCGGTTGCACTTCGGCCACCGTAGCGGCGCTTCGCGTGTCATAGCCCTCCAACGTCAGGAACAGCTCCGTGGCCGCGCGCACCGAATCGTTGTCCTCGAGCAGGACCAGCCGGCAGAGGCGCTCGCCGGCGGGCGGCGGCAACGGCTGCGACGCGGCGGATGCGACGCCACCGTCGCCGATCAGCTGAAGTTTGGGGATGCGCACTCGCACACGCGTTCCCTGGCGCAGCGTCGAACTCACGTTGATCGAATAGCCGAGCAGCCGCGAGACCTCGCGGACGATGGCGAGTCCGAGACCGACGCCGCTGCGCTGCGCACCGCGGGTATCGACCTGGTAATACTCGTCGAAGATCCGCTCGAGCTTGTCCTCCGGAATTCCCCGGCCGCTGTCCTCGACATCCACGTTGAGCGCGTTTGCATCGCTGCCGACGACGATCCGCACCCAGCCTTCGCTCGTGTACTTGAGCGCATTGCCGAGCAGGTTTTGCAGCAGTTGGGTAAGCAGCATCCGGTCGGTCTCGATCACCAGGGTGGAGGACGGGATCTCGAGGTCGATGTTCTTGGACGCGGCGAGGGCGGCGAATTCCTGCGACAAATCCGCGAAGATGGCCTCGAGGGTTACGGCTGCGAGTTGCGGCTCGATGGCGCCGGACTCGAGCCGCGTGACATCGAGCAGCGCATTCAGCATCCGGCTGGTGCTGTCGATCGCCTGTTCCTGATCGTGCAGCAGGGCGCGCAGTTCGGGCAGCGCCTCAGTAAGGTTGAGCAGCGCGGCATTGAGCATCCGAATGGTCTGCAGCGGTTGCCGCAAGTCATGGCTGGCCGTGGAAAGAAATCGCGATTTGGCGTTGTTGGCGCGATCCGCCTCCTCACGGGCCGCAATCAGAGCTTGTTGAATCGCACGCCGGTCGGTCATGTCGCGGATCGCGGCGGCGACCAACATCTTGCCCTCGTCATGGAAGACCGCCAGCCGGATGCCCGCGGGAAATTCCGACCCGTCGCCGCGACGTGCGAACAGGTCGATGATGCGCGCACCCATTTCACGGTTCGTGGGGTCGCGCATGAAACCCGCGATATGCGCCCCGTGCCGCAATTGAAACCGCTCCGGCACCAGCATCTGCAGCGATTGCCCGACCAGTTCCTCGCGTGTGTAGCCGAACAGAGCGCGCGTCGTCGCATTGGCAAACTGGATGATTCCGAGCGCATCGACCACGATCAGGGCGTCCGGGGAGAACTGCAGCAATTCCTGTGCGATTGAGGCGATTCGCTCCATGGCCTGTCAGTCTACCGCAGCCCAAGGTGTCTAAGTGACCGGCACAATGATAGTGTGGATGTCTATTGAACACGATTGATCCAAAACAGCCCGAATCCGCAGCGATATTGCAGCGGCTGCTGGCGATGGCGCGGGCCGCGGCGCTCGCCGAGATGGCGAGCGGTGTCGCTCATGAGCTCAATCAGTCGCTCGGTGCCATCGCCACGTTCGCGCAAGCCGGCGATCGGCTGCTGAACCGTCCGGAACCGTTGGTGGCCCGCGCTCTCGATGTATTTCATCAGATCAACCACGAGGCACTCGGTGCCGGCGACAGTATTCAACGCGTCCGACGACGCTTCGACCAACCGGCGGTCGATTGCTCCCGCCAGCTCATGGGGCACGTGACCGAGGAGCTGCGGCCGGTGCTCGAGATGATGGCGCGTTGGGCGGAGGCGGAGTTCAAAATCGAGGTGGCAGCGACGCTGCCGCCGGTGTCGATTGATTCACCGCGCATACAACAGGTGGTGTTCGCGCTGTTTCAGAATGCCTTGGACGCCACGCTCGAGGGTGCGCCGCCCCGGCGCGTGGTCTTGCGTGTCGGCGCGGATCATTGCGCCGTCGACATCCGTATCAGCGATTCCGGACCAGGTGTCGCCGAGGCGCTGCGCGCGCACTTGTTTCAACCTTTTTTCACCACCAAGCCACAGGGTGTCGGCTTGGGCCTGGCCTGCAGCAAGGCCGCCGTCGAGGCGCATGGGGGCACGATCGGGTTCGAGGCCAACCATGGCGGCGGCTCGTGCTTTTGGTTTCGTTTGCCGATTGCCGGGCCTGCGGAGTCGGGGTGAAAAAACCCGAGATGCCCGCCACGGTGCCGACGATTTACATCATCGATGATGACGATGGCATGCGCCGCGCCCTCAGCCTCTTGGTGAGCACCGTCGGCTATCAAACCCAGACCTTCGCCAGTGCCGACGAGTTCCTGCAGCGTTTCGATCCGGATCGGCATGGCTGCCTGATTCTCGACATCCGCATGCCGGGTATGAGCGGACTCGAACTGCAGCAGCATCTGAACCAGACCGGCTCGATGCTGCCGCTGATCTTCATCACCGGCCACGGCGATGTCCCCATGGCGGTGCAGGCGATGAAGGAAGGTGCATTCGAGTTCATTCAAAAACCCTTTCGTGACCAGGACTTGCTCGACCGGATCAATCACGCCTTGAAACAGGATGCCGAGAATCGCGCCGCCGGTGCGCGTCGCGCCGATGTGGCGCGGCGGCTCGCGTCCCTGACTCCGCGCGAGCGACAGGTGCTGGATAGGGTGGTGGACGGTGCCGCCAACAAGGTGATCGCGAGCGACTTGAACTTGAGCGAACGCACCGTCGAAATCCACCGCGCCAAGGTGATGGAGAAGATGGGGGCCCGTTCGGTCGCCCACCTCGTCAGGTTACTGCTCAGCGTGACCGGTGCGTATGTCAGGCTGCCGAACTCGAGCGATGGGGGTCTGACGGGCGTGTAGGTGCTTCCCTACAGCGATTGCGTCCTCAGCGTAACTAGGTGTCAGGCGGGGGGCATGGCACATTGATCGGGTGGGATTCGCGGGCGGTGCGCAATGCTGATTCGTTTGGGTTATGAGCTGGTGCACGAATTCGCCCAAGCCACGCCCATGATCCTCAACCTGAACGTGCACTACAGCCGCAGCCAGGATTTGGTGCGTCCCGACAGCATCGTCACCGACCCGGCCGTCCCGTTGTCCATGTACCGTGATGGGTTCGGCAACTGGTGCACGCGCTTGGTTGCGCCCCCGGGTACGTTTCGCATCACCGCCGACGGTTTGCTGAATGACAGCGGCTTGCCCGAGCCGGCCGTGCCGCATGCCTTCGAGCATACGGTAGAATCATTGCCCGATGAAACCCTGGTCTATCTGTTGCCGAGCCGATACTGCGAGACCGAGCTGCTGGCGGCATCGGCCTGGCAGTTGTTCGGCAACATGATGCCGGGCTGGAGTCGTGTGCAGGCGATCGTCGATTTCGTCCACGAGCGTATCGCCTTCGACTATCAATGCGCGCGCCCCACCAAGACGGCGTGGGAGGTGTTCAACGAACGGCGCGGGGTGTGCCGCGACTACGCGCATTTGGCGATCGCGATCTGCCGGACACTCAACATCCCGGCGCGTTACTGCACGGGTTACCTGGGCGACATCGGCGTGCCGCCGATGGACGCGCCCATGGATTTTGCGGGTTGGTTCGAGGCCTATCTCGGCGGCGCATGGCATACCTTCGATCCGCGCAATAATCAGCGGCGGATCGGCCGGTGTTTGATCGCCCGCGGGCGCGATGCGGCGGATGTGGCCATCAGCATGACCTTCGGACCGAATTCCTTGTCAAAATTTCTCGTCTGGACGGACGAGGTGCATTGAGCCGCCTTCGTTGCCGCCGCCGCGCCCTTGGGGCAGCCGTGGCTTGGATCGTGTCGACCTTGCCCGCCATGGGCGCAGCAATCGTTGACCCGGCTGTGCCAAGGTCATCGACGGCGATGCCAGGCTTCACTTTGATCAACTCGCAAGGCGGCATCGATCAATACCAGCTCGATGCCAATGGGCTCACCGTCATCATCGTGCCCGACCACTCGGCGCCGGTGGTGACCTATCAAGTCACCTACCTGGTCGGGTCGCGCAACGAGGTCACGGGCACCACTGGTGCCACGCATCTGCTCGAACATCTGATGTTCAAGGGCAGTGATGCATTCAATGATCCGAAGGGCAACAGCATCAAGCAATACCTGGGCGGGATCGGCGGTGAGTTCAATGCCAGCACGGCGGACGACCGCACCAGCTATTTTGCCACTCTAGGACGCGAGAATCTCGAGGGTTACATCGCCATCGAAGCGGACCGCATGCGTCACCTGTGGTTGCACGAGTCGGACCGGCAGGCGGAGATGACGGTGGTGCGCAATGAATTCGAGCGGGGCCAGAACGACCCGGACAATGTACTGATGGAGGAAGTCGGCGAAGCAGCCTTCGTGGCATTGCCCTATCATCATCCGACCATCGGCTGGAGGAGCGATATCGAGCACGTGCCGATTGCGACCTTGCGCGATTTCTACGACACCTTTTACTGGCCGAACAATGCCACGGTCACCGTCGTCGGGGATGTCGATACGGCCGTCGTCTTGGGCCTCGTCAAGAAATACTACGGCGGCTATTCGCGCTCGCCCAAACCCATTCCGACCATTTATACCGAAGAGCCCGTGCAAAGCGGCCCGCGCCGGGTGATCGTCAAGCGGCCTGGGGAACTCGGCAGTGTCATCATTGCCCACAAGGTGCCTAATGGACGCGATGCCGATCAGGCGGCATTGGAGATGCTCGATGCGATCTTGAGTTCGGGCAAGAGCGGGCGGCTGTATCGGGCGCTCGTCGACAAGGGTTTGGCGCTGAGCGCGGCGGCCGGCACGGAGCTGCATCGTGACCTGTCGTTGCACTCGATCTACGCCGCCCTCGCGCCGGACAGCACCCATGAGCAGGTCGAAGCGGTGATCTGGGAAGCAATCGACAAGATCAAGAGCGATGGAGTGACTCCGGCGGAGATTGCCCGCGTCAAGCAACAATACGTGGCAGCCGATGCGTACAAGCGCGACGGCACCGCCGCCGTGGCCGGCGAACTGAACGAATGGATCGCGGTCGGCGATTGGACGCTCTACATCAACTTTCCGCAGCGCGTGCAGCAGGTGACGCCGGCCGATGTGCAGCGTGTCGCCAACGAGTATCTGACCGACGACGGCAGCACCACCGGCTGGTTCGTGCCGAGCGACTCGACCCCTGGGAAAGGAAAGTGACCGCCACGGGTCCGCTGACTTGGCGCCGGTGGTGGTGGCTGGTGCTGTTGGCCGGATCGTTGGCCGACGCTGACCCGGCGCTCCGCTCGGCGGCGGGAGAGCGTGCGCGCGTCGCGGGCATCGATGTGGTGACCTATGCCACGGCGGTCAAGGACGTCGTCGTGATCGTCGGTGCGCTGCCCGCAGGCGATGCGATGGCCGGATCGGGTAATCTCGCGGTGCCCACGCTCATGGCCATGATGCTCGATCGCGGCACCCGCTCGCAGGATCGGTTCGCCATCGCCGATGCACTCGAGAGCGTCGGCGCCGAGATCACCTACGAGGCCGGCGCGCAGAGTCTCGAGGTACGCGCCAAATGTCTGCGGAAGGATCTGCCCTTGGTGCTGGGAGTGATTGCGGCGGAGTTGCGGACGCCGGCGCTGCAATCAGCGGAGTTCGCCAAGGCCCGACAGCAGTTCATCGGCTCCTTGGAACAGTCGCTGCAAAACACCGACGCGCGGGCCGAGGAGGCCTTCGGGAGTGCGATCTTTCCCATAGGCCACCCCAATCATCCACACCCCGTCGCTGATTATCTAGCGGCCGCCAAGACGGTCACGCTGAACCAATTGAAGGACTTTCACTCGCGCTACTATGGACCGGCGCACATGACCTTGGTGTTGGTGGGGGACGTGTCGACCGACTCCGCGCGCAGCGAGGTGGCGCGGGATTTCACCGGCTGGAGCGGCGGCGAGGATTACCTGTCGGCGGCAGCGCCGGCGACGCCCACGTCGCCGCCGGAGCCGAGCGCAGTCGTCGTACCGATTGCCGGTAAATCGAGCGTATCGGTATTGCTGGGCGAGGCCAGCGGGCTCCGTTACCGGGACCCGGATGCGTTGGCGCTGCGGGTCGGGACTGCCGTACTCGGTCACGGTTTCACCAGTCGTTTGATGAGCGTCGTGCGCGATCAGGAGGGGCTCACCTACGGCATCAGCGCCGGATTGGCCGATGACGCGATCACCGATGGCGCCTGGGAGATCTCCGCCACTTTTGCGCCGTCACTCCTCGACAAGGGCGTGGCATCGACGCGGCGCGAACTGCAGCGCTGGTGGTCGGAGGGCGTGAGCGAGACCGAACTCAACCTGTACAAGCAAGATCTGGTCGGCAGCTACGAGGTGGGACTGTCGACCACGGCAGGTGTCGCGGAGGCGCTCATCCTCGCCCTGCAGCGCGGTTACGACATCGATTGGCTGACGGCCTACCCGGAGGCCGTCAAGGCGCTCTCACGCGCCCAAGTCAATGCCGCCATCAAGACCCACCTCGACCCGAAACGCATGGTTTTGATCGAGGCGGGCAGTCTGCCCCGCTGACCGGGGGGAGCCTCAGGCGGCTTTGTTCACCGCAGCCAGTTGGCGCAGCACATACTGCAGGATGCCACCATGCTGGTAGTAGTCGCGCTCCTTGGGTGTATCGATGCGCAGCCGCGCCTCGAACTCCGTCCGCTTGCCGTCATCGGCCGTGGCAATCACCCGCACGAACTTCGCCGCACCCTGATCCAGTCCGGCGATGTCGAACCGTTCCTTGCCGGTGAGCCCCAGGCTCTCCACATTCTGGCCTTCCTTGAACTGCAGTGGCAGCACGCCCATGCCGATGAGGTTGGAGCGATGAATTCGCTCGAAGCTTTCGGCAATGACGGCCTTCACGCCCAACAGCATGGTGCCCTTCGCGGCCCAATCGCGTGAGCTGCCGGTGCCATATTCCTTGCCGGCAAGAATGACCAGCGGCGTACCGTCCGCCTTGTACTTGACCGATGCATCGAAGATCGACAGCACTTCGCCGCTCGGGATGTGTTGCGTCACGCCACCTTCGGTCCCGGGCACCAACAAGTTCCGCAGCCGAATGTTGGCGAACGTGCCGCGCATCATCACTTCATGGTTGCCGCGCCGCGCGCCATAGGAATTGAAGTCGGCGGCCTGCACGCCCTGCGCGAGCAGGTACTTCGCCGCAGGACTCGACTTGGAAATATTACCGGCCGGCGAAATATGATCGGTGGTGACCGAATCGCCGAGCACGGCCAACGCGCGAGCGTCCTTGATGTCAGCCACCGCCGCCGGCGTCATGGTGATGCCGTCGAAGTAGGGCGGATTCTTGACATAGGTCGAGTTGCCGTCCCAGTCGTAGATCTTGCCGGCCGGCGTCTTGATGCGAGTCCAATTCTCGTCGCCGCCGAAGACATTGGCATAACCCTTGATGAACATGGCCGAATCGACCGAGGCGCTCACCGCGGCCGCCACGTCCGCCGCGCTCGGCCAGATGTCCTTGAGATACACCGGTTTGCCATTCTTACCCGCGCCCAACGATTCGCTGGTGATGTCGATGTTGAGGCTGCCGGCCAGGGCATAGGCCACCACCAAGGGCGGGGAGGCGAGAAAGTTCATCTTGATCTCCGGATGCACGCGGCCTTCGAAATTGCGATTGCCGGAGAGCACCGAGGTGGCGATGACATCGCCGGTCTTTACGGCATCCGAGATTTCGGCCTTGAGCGGACCGGAGTTGCCGATACAGGTGGTGCAGCCGTAGCCCACGGTATAGAAGCCCAGGGCTTCCAGTTCGTGCAGCAGACCTGCCTTTTGCAGGTAATCCGTGACCACCCGGGAGCCGGGCGCGAGCGAGGTCTTGACCCAGGGTTTCGACACCAGGCCGAGCGCGTTGGCATTACGCGCCAACAAGCCGGCGGCGATCAGCACCGCCGGGTTCGAGGTGTTGGTACAGCTGGTGATCGCGGCGATCAGTACCGCGCCGTCGGCGACCTCGAATGTCTGCCCCGAGACGCTGGCCGTGGCGCTGCCGGTCGCGCCGGGATTCTTCTGCGTACGCTCTTCGGCCATCTTCTTGACGGCCGACTCGTAAACCCGCTTGGCCGAGCGCAACGGCACCCGATCCTGGGGCCGTTTCGGTCCGGCGAGAGAGGGTTCCACAGTCGACAGGTCCAACTCGACGACATCGGTGTAGTCGGCGGCCGGCGCGCCCTGAACCCGCCAGAGTCCCTGCGCCTTCGCATAGGCCTCCACCAGGGCGATCTGCTCGGCAGGCCGGCCGGTCAGCTCGAGATAGCGAATGGTTTCCTCGTCGATGGGAAAGATGGCGCAGGTGGAGCCGAATTCCGGCGACATATTGGCGATCGTGGCACGGTCCGCGAGCGGCAGACCCTGCAACCCGTCGCCGAAGAATTCGACGAACTTGTCGACCACGCCTTTCTTGCGCAGGATCTCCGTCACGGTCAGCACGAGGTCGGTGGCCGTGGTGCCGGCCGGCAGTGTACCGGTCAGTTTGAAGCCGATGACCTGCGGGATCAGCATGGTCACCGGTTGACCCAGCATGGCGGCCTCCGCCTCGATGCCGCCGACGCCCCAACCGAGCACGCCCAAGCCATTGACCATCGTGGTGTGCGAGTCGGTGCCGACCAGCGTGTCGGGATAGGCGATCGCCTTGCCCTCGTTCGTATCGGCAAAGATCACCCGGGCCAGGCGTTCTATGTTGACCTGATGCACGATGCCCGTGTTCGGCGGCACCACCTTGAAATTGCTGAACGCCGTCTGGCCCCAGCGCAAGAACATGTAGCGCTCACCATTGCGCGCGAATTCGATGTCGTTGTTGCGGCGCAGGGAGTCGGCGGCGCCATACTCGTCGACTTGCACCGAGTGATCGATGACCAATTCGGCGGGGGCGAGCGGATTGACCCGCTCCGCATCGCCGCCCAGGCGCACGATGGCCTCGCGCATCGCGGCCAGATCGACGATGCAGGGCACGCCGGTGAAATCCTGCATGATGACGCGGGCCGGCGTGAAGGCGATCTCGTGGTTCGGCAGCGCCTTCGGATCCCAGCGCAGCAACGCCTCGATGTCGCCCTTGGTGACATTGACGCCATCCTCGAAGCGCAGCAGATTCTCGAGCAGAATCTTCAGCGAGAACGGCAGCCGCTCGACCTTGTGCCCCGCCAGAGCACTCAAGGAAAGTATGTCGTAGTGTTTTTCACCCACGCGCAGCGTGGTTCTTGCCTTGAAGCTATCGGTCATGCGGCCTCCGAAGTAAATTAGCAATTATAGGCGATTGCGGGAGTGGTGCCGCGGGTGAGTCGCGAGTTGCCGCGGCGGGCAATGACACCCCCGCCCAGGCATATCGAACCGTCATAGAATACGGCGTATTGGCCCGGTGTCACCGCACTCAACGCCGTCTCGAGCCGGACCTCCACCGTGCCGCCCTCGAGCCGCACCCGGCACGCCATGTCGCGCTGACGGTAGCGCGTCTGCACGGCACAGTGGCCGCCCGCGGGCGGCTCCTCGAGCCAATGGGCATCGGCGACCTCGAGCCAGTCGGACAGCAACAAGGGATGACGGGGATCTTGAACCACGATCAGCGCGTTACGCCCGGCCTGCTTGTCGGCGACGTACCAGGGTTTTGCGGCCGTGCCGGCACAGCCGCCGATGCCGAGCCCGGAGCGTTGGCCCAAGGTGTACAGCGCGAGTCCGCGGTGCTCGCCTAAAAGCCTGCCGTCGTCGGTCTCGATCGGACCCGCCTCAGGCTCGAGGTAGCGACGGAGAAATTGCTCGAAGGGTCGTTCGCCGATGAAACAAATCCCGGTGCTGTCGGGCTTGTCGAATACCGGCAGGCCGGCGGCATGCGCGCGGCGCCGAACCTCCGCCTTGCGCAATCCGCCCAGGGGAAAGAGAGTTTGCGCCAACGCCGCCTTCGGCACCTGGTTGAGGAAGTAGCTCTGATCCTTGGTAGGGTCGGCGCCTTTGCGTAAGCGCACTCCACCCGCATGGCGCTCGAGCCGCGCATAATGGCCGGTGGCGACCCACGAGCCCCCGAGCCGTCGAAGGTAGTCGAGGCATACGCCGAACTTGATCTCGCGGTTGCACAGGACGTCGGGATTCGGGGTCCGGCCGGCGGCATACTCACGCAGAAAATGCGCGAATACGCGCTCGCGGTATTCGCCGGCGAAGCTCGCCCGATGCAGCGGAATTCCCAAGATCTCGCAGACCCGGCGCGCGTCTTGGAAATCTTCGGCCGCGGTGCAGTAGGCATCATCATCCGCGTCCCAATTGGACATATACAGGCCCTGCACCGCGAACCCCGCGTCGCGCAGCAGCAACGCCGCAACGGCCGAATCGACACCGCCGGACATGCCGACGATAACGGTACCCGCGGTGTCGGGCTGAGGAAACGATTGCATGTCCGGATTATACATCCGGGGGCACCCGCCCCGTTGGCGGCTGCTACATCAACATCTGCCGCATCTGCGACTCTTGCATGCTGGTTTGCCAGACTTCATCGAAGAAGTTCAGATAGCGCCGGGCATTCGGCGGATCGTTCATGTCCGAGATACCGTCCCAGCGGTCTGCCTGCAGGCGATAGACGAGAGCCCGGTCGTCGGCGATGATAAAGGCGCCGGCGCTCGCAGGATATTCGGGACTCATTGAACGCATGTCGATACAGCTCGTCAGGCGGCGGGCGAGGGCGAGAAAACGATTGTTATCGACCATCGCCCGCGACGGATCCGCGAGCAATACCCGTACCTTTGCATAGGATCGCGCCAGCACCAGGCGTTTGATGGCTTCGAGGAATGGCTCCTCACCATAGACCAGCGGTTCCAAGTCCTGGGTGAAGATAGACAGCAGGCGCTGCGCCGACTTGGCGACTTTGAGGCTCGCTTCACGCACTTCCGGCATGGTGCTCAAGATCAGGCGCGTGCCCGAGCCCAAGCCCAGGTCAATTTCGGGCCCACCTATCCCTGGCAGAGTCGATTCGTCATTATTACCCGCCATAGTCACTTGGGTCTCATCGAGCTGGTGGACGGGCAGATGCCCAAGAATGGTGTCCGACGGCGTCGATACTACCGGGAGCACCGCAGGCCGCCGTGCCAACTGCGTCACGTTTCGCTGAGGATCCGCCGGGGGCTCTGCGCCAATTCCGCCGCCAAACCCAGATAGTCGCCGGGTGTCAGTTGCAGCAACCGCTGCTTGGCGGCCGCGGGCAGTTCCAATGAGGCGATGAAGTCGCGCATGGTGCTCGCATCCATCGGCCGTCCGCGGGTAAATTCCTTCAACCGCTCATAGGCATTCGCAATGCCGTGCGCCCGCATCACCGTCTGCACGGCCTCGCCGAGCACTTCCCAGGCCCCGGCTAAATCCTCGGCAATGCGGCCGGCGTCGAGATCGAGCTTCTGCAGCCCGAGCAGCAGCGATTGCAGTGCCAGCAGCGTGTGTCCCACCGCCACGCCGAGGTTGCGCAGCACGGTCGAGTCGGTGAGGTCGCGCTGCAAACGGGATAGCGGCAGCTTGGCGGCGAAATGTCCCCACAGAGCGTTCGCGACGCCGAAATTACCCTCGGCATTCTCGAAGTCGATCGGGTTGATCTTGTGCGGCATCGTCGAGGAACCGACCTCGCCGGCCACCGGCCGTTGCTTGAAGTAACCGAGCGAGATGTAGCTCCACATGTCACGCGCGAAATCGAGCAGCACGGTATTCGCCCGCATCGCGGCGTGACAATATTCGGCGATCCAGTCGTGCGGTTCGATTTGTGTGGTGTGAGCGTTCGGCGCCAGCCCCAACCGCTCGATGAAGAGGGCGCTGAATGCCGGCCAGTCGACCTCAGGCAGCGCCGCGACATGCGCATTGAAATTGCCGACGGCGCCGTTCAACTTGCCCATGATGGTCACCGCGGCAAGCGACGCGCGCTGGCGCGCGAGGCGGGCCGCCACATTGGCGAACTCCTTGCCCACCGTGGTCGGTGTCGCCGGCTGACCATGGGTGCGCGCCAGCATGCCCACCGTCGCGTAACGTTGCCGCAATTCATCGAGCGCGCCGCCGAGGCGGTCGAGGGCCGGCAGCAGCAGGTCATTGCGCGCCGCCTTCAACATCAGTGCGTAGGCGAGATTGTTGATGTCCTCGGAGGTGCAGGCGAAGTGCACCCATTCCAATTGCGCGGGCAGCGCGCCCTGTTCCTCGAGCAGGCCCCTGAGCCAATACTCAACCGCCTTGACGTCGTGATTCGTGCGTGCTTCGATGTGTTTGATCGCGGCAACGTCGGTGCCGCGCGGATCGGCGGCCAAGGCGGCGAGCCGGTCATGAGCGGCGGGTGGCAGCGCCGCGAGCGCCGTCGCCGCCGGACCTTGCGCGAGAGCGAGCAGCCAGGCGCATTCGACCCGCACGCGTTCGCGCATCAAACCCGCTTCGCTGAACACGTAGCGCACGTCCGCGAGCTTGGCTTGGTAACGGCCGTCGAGTGGAGAGAGCGCCTCAATGGCGGTGGCGGTCATCGGAGTTGAGTGTCACTTAAGTGTTAGAATGCCGGGATATTACCGTAAAGATCTTCGAACCGGCGGGGTAAGCGCGATGACCAGCAGCGGAGCGCGAGTGGAGCGCGACAGCATGGGCGCTCTCGAAGTGCCGGCCGCGGCCCTGTGGGGTGCGCAGACGCAGCGGGCGATCCAGAATTTTCCTTCGAGCGGTCTTAAGATGCCGCGGCAGTTCCTGCGTGCCCTCGGCCTCATCAAGCATGCCGCCGCCGCCGCCAACGCCGAACTCGGCGATCTGCCCGAGGCGCTGGCGCAGGCGATTCAAGCAGCGGCGCTCGCGGTGGCCGACGGACGGCAGGATGAGAATTTTCCGGTCGATGTGTTCCAGACCGGTTCGGGCACCAGCAGCAACATGAACGCCAACGAAGTCATTGCGCTGCTGGCGAGCCGCGCACTCGGTGTCCCGGTGCAGCCCAACGATCACGTCAACATGAGCCAGAGCAGCAACGATGTGGTGCCGACCGCCATTCACACCGCGGCGGCACTGCTGCTCGAGGAGCACTTGCTGCCGGCACTCGAGCAACTCCGCGAGGTGCTGGCCGCGCGCGCGGGCGGACTCGGCAGCGTGGTGAAGACCGGGCGCACGCACCTCATGGATGCCCTGCCGATCACGATGGCGCAGGAACTCTCCGGCTGGCAGGCGCAGATCGACAAGAATCGCCTGCGCTTGCAGTCGGTGCTGCCGCGTTTGCTGGAACTGGCCCAAGGCGGCACCGCGGTGGGCACGGGCGTCAATGCGCGGCCGGAATTCGGCCCCGCATTCGCCCGGCATTTGGCGAAGCTCACGGGCCTGCCGTTCCGACCGAGCACGAATTACTTCGAGGCATTATCCTGCCAGGACACCGCGGTGGAGTTGTCCGGTCAGCTCAAGGTGCTTGCGGTCAGTTTGCTGAAGATCTGCAACGATCTGCGCTGGATGAACAGTGGTCCGCTCGCCGGCCTGGCCGAGATCGCGCTGCCCGCGCTGCAGCCGGGCAGCAGCATCATGCCGGGCAAGGTCAACCCGGTGGTGGCCGAGTCGGTGGCGATGATGGCCGCGCAGGTGATCGGCAATGATGCGGCCATCACCATCGCCGGACAATCGGGAAATTTCCAGCTGAACGTCATGTTGCCGCTGATCGCCTATGATCTCTTGCAAAGTTTGGAGCTGCTCGGCATCGGCTGCCGCAACCTCGCCGATCATGCGCTCGCCGGCTTCACGGTCAATCAGCCTCGCATCGCTGCGGCGCTCGATCGTAATCCGATCCTCGTCACCGCGCTCAATCCGGTGATCGGCTATGACAAAGGCGCCGCCATCGCGAAACGCGCCTACGCCGAGGGTCGACCGATTCTCGACGTTGCCGCGGAGATGACGCCGCTGTCGCTCGAGGAACTGCGGCGGTTGCTCGATCCAGCGCGGCTCACCGGCGGCGGCATCGCGGGCGAGGGCGCGGCTTGAAGCAGCGCATTCGCGAGTCGCTCGCGCCGCGCCCATCGGCCAGCGACGATGACATGCTGCTGATCTCGGGCACTTCGGCCGAGATCTCGCAGCGTCTGCGCTCGACCTTGCCGGCGCGGCGGGTGCCCGCGGCAGTATTGGTGCCGTTGGTGGAGCGCGACGAGGGCCTGACGGTGCTGCTCACGCAGCGCGCCACCACGCTCAAGGCACATGCCGGTCAGATCAGTTTTCCGGGCGGGCGGATCGAGCAGGAGGATGCCGATGCATGGCATGCGGCGCTGCGTGAGGCGCGCGAAGAGATCGGCTTGTCGGAGGAATATGTTGAATTCGCGGGTTATCTGCCGGATCACTGGGTGGGGACCGGCTTTCGGGTCACGCCGGTGGTCGGCTTCGTGAATCCCGGCTACACGCTGCGAATTGCCGCCGCCGAGGTCCACGACGCCTTCGAAGTGCCGCTCGACTATGTCCTCGATGCCGCCAATCACAAGCCGCGCAAGTTCGAGGTCGCGGGCATGACCTTGGATGTGCATGACATTCCCTACGGTGACCGGAACATCTGGGGCGCCACGGCCGGCATGTTGTTGACCCTGCGCCGGCTGCTCCTGGAGCACGCCGTCTGAGCGCCGAATCACCGCCATCCGCCTTGCAGGAATTGCTCGCGATCATGCGCCGGCTGCGCAGCGCCGAGGGCTGCCCGTGGGATCGCGAGCAGACGTTCGCCAGCATCGCGCCGCATACCATCGAGGAGGCCTACGAGGTGGCCGATGCGATCGAGCGCGGCGATATGGCCCATCTGCAGGATGAGCTCGGCGATCTGCTGTTCCAAGTGGTGTTCCATGCCCAACTGGCCGAGGAGGCCGGGCAATTCGATTTTGGCGGCGTCGCGGCGGCGATCTGCGCCAAGCTGGTGCGGCGCCATCCGCATGTCTTTCAGGGTGGTCCGCCGCTCGATGCATCACAAACCCTCGTCCTCTGGGAGAACATCAAAGCAGAGGAGCGGGCCTTGACGGCCACCGGCACGGTCCCCGGCGCCTTGGACGGGGTGCCGACGTCGCTGCCGGCGCTGATGCGGGCGGTCAAATTGAGCAAACGCGCGGCGCGCGTGGGTTTCGACTTCGCGCGCGCGGCCGACACCGCCGACAAGGTCGCCGAGGAGCTCGCGGAGGTGCGCGAGGCTGCGGCCGCGCACGAGGCCGCGACTGCGCCCGAGGCCGCGACCACGCACGACGCGGCGGCGACCAGCGGTGGCCGCGAGCCCCCGCCGGCAATCGTCGAGGAAGTCGGTGATCTGCTGTTCGCCGCCGCCAACCTGGCGCGCAAACTCGGCGTGGACGCCGAAGCGGCGCTGCGTGCGGCCAACCTCAAGTTCGAGCGGCGCTTCCAGGGCATGGAGCGCCTGGCGCGGCAACGCGCCGTCGATTTTGCAAGCTTGAGCCTCATCGACCAAGAGGCGCTGTGGCAAGAAGTGAAGCGTGGCGAATGAGGCGCAGCGGTCTCTCCGCAAGCTGGTTTTCAAAAGCGATCCCGCGCTGCCGATTACCGACCGGCGCGCCGACATCGCCACCGCCCTCAAGGAAAATCAGGTCATCATCGTGGCGGGTGATACCGGTTCCGGCAAGAGTACCCAGCTGCCGCAGATCTGCCTGGAACTCGGCCTGGGATCTCTCGGGCTGATCGCGCACACCCAGCCGCGCCGGCTCGCCGCCCGGGCGCTGGCCGCGCGCATCGCCGACGAGCTCGGCGAAAGCGTCGGCATGACGGTGGGATTTCGGGTGCGTTTCGCGGATCGGGTCTCGGCGGCGACCCGGCTGGTCTTGATGACCGATGGCTTGTTGCTCGCCGAACTCGGCTCGGACCCTGTCTTAAGGCGCTATGACACGGTCATCGTCGATGAGGCGCACGAGCGCACGCTCAACATCGACCTGTTGCTCGGTGTGCTCAAGCGGCTGTTGCCGCGCCGGCCGGATTTGAAACTGGTGGTCACTTCCGCGACGCTCGACGTGGAACGCATGGCGCGCTTCTTCGGCGGCGCGCCGATCATCTCAGTGAGCGGGCGCAGCCATCCGATCGAGGTTCGCTACGCAGTGCCGTCCGAGGACGCGCTCGACCCGGACCTGCCGCTCGGGGTGCTCGCGGCCTATCAGGATATCGTGACCTCACCGACCTTGCGCGGCGGCGGCGATGTACTGGTGTTTCTGCCCGGCGAGCGCGAAATCCGCGATGTCGGCGAATTCCTGGAGCGCGAACTCGACACGTCGGTGGACGTGCTTTCGCTGTATTCGCGGCTCTCTTGGGAGCAGCAGAGCAAGATTTTCCAGCGTGGTGCGCGGCCGCGGATCGTGCTCGCAACCAATGTGGCGGAGACGTCCATCACCGTGCCGGGCGTCCGCGCAGTCATCGTTTCAGGCTTGGCCCGCGTCAGCCGCTACAGCCCGCGCAACCGGCTGCAGCGGTTGCCGATCGAACCGATATCCCGGGCAAGCGCGGAGCAGCGCAAGGGACGCTGCGGGCGATTGGGCCCGGGCCTCTGTATCCGGCTGTATTCCGAGGCGGAGCTCGAGGCTCGGCCGGCCTTCACGGAGCCGGAGGTGCTGCGCACCAACTTGGCCGCGCTGCTGCTGCGGCTGGCGGCGGACGGTCTCGGTGCGGCGGAAGAGTTCCCGTTCATCGACGCGCCGGATTCGCGTGCGCTCGGCGACGGCTACCGGTTGCTGCAAGAGCTGCAAGCCATCGATGCTGAACGACGGATCACCCAGCGCGGGCGCGCGATGGCGCGCCTGCCGTTGGACCCGCGGCTCGCCCGGGCGCTGCTCGAGAGCAAGCGCTTCCATGCCGAGAGTGAGTTGCTCGCCATCGTCGCCGGCCTGAGCGTGCCCGATGCGCGCATTGCCAGCGCCGACGGCGCCAACGAGGACCCGACGGCGAGCGCCGCATTCGAGGACCACAAGTCGGAGTTCTCCGCCTTGGTAAAGCTCTGGCGCGCCTATCGGCAGGCGCGGCAGGGCTCGCGCCGTGATCTACGCCGCTGGTGCAAGGAACGGGGTCTGTCGTTGCTCCGACTCTCCGAGTGGGACGATGTCTATGCCCAGGTTGCCGAGCGCGCGCGCGATCTGGGCATCGTGCCGCAGGTCAAGCCCGCCAGTTACACCGGCGTGCACCGTTCGCTGCTCGCCGGCTTTTGCACCATGGTGGGCAGCCGCGGAGAGGAGGGCGTTTATTTGGGCACGCGCGGCGTGCATTTTCATCTGTTGCCCGGTTCGCCGCTGAAACGACGACGGCCGCGCTGGGTGATGGCGGCGAACATCGTCGAGACCTCGCGGGTGTTTGCGCGGCGCGTCGCCGATATCGAACCGAACTGGATCGAGGCGGCCGCACAGCATCTCTTGAAACGTGAGTTCCTCGAACCCGACTGGGACGAGGTCCGCGAAGCAGTGGTCGCGCGCGAACGCATCAGCTTCCTCGGTCTGATCTTGAGCGCCAACCGGGTGGTGAACTTCGGACCGATCGCACCGGAGGAATCACGCCGCATCTTTGCCCGCGAGGCGTTGGTCTATCAAAGGCTCGCGCGGCGTCCCGCCTGGCTGCTCGCCAATGATGCGGCCATCCTCGCGGCGCAGCGCCTGGAGGAGCGGCTGCGCACTCGCGATCTGCTGCGACCGGCAGAAGTGTTCGTGGAATTCTATGAGCGGACCCTGCCGCGCCAGGTGTCGAGCACGGCGACGCTCGACTACTTCACGCGTCACTTGAGTGAGACCGAGCGCACGGCGCTCGCACTGACGCCCGACGACATCTATGCGCGCGCACCCGATCCCGAACAGCTGCGGCAGTTTCCGGAGAACGTGTTGGTGTCATCGCTGCGAGTACCGGTGGAGTACGCGTTCGCGCCGGGTGAGCCGCGCGATGGTGCGACGCTGCAGATTCCGCTGCTCGCCGTACCGCTGCTGACGCAGGCCGGTGTCGACGCGGCGGTTCCGGGTCTGGTCGGACCCCATATCGAGGCGCTGCTCAGGTCCCTGCCGAAGGAGGTGCGTCGCGCCCTGATTCCGATCGCCGGCACGGCCCTGTCGTTCATCGACGCCATGGGCGCGCCGACCACCGACCCCGTCCGGTTGGCCGCATGGCTGAGTGAAGCCCGTGGGGTTCCCCCGGCTCAGGTGCGCTTCGACAAGGCCGCGGTGCCAGCGCATCTCGTGCCGCGAGTGGCGGTGGTTGGCGCGGGCCGCCCCGGCGCCGCGGCCGATGGACCGCCGTCGCAGGGGCGCGACTTGGGCGCCCTGCGACGCCGTTTCGCGGCCAGTGCGCGTCTCGAACTCGATCGCCGAGCGGAGCAAGACTATCCGCTGCCCTGGCGTCGCTTCGAGGCGGCGGAGCTTGCGGCGACGCAGACGCTGCACACTGGCGAAGGTGCGCTGACGGTCCATCCCACGCTGCGCCCGCAGGCGGACGCCGTGGTGGTGCGCTTCGAGTGGTCGGACGAAGAAGCCGAGCGGCATTTCGTCGCCGGGGCGGTGTTTCTGGCACGGCTGATGCTCGAGCGCCCAGTTCGTGATCTCAGGCGGCAAATCGCCGCCGACAGCCGGCTGTTGCTGGCGGTCAGTCCGTTCTTGAACGGTGCGGCGTTGGCGGAGTTGTTGCTGCAATGGACCGTTGCCAGTGCTTGTTTCGACGACGGCGTACCGCCCCGTGAGCGCTCGGCCTTTGAAGCGGCGGTGGAGCGCGGGCGCGGGGAATTATTTGCCGCGTTCGATGCGGCCGTGGCCGGCGTCAGTGCCTGGTGCACCGCCGGGCGGGCGGTGCGGGCGACGCTCGAAGAGCCCCGCGCGCGCGCCCACTCAGCCCTGGCGCAGGCCACCCAGTCGCATCTTCGTCAGTTGATGCAGCCGGACTCATATATAGTTTCATCAATAACTTGGCGGCGACAATTACCGCGCTACATCAAGGCCGAGGCGCGCCGTTGGCAGCGCTTGTTCGCGCGTGGCGGGGAGTCCGCCGACATCACCCATGAGATCGGCGAGTGGACCGCGCGAATCGAGCAACTCGCGCAACGCGTGGCCGCGGAGCAACGCTGGATCAAATCGCTTGGTGAGTTACAAGCGTGGTTCGAGGAGTACCGGATCTCGCTCTACGCGCAGGAGTTGCGCACGCTCGGACCGATCTCCGCCGGCCGCCTATCGGCGCGGGCGGCGGAGATCGACGACTGGCTCAGACGTTGAACTCGATGCCCTGCGCGAGGGGCAGAGTCGCGCTCCAATTGATGGTTGTCGTCTGGCGCCGCATGTAAGCCTTCCATGAATCGGAACCGGCCTCACGGCCGCCGCCGGTATCCTTCTCGCCGCCGAAGGCGCCGCCGATCTCCGCTCCCGAGGTGCCGAGATTGACATTGGCGATGCCGCAGTCGCTGCCCTCCGCGGAAAGAAAGCGCTCCGCGACCTGCAATCGATCGGTGAACACTGCCGAGGAGAGTCCATAGGCCACGGAGTTTTGTACCGCGATAGCCTCCTCGAGACTGGCATAGGAAATCAAATAGACGATGGGTGCGAAGGTTTCCGTGGCCACCACCGGCATGTCCGCCGAGGCGCGGACCACCGTCGGCGTGACGAAGTGTCCGGGGCCCTTGCGCACCTCACCGCCGCATAGCAGCTCACCGCCTTGCTTGCGGGCTGCGGCCAGCGCCGCCTCGTAGCGCGACACGGCGTGGGCGTCGATCAAGGGTCCCATCAAGGTGCCGGGATCGAGCGGATCGCCGATGCGGACCTGATCGAAGGCGGCGACCAAGCGACGCTCGAGTTCGGCCGCGCGCGACCGGTGCACCAGTACCCGCCGAGTCGTGGTGCAGCGCTGACCGGCGGTGCCGACGGCACCGAACAGGATGGCCGGAACGGCGATGTCGAGATTGGCCGTTTCATCAACGATCACGGCGTTGTTGCCGCCAAGCTCGAGCAGGCTCTTGCCCAGCCGTTCGGCGACGCGGACCGCCACATGCCGGCCGACATGAGTGGACCCCGTGAATGAAATCAGTGCGACACGCCGATCATCGACCAGTCGCGTTGCCAGGTGGGTGCCGGCATCGATGAATAGTTGGAAGATCGGCGGCAAGGAGTGGCGTTCCAGCACCCGGTTGCAAATATGCTGGACGGCAATGGAACAGAGTGCTGTTTTCGGCGAGGGTTTCCACACGAGCGCGTTACCGGCGATCGCCGCCAGGAAGGCATTCCACGACCAAACCGCGACCGGAAAATTGAAGGCGGAGATCACGCCGACGACCCCGAGCGGGTGCCACTGTTCATACATCCTGTGTTCCGGCCGCTCGGAATGCATGGTGAGGCCGTAGAGCATGCGCGATTGGCCGACCGCAAAATCCGCAATATCAATCATCTCCTGGACTTCGCCATCGCCTTCGGCCTTGATCTTGCCGTTCTCCAAGGACACCAGACTGCCGAGGGCGTCCTTGTGCAGCCGGAGTTCATCGCCGATCCAGCGAATGGCCTCGCCGCGTTTCGGCGCCGGTATCTGGCGCCACTGTCGGGCCGCCGCCACTGCTGCGTTGATGACGTGCTCGTAATCCTCCTCGGTGGCACCACGGACCTGCGCGATGCGCTGGCCGGTGGCCGGGTTCGTGGAGTCGATCAGCGGTCCCGATTGTTGTTCGCTCCAGCCGCGAATGCCGGACCAAGTGCCGGCATTCAGCGGCCGGATGTTCAGGGCTTTGAGGATTTCGGGGGTCTTGTCCATCATGGCGGGGTTCCTGGCGCCGGCGCGCCGGAGGTTGGTGGGGGCGGCATTTTGACGTAGCATCGCGGCCATGTCCAAAAGCCACGCTTTGACCCACTGGCACCCGGCGAGCTGGCACCGACTGCCGGCCACCCAGCAGCCGTCTTATGGAGACCCTGTCGCACTGGAGCGGGCCGTCGCCAACTTGAGCCGGCTGCCGCCGTTGGTGGTCTCGTGGGAGGTCGAGGCGCTGCGCGCGAAGCTCGCCCAAGCCCAGCGCGGCGAGCAATTCCTGCTCCAGGGGGGCGACTGCGCCGAGAGCTTTGACGATTGCGAGTCCGATAGCATTGCGCGTCGGCTGAAGATCTTGCTGCAGATGAGTTTGGTGCTGTTGCAAGGTTTGAAAAAGCCGGTGATTCGGGTCGGCCGGTTCGCGGGGCAGTACGCCAAGCCGCGCTCGACCGATACCGAGACCCGCGATGGGCTGACGCTGCCCTGTTATCGCGGCGACAATGTGAATCGACCGGGCTTTACCGCCCTGGAGCGAGAACCGGACCCTGAATTATTGCTGCGGGGCTATGAACGCGCATCGCTCACCCTCAACTTCGTGCGCGCGCTGATCGACGGCGGTTTTGCGGATCTGCATCATCCCGAGTATTGGGACCTCAGATTCCTGCGGCATGCGCCGCTGCGCGATGCGTACCAAAAGATCGTCGACTCGATCGCCGAGTCGCTGGATTTTTTCGAATCCATGAGCGGTCAACGGGTGCACCACGCCACGCGCGGGGACTTCTACACCAGCCACGAGGGCTTGCATCTGCTTTCCGAGCAGGCGCAGACCCGCTTCATCGAGCGCCAGAAGAAATGGTACAACCTGTCGACGCACATGCCCTGGATCGGCATGCGCACCGCGCAATTGGGCGGCGCCCATGTGGAGTATTTCCGCGGGATCGCCAATCCCATCGGCGTGAAAGTCGGCGCGGCGATGAGTGCCGAGTGGCTGCAGGAATTGATCGCGGTGCTGAACCCGCAGAACCAACCGGGACGGCTGACCTTCATCCATCGCTTCGGCATCAAGGATATCGAACAACGGCTGCCCGAGATGATTCACGCGGTTCGCGCCACCGGCTCGCCGGTGCTCTGGGTTTGTGATCCCATGCACGGCAATACCGAGACCACCGCCGGCGGTATCAAGACGCGCCGCTTCGATAACATTCTGGGTGAAGTGGAGGCGGCATTTCGGATTCACGAGGAGTCGGGGTCTGTGCTCGGTGGGGTGCACATTGAACTGACCGGGGACGACGTCACTGAATGCACTGGCGGGGCGCGTGGACTCGCTGAGGCGGACCTGGTCCGCGCCTACAAAACTCAAGTCGATCCACGGCTGAATGCCGAGCAGGCGCTGGAACTCGCGATGCGAATCGCCCGACTCGCCAAGTCCAACAGGCGGACAAATAAGAGCTGAAACGCCATGAGAGCTCACCAGGCCGCGATGAGACCGCACTTGGTGTCTCTTGCTGCATTCGGCCAAAATATATATAGAACAGTAATATACGGACGATTTTTAAACTTCATCGCATTCAGAGACCCAGCGGATTTGTAAAAACCGAGTTGCCTCGAAGCGTGCAGATGATATTCTGCTGCTCGTTCTTTATGGCCGCCGATTGCATTGCGCGGCCAGTCACCGCCGGTCAGATTTCAGCGGAGTCGGCGCCGCTGGTCGGCGGCGGATTCTGAGGCCAGGAAGAGGCGAAGTTTGGGTTGCGCTCGGGTTAGTCCAAATTCCAGGCGCGCTCGATGGCGGGCTACGCGGGCGACTGCGTAGCCCGTTTTTTAAGGTGCAGGCGAACCTCCATCCGGGCCCGACGAGCCAGCGCGCCCCATCCATCTCATGAGCGACGTATTCGATCCCGATTGTCGGCAGTGCCCGCGCCTCGCGGCATTCTTGGATACCGTGAAGCGATCGCATGTCGATTATTATTGTAAACCCGTGCCCCCCTTCGGCGACCCGGCTGCCAGGCTCTTGATCGTTGGACTGGCGCCGGGCATGCACGGCGCCAACCGCTCCGGGCGGGCCTTCACCGGTGACCATGCCGGTATCATCCTCTACGCCACGTTGTACAAGTTTGGGCTGGCGAACGGGCCGCGATCCACGTCGGCCGACGACGGACTCAAACTGCTGGGAGCGCGCATCACCAATGCGGTCAAGTGTCTGCCCCCAGGCAACAAGCCGCTGCCCGTCGAGATCAAGACCTGCAATCCTTATCTGCGCGCGGAACTCGAGGCGAGTGACAGCGTGCGCGCAATTCTGGCGCTCGGCAGCATCGCCCACGCGGCGGTGTTGCGCGCCCACGGCCTGCCCTTGAGCGCCCATCGTTTCGCCCACGGCGCGGAACACGGCCTGATCGGCGGACGCACCTTGATCGACTCGTATCACTGCAGCCGGTACAACACTCAGACCCGGCGCCTCACCACGGAGATGTTCGAATCGGTGGTGGCGCGGGCACAAACCCTGGCTACGGCCACGGAGACCGCGACGACCGGGGCGAGGGGCCAATGAGCGTCGAGACCGCGTCGTTCGATGCCAAGTCCTACGTCGATAGCCTGCCGGCCCGCCCCGGCGTTTATCGCATGTTGGATGATGAGGATGTCATTCTGTACGTGGGCAAGGCACGCAATCTGAAAAGTCGTGTCGGCTCGTATTTCCAGCCGAGCAATGTCCAGCCGAAGGTCCAGGCCTTGGTGGCGAAAACGGCGCGGATGGAAGTCACCATCACAAATTCGGACACCGAGGCGCTGCTGCTCGAATTCAATCTCATCAAGAAACATCGTCCGCGCTTCAATGTCGTTCTTCGAGATGACAAGAGCTTTCCCTTTGTACACCTTGATACTAAACATGAATTCCCTCGACTGAGTTTCTATCGCGGCTCCCGCAAGGAGCCGGGGCGGTTCTTCGGACCCTACCCCTCGGCGGGCGCCGTGCGGGAAACATTGCAGCAACTGCAGAAGCTGTTTCGGCTGCGCAATTGCGAGGACACCTATTTCAGCAATCGATCGAGACCCTGCCTGCAATATCAAATCCAGCGGTGCACGGCGCCCTGCGTCGGCCTGATCTCGAAGGAGAGTTACGCGCGCGATGCGGCGGCGGCCATTCAGGTCTTGGACGGGCGCGATGATGAGGTCCAGCAGGAGTTGGGCAGACGCATGGAACTCGCCGCCGAGCGGCTTGAATTCGAGGATGCTGCCCGGCTGCGTGACCAGTTGGCGAATTTGAAGGCGGTGCAGGCGCAGCAAATCGTTACCGCCGGCACCGACCATGACGCCGATGTCATCGCCGTGGCCGCGGGCAACGGCGAATACTGCGTGGCGCTCATGTTCGTCCGTGGCGGACGGAGCCTCGGCAGCACCACGTTCTTCCCGCGGGCGCCTTATGCCGAACCCGCTGAAGTGCTGGGGCAATTCGTCGGCCAGTACTATTTAGAGCGAGAGGCGCCGCCGGAGATTCTGGTGGAAACCGATTTCGAGGACATCAAGGTATTCGAGGCCACGTTGGCGGAGCGCTCCGGCCACAAAGTGCGCATCACCTCGGCGGTGCGAGGCCTGCGTGCGCGTTGGCTCGAGTTGATGCACAACAATGCGGTCCAGGCGCTGACCATGCGCAATCTCGCGCGCTCCAGCATCGAGGCGAGCTTCGACGAACTGCGCGAAGTCTTTGGTTTGGATACGGTGCCGAATCGTATCGAGTGTTTCGACATCAGCCACACGGGCGGTACCGACACGGTGGCTTCCTGCGTCGTTTTCGGTGTGGAGGGAGCGCTCAAGAACGATTACCGGCGTTTCAATATCGCCGGCATCGCGCCGGGAGACGACTATGCCGCCATGTACCAGGCGCTGACGCGCCGATACAAGCGGGTCCGGGATGGGGAGGTCACCGCACCGGACATCTTGCTGATCGACGGCGGCAAGGGTCAGCTGGCGGAGGCGGGCAGGGTGATCGACGAACTCGGGGTGAAAGGGATCACCTTGATCGGCGTCGCCAAGGGCGCGGATCGGCGTCCCGGTCAGGAGCAGCTGTTCTTGTTGGGCCAGGAAACGCCGACTATACTTCCCCCTGACTCCAATGCCCTTCACCTGATCCAGCGGGTACGAGATGAGGCGCACCGGTTCGCGATCACGGGACACCGGCGCAAACGGGCGAAACGGCACAACCAGTCTATACTGGAAACAATCCCGGGCCTGGGGCCCGTCAAACGACGTGAACTGCTGAAGCAATTCGGTGGTTTGCAAGGAATTTTGCGTGCCGGCATCGATGATTTCGTGCAAGTGCGAGGCCTCGGGCGCGACCTGGCCCAGGTAATCTATGAGCACCTCCACCCCGGGCAATAGCGCAGGATCGAAGGCCCGCGAATCACACTGGAACGTGCCGAATACGCTGACTTGGCTGCGGATCATGATGATTCCGGCCATCATCTTCTTGTTCTATTTACTGCCCTTTCCCTGGGCCGATCCGGCAGCCTGTGCAGCCTTTGCGCTCGCCGGCATCACCGACAGCCTGGACGGTTACTATGCGAGGAAGCTCGGGCAAACGTCCCGCCTGGGGGCCTTTCTCGATCCGGTGGCCGACAAGCTCATCGTCGCCGCCGCGCTGATTCTCATCGTCAGCCGCGATCCGCGCTGGTTCATGGTGCTCGCTGCCATCGTCATCATCGGCCGGGAGATTGCGGTTTCAGCGCTTCGCGAGTGGATGGCGGAGATCGGCGCGCGCAGCAAGATCAAGGTATCCGCGCTCGGCAAATCGAAGACCATCATGCAGATCGTCGGCCTGTCGTTTCTGTTGTTCCGTGAGAGTTTCTTGGGGATCCCGGTGTACCAGCTCGGCATCGCGCTGACCGCCGTGGCGGTGGTGCTCACGCTCTGGTCGATGGTGGCTTACCTGCGTGCAGCCTGGCCGGACCTCAAGGGCAGCGCTTCCGTCTGAATGGCGACCCTCGCGCGGGCTCGTTCGCGACCGCTCGCGCGGTAGCCGGACAGGCTGCCGGGCAGGGGCGAGGCGCCGCTGTTCTTCTTGACTCCGGCGGGCTTGGCCCTACAATTGCGCCTCGGTTTCTTGGGCGCCGGTGCCCGCCGCGGGAATAGCTCAGTTGGTAGAGCGCAACCTTGCCAAGGTTGAGGTCGCGAGTTCGAGTCTCGTTTCCCGCTCCAAAAATCATTGTTGATACAGAGAGTTAGGTGCGCTTTACCGCGCTGGTAACTCGCAACCCGGGTTTTCCCCCGTGAGACGGCGCGATGCCTGCGCATCATGTACGACACGCGCGTAGGCCAACTTTGAAATCGACGGGTAGGGTAATTCCGCCGACGCCTGCTTATCGTCGTTCATATGGCAACCACAAAGGCCGTACGCCGCGGCCGACCGCCGCATGACGATGTCCTGACGCCAACCGAGTGGGCCATCGCGCATGCTGTCAAACACGGCATGTCCAATCGAGAGATCGCGCGGCGGCGAGGCATCAGTGCCGACGCCGTAAAGTTTCATGTGGGGAACGCGCTTTCGAAGCTCGGTTTCAGCAACCGCCAGCAGTTGCGGAAATGGTTTCGGGTTCCTCTGGTAACCTGTACACCTTCGGCAAGTTGGCGTTCTTCGATTGCGATGGCATTCTTCAACGATCCGGACGGCAGACCGCTTGCAATCATGTCGCAGGTGAAATCCTGAGATCGGGCGTCCTCATGGGAGCACTCTTAACGTGTGCACTCGAGAAAAGTCTCGATCGTGCGTGACGAGTGCGTCGGCATTGATCGAGATGGCGCTCGCCGCTTGCACGGCATCGGCAAGCTTCAGACGCAGCGCAGCCCGCAAGCGCGCTGCATTGGCGGCGATTTCAGCGGTCAATTCGACGACTTGCCAGCTCTCCAGGATCGCTCGATAGCGCTCGGCCAGGGCTTCGTCGCCTGCTTGTAAGGGGCCCGTCAGAACTTCGGCCAGACTGATCGTCGTCACTGCGAACTGAACACGTCCGGCATCGTGGGCGACGAAAACCGGTTTGAAAATCGGCGAGAACTTTGGGTTTGCCTCGAGGAAGTAGATGATCGGGGCGGAATCCATGAGGAGGAGGGCGTCCTCGGCAAGCTCGGCAACGTTTATGGGCCCCATTCGTCGCGCAACTTTCCGATTGTGCGGGTGCTGTTCTTGCCCCAATGGCTTCGGCCCGAGCCTTCGAGGGCCAGAAGCGATTGTTGGCGATGACTACGCCGATAATTATCGACCGGGACCAATGCGGCCACCGGGCGCCCCCGGCGAGTGATTATCGTCGCGTGGCCGCCTTCGGCGGCTTCGATCAAGCTGGGGAGTTCATTGCGAGCGTCTTCCGACCCCCGGTGCGATATTTTTGACATGATTTACTGTACAGACTGTACGGTGACAGATCAACGCCATCGTCGATCCCTTTTGATGGAGATCTGCGGCACAATCTTGCCAAGGTTGAGGTCGCGAGGTCGAGTCTCGTTTCCCGCTCCAAAAACAAGCCGCGCGACGGGCCCGTCGAGATGCCCGTCCGGCTCCAATATTCATTGGTGATACAAAAGGTTAGCTGCCACTCGGCTCATGGCACACCCGAAATGGATTTAAATGATAATTCAGATAATATCAAAATCGCCCGGAGAACGTACGCGGAGGGAGGGCCATGATCAAGCTCGTATCGTTCTTCGCCATCCTAATCAGCGTCGCTGCGGCCGTGCCTGCAGCCACTGTTCGCGATCTTCGTACGGACTCTCAGGTCAACCCGATCAATGTCGACTCCGCCCAGCCGCAGTTGGCGTGGCAAATCGATTCGGCCACGCGGGCTTATCGGCAATCGGTCTACCAGATCATCGTATCTTCGAGTCTGGAACTGTTGAACGCGAATCACGGCGATCTATGGGACAGCGGCAAGGTCGCTTCCGCGCGAAGTGTGCAGGTGACCTATGGAGGCGTGCCATTGCAGTCGCGTACCGACTGCTACTGGAAGGTTCGCGTATGGGATTCCCACGGTCGGGTTTCCGCCTGGAGTTCGCCAGCGGCTTGGCGCATGGGACTCTTGAGCCCGAGCGACTGGACGGCACAGTGGATCACGCCGTCGCGGTGGTATACGAGGCCCAGCATGCGTGCGACTGGTTTGATCGTCACGCCCGGCGGCTGGGCCGACGTCGATCTCGGCGAGTCCCTGCCGATCGACTCGATCAAGCTGTATTTTTCCAGTTTCGGCAAGCTGCCGAAACGCTTCAAAATTCTGGGTGCGGATGATTTGGAATTCCTAAAGCCGACCGTCCTCGTCGATCGATCCGCAATGGATTACCAGCCCGCCGGCGACGGACCGCAGGAGTTTGCCGTCAATGGGTTAAGGGCGCGCCGGATCCGGCTCTGGGTCGTCGATCCGACAATGCGCGACGGAGGAGTCGACCAGCCTGTCCTGGCGGCCCCGATCGATCGGGATGCTGCTGCTACGGTGTCGATACGCCAAATGGAAGTGTTCTCCCATGGCCGTAACGTCGCGCTGATGCGCCCCACGCGCGAGCGTGGCACGCAGTGGAACACCGGGCATGCCGCGGCCATGGTGGATGGCATGCCCTCGGCGGGCACAGCGGACTCCGTGCCCGCCGACGCATGTCCGATCGAGACCGCTCCCCTGTTACGAAAGACCTTCAAGATATCGCTGCCCATCAAGCGGGCCCTCCTGTATGTGGCGGCACTCGGCATGGCCGATGTGACGGTGAACGGCGTGCGCGCGAGCGAGGATGTCTTGGGCCCCCCGTTCACCGATTACACCAAGCGGGTGGTGTACGTTGCTCGCGACGTCACGGCGCTCCTCGAGCAGGGCGTCAACGCCGTTGGCGTGACCCTGGGCAACGGCTTCTTCAGTCCGCCCATGCGCGGGTTTGGTGAGCGACACGGCGGCGATGGACCGCCCAGAGTCCTTGTGCAAGCCGAGATCGAGTTTACCGATGGGTCTCGTCAGGTCATCAATTCTGACGGGTCCTGGAAATGGTCTCGCAGCGACATTGCAAGCAATGATACTTTCGATCGATATGTCGAGAATCGCGCAGAGTCCCAGCAAGGCTGGGACTCTGCGGGCTTCGACGACGCGCATTGGAGAGCGGTTACGGTCACCGACTCGCTCGGGGGGAGACTGCAGTCGCCCATGGGGCCCCCGATTCGAATCATGGGGGAACTCAAAGCCGACCGCGTCCGCGGCAATCACGCCTATTTCGACCGCTTGAGCGCGGGATGGCCGCAGGTGAGGGTCACCGGTCACGCCGGGCAGCAGATCACCCTGGTCGGCCACACGCGCAGCTATGATGCGCCGCCTCTGAGCTTCGTGTTGGCTGCGGACGGCCCGACCGTGCTGCGACCGCGCTTCATGGTTCTGTCCGGCCCGCTGGATCTGGAAGTGAAAGGCATGAACGGCTCGCTTGCACCGGAAGATGCCAAAATTCTGTTGGTGCGTGCGGACGTCGAGCGCACGAGCCGTTTCGAGTCGTCCAATGCCTGGCTCAACCAATTGTACGAGGTCGATTTACGCACCCAGCTGAATTACATCGACGATCAGCCGATGGACCCGATGCGCGAGAAACAGGGCTGGACCCAGGATGCGCAAAATATGTTCGAAACGGCTGCCTATCTGACGGACTCGGCGCGCCTCTATCGAAAGTGGTGGCATGACTTTGAGGACAATCAGGACGAGTCCGGTTACACGGGTTCGATCGCGCCGCTCGTCGGCCGACAAGCTTACGACTGGAACTCGCCCTGGTGGAGTGGCGTGATCGTTCTGCTGCCCTGGCAGCACTACCAGTTTTATGGCGATCGCCGGATTTTGGTCGAGAGCTATGACGCCATGCGCCGGTACCTCGAGTTCCTCGCTCGACTGGCGGCCAGTGGCTCGGTGCGCAGTTGGGGGGACTATCCTTATTTGAATCTGGTCGATTCATCGGCTGCGGAAACGAGACCCGGGATCTTGAGTTGGTTGGGCGCCGGGGACTGGCACAATCCCTTCGGCGAGCGCGACGCCGTGCCGGCTCCGCTGCTCGACATGCCCGCCTGGATCTATTACGCGCACATCGTCAGTCAATCGGCGGCTATCCTCGGTAAGTTCGATGATGCCCAACGATATGCCGTGCTTGCCGAAGGCTTGAGAGCGCGCTTCAACGCAAATTTTTTCGAGTCGACCAGCGGCCTGTACGGCAATCAGCCGGATGTCGAGACCACGCAAGCTCTGCCTCTGGCATTGGGTATCGTGCCGCCCGAGCAACGCGCGCTGACCCATGCGCGACTGATCGAAGCGATACACGCGCGACAAGACCATCTGAGTACCGGCTTCGTAGGGCTGCCGTGGCTCTTGCATGTGTTGACGGACTTCCGCGACACGGGCCTTGCCAATAAAATCGTGAATCAAAGAGATTTCCCAAGCTGGAAAACGCTCATGCAAGACGGGGTCTTTGCGGAGACTTGGGATGGGGGCAATGCCCAGATGCCCTCCTGTGGCGGTGCAATCGGACTCTGGCTACACGAGGCGGTGCTTGGGATTCGTCCTGATGCGACCGGTCCGGGATTCCAAAAATTCTTCATCGCCCCGCAGCCGGATCCGGCAACCGGTCTGACCTGGGCCCGCGGCAGCTACGATTCGCCCTACGGGAGAATCATCAGTGCTTGGAAAATCGCGGATGGCCGCTTCAGCCTCCACGCCGTCATTCCGGCCAATAGCACTGCGACCATCGAGATTCCCAACACGCGCGCGGAAACCGTCATGGAGTCGAATAAACCTGCGGGGACGATGGACGGCGTGACTTACCTTCGCCAGGACGCCGATGTGGCCGTCTACTCGGTGGGCGCAGGCGACTATACGTTTACGTCCCGGTGGGGCTCTGGCCGCTGAGCTCGCTATTTTCCCGCGAGGGCGGCGGTCAGCGCCGCCAGAGTCAAAGGCTGGATCGCCGCATAACATGCGGAGTTCGGGTGCACGCCATCCGCAGAGCAACTCGCCTTCATGGAGCCATCTCCCGCCGCCAGCACCGGCCAGTAGTCCACGTAGCGCACGCCAACTTGACTCGCATAGGACTTGAGCCATGCATTCAGCCTGAGTAGCCGCGGCAGGGGTTTTGAGCCGGGATGCCACTGAAAGTCGGCCGCCGGAGGGATGGAGGCGAGCACGACCGCGATATGGTTCATCAGCGCCAGCTCAACCATGGATGTAATGGCCTCTTCAATCTCCGTGTCGCTTTCCGGACCGTTATTACCCGCCAAATCGTTGGTGCCGCCCATGATGTGCACCACCGCCGGCTTCAGGTCGATCACGTCGGCACGAAAACGCACGAGCATTTGCAGCGTCGTCTGGCCGCTCAAGCCGCGACCGACGAAATTCGGATTTTCGGCGAACAGAGGCTCATGCGCCCAAGACTCGGTGATCGAATCGCCCATGAAGACAACCCGAGCGGCGACTGGTTTCAATTGCGCGTTTGGCTCCCGGTACCGGCTGAGGTTCGCCCAGTCGCCGTTCTCACCCTGGCCGGGCGGGGCGAGCGCATAGCGGGGTGCGGTCGTCTCGGCGGCGCCGGCGCTGCCGATGAGCAACGCGAGAGCGGCGATTCTCAACAACATCTGAATTCCCCCAGTGGCGATGCATCTCATCGCGTCAACTCTCGGACCAGATGCGCATGAGATTATTGCCGGCCACTTCGACGAGCATGTGATTCTCCCAGCTCATGTGGGTCCCGTCCAGCTCTGGGTGCGCTGGGCCGCGAGGCATCGGTGCGTATTGCTCACCAGACCGGACGTGTCGAGGAGTGTCAGAGGTCCGTTCGACCGCAAAAGGGCATGGGCCAGCCGACGTAGGTCTTCATAAGCCGACGAACTCAAGGCAGCAATGTCGACTGACCCGGATACGGGTGGATCCATGTCGCGGCTCATCCCTGCGATCGCGCTCGCGATGTCCGTTTCGGCGGCCTAAGCGCGTCTATTCGAAAGACGGTACGAGAACCATCGCCGTCGCGATAGGCACCGACCACGACCATCGTCCGAGACTTGCCCCAATCACCATCAAGGAGAGTGTCATGTTCATTCAGGATCAGAGACCAGAGGATGCCGCAGACGCGCCGCTGCCGGCACGCACCGACAGCAGCGGTCGTTGTCCCTACTGCGCGCCGCCGCCCGGACCCGATAGCACCGAGTTGTCGCTCGCAGCAGCGGAACTCGGGCTTTTGACCCACTTCGTCGGCTTATCGGAGCGGCTCTCGGGGAGGCAGTCATGAGCGGCGCTTCGACAGTGCGGCGTGGCCTGCCCGGCGCGCAGGTCCTCGAGAATTTGGGCTTGCTGAGCGACTTGGCCGGCACTTGGCAGGGGACTGGTTTCAATCTGGTGGCG
>Ga0116228_10000052_pt1 | contig 65395 bp, 62 predicted proteins | sample S1TSphfallax_2_FD_89694 | JGI IMG/M metagenome (GOLD analysis project Ga0116228, IMG submission 89694) | Host-associated microbial communities from peat moss isolated from Minnesota, USA - S1T2_Fc - Sphagnum fallax MG | ecosystem: Host-associated > Plants > Peat moss > Unclassified | place...
CGCACCCGATATACGTGATGCGAGGGCGCGACCATCAGGAAAGAACCCAGAGACGCTCGTTTGATGGTGACCTGATTACCTTTGGACAGTGCGCCGTCATCGTCCGTGACTTTCCAGGTTTGACCGTTGTCGAGCACGACCACGGCCTGGCCCGGCTCGCCGCCTCCGATGCTCAATATCCGCGCTTGTTCCGACTTGATGCTGGTATAGGTAACGTGCTGCTGCGTCATGCTCAGACCGAAGTTTTTCGGATCCTCGACGATGACGGGCGGCGGTGCAGCGGTTGGCGGAGAGACGGCAGTCGAAGGTGGTGCAGGAGCGGCCGAGGCAGCGGGTGCTGCGGCCGCAAGGGTGGGCGAACTCGCCGCGGCCGTAGGGCCGGCCGCTCGGGTGGCGAGAGCATCGTAACAAGCCAGGCGCGCATCGGGTGCCGCAATGCCGGCACAACGCGCCAACTCTGCGGAGATCGGCGCCGCGCCGTGCGCCAGATGTGCGCTGAGCAGTAGCGCAAGCGATGCCAGCCCTGTCGCTGAAACGGCTTTTTTCATGTGGCGGAAGCCGGCCGGCGCGCGTAGTACTGCTGGTAAACCTCCGTGGCCGTTTGAATCATGTCGCGCTCTTCCTGGCTCAAGAGGGGATTCCAGATGTCGAAAATCAAGATGGCCCGCGGCGTATCGGACAGATTCCAAGCCTCGTGTTCGATGGTGTCGTCGAACACCCAGGCCTTGCCCGGCACCCACTCACGGGTCGTGGCGCCGACGCGAAAGCCGCAATCGGGAGGCACTACCAACGGCAGATGAACGGTGCATCGGGTGTTGGTGATACCGGTATGCGCCGGTATGCGTGTATTGGGGTCCAGGATGGAGAAGAATGCGGTGGGTGCCCGGCCGGCCACGCGGCATCGCGGCACGCTCTCCTCGAGGGTCCGCGCGGTCACCGGGCAGCGAGCGATATGCCCGGCCACCGGGTCGCTCTGGTTCCACAAGAAATAGGCGCTCCACTTGCGCGACCGGTTCAGATCCCGGAATTGATCAATGGGCAGGCCTTCCGGAAAATCGATGTAAGGCTGCAAGCCGTCGCGGTCCGACACCAAGACCCGGAGCAGCTCGGAGCGAATGTCGGCGCTGGCAGCTTCGAGTGCATCCATCCACGGAAACAGTTCGCGATCGAAGAACTCGATGGCAGGCAGTTCCGGAAAATGCATCCAAGTGGGCTGCGAATAATACGGTTTGCGTTGCCCCAGCAATGTATCGATGCACATCTCTACGCGGCGCTGACGTCGACCTCCCTGCTTCTCGCGCAGTTCGGTCAAAGGTCCCTCCAGCGCATCGCGAAGACCGGCAGCGTCGGCTTCAACCTTGGCCTTGGCATCATCGAGGGCCACCTTGATATTGGGCGGCACGGCAGCCCCCGGTGGAAACACGGCCAGCGCGTTGGCATAGGTCCGCGCTGCGTTCTTCGGGTCGCCGGTCTCCTCGAGAAAGGCGCCTTTCTGCAGCAGCGCCGACACGTGCCGGGGTTCCAAAGCCAACGCCTTTTCAATGGCGTCGATTTCCTCGGCGCGCCGTCCCAGCGCCTTGAAGCTGCTTGCGAGATTCGCCCACAAGGCAGGATGCTTCGGATCCGCGCTGGTGGCGCGCGTGAACAGCGCCTGCGCCTGTTCCGGCATGCCGCGAGCCAGCATGCGAACGCCAAGCTCGTTCAGCACGGCAGGGTGATTGGGTGCCCGCTGAGCGACATTGGACAGAATCTGATCGGACTCCGATACACGGCCGGCGGCCGCTTCCGCCTTCGAGGCCTGCAAAGCTCGGATGATGGTCGCCTCGTCAAGCGGCGCGGGAGCAGCGGAATTCACCCGGGCATTGTATAACATCGGCGCCGATAGTTTGATCCCGGGAGCCCGACAACTTTGAGCGACTCAATCGACCTGGAACTCATGCGCGCCACCATGCTGCTGAGTTCCGATCCGGCGGCCGCGGCGCGGGTTGCGAGCAACTTATTGGCGGTGGTACCAAACCACACAGAGGCCTTGCTGTTGATGGCGGAGGCATGCCGCCGGGTGGGCGATTCGGACCGGGCGGTCGAGTTGCTGGATGCTTTGTGCCGGGCCGCGCCCGCCTCTGCCTCGTTGCGTTATGAACTCGCTCGCGCGCTTGCCGGTCGCGGCCGCGAGCCGGAAGCCCTGGTTGCGCTCGAGCAGGCGGTGGAACTGGAGCCATCACTGTCCGATGCATGGCGTGACCTGGCTGCGATGCGCTTCAAGCAGGGCGACGAGCGGGGCGGCGACCTGGCCTACCTCAATTACAGCCGGCTGGGTCAAAAGCCGCCGGAACTCGCCGACGCCGCAAATGCACTTGCTTCCAACAGAGCGGATGCGGCCGAAGCCATGGTCCGGGTTCGCTTGGCAAGTTCGCCCAACGATATCGATGCGCTCAAACTGTTGGCCGAGATCGCGCTTGCGCGCGAGGAGCCCGACGCCGCAGAACGTCATCTGCGTCAGGTGCTCGACTTCGCGCCTGGAGACGCCGGCGCGCGGGAAGACCTTGCGCGGCTCTTGTCCAGTCAGCAGCGTGTTCAAGAAGCCCTGCCGCTGATCGAGCGGCTGCTGTCGGTCGATCCGACCCGCATAGATTATTTGCTGCTGAAGGCGCAGACGATTCGTTTGCGGGGCCGCGTTCATGAGTCGCTGGCCATGCTGCAGGCGTTGAGCGATACCCATCCCGACAATCCCGAAATTTGGCTGATTCACGGCAATCTGCTCCGCGAAGTAGGCGATCAATCCGGCTGCATCCGAGCCTATCGCCGCGCGCTCGAACTCAAGCCCGGATTTGGGGAGGCCTACTGGGCGCTGGCCAACCTCAAAACGGTTCGTCTTGACGAACAAGATGTACGCGTCATGAAGCAGGAACTGAAGCTGAGCGAGCGTCTTCTCGACAGCAACGGCACGCACCTCGAATTCGCATTGGGCAAGGCGTTCGAAGATGCGGGTCAACACCAGCAAGCCTTCGAACATTACCGGCGCGGCAATCAACGCAAACGCGCCACCTTCAACTACGATCCGTCAGCCGCGACGCAATTCGCGCAGCGTTGCGCGGCGACTTACACCGCCCGATTCTTTGCCGAGCGAGGCGATTGGGGTGACCCGCGTGAAGACCCAATCTTCATCGTGGGAATGCCGCGCTCCGGCTCGACGTTGATCGAACAAATACTGGCTAGTCATCCCGAGGTCGAGGGTACCCGGGAGCTTCCGGATCTGCCCGCCATCGTTCGAGGAATTGCGGTGCAGTCCCAGTCCGATGCTCCGCTCGAGTACCCGGAGTGCGCGGCGCTGCTTGGCCGCGAGGAAATCGCAGCGTTGGCCGAGAGCTACCTGCAGCGGACACAAACGTACCGTTCACAAGGCAAGCCGCGTTTCGTCGACAAGATGCCGGGCAATTTCAGCCATGTCGGACTGATCCATCTGATGTTTCCCCGCGCCGCGATCATCGACAGCCGGCGCACAAGTTTCGGTTGCGGATTTTCTTGTTTCAAGCAGTTGTTCGCGCAGGGTATGAGGTACTCCTACGATTTACGCGAACTTGGCTTGTTCTACAGGGATTACCTGGCGCATATGGAGCAGGTTGACACGGCGCTCCCCGGCCGCGTGCACCGCATCCAATACGAAACGCTTGTCAATGATCCAGAAGGCGAGGTAAGGCGGCTGTTGGAATATTGCCGGCTGCCGTTCGACTCTCAAACCTTGAGGTTCCATGAGAATCCCCGAACCGTGCAAACCGTGAGCTCGGAGCAGGTGCGCCGCCCGATCTTCAAGGAAGGCTTGGACCAGTGGCGTCACTACGAAGCATGGTTGGGCCCGTTCCGCGAGGGGCTCGAGCAAATCGTCTGAACGTTGAGGCGAAAAAAAAGGCGGGCTGAGCAGCCCGCCTTTGAGGTGCAAAATCGCTTTTTATCAGAACTTCATGCTCACGTGGGCGTAGAGGTACCGTCCCAGGGTGTCGTAGGTGCCGACCCAGGTATTGTCGTTGCAACCCGCCGTCGGGCAGTCGGTGTAGTTGCCGTTCGCGATGATCGGCGGCAGCTTGTCTTCGATGTTGTTGACGCCAACCCGCAGCGCGATGCCCGTATCGCCGATCGGAGCCGCCAGCGACAAATCGATGTAGCTGTAGCCGCCAATGTGCGACGTGGGTTCGAAGTAGGTTTGCGTCAGCTGCGGATCCTGGCTGACCCGGTCCGAATTGGTCGGACCGATGTAGCGCCAGCGAACGTTGAAGTCGAGCCCGCCCCAGGGTGCCATCCAGTCCGCGTTCATCACATGCCGCCAGTGCGGCGTGGGCTGGTTGCAGGTGGAACCGAAGTATCCGGCGCAATCGTAAGAGCCTAAACCGATGACCGGTTCGGTGTAGAAGTTGAGCACCCGCGTGCCCGACAACGAGGTGCTGACCTTGCCGAATGGGCCCGCGTCGAACGTGTAAGCGGCCGCCAGATCGATACCCTTGGTGCTGATCGCACCGATGTTCACTTCCTGCGCGTTCACATAATCGCTCAGGTTGAACCACAACGAGCCGGTACCCTCGCCGCGATGGATCAGCGAGCACAACGAGGCTGTGCCGGTGAGACCGCAATCGTTGATGATCGTGGAGGATTGCAGTTCCTCGATGGTTTGCAGAATGCGGATGTAGTAGTAGTCGACCGACGCCACGAAGCCGGGCAATGCGGTCGGCTGTACCACGAACCCATACGTGAACGTATCGGCCTTTTCAGGTTTCAACCCGGAGTTGCCGCCGGAAGACGTGTTGATCTGCGCCGCCGGGTTCGCCAGGATGTGGCCGAATTCCGTGGCCGTCACTCCTGTGTTCTCGCAGAATGCCAGGGTGTGGCCGTTGACCAGGCCATTGACCGCGGCTCCCCAACACGGATCTGCCGCACCACCGGAACCGACCACGGCCGGTGCAAACAAGTCTCCGACGCTGGGCGCTCGTACCGCGCGGTTGTAGCCGGCGCGCAGCTTGATGTCCTTGATCGGCGCGTATTCGACGCCGAATTTGTAGGTGTTGGTATCGTAGCCGGAGGTATACGCGGAATATCGATAGCCTGCATCGAAGGACAAGTTGTAGGCTGCGGGCAGGTCGTTCAATACCGGGAGGCGGCCTTCCGTGAAGACTTCGGACACATGGAATTCGCCGTCGATCGGGTTTTCCGGGCCGCCGCCGCCGGTCAGTGAAGCGCCGCCGGTTTCGAACTCGTAGTCCGGAACGAACACGTATCGCTCTTGGCGGTATTCCGCGCCTACGTTGATGCTGGGACCTTCGGAAGCGGTCGGCAGCTTCAAACCGAACTTGCCGAGGTCCACGGTGGCGGAGGCATCGGCGAGGTATTCGGTCGACGTGACCTGATAGGAAATCGGCACCGTCAGGTATTTCAGCTGTGCCGCAGTCACGCCGCCCGGGTTCCAGATGTTCCACGGGATGCAATTCGTGTCCGTACCGGTCAGGACCGATTCGCACTCGGCGGCGCCGGTGACGGGATTGGCCACGACGTCCAGCGCATTCTTGGCTTGCGTACTGCCGAGGTATCCCCCTTGCACGTCGCCCTGTTGATTGATGCCGACCTGCGCGTAGGCGTTGTAGGTGATTCCATCGATGACTTTGCCCTTGACACCCAGCACTTCCTGGAAGGAGGTGGCCGTGTAGGTATCGGTGCGAGGACCGGACTCGATGCTGCGGCGGGCGAGGTACACGTTGATGTTGCTGCCCGTGCCGCCGAAGGTCGCCTGGTTCTCCGCAACGTTCGTCGGGTTGCACAGCACGGCCGATTCGGCGGCGGTGAGCTGCGGATCGGTGCAGCTGACCGTGGCGTTCAAGAACGCAAACGCACCGGACGGACCGTATTGGGCGTGCGACTCGTTGCGCGTGAACATGAATTGCGAATAGGCGCTGACGTCGTCGTTGATATCGTAGGTCAGGAATGAGCCGGCGCCCCAGCGCTCCGCTTGACGCTGCAGGTAGCTCAGCGCGCCATAGTTGTAGCTGTCCTTCGAGCTGTAGTCGGGGAAGCTGCCACCGGGACCCACGGTTTTGTCGGCCAAGGTGTGATATGCGCTGGTGCCGTTGTTGCCCAGGTACAGGAAACGACCCGTGGCGCTCGTGCTCGAGCCGCCGCACTTGAGCGCGCCGGGGCCGGGCAGTGAATCGGGGGTGTTTAACGTACAACCGGCGTAGTCATATTGATAACCAACTGCGGGCGCCTGATTCAAATAGGTCGCATAGACCGTGGCGTTACCCTTGCCGTCCGCAAAGTTCGAACCCATGAGGACCGTGAAGTCCTTCGTCTGGCCCGCGTCAACCGTGCTCGCCGGCAGGGCATCTCCCTGTGCCGCCAAATCGTTGAGATAGGTCCCGTTGCTGTTGCTGTGCCGGCCAAAGCCGTAGTTCGAGCTGATCTTGACACCTTCAAAATGGGTGTCGAGGATGAAGTTGACGACGCCCGCAACGGCGTCGGCGCCGTACACCGACGAAGCGCCGCCGGTCAACACGTCGACGCGGGTAATGAGATCTGCAGGAATATTGTTGATGTCGGCGGATGAGGTTTCAGTCGACAACCCCGCACCGGGGGCCATACGAAAGCCGTTGACCAACACCAACGTTCGATAGGATCCCAACCCGCGCAAGCTGACCGTGGCGGTGCCGTTCGAGCTGATCGATTGGCCGCTGCTGTTTTCGGCGACCACCTGCGGCAGGTTGTTCAATACGTCTTCGGCGCGAACCAGACCCTGTTTCTCGATGTCCAGTTCCGAGACGCTGGTAATCGGGCTGATCGAAACTTCGTTCGGTGATTGTTGCAGGCGTGATCCGGTGACCACTACCTCTTCCAACGCCGTATCGGTGGCAGGTGCCGCCGCGGATTGCGGCTGCGCGTATGCGATCGGCGCGAGAGCCGATCCCGCTGCAGCCGCGAGTGCAGCACGCACCGCAAATTGCAGAATGCGATTATTCCCCATGTATTTCTCCCTAGCGTAGATAAATCGATCCCAATAAAAATGGGATGGCTCAAGCGCGCAAGAAGCTGCGCCGACGAATCACCTCTCGAGAACCATCCCAGGTTGTGATCCGATTACAACATGGGTTTGGCATATTGCCAATACGTTGAGGGCAAACTCTTCGCGGCATGGATCCGGCCAAACGTGGAGCAGGGCGCCCGCTTATGAGGTTTCGGTCGCCATCTGGCAGATCGCAAGTCGCCTCGGTCTTAGACCGATAGGCGCCGCCTCCTCCTGTTGCGAGGAAACAACATTTCGCCCATAAAAAAACGCCCGGCTTTTGGGGCCGGGCGTCCTAGTTCAAAACAAACTTACACTAGCTCATCGCCGAATTAAAGGCCGCTCAGCACCTTCAACGCGACGCGGCGATTCGCCAGCCGTCCTTCCTCCGTGCGGTTGTCTTCGATCGGATCGGCCTTGCCGTAACCCTTGGCCGTCAAGGTGTTGGTCACACCGTGGCCCTTCAGGTACAGCAGCACCGACTCGGCGCGGCGCTGTGACAAGGCTATGTTGTACTTGTCGGTGCCGACGCTATCGGTGTGGCCGTCGACTTCGATGACCAACTCTGGATGGCTGTTCAAAGTTGCCACTGCATAACCCAGCACGGTATCGGACTCCGGAGTGAGTTCCGACGAGTTAAATGCGAACGTGACACCGGGCAAACGGATTTCCGATTTGATCGTGCAGCCATACGCATCGACCTTGTCGCCGTGCGGCGTATTCGGACATCGATCGATGGAATCCGGAACACCATCGCCATCGCTGTCGAGCGGGGCGGGAGGAGGCGGCGGCGGTGGCGGCGGCGGCGGGGGAGGCGGCTCCACGTAAACTGCCTTCGATACGACCGGGGGTGGCGGCGTCGGATTGCCGAAGCTCAGCTGCACGCCCAGTCCCGCGATGATGTCGCTCGGATTGTGCGGGATCAACGGAATGCCCTGCTGTAACTCGTACCGGTACTTGACCTCGGTTCGGAACTGCACGCGAAACGAACCTGTTTGGGGGCCAAGTCCAAGCAATGCGCCGACGCCGCCTTCCGCGGCCCAGCCCTGAATGTTGGGCTCTTGACGGCCAATGTTGTCGGAGATCTCTCCGCCGCCCAGCAGGACGTAGGGCCGGAATAGCATGGTCGGCGGGGTGAACTTATAGATGACGTCGCCGGTTACGGCGCTCAGCTTTTCCCGCTCGCCCAGCGCCCGGTACGCGAAGCTGCCCTGTTGATAATTCAGCTCCAGTGCAAGATTAGCCGGCAGGTTGTAGCCGAGACCGAACTGCTCACCGATGTCGTCGCGTGAAATGCGCCGCTTGTCGAGAAAGGTCCAATCCGCCAGGCCGCTGATGTAAAAGGCCCCGGTATCGTCGTAGCCATCGGCAAAGACGGTACCGGCTGCCATGCACGATGCGCAGAGCAAGCCACCAAGAATCACTCGTTTCATCAAAGTCTCCGTTTCTCATTCGCATTAATGCAACAGAACAATGTCGTGTTGCTCGGGCGAATATCCTACCAAATCCCCAATTTCAGCGCGGAAGGGCAGCTATCTTCCCAGCACGCCTATTTCTTGTGGCTTTTGTACCACATGGATTGGCATTGTCTGTCGGTGTTGAGCCCGACAGTTTGTAGGACGGATTACTGGTTCAAATTGGCCCTGAGGCGAATCTCGAACAGTTTTGGCCAATTTTTGCCGGTGACGAACAGGCGGTCGTTCTTGGCGTCGTAGGCAATCCCGTTCAAGACGTCGGTCTGTCCGGGAATGATGTCGGCTTTCGGGAGAATTCCGCGCAAATCGATGACACCGATGACGCGGCCATTGGACGGATCGATGCGCAGTATCCAGTTAGTCTGCCAGACATTGGCGTAGATCTCGCCCTTCACCCATTCCAGTTCGTTGACGTTGGGCAACGGTTTGCCGCGCAGCGTCACCTCGATACGGTGCGTCTCTTGCAAGGTATCGGGATCGAGAAATCGCAGCTGCGAAGTGCCGTCGCTCATGATGATTTCCCTGCCGTTTTGAGTGAGCCCCCAACCTTCGCCCACGTAGCTGAATTGGCGCTGCAACTTGAACGAGGCCAGGTCAAACACGAATCCCACCTGGGTTCTCCAGGTCAGGCTGACGATGCGGCCCTTCCAATTGACGATGCCCTCGCCGAAATATTCCGCCGAGATGTCGCGCTTTTGCAGCACCTCCCCGGTTTCGAGGCGAACCTTGCGGATGCTCGAGTGCTGTTCCAGTCCGGTGCTCTCGTATAAAAAGCCGTTCAGATAGAACAGCCCCTCCGTGAACGCCGTAACGTCGTGAGGATAGGTATGCACGACCTCGGCGTTATAGACCGGTATGGCTGGGGGTGACGGCGCTTGGGGGGGCGTAGCCGCAGGCGCCTGCGCCGCGGCCGCGCCGGCCAGCAGCATCAAGGCGATCAACACACCCGAGTTCAGCAGCGTGCGCACGACCTTCCGCGTCAGTCCTTGTCGCCATCGGGGACGTAGGTCACGGGCCCCGCGAATTCGAAGGTGCTGACCAACACATCGCCGCCGCCGCGCACGGCATGCGCCGGCTGCGTGCAAAATCCGCGTGCCTCGATCCGGTAGGTCGAGGCCGTTGCGAGCGGCCGCTGCTCGAGGCTGTCGACCGTGCAGCGTGAATCGCCTTGCGTGCCATAAATGCCGCTGGTGCCTTGCACGATGACGGTCACGTTCGCCGCGACTTCGTGAGCCGCAACGCCTTCCTGAACGCCGGTCAAGCCGAACACCAGCAGCAGATCCGGCTTGGCGCCTGCCTCGCGCCTGAAACTCAGGCGCACGCCGGGCGGCGCGGCACGCGACTCCCCTTCGCACCGCGTGCCGCTGTTCGGCCAGTCGATGCGCGTCTCGATGGCCCCGCCCAAACTGGCACGGAGGTAGCCGTCGCCCGACGTCAAACAGCCCGCCGCCGCCGTCGCAGTGGCGGCCGCAGACGTTGTTGACGGCGCGGGAGTCGTCGGGCCGGCGCCCGGTGGAGCGGCGGGGTGTCCGCAGGCAACGCACCAGCCGACAGCCAAGAGCGCGGCGGACGCCGTGGCGACGCGGCGCCCAGCGCGATGGCGCCCAGCGCGGTGGCGCCCAGCGAATCTCGGTATCATTCCGCCATGTTGCCACGGCTCATCGCTGGATTGTTGGCGCTGGCATTGTCGGCGTGCTCGCTGCTGCGCCCGCAGTTCGAACAGCCGACGGTCAGCGTGGTGGGGATCGAACTTCGCAGCGGCAACCTGCTGCAGCAGAATTTTCAGGTCAGGCTGCACGTGCAAAACCCCAATTCCCAAGCGCTGCCGGTGCGCAACCTGCGCTTTACCTTGAGTGTCGAGGGGGACGCCGTTGCAGACGGCTTGAACGATCGAGCCTTCGTCGTTCCGGCGCACGGCGAATCGGACTTTGACGTCAACATCAGCGCCAATCTGGCGGTGGTGATCCTCAAGCTGGCCGGCAAACGCCAGTCCCATGCCAATTCGATCGCCTATGACGTGAACGGCGCGGCCAGCGTCGATCTGCCGTTCCTGAGCAACATTCCGTTCCATCAAAGCGGTATTCTGCCGCTGGGCGATTTCTCCAACTAATTGAATAAAAAGAATTTTCCGCCTTATGGTAAGCCTGGCAGGCTCGCGCTCTGCTAGACTTGCGCGGCACCGAAGGGTCCCATGGCAGCCTCACCGTACGAACAATTAGAACAGGAATTCCGCCGGCTGCACGCATTCCGCGGCGCGCTGTCGCTGCTGCGCTGGGATGCGGCGGTCATGATGCCGCGCGGCAGCGCCGATGTGCGCGGCGAGCAACTGGCCGCGCTGGAAACCGAACACCATGCGCTGCTCACGACTCCCAAGGTGGCGCGCCTGCTGGAGCGGGCAGAGGCGGGCGCCTCGCAGCTCGAGGACTGGCCTTTGGCCAATCTGCACGAGATGCGCCGCCAGCGCGATCACGCCATCGCCACGCCGCCCTCGCTGATTGCGCGTCTCGCCAAGGCGACGGCACGCGCCGAGGTGTTTTGGGTGGAGGCCAAGAAGGCGAACAATTTCAAGTTGCTGGCGCCGCACCTGGAAGAGGTCGTCCACCTGGTGCGTGACAAGGCGGCGCTGCTGGGTCAGGCGCGCGGCTTGGCGCCCTATGACGCCCTGGTCGATGGCTTCACGCCGGGCATTTCCACCGCCGACATCGACACCATCTTCAAGGCGCTGTCGCGCAAGCTGCCCAGTCTTATCAACGAGGCCATCGAGGTGCAGGCGGCACATCCGCCGCTGCCGTTGGCCGGCAAATTCAGCGTGGCCAGACAACGCTCCCTGACCATGGACGTGCTCAAGGCTTTGGGCTTTCCCTTCGATCGCGGCCGCTTGGATGAAAGCGAGCATCCCTTCACCGAGGGCGTGCCGGGGGACATCCGCGTCACCACGCGTTTCGATCTGGGCGATCCGTTCTCCGGATTGCTGGGGGCAGTACATGAAACCGGCCATGCCATGTACGATCTTGGCCTGCCGCAGAAATGGCGCGACCAGCCGGTGGGCCGCGATCGTGGCCTGGCGCTGGAGGAAAGCCAGTCGCTGCTGTTCGAGATGAATCTTTGCCGCAGCCGCTCCTTCGTACGCTACCTGCGGCCGCTGCTCGAGAAGTACCTCCAGGTGACGGGCCCGGAATGGCAGGATTCGAACCTGTATCGGATTCTGATCCGCGTGCGCCGCAGCCTGATTCGCATGGACGCCGACGAGTTGACCTATCCCGTGCACATCATGTTGCGCTACGAGCTGGAGAAAAGAATGCTCGAGGGATCGCTGCCGGTGGCCGATCTGCCGGAGGCATGGAATGAAAATCTCGAGCAGCGCCTCAATATCCGCCCCGCGAACGATGCCGAGGGTTGTTTGCAGGACATCCATTGGGCGGTGGGGCACTTCGGGTATTTTCCCTCCTACGCCTTGGGCGCGGTGATCGCCGGTCAATTGAACGAAGCCATGCGCGCCGCGCGCCCGGCGCTCGACGACGAAATCGCCGCCGGCCAATTCGGCGGCGTCATGGAGTGGCTGCGCGACAATGTCCATGGCGTGGGTGCGCGTCTGCCGGTGCAAGAGCTCATCAAACACGCCACCGGCAAGCCGCTCACGGCCGCCGCCTACTTGCGCTACCTGGAAGCGAAATACCTGGAAGCGCCCTGAACTGATGGACGCCGCGCCGCCACTGCGATCGAACCAATTCAAGAAGCTGCAGGCGACCTTGCGTGGTCAAGTGGGCAAGGCGATCGCCGATTACGACATGATCGCGCCCGGCGATCACGTGATGGTGTGTTTGTCGGGGGGCAAGGACTCTTACACGCTGCTCGACATACTGCTGAGCCTGCAGCGCAGCGCGCCGGTGAAGTTCGAGATCACGGCGGTGAATCTCGACCAGAAGCAACCCGGCTTTCCGGCGCAACTGCTGCCTCGATACCTCGATGAACTCAACGTGCGTTATCGCATCATCGAGCAGAACACCTACTCGGTGGTCAAGCGCGTCATCCCCGAGGGCAAGACCATGTGCGGCCTTTGCTCGCGCCTGCGCCGCGGCGCTTTGTACCGCTTCGCTGCGGAAAACGGCATCAGCAAGATCGCGCTCGGGCATCACCGCGACGACATCGTCGAGACCTTGTTCCTCAATCTGTTTTTCGGCGGCAAATTGAAGGCAATGCCGCCGAAGCTGTTGAGCGAGGACAAGCGTCACATCGTGATCCGGCCGCTTTGCTACGTGCCGGAACGCAGCATCGTGCGCTACGCCGCGGCACGCGGTTTTCCCATCATCCCCTGCAATCTGTGCGGTTCGCAGACCAACATGCAGCGCGTCGCCGTGAAGCGCATGCTCGGCGAATGGGAGCAGAAATTTCCGGGCCGCGTCGAGTCGATCTTCGCCGGGATCTGCAATGTGGCCGCATCGCAGCTGGCCGACCCCGCGCTGTTCGATTTCGCCGGCCTGGACGCGCTCGCGCTCAGCGCCAGTTGCGACGCGCCGGCACCAGGTGCTGCAGCACCCACCCCTGCAGCCCGCCACCTGATCGAGCCCTGATGTATGCCTGCTGCGCCATGCGCGAGCGCAGACGGCCGCACTGCTGATAGGCCGACTGGTACTCCACCTCGCGCGGACCCCAGCGCGTCTTGGACACTTCCCGGTCAGGTGATAGGTTGACCGTCTTGATTCCATGATCGATCGCATACTTGATCGCTTCGGCCACGGTGGTGGTCATGACACTGTAGCGCGCCCACCGCGGGTCGAATCCAGAGTTGTACAAATACAGGCTGTCGCCGCTCAAGAAGCCGACCCGCGTGGCCACGATCTCGTTGCCGATCTTCAGTTGAAAAATTCGCAACGCACCGGTCTTGGCGAAGCGCCGGCAGGCTTCGTGGAGGAAGTTGCGCAGCAACGGCAGGGCGAAGCGGTCGGGATGCCTGGCGCCGCCGGTGACATTGGCCCGCATCGTATGCAATTCGAAGAACCGGTCGAGAGCCGGGCCGGCCTCGGTCGGCGATTCGACCACGCGAAACTCAAACTTATGATTGTCGCGCTTCAAGGAGTTGTAACAATGGCGCAGCGATTCGCTGATGTTGCGCTTGAGGCCGCTGCGAAATTGCTCCCATGTCGGGGCGAGATCCAAAACAAAATCCGTTTGCGGCTCCTGCCACTTGAGGGAACAGTTTGCAGCCAAGGCTTCGCTGAATGCTGCACTGAGGCCGGTCCAATGAACCCAATCCCACGCGCCGGTCTTCTGCAGCTGCTGCTGCGCCGCAAACGCCACGATGTGTTCGTAGCCGGGCATGATCATCGGCGCACGAATCTCGGTGAGGTTCGGGTCGGCGCCCAGCATGTTGACGGCCGTGACCTTCAGAGGCCCGACGTTGCGCCGGCTGATGATGAATGGAATGATACCGACGCATTCACCGTTGGAATTCCTGGCCACGTTGAAGAAGGGCTGGTCGAGGATGCGTGGGTTTGAATTGAGAAAATGGCGCACCCACGCCACGTGCCATTCATGCATGGCGAAGGGCACACGGTTGCCGCTGGCCGCGTGCAGACGTTGATAGCTCGGCCGTAGCGCATCGATCTCATCCACGGTGGTCGCGATGTCCATCGTGACGCGCGCTTGTGAGAGTTTGTCGGACGGGATAATTTCAGACAATTAGAGCCAGCGTTGCATTGCACACGATGCGCAGGTTTATGACCTCAGTTTCACATAATGTCGGGAGAAAGGAAAAGCACGCGGTGCTGCGTTCGCTACCGCACAAACCGCGCAAGCAGCGCACGCCGCGCTACGCGTGGGAGAATCTGTCCGACGAGCAGTTGTTGAGCCTGCGATTCTGCGACCTGCAACTGTCGATCCAGGGCACCGAATTGGAAGCTGCGATAGTGCGTCTGTACGGCGAACTCGCGCAGCGTGGCATCCGCTTCCGCCCGCACTGCTGGCTGTCGCTCGAATGGTTTTCGCCCGACGGCATTCCCGGGATCGCGATTCCCTTCTATCTTGCGCATAAGCGATTGATGAACATCGAGCGGCGCCTCATGCGCGAAGTGGAGGGAGGCAACCGCAACTGGCTGATGCGCATACTGCGTCACGAGGCCGGCCATGCCATCGATTCCGCCTACCGGCTGCGGCGCACCAAGTCCTGGCGGGACGTCTTCGGTCCCGCGTCGCTGCCTTATCCCGACACCTACCGGCCGCGCCCGGGAAGCCGGCGCTTCGTGCAGCATTTGGGCGCGTGGTACGCGCAGGCCCATCCCACCGAGGATTTTGCCGAGACTTTCGCGGTCTGGCTCAAGCCCCGCTCCGCGTGGCGGCGCGAATACCTGGGGTGGCCTGCTTATGCCAAGCTGCAGTTCATCGACGGATTGGCGCGGCAACTGGGCGGCGCGAAGCCGGCAGTGGCGGAACGGGACACCGTCGAGGAAGTGGCGCAAGAGACGCGCACACTGCGCCAGCACTATGAATACAAGCTCGCGCGCTACCGTTTGCCGCGGCGTTCCGGCGCGGACGAACTGCTGCTCAAGGTTTTCACCACGGCGCCGCGCAATCGCAGCGCTCCGCGAGCCGCAACCCTGCTGCGCGAATTGCGCACGCCGCTGCTCAAGCGGATGGTGGGGTCCGCAGGCTTCAGCGAGTACCTGGTGCATCAAGTGGTGCGGCTGATCATCGAGCGCTGCGAGAAACTCAATCTGTACGTGCGAGGTCCGCGTCGCGAGCTCGTGGCGCATCTGGTTTGGGTGATCGCGCGTCTCGCCGAATCCTATGAGGAGCGACAATTGCCCCGCGTCGCATTGTGAAGATTTGCGAAGATTGAAAAAAGTACGCGCACTGGTTCTGGTGCATTCGACCCTGATCCCTCCGGACACGCTCAAGGGTTCCACCGAGAAGGAAATCGACGAATGGCGCACCGAGTACGACGTCATCTCGCATCTCAAGGCGGCGGGCCATGAGGTCATGCCGCTTGGCCTGAGCGACAGCCTGTCGGAGCTGCGGCGCGCCATCATCGACTGGAAGCCGGACATCGTCTTCAACCTGCTCGAGGAGTTCGACGGCATCGTCACCTACGACCAACACGTCGTGGCCTTCCTCGAACTCATGCATCAACCGTACACGGGCTGTAATCCACGCGGCATGCTGCTGTCCCGGGACAAGGTTCTGTCGAAACAGCTGCTGTCCTATCATCGCGTCCCGACGCCGCAATTCATGGTTTTTCCGCGCGGCAAAAAAACGCGCATACCCAGGAAATTGCAATATCCGCTGTTCGTGAAATCCTCGACCGAGGACGCCTCGCTGGGAATCGCACATGCCTCCGTTGTGGCGGACCCGAAGCAGCTTTCGGAGCGCACGGAATTCATTCACGATCAGATCAATTCCGACGCGCTCGTGGAGGAATACATCGAAGGCCGCGAGCTGTATGTCGGAGTGCTCGGCAACGATAGATTGAAGGTGTTGCCGGTCTGGGAGATGACATTCGGTTCCCTGCCGGAGAACCTGCCGGCGATCGCCACGCGCAAGGTCAAGTGGGACCGGGGCTATCAAAAAAAATACGGGATCAGCACGGCGGCAGCGCTGGATCTTCCCGAGGGCACGGTAAGCCGCCTGGAGCAGCTCTCCAAGCGCATTTTCCGTGCATTGCATCTGACCGGCTACGCGCGCATGGATTTTCGTCTGCGCTCCGACGGTCGGCTGTACGTTCTCGAGGCGAACGCCAACCCCAATATTTCGGCGGCCGAGGATTTCGCGCAGTCGGCCCTCACGGCACAGATGAGCTACGACGATCTTCTGCGCCGCATCCTCAAGCTGGGCGAAGACTACCCCGCCGCGTGGCGGGGCGTGGAAACTTGAGGGACCTTCAGAGCCATCGGTGCAGCCAATCGAGCACCGTGTCGTACCACTCGATGCTGTCGGCCGGTTTCAGCACCCAATGATTTTCGTTGGGGAAATACAGCAGCTCGCTCGGTACGCCGCGACGCTGCAGGGCGGTGAACACCGCCAGCCCCTGGCTGTCCGGCACGCGGAAATCCTGCTGGCCATGAATCACCAGCGTCGGCGTCTTCCACCTGCCCACGAAATCCACGGGATTGAATTTCGCGTATGACGCCGGATTCTGGTACTCGGGGCCCGAGAATTCGTGCTCGGGAAACCAGAGCTCTTCTGTCGAGTAATACATGCTGCGGTTGTCGAAGATGCCATCGTGGCTCACCAGGCATTTGAAGCGATCGGGCCATTGGCCAGCGATCCAGTTGATCATGAAGCCGCCGTAGGAGCCGCCCAGCGCGCAAACACGATCGCCGTCCATCCAAGGATTTCCCTTGAGCGCGGCCTCGAGACCGAGCTTCAAGTCCTCGAGCGGCTTGCCGCCCCAGTCGCCGCTGATCGAATCGGTGAACGCCTGTCCGTAGCCCGTGGAGCCATGGAAATCGATCATCACGACACCGTAACCGGCGCCGGCAAACACCTGCGGATTCCAGCGGTAGCTCCAACCGTTGCCGAAACTGCCCTGCGGGCCGCCGTGCACCAAGAAGGCCACCGGGTATTTCTTGTCGCGTTTGAAGTCGGCCGGTTTGACCACATAGCCGAACACATTGTCACCGTTTGCGCCGGGAAAGCTGATCTGCTCGACTTCACCCAGCTTGCGCTCGTCGAGAACGCTCTGGTTGATGCGCGTCAGTTGCGCCGGTTTGCCGCCATTGAAGCCGACGGAGAAAAGGTCGGCAGGTCCCGACAGGCTGCTCGCCGAATAGAACACCTTCGAGGTACCGACGCTGAATGACTCGACATCGCCCGCACCGGTGATGGCGGACGCCCGCCCCGACGTCAGGTCCACCGCCCACAGCGGCTTCTGGCCCAGATGATCGGTGGTGACGAACACGCTCTTGCCGTCGCGGGCCCACGCGAAGCTCGCAATGGAGCGGTCCCAACTCTGCGTGAGCGGACGCTTGACGCCCGACTGCAGATTGAGCAGAACCAGGTGGAAACGGTCCGATTCGAAACCCGCACGCTCCTGTGCGACGTAGGCGAGTTGCGTGCCGTCGGGCGAGAAGGCGGGCTGCATGTCCGCCGCGGCATTGTCGGCGGTGAGATTGCGGGGTGGCGCGCTGCCATCCGCGGGCACCAGATAGATGTCGAAGTTGGTCGACCACGCTTCACCGGCCGCTGCCCGCACCGAGAACGCGACGCTCGAGCCATCCGGACTGAAGGCGTAGTCCTCGCGCCCGCCGAAGGGCTTGCCCGGCACATCACCGATGCGTCCGGAGATGTCGACGGGTACGCCGACAGCCACACCATCGGTGCCCAAGCTCAACGAGAAAATCTGCGTGCGGCGTCCGTCGCTCCAGGTGTCCCAATGGCGGACGAACAAGTCCTTGTAAAGCACGCCGGTGGCCGGCGCGTGCGCCACGGCATCGAGCCTTTGCTTGGTGCAGGCCAGGTCGACGCAGTCCAGGAAAACGTCGGTGCTCACGAGGATGCGATCCTGCTTCGGCGACACGTGAAAGCTGCCGACATCGAGGACCAGGTTGGTGACCTGGGTGGCAGCCGCGCCGGGCGCCGCGCGCCATACCTGGGTCGAGCCGCTGCGGTTCGACAGGAAATACACGAAGCGGCCGTCCTTGCTCCATTCCGCGGTGTTCGAGTTGTCGCCGCCTTCGTCAAGCCTGGCCGGCGCCGCATTGCGCTTGCCCGAGTCCAGAATCCAAACGCCGGTACGCCCCTTGTTGGCGTCCATGTCGGTGCGGCGCAGGGTATAGACGACACGCTTGCCGTCCGGAGCCACGGCGACATCCGCGATTCTCTCCAGGCGAACCAGATCCTGAACCGAGAACGGCACCGCGGGCTCGCCGGACGGCGTGCCGGCGGCATTCGCCGCAACGGCCGCGGCGCACGCCAGGACATACAGGCGGCAGACCGCGGCCACACGTTTGGAAACCACACTCATGAAATTCTCCGTTGAATTATTCTTTTCCGATGCCATCGACGTCGGGCAGGACATGTTTTTCTTGATCGGCGGCCTGCTGCCAGGCGCGCACCTCAGGATCGGCGAGTGCGTGTTCGAGATAGGTCCGGGATTCGCACCCTAAGTCGGCGCCGTAGGTCTGGAAGCGGAACAGCACCGGCGCAAACATGGCATCCGCGAGACTGAACTCGCCGAACAGCCAGCTGCCTCCGGCGCCGTATTCCATGCGGCAGGCGGACCAAAGCGCATCCACGCGAGCGATGTCCCGCGTCAGCGCGGGGGTGCGCGGCACGCGCCGACCGCGGGCGCGGACGTTCATCGGATATTGCTCGCGCAATGCTGCGAAACCGGAATGCATTTCGGCGGCGGCCGAGCGCGCCACGGCGCGCGCCAGCTTGTTCTGCGGCAGGCCGCGGCCGGTCGCTTCGGCGGCGAATTCGCAGATCGCGAGGGAGTCCCAGATCTTGTTGTCGCCGAGTATCAACAGCGGCACGCGGCCGCTGGGGGAGATTTGCGCTATTTCACGCTGGTAGCCGGGCGCATCGAAGGCGATCACACGTTCCGTGAACTCAAAACCCACTTTGCGTAAGAATAGCCACGGCCGCAGCGACCAGCTGGAATAGTTCTTACTGCCGAGCACCAAGATTGGCATCCGACGATTCTAACACTTGGAAGGTTTTTTCATGCCTGCACCCCTGGTCTTGAGTTTCGATCTGGACGACACGCTATGGCCCATCGCGCCGGTGATGCTGGCCGCGGAGGAGGCGCTGTGGGGCTGGCTGCATGCGCAGCATCCGCAGGTGATGAGCGGGCATAGCGCCGCGACTCTGCGCGAGATCCGCGCGCAGGTGGCGGTCGAGCATCCCGACCGCAGCCACGACATGACCTTCCTCAGGCATCGCGCCATCGTGAAGATGTTCGGCGCCGACCGTGACGCCGAGCGGCACGCCGACGCCGCTTTCGAGATTTTTTACACCGAGCGCAATCGCGTCACGCTGTACGACGACACGCACAGCGCGCTCGTGCGGCTGCGGCGGCGCTACCGCCTGTTCGCCCTGAGCAACGGCAATGCCGACCTGGAACGCTGCGGCCTCGGCGGCTTGTTCGACGGTCACATCACGGCCATTGCGGCGGGCGCCGCCAAACCGGACCCGCGCATTTTCCGGCATTTGCTCGGGCTCGCAGGCGTCGACGCCGCGCAGGTGTTGCACATCGGCGATGATCCGCATGCCGACGTGCTTGGCGCGCTGGCGGCGGGCATGCAGGCGGTGTGGCTGAACCGCGATGCGCGCCCCTGGCCGGCGGAACTCGCGCCGCCGCCGCGCACCATCTCGACACTCGCGGAAATCACCTAGCACCACTTGCGTGCGCCGCAATGCTGGCAGCCTACACGTGCGAGTGCTGATGAATAAAACGCTGAAAAAATAGGCATTTTCCGACTCAAGTTCGCGCTTTTGGTGTTCACTTGCGCTGCTGTTTGTCGATAGGATAGGGACGGCTCATAAAGGAAACCCAAGCATGCAAACGGCGTCTGCGGGATCTTTGGTTGCGGTCACTTCGCTGCGCGAATTTTTTCGCGACGCGTTTCATACCGCCAGCGAACGTCAGCGGCTGGCCATCGACGAACAGGCCGAGCAGTACGTGGTCAACCTTCTCACGATGTTTTCGCGGGCCGACGCGCTGTATGAACAGACGCCTGATGGACTGCGGATCAAGCCGCTGGCGCGCATGCTGGCCGAGGCGCTGGAAGCGCCGAGCGAAAGCGCCCGGCAGCGCGGTCTGCAACGGCTGGGCGACGTATCGCTGTTCATCGCCGGCTTCTTCGCGCGCAGTTTCGCGCGCAAGTTGGTCGACATCGACTATCACATCGCCATGGGCGGTAATGCCTACAGCTCCCTCGCCGACACCCTGCAGCGCTCCAGCGCTGGACGCTGCGTGGCGGGCATCTACGCGCAGCTGGCGCAGAAATTCCAGGGGCTGGTGGACGCGCTCAATGAGGTCAGCGACATGTCCTACCGGCACAGCGATGCGGACATCCTGCGGCTCTACGAGATCTGGATGAAGACGGGGAGTGCCCGCGCCCACACGTTGTTGCGCCAGCTCGGTGTGCAACCGGTGGCCGTCGCCGGAGCCCGCCGGGAGCATTGAGACCGATGGTGCTGCGTGGACTTCAGACGCTGCTGCACCAACTTTACGACGTCGACCCCGATCACGACGTCTACGATTTCCTCATCACGGATCGGCGCGCGTTGACGCATCTTGCCCCCGACGACGATCGTTTGTTGGAGGAAGAACTGTTGCTGGCGGAGACCAGCGACGGCGGAGGCGCCGGGGTGGCGCTTTTCCTGGATGAGAAGCTGCTGAAGCGGCTCGAAGGTGCTGATCCCATGGACGCCCTGACCGAAGCGAACCTCGCCGACTATTGCACGGCGCTCGAGGGCGTCAGTCACTTCGTTTATGCGACCTGGCGGCTGAGCCGAGATTTGCCGGTGTCGTTGCTCGAATTGGAGACCCAGGCGGAGGTGGACAAGTACGCCGTCACCATTTTCCTCGTGGGACTGCAGCAGGCCGGCACTCGACGCGGCACGTATCCGACCGGCGTGCTCACCCGGCTGTTCGACCGGGTCAGCTTCGATCCGCGCCTGGCGCCGCATCAGTACGAGCGCTACCGCACCGCGCATCGCTGCGCCGCGCGCTTTTGCACGGAACTGGAGCGGCGGTTCGTGACGCGCGGCGTCGCGAGAATCGAGGCGCTGGTGCGCGAGTTGAGAAAATTCTACCGGCTGGGCAGCGCGCAGAAATTGCGCTATGCCGCGGGTGTCTAGCCTAGTCCTGGCTCTCGTCCTGTTTCTTCTGGTTCTCTTCGAATTGCTTCTTGAGCTTGAGCCACTCGCTCAAGCGGCGCAGATCCTTCTTGCGCGGCGGCGCCTTGGCCTTGCCCAGCTTGCCGCTGTCGTAGGGGTCATAGCCCTTCTTGGCACCGAGCGGGTTGGCGCGCACGGTGTCCACGGGAGTCGGGGCATCGTCGGCAATCGAGAGCGCGGGATGTTCGAGCGTGCGCAGGCGGTTCGTGGATATGTCACCGCCGAAGGCGCCCGTGGCCATGGCCCATTCCCATACGGCGTTACCCCGATCGTCGAATTTGACCCGGCCCGTTCTCTTGACGTCATGATCTTCGTTGTCCATGGGCAACGTATCGGCGTCGACGGGGACGGACTTGACCGGCGAATTTTGCTTTTTGGGACTCACCCCTCCCTTTTTAATGTTTGGGCGGGGCAAGTCAAACCAGGTTGTCGGAATTTTGTGCGGCGTCACAATTGCAAATGGTATTTGGCACGCCACAGCGCGAGCGCGGTCTTACCGTCGTTCCATTCGCCGGTGAGGAGCTTTTGCAGCGCTTCGTCCAAGGGCAGCCATTGCAGCTCCAATTCCTCATCGGCATCGGGTGCCGGCGATCCGATCTGCAGATCGCGCGCCAGGTACATGTGGATGACCTCGGTGAAGAAGCCGGGCGCCGGAATGTACAATCCCAGCGATGTCCATTGCCGCGCCCGAACCCCGGTTTCCTCGGCCAACTCGCGTACCGCGCAAATGTCCGGTGCCTCGCCGGCATCGAGCTTTCCCGCGGGAATTTCCCATAGAAAGTCCGCCACGCCATGCCTGTATTGGCGCACCAGGCAGACGCGGCCCGCGCCGTCTACGGCGACCACGGCCGCCGCACCCGGATGCCTGACGAAATCGATGTCGAATTCGCGCCCGTTTGCATAGCGCAAGCGCTCGGTTGAAACCTTGATCACCCTACCCTGATGAACGTGCTGGCTCGCGGCCACGATCGGTTTTTGCATGTGCCTATCATCGCCCAAAGTCCGCCTTATGTGATGTGCCTCCGCGCAGGCAGAAGGGCGGATGCGCGATCCTGCGCGCGACTGTCGTGCAGTTGCGACATATTCTGGATATCCGTACAGTGCGTGCATCATGATCAAGACCGCGCCATCCGCATTCGATGCGCTCAACCCGCAGCAGAGGCGCGCCGCCACCTTCGGCACGGTGGTCGCAGGCAAGGGCGTCGAGGCGGGGCCGTTATTGATACTGGCCGGCGCGGGAACCGGCAAGACGAACACCCTGGCGCACCGCGCTGCGCACCTGGTGGTGAACGGCGTGGATCCGGCGCGCATCTTGATGCTGACCTTCACCCGGCGCGCTGCGCAGGAAATGATCCGGCGCGCCCAGCATATCGTCGCCCAAGTCATGACCGATCGGGGCAAGGCGGGCGACCGCAGCGTGGTCTCGAGGCTCATCTGGTCGGGTACGTTTCACTCGATGGGAAACCGCATCCTGCGGCTGTACGCCAAGCATCTGGGACTCGATCCGAGTTTCACGGTACTGGATCGCGGCGATTCGGCCGATCTGATGGACGTGGTGCGGCACGAGCTCGGCTTTTCGGCAAAGGACAAGCGTTTTCCGCGCAAGGATGTCTGCCTTGCCGTTTATTCCTACCGGGTCAACACGCGGCTTTCGTTGAAGCAAACGCTCGAGGAACAATTTCCCTGGTGCCGCGAATGGGAAGCGGATCTGACGCGTCTCTACCGTGAGTACGTGGCCCGCAAGCAAAAGAACCGCGTGCTCGATTTCGACGATCTGCTGCTCTACTGGCACGTCATGATGCAAACGCCGGCGCTGGCACAGAGCCTGGCGAAGAATTTCGACCATGTGCTGGTGGATGAATACCAAGACACCAGCTCGCTGCAGGGCGAGATCATCCAATCGCTGAAACCCGACGGCGCCGGCGTCACCGTGGTGGGTGACGACGCGCAGGCGATCTATTCGTTCCGGGCCGCTGCCGTGGAGAACATTCTCGGTTTCGCCGACCGCTACAAGCCGAAAGCCGAGATGGTCGTGCTGGCGCAGAACTATCGCTCCACCCAGCCGGTGCTGGACAGCGCCAACGCGCTGATGGCCGACGGCGTGCGACAGCATCGCAAGACGCTGCTCGGTACGCGGCAGTCGGGTCAAAAGCCGTTCTACGTGGCGCTCGACGACGCACAGGCGCAGGCGGAGTACATCAGCGGCAGGATATTGGCGACGCGCGAGGTGGGCGGGTCCCTGCGGCGCCATGCCGTCCTGTTCCGCAGCGCGCATCACAGCGATGTGCTGGAAGTCGAGTTCGTGAAGCGCAACATTCCGTTCGTGAAATATGGCGGGCTGAAGTTCCTCGAGGCTGCGCACGTCAAGGATCTGATGTCGGTGCTGCGATGGGCTGATAATCCGCACAACGCGGTGGCCGGTTTCCGCGTCCTGAAACTGTTGCCGGGGTTTGGGCCCGCGCACGCCAAACAGGCCTTGGATCATCTCGAAGCGCGCGGCTACGAGGTGAAAGCCCTCGCGGCATTCGAGGCGCCGCAACCGGTAAAAATGGAATGGAAGCGTTTCTGCGAGTTCTTCGAGAGGCTTGCCGATCCGGCCACCCCGTGGGCCGGGCAGGTGGGCGTGGCGCGCGCCTGGTACAAGCCGCAACTGGAACGGATTTACGATTCGGGGTGGACGCGCATGGGCGATCTGGAGCAGTTGGAACAACTCGCGACGAACCACCCCAGCCGCGAGCGCTTCCTATCGGAATTGACGTTGGACCCGCCGTCGGTCACCAGCGACCAGGCCGGTGTTCCCTCGAAGGACGATGACTACGTCGTTCTGTCGACCATTCATTCGGCCAAAGGTCAGGAATGGGACCACGTCTACATACTCAATGTCTCGGACGGCAATTTTCCGTCCGAATTCTCGACCGGCAAGCCGGAACTCATCGAAGAGGAGAGGCGTCTGCTGTATGTCGCGATGACCCGGGCGCGCAACGAACTGCACCTCTGTGCGCCGCTCAAATACCAGGTGACGCAGCAGGCGAAGCTTGGCGACAAGCATATCTATGGCGCGAAAAGCCGCTTCATGACCGACAAGGTGATGGATTCATGCGAGCGCGTCTCGGTCCGCACCTCGGTGGGGGTCGATAATTTGAAGGCGGACGACACCGCGACCGTCAATGTGCTGGCGCAGCTGAAGGAAATGTGGTGAGGGGCGGGATAGGTTGCCGCGCGGGCACGGATAAGAACAGTGCCCGCGAGGCAACCTATCCCGCCCGGCCTGATGCCGGCGGGTCAGCATCGCTGCGTCGAAAAGAGAGTCGAGGCTGGGGGGTTACCAGCGGCGGGGGCCGCCGCCGCCACCGCCTCCACCGCCGCCGCCACCACCACCCGGTTTGCGCGGCGCCCTTTCCTGCGCTTCGTTGACGCGCAACGGACGGCCCCCCATCTGGAAGCCATTGGTCTGTTGAATCGCGTTTTGTGCTTCACCGGCCGACATGTCGACGAAGGCAAATCCCCGGGGACGTCCGGTCTCGCGATCGTTGATCAGTTTTACAGAGTCCACCTTGCCGTAGCGCTCGAACAGCGAACGGACTTCGTCTTCTGTGGCGGTGAATGGCAGGTTGCCAACGTAGATCGTCGTCATTCAACTAATCTCACTAGCAGATCTTCAACACGCAAGCACCGCCGCGCCAGTTGCCACGCCGAGGCCTGTACCCTTGGGTTCGTGTTGCGGACATCAGCGATGCGGACACGAACCTACGAGTCGATGCTACGCCCAGAGATAATTGTTGGCAAACGAGACGCGCGCGGCGCCAAACCTTACGAAAGACGGCTTATTCGACTTCCAAGTAAGCGTAGCCGTTGAGTTCGTTTTCATAGAAACGCTTCACGCCCTGGGCCTCCGTCAGGGTCATCCGACCCTCTTGGACGGCGCGCTCGCAGTCCCGGGCGATGCGCGGATACAGCTCGTCAATGTCATATTCCATATACTCGAGCACCTTGGTGGCCGTGTCGCCCTTGACGATCTCTTCGATCCACCAGCCGCCGGTCTCCTGCAGCTTGATGTGCACCACGTGGGTGTCGCCGAACAGGTTGTGCAGATCGCCCAAGGTTTCTTGATAGGCCCCCACCAAGAAGGCCGCGAGGTAGTAGGCTTCCGGCGGATTGAGTTCGTGCACCTCCAAGGTGCGCTTGGTGATGCGGGGATGAACGAATTTGTCGATTTTGCCGTCGGAATCGCAGGTGATGTCCGCCAGCACGGCGTTGCGTGTCGGTTTTTCGTTGAGCCGCTGGATCGGCATGATGGGAAACACCTGGCCAATCGCCCAGCTGTCGGGCAGCGACTGAAACACCGAGAAGTTGCAGAAATAGATGTCGCTGAGCATCGCTTCCAAATTCTCGAGCTCCTCGGGCACACGATCCAGCTTGCGGCAATAGTCGCGGATCTTCGAACAGGTCGCCCAGAACAGACGCTCTGTCAGCCCGCGGAATTCCAGACTCAGGTACCCGAGGTTGAACATCTGCAGCGCCTGTTCGCGGGCTTGCAGCGCGTCGTGGTAGCACTCGACCAGCCGGCGTTCATTCACCGATCGATAGCTGTCGAACAGGTCGCGCACCGGCTGCGGTACTTCCTCGGTGCCATGGTAATCCTCCGCGGGCCGGCCGGTGATCTTGAACTGGTCGAGGCGCGATGAACCCAAGGTGTCGAACACCAGCACGCTGTGCTGGGCGGCGATGGCTCGGCCGGACTCGCTGATGATCATCGGATGCGGCACGTCGCGCGCGTCGCAGACGCTCTTGATTCGATACACCACGTCGCTGGCGTACTCGTTCAGGGTGTAATTCATCGAGGATTCGTAGTTGGTGCCGCTGCCGTCGTAGTCCACGCCGAGGCCGCCGCCGATGTCGATGTACTGCAACCCGGCGCCCATCAGTTTCAGCTCCGCATACACGTGTGCCAGCTCGTTGATGGCGTCCTTGACGCGCCGGATGTCCTGCAGCTGGCTGCCCGGGTGGCAGTGCACCAGCTGCAGGCAATCGAGCATGTTGCGCTCCTTGAGCAGCGCGTGCAGTTCGAGAATCTCGCTGATGAAGAGGCCAAACTTGGACTTCTCCCCGGCGGATTCCCGCCAGCGGCCGGCGCCCTCGCTGGCGAGCTTGACCCGCACCCCGATCTTGGGCCGCACTTGGTAACGCGCCGCATGTTTCAGGATGGAATGAATTTCCTCGAAGTTCTCCACCACCGGGATGATGGCCCGCCCGAGCTTGGTGGCGATCATCACGGCCTCTATATAACTCTCGTCCTTGAAGCCGTTGCACACCACCAAACGATCCTTCGAGTCCTCGGTGATCGACATCACCGCCAGCAGCTCCGGTTTCGAGCCCACCTCGAGGCCGAAACCGAATGCCTTGCCGTAGCGATACACCTCCTCCACCACCAACCGCTGTTGGTTGACCTTGATGGGGAACACCGCCGCATACCGGTTGCGATAGTCGTTCTCCGCGATCGCCGTGCCAAAGGCGTCAGCCAGGTGCCGCAGGCGGTGTGCCAGGATGTCGGAGAAGCGGATCACCACCGGCGTGTGCAAATCGCGCGCCTTCAAACCCTGGACCACCTCGAACAGATCGATCTCGCGACCGGCTTCCTGGGTGGGCCGCACCACGACATGCCCGTCCGTGTTGATCGAAAAGTAGCCCTTGCCCCAGGCGTCGACCTGATAGAGGTCGAGGGACTCCTCGACCTTCCACGGGTGATTCACCGGAAGCGCTTTCGCGGGTATGTTCATCTGGCGCGCACCATAACAAATTCCGGCTGCATGTAAATGACGACGCCGTCGATAAATCCTCTACGAACCACCGCGGGCCGTGGGCCGGTGCGGGTCTTTGATCCACTCGCTCCAGGATCCGGCGTAGAGCTTCGCGCCGGTCAATCCGGCAACCGCGAGACCGAGGAGATTGTGGCAGGCGGTGACGCCCGAACCGCACATGGACACCAGATGCTGAGGATCGCGGGGCCCGAGACGCGATTGCCAGCGTTGTCGCAGTTCGGATGCCGGGAGGAAGCGGCCGTCGGCGCCCAGATTCATGGAAAACGGATGATTCACCGCGCCGGGAACATGACCGGCAACGGCATCGATGGGCTCGACCGACCCTGAGAAACGCTCCGGGGCACGCGCATCCACCAGCATCCGCCGCGGGTCGCGAAGCAATTCAGCGACCTCGGCTGCGCTCACCACGGGCCAAGCCGTGATGGGCGGCGGTGCGAGGCGCGCGCGCGCGAGGGGCGGCGAGTCCGCTCCCGTCGCCGGCGGTTCTTCGCCCGCCGCCGTTGCGCCTCCCGTGCCCGTCCACGCCGGGTAGCCGCCGTCGAGCACGGCAACCGCCGAGTGCCCCCACGCGCGCAGCATCCACCACAGGCGCGCGGCGAATGCGCCGCCCGCTGCGTCATAGGCGATCACTTGAACGCCCTTGCGCACGCCCAACCGCGTCAGGGTGGCGGCGAAATTAACAGGGTCGGGGAGCGGATGGCGGCCGGAGTTCGCCGTGACGGGCGCGGACAAGTCGCGATTCAGGTCGGCGTAGCGGGCGCCAGGGATGTGCGCCTGCTTGTAGGCTTGGAGCCCGGCATCCGGGTTCAGCAGATCGAACCGGCAGTCGATCACGGCCAACGCTGCGCCGCCGTTGGCCAGCAGTTCTCGCAGGGTGCCGGCCTCCACCAGGGTTTCGAAGCGCATCGGGTGGCTCATCAATTGAGCTTACCCCGATGAAGGGCGAACTTCACGCGCTACAATCCATCCATGGCACTCACTCTTTACTGGGGCAGCGGCAGTCCGTTCTCGTGGCGGGTGATGCTGGCTTTGCAGTACAAGGGACTGGCTTACGATTCGCAGCTGCTGCATTTCGACAAGCAGGAACATCAATCGCCGCAGATGCTGAAGCTCAATCCGCGCGGCCGGGTGCCGGTGTTGAAGCACGGCGATTACGTGGTGTTCGAGTCGGTGGCCATCCTCTATTACCTGGACCTGAAGTATCCGTCACCGCCGATCTTCGGCCTGAACCCCGAGGAAGCCGGCGTCATCATGCGCGTCATTTGCGAGTTCCAGTCCTACGCGGAACCTTCGCTGCAGAGAATCACGTCCGCGATTTTCGAGGACCGGGTGGCCGAAGATATCGATGCGCTCACCGATGACATGCATGTGGTGGCGCGCGAGGCACGCACCATCGAGGGGCGTTTGAGCAAGGAACAGTGGATCGTCGGCGCCAACTACACGGCACTCGACATGGTGATTTTTCCATGGATCCAACTGCTGCGGCGTGCGCTCAACAAACCGGCCGCCGCCGAACTCGGCGCACGCTTTCTACCGATGGAACGCAACTACCCGGCGCTGGCGCGCTGGATCGAGCGCATCGAGGCGCTCCCGGGCTACGAAAATACCTATCCGCCGCATTGGCGTTAGCGTCCGCCGACAGGTAGGCTGATCCCCGGGCCGGCGGGCGCAGGGCGCCGTCGGCCGTGTATTCACAACTCACAAGGGGATTCATGATGGGAAGATTCGATCGGAGGCTCACGTTATGAGCCAGAACGAAGTGCATGTGATATTTCCGGGCAGAATCGTCATGATCGGCTTCGGCAGCATAGGACAAGGCATCTTGCCTCTGATCTTGCGTCACATCGGCACTTCGTCGGATCGCATCACCATCGTGACCGCCGAAGATGCCGGACATACAGAGGCCTCGGAGTTCGGCGTCACCTTCGTGCAGACCGCGCTCACCCGGGAGAACTACCGCCGGGTGCTCGAGCCGTTGTTGAGCGAGGGCGATTTTCTTCTGAATCTATCCGTCGATGTCTCGAGCCTGTCGTTGCTGGAGCTGGCGCGGGAACGCGGCGCGCTGTACCTGGACACGTGCATCGAACCTTGGGCGGGCGGCTACACCGATCGGAACGTATCGGTGGAGAAGCGCAGCAACTATCACCTGCGTCTGCAGGCGTTGGCGCTGCGTAAGCAGCCGGGTGAATCTCCGACCGCGGTGCTGACGCATGGTGCCAACCCGGGATTGGTCTCGCACCTGGTCAAGCAGGCGCTGATGAATATCGCGGCGGATACCGGCGTCGACGCCGGCAGCCCGGATTCGCGCGCCGCCTGGGCACAGCTCGCATACACGCTCGGCATCAAGGTCATGCACATAGCCGAGCGCGACTCACAGGTCGCCGATGCACCCAAGCAGCCGAACGAGTTCGTCAACACGTGGTCCGTCGATGGCTTCGTCAGCGAGGGAGCCCAGCCGGCGGAGTTGGGCTGGGGCACGCATGAACGACATTTTCCGCCGGACGGTGCGCGCCACACGGAGGGATCTGGCTGTGCGATTTATCTGAACCGTCCGGGCGCCAGCACGCGGGTGCGCACCTGGACTCCCACGGCGGGCCATTTCCATGGATTTCTGATCACACACTCCGAGGCGATCTCCCTGGCGGACTACTACACCGTCATGGAGGGTGATCGGGTGGTATACCGGCCCACGTCCCACTACGCCTACCATCCGAGCGACAGCACGGTGTTGTCGGTGCACGAGTTCGCCGGCCGCAACTGGCACATTCAGGATCGTAAACGCATCATGATGAAGGAAATCACCGGCGGGGTGGATGAGCTGGGTGTGCTGCTGGCGGGCCATAAGAAGAACGCGTATTGGTTCGGCTCGCAGCTCTCCATCGCAGCGGCGCGCAAATTGGCGCCCTACAACAGCGCCACCAGTCTGCAGGTCACGTCGGCTGCATTGGCCGGCATGATCTGGGCGATGGAGAATCCGCGGCGCGGCATCGTCGAACCGGATGACATGGATTACCGGCGGCCGCTGGAGATCTGCCGGCCGTATCTCGGGCCGGTGGTCGGCAAGTACACGGATTGGACGCCGCTACATCAGCGCGGCGAACTGTTCGCCGAGGACATCGATCGCACGGATCCGTGGCAGTTCAAGAACGTTCGGGTGACGTGAGGCCGGCGGGCATCGCCGAATAATCGACGGCGACCACCGTGAGGGTGGTCGCTCCTCCCGGCAGCAGCACCACGACTTCATCGTCCAGGCGTTTGCCGAGCAGGCTCTTGCCGAGCGGCGAGTCCATGCTGATGTAGTCGCTCGCCATGTCGAACTCGTCGGGTCCGACGATGCGGTACCAGCGCACGTTGCCGGCTTCATCTTCGATCTGCACCCACGCGCCGAAGTACACGCGGTTGCCGTCGCGGCGCACCGCGCCGCTGGGATCGATGATCGACATTCCCTCCAGACGTTTGCGCAGGAAGCGCACGCGCCGGTCGATTTCATGCAGCCGCTTCTTACCGTAGGTGTATTCGGCGTTCTCGGAGCGATCGCCCTGCGCCGCGGCCTCGGAGACCGCCTGCGTCACGCGCGGGCGCTCCTCGTGCCACAACTGATCGAGCTCATCGCGCAGCCGCTTCGCGCCGGCTGGCGTGATGTACTTCGATCCGGGCTGTGTGGGCGGGCGATAACGTGACACGGTGCAATAATTCTGTCGGGGACCTTCAAGTACGTGAATCAGTTCGTATCGGTCGGAGTGCGACTGAGCGGTGTTTCACAGATTGGCCGGGGCCGCAATCATAAGCTCTCTACCCATGAGCGTTAAATACTACACCCACTTCATCGCGCAATCGGACGACGCGATCGAATACAACGAGTATCGCGGCGTGGTTGAACTGCTGGGTCGGACCCGTGATGTGTCGGGCGATCGTGAGATTGCGCGCATGCTGGCGCGCAGCTTCGATCTGGAGGAAAACGACATCCAGGTCTTGCAGTGGCACCAGCTGCACTGACGCCAAAATTCATCCCCTAGCGGGCTTTACTTCCCTTCATTGAAGTCCGCATCTCACGCCCCGAGTAATTCTCGGGGCTTTTTTTTTCCAGTGGTAGACTTGACGTCAAACCCGGACAAACGGGGTAGGAGGGGAAAATGATCAAGTGGGCCATCGCCATGGCCGCCGCCGGCCTGTTGTCCGGCTGCGGGTACAACACCATCCAAAAGCAGGACGAACAAGCCAAGGCCGCGTGGTCCGAGGTGCTGAATCAGTATCAGCGCCGTGCCGATCTGATTCCCAATCTCGTCAATACGGTGAAGGGCTACGCCGCGCAGGAGCAGACCGTACTGTTGGGCGTCACCGAGGCGCGCGCCAAGGTCGGTTCCATTCAAGCGACGCCGGAACTGGTGAACGACCCGGCGGCGCTGGCGAAGTTTCAGGCAGCCCAAGGCGAACTGTCCGGCGCGCTCTCCAGGCTGATGGTGGTCACCGAGAATTATCCGAACTTGAAATCCGACCAGAATTTCCGCGATCTGCAGGCGCAGCTCGAGGGGACCGAAAACCGGATCACGGTGGCGCGCAATCGCTATATCGAGGCGGTGCAAAACTACAATCTGGAGATCCGCTCCTTCCCGTCCAACCTGACCGCGATGATGTTCAGCTACAAAGTGAAGCCGAATTTCACCGTGGAGAACGAAGCGGTGATTTCCAAACCACCGTCGGTGGATTTCGGCACGGCGCCCGCCGGCTCGGCGCCCGCTGCCGCGCCAGCGCACTGAATCGATGCGCATCGCCGCCGTAGGGGCGGGCGTCGTGCTGCTGCTTGCGGCGTCGGCAAGCGCGGACGTCGCCGTGCCGCCGTACTCTGCGCCGGTCATCGACCTCACAGGAACGCTCTCGGGCGATGCCGTGGCGCGCCTCGAATCCAAATTGACGGATCTGGAGACGGGGAAGGGCAGTCAGATTGCCGTTCTCATCGTGCCCAGCACCCAGCCCGAGGATATCGACCAATACAGCATCCGGGTCGCCGATGTCTGGAAGCCCGGCCGTAAAAGCGCCGATGACGGCGCGATATTGTTGGTGGCGAAAGACGACCGGCGCGTTCGCATCGAAGTGGGACGCGGCCTGGAGGGAGCTTTGCCGGATGCGATTGCGAATCGCATCATCGAGGAGAACATCACACCGCGCTTCAAGGCGGGCGACTTCGATGGCGGCATCGAGGCCGGTGTCGACAAGATGATCGCCGTCGTCAACGGTGAACCGCTGCCGCCGCCGGACAGAAAATGGGAACGCAGCGGCGACTTGCGCAATTCGTTGCCGTTGCTGTTGGTGGTGGTATTCGTGGGCAGCGGTGTATTGCGCGCGTTGTTCGGCCGCATGCTGGGATCGGTGGCGACCGGCGGTGTGGCCGGCACCATCGCGTGGATGCTGAGTCATTTGCTCAGCATCGGCGTGGGCGCGGGGGTGTGCGCTTTCGTGTTCGCTTTGCTGACCGGCTCCGCGACACGCGGTTGGACGGCCGGCGGCGGAGGCTGGGGCGGCGGCTTCGGTGGTGGTGGTTTTGGAGGCGGCGGTGGCGGTGGCGGCGGAGGCGGAGGCGGATTCAGCGGCGGCGGCGGGGGTACCTTCAACGGCGGTGGCGCCTCGGGTAGCTGGTGATGCAGTTAGGACGACTGTTGCGCCATGCAGCCGCCACGCACTGGCGTACGCGCATGCAGTTTCCCGCGGCGACGCTGGATGCCATCGAGGAGTCGATCAAGCGTACCGAGGCTGCCCACGGCGGGGAGATTCGCTTCGCCATCGAGACCTCCCTGTCGCCATTACACATACTTAACGATCTGACGCCCCGCTCACGCGCCCTCGATGTGTTCTCCCATTTGCGCGTCTGGGACACGGCCGCCAACAACGGCGTGTTGATCTATGTGCAGATGGCAGACCGTAACGTCGAGATCGTCGCGGACCGGGGCCTCAGCGGGCGTATCAGCCAGGCAGAATGGGAGGCGGTGTGCCGGCTCATGGAAGTTCATTTCCGCGCCGGCCGCTTTCAAGCTGGTTCGATTGCGGGGGTCGAGGCCGTCGGGAACCTGCTGGCACGGCATTTTCCACCCGACGTTGCGCGCCTGCCGGATCCACACAATCAATTGCCTGACCGGCCGACTTTGCTGTAGATAGAGCACATGGTTCGTCGAATCAAAGACTTGTTGCGCAATCGGTGGCCGCCGCTGTGCGCAACGGCAATCGCGCTCGCCCTCTCGTCGCTGGCGGGTTGTTCATTGTTTCGTCCCGTGCCGAAGGAACCGCCCCCGGTGGTGCAGCAATTGCCGCCGCCTAAACCGGAGCTGCCCAAGCCCACGGCGACCCATAAATTCGAGCTGGATCCAAGCAGCGATATCGTCGGTTATGTGCAGCGAGTGGTCGTCGGCAAGGAGGACACGCTGCCGGACATCGCGCGACGTTTCGACGTGGGGTATGAGGAAATGGTGACGGCGAATCCGGGGGTCGACCCCTGGCTGCCGGGAGCCGGACGCGAAGTGGTCGTGCCCACGCAGTTCATTTTGCCTGCCGCACCGCGCGAAGGCGTGGTGGTGAATGTGGCGGAGATGCGCATCTACTATTATCCGCCGCATAAGAAGGGCGAGCCGCAGACCGTCTATACGCATCCGATCGGCATCGGCAAGGTGGGTTGGAAGACGCCGGAAGGGACCACCAAGATCATCGGCCGCCAGAAGGATCCGGTGTGGGTGGTGCCGAAGTCGGTGCGCGCCGAGCACGCCGAGGATGGCGAGAAGCTTCCGGCAACGGTTCCCGCCGGACCGGACAATCCCCTGGGTCAGTACGAATTTCGCTTGGGATGGCCGAGCTATCTCATTCACGGCACCAACAAGCCCTATGGCGTAGGCATGCGGTCGAGCCACGGTTGCATGCGCCTATACCCCGAGGACATCGCCGTGTTCTTCGATCTCATACCCATCGGCACCAAGGTCACGGTGGTCAATCAGCCGTATCTGTTCGGCTGGCGCGACGGCACGCTCTACCTGCAGGCCTACGAGGTCATGGAAGACGATTCGCGCGGTCTGTTCAAGGACCGCAAACGTCTGCTTGCCAGCATGGTCAGTCCCAAACTGCGCCAGAGCATCGCTGCACACGATGATGAAATCGACTGGGACCGCGTTGCCCGGTTGGCGCACGCGCCGCGCGCCATCCCTGTGGCGATCACGGGGAACCAGGATGAGGCCGGGCAGGATGGCGTCGACGCCGTGATTGGGAAGTCACTGCTGGTCGACAACGTTCTGCCGGGGGGCTCGAATTGGGATGGCAAGAGCGGCTTGCTGGTGGACGAGAAGACTTTCAATGACCTTGTTGGCGCGCGCGACAAGTCCGCACGTCCCGCGCCTGCGGCGCCGGACAACCAGACTCAAGCCGCTGCCGTTCGTTAGGATACCTATGACCCGTTTTTTGAGGATGGGCCTTGCGCTCGTACTGGCGAGCGCCCCGGCCTGGGCAGCCGACGATGAAATAGACTCGGGGGCCATCGACCCCGCCAACGACTACCACTCGTACGCCAACATCGACCAGTTCCGGGTTACGCGCATGGAGATGGATCTGCGCGTCTGGATCGTGAACGGCAGCACCGCCAAGACCCTCGACGGCGTGGTCGCGTTGGAGATCAAGCGCCTCGATCCGCGCGCCACGGAATTGGTGCTCGACACCAAGGGTCTGATGATCAGCGAGGTGACGGAAAAGGCCACGGACGTGCTCGGTGCAACTTCCAAGAACGAGACGACCTGGGTCAGCAGGCCGTTCCACATGGGCAAGCCCGACCCGATTTTGGGAAGCCCGCTGGTGATCGAGCTGCCGCGCTCGAGCAAGCCAACCGCGTTGATCAAGATCGATTACGAAACGACGGATGACTCCAACGGACTCATGTGGATCGACCCTAAACTGAACCCCGGACATCCGAAACGCTTTCTCTACACCCGGTCGGCGGCGTTAAGTGCGCGAACCTGGATTCCGATGCAGGACACGCCGCTGGTGAAGGTGACGTATGCGTTGCGCCTGCACACGCCGCAGGAAATGCAGGCGGTGATGAGCGGCGAGCGTGATCCGAAGGTCAAAGCCCGCGGCGAATTTCTGTTCGAGATGGCGAAGCCGGTTGCCGCGGACTCGATCGCGCTGGCGGTCGGCGAATGGAAGTTCGTCGAGACCGGCCCGCGCAGCGGCGTGTACGCGGAAAGATCCATGATCAAGGAGGCCGGCAAGGCTTTCGCGGATACCGAGTCCATGTTGCAGGCCGATGAGAACATGTTCGGCTCCTATCGATGGTCGCGTTTCGACATCTTGGTGATGCCGCCCGGATTCCCCACCGTCGGCGCGGCGAACCCGCGCATCGCCTTCATATCGCCCACCGCGGTCGCCGCCGACAAGAGTTCGCAGGAAGCACTGGCACGCGAAATGGCGCACGCGTGGGCGGGCAACCTGGTGAGCAACGCCACCTGGCGTGATCTGTGGCTGACCGAGGGTATGGCGGCTTATATGGAAAGCCGCACCATGGCGGTGATGTACGGCGCGGAACGGGCGTCGCTGGAAGAGGTTGCGGGTTTGCAGTCACTGCGCGAGGAGATGGCCGAACTCAAACCGGCGGACCAGCTGCTCGCCGTCGATCTGCGCGGCCGCGATCCCATCCAAGGCTACACCGCGGTGCCCTATGAGAAGGGGCGGTTGTTTTTCAACTGGCTCGACGCCAAGTTCGGGCGTGAACACTTCGATGGGTTCCTGCGCGCGTATTTCGATCACTTCGCCTTCAAGAGTGTTTCCACCGGGCAGTTCCTGCAGTACCTGCGCGAGAATCTGCTCGAGCGCTTTCCCGGCATCGTCACCGTTGCGGAAGTCGATCAATGGGTGAACGGTCCGGGAATTCCCGCGTATGCCGTCCTGCCGGTCACCACCCTGCTCCAGCCCGTGGATCAGGCGCGCGACGCATTCACCTCCGGCAACCTGCCGGCGAAACAGTTCGGGACGGACTGGCTGGGGGAGCAATGGATTTACTTCTTCGACAAGTTGAGCGCTCCGCTGTCCTCGGCGCAACTCGCGGCACTCGATCAAGCACATGGCTTCTCGGCGGGCACCGACGGGGAACTTCAGAGCAGCTGGTTCCATCAGGTCATCGCCAGCGATTATCGGGCGGCTTATCCGCAGCTTGAGCATTTTTTGACCATGGTGGGCCGAACTAAGTTAATTAAGCCGCTATATGTGCAATTAATGCAGACGGATTCGGGCGCGACGCTCGCAAGAAAAATCTACACGAAGGCGCGACCCGCGTATCATCCTGAGACCGTTGCGGTGATCGACAGCATCGTCGATCTACCGAGCGAGACCAGTGAATGATCAGCGAATGGCTAAAAATAATGCTCGAAGAAATCGCGCGCAAGAAAGCCGAGACCGAACAGGCCCGGGTCGAGGAGGAACGGCGCCGCGGGGTCGTGATAGAGTCGGCGCAGTGCGCCCCAGGGAAGAAAGACGGTGACGCCAAATAACTCCAGTGTTCGAGTCCAGGAAAAACTCGGAGCACGTCAGTCGATAGCGCGCCTCGCGACGGCGCGCACCGCGTTCGTCGGGCGCACCTTGCGCGGACCGGTCAACCGTCCCGTGTCCATCAAGAGTTTCGCCGAGTTCCAGCATGTATTCGGCGGCCTTTGGCAGCCCGCCCCGTTGGGCTACGCAGTCGAACAATTTTTCGACAATGGCGGACGCGAGGCGTTGATCGTACGCGTCGTCAACGGCGCACGCGCCGCAACGCTGTCCCTGCGGGCCGGCGACTCGGTGCTCAAGCTGCAGGCTCTGCGTCCGGGAACCCGTGAGTTCCTGCGTGCCAGCGTCGATTACGACAACATCCTCGAAGGGGACACCAAGCATTTCAATCTCACCGTGCAGCGGGTGCGTTCCCAGGGGTTGAGCCAGGTCGATGATCAGGAGATCTTCCGGCGCGTATCGATGGTGCCGAACTCCAAAGGCTACCTGCCGAACGTGATCGAGCAATCGCAGCTGGTGAAGCTGGTCGGCGATCTGCCGCTGCGCCGGCCTGACCGCACCTTGAACCCCGCCAGCGGTGTTGCCCACGCCTATGCGAACTCCAACTCGGACGGCGATGACGGTGCGCCGCTGTCGGATTACGACCTGATCGGTTCCGAGCTGGACGCCAGCGGCATTTTCGCGCTCTCCGGCGTCGACTATTTCAATTTCCTGTGCGTGCCGCCGCTGTCACGCGAACAGGACGTGGGCCCCGGCGTGATGCTGGTGGCTGAACGCTATTGCAAGAAGCGCGGCGCGCTGCTGATCGTCGATCCGCCCGCGCACTGGCACACGGCGGACGATGCGCTGCGCGGACTGCGCGACTGGAATCTTGCCAGCGAGAACGCGCTCATGTACTTCCCGCATATCCTCGCGCACGACAAGCTGCGCGGCCACTTCGAGTCCTTCGCACCCTGCGGTGCGGTGGCCGGCATGTTGTCGCGCAGCGACGAGATATTTCCACTGTGGGATCCGGAGCGCAATGACGAAGCGGTGCTGCGACCGGGTTACCGCCCGACCTGCATGATCGGCGACGAGCGCCGCAACAGACTCGCGATGTACGGGGTCAACACCATCCAAGGCGTGCGCTCGGCGGCGCGCTCGGGTCCGCGGCCGCGCACGCTCGCCGCCGGCAATGCCGGAAGCGCCGACTGGCAATACTTGTCCGCCCGTCGTCTCGCGTTGTTCATCGTGAATTGCATCGAGCGCGGCACGCGCTGGACCGCCACGGCCCACCCCTCGAAAGACATGGCTGAACTGGTGGCGACCCAGGTGCGGGTTTTTTTCGAAGGACTGTTCGTGGCCGGCGCCTTCGGGTCGCGCCGCGTGGATGATGCGTTCTTCGTGGTGTGCGACGAGCGCGCCAATTCCAAGGGGCGCTCCTCGGGAGATTTCCAGTTCCTGGTGGGTTTCGCGGCGGCGCGAAACAACGACTATCACAGCTTTCGCATCACCCACGGGATGCTCGGTACGACGATCCAGCCGGTCAGTCTCAATCGCTGGAACTTCGCCTCCTACAGCCCGGCCGAGCTCGAATGGGTCGACAACATCGCGAGACAGCTCAACGGCTGACCGCTGCGGCAATGCGCCGCTCCAGCTCGAGCGTCAGTGAACTGGGCCGAATGATCGGGATGCTCGGTGTCGCAATCCGGGGCAAGTGCGGCAGATCCTCGAGCGCGGCGCGCGCGTAATCGTAGCCGAGTGCGATGGCGCCGTCGAAGGCGCGCCAGTCGAGCAGATCAATTTCCTTGAGCGGCGGGATCAGCAGCACGTCTGCCAGCCGGCGCTGCGCCGCGGCCGTGGAATTGCTGTTGATCATGCCGGCACGCATCAGGATCTGAAAAATGTTGACCCGCTGTTTGCCGAAACCGCGGTCGGCACCGACGTCGCATCCGATCACGCAGCCGGGTGAATGTTTGCACATCACATCGACCGGCAGGTTGTTGATGACGGCGCCGTCGACCAACACGCCCTCGTCCCTGAATACGGGCGGCATCACACCGGGAATTGCCACCGACGCACGCAATGCATGCGCCAGAGACCCGCGCCTATGCTCCACGGCCTTGCCGGTGGAGAGGTTGGCGCTGATGCAAAAATACGGGAGTTTCAAATCCTCGATCGCCGCCTCCCCGTACTCGCGCCCGAGCAGCCGCGACACCTTGCGGCCGTGCGTGAGCGCGACGAACGGAAAGGCGTAGTCGTTGACCGGGTTGCTGGCAACGAAACAGCGGTGGTAGCACTTGCGCATCTGCTCGTCGCTCCAATCCATGGCGACGCCGCCCGCGATGATGGCGCCGATGCTCGAGCCACCGACGAAGTCGATGGGCACCCGGGCCTCGCGCAGCGCGCGGATCACGCCGAGGTGGGCGAAACCGCGAGCGCCGCCGCCCGACAGCACCAGACCGACGCCGCGCTTGGTCAGCAGCCTGGCAATTCTGCCGACGTCGGAGCGGTCGACGAGGTGATGGTGCTGGGCCACGGGCAGATGTTCGAGCCAGCGGGCAGCGGCTCCGCTGGCAATCCTGTCTTGATGGATCAGGACCAGTTCGAGGCGCGTGCCGCGCGTCGCGGCGACCTCCAGCAGTCCCGGCGGCCAGGGATCCTGCGATCCGCCGGCTGCGGCCAGCAACACGATGACGTCGGCCTGCCGGCAGCACTGCCGCGTCCATCCTGATGCCGAGCTGTCGGCGACATAAACCACGTGGTCATTGAGGGTTTCGATGTTGTTGAACCAGGTGGCGGTGTGGGCATTGGCGCGCGCATCCCACACCAGTTCCGTGCGGCCCAGCTGGCACAATTCATCGACCAATCCCGTCGCGACTTCCGCGACGTCGATGTCGATGCGATTCGGCACCAGGGCGAACACGTGCGCGCGCTTCGGTTCCGAGTCGTGCCGGTTGCTGCGCCGCAAACGGCGGGCGCAGAGCCGCGCCAGCGCCAATGCAAATTCGGTTGACTGCGCCGCGATGCGGTCCAACTCATAATTCGGAAACAGCAGCAGCTCGCAATCGCGCAACGCCACGACCGTGGCGCTGCGCTGCTGTTTGAGCAGCCAACCGGATTCCCCGACCAGTTCGCCGCGGCCGATCTCGGCCGTGAAGTCGCCCTTACCGCCGGGTTTCACGCCGAGACGGCCGCTGGCAAGCAGATATACTCCGTCGGGATGGGCGCCGGCTTCGAACAGCAGTGCGCCTGCCGGCAATGAAAATCGGATGCCGGCCGATGCCAGTGTTTGCAGGGTGGGGGCATCGACACCGGCCAGGTCGCTGCAGTCGTCGAGGCTCCAGTGTTCTTCATCCAAGGGCATGCAGGGGTAGCGGCCGAGAGCGGGGGTTACTTGAGTAAATCGGTTGATTGTGTGGTTTTTTCACATGGCAAGGAGAGCGGACCCTGGGGCTCGAAAATCACGGCGATGGCGGAGGTGGCGCGCGCCCTGAGATTCGATGTCGTGTCGGTCGACTACCGCGGGATCGATGACCCGCTGCAGCGGGTCGAAGAACTCGTACGGTCGGTGTCACCCTTGAGCGCGCCGCCGGTGCTGGTGGGCTCCAGCATGGGCGGTTACGTATCGGCGGCGGCGGTGAGCCGGGTGCCGGTTCGCGCCATTTTTCTGCTGGCACCGGCTTTCTACATGCCGGGGTTCGAGCAGTACACGCCGCAGCAGGTCGCGGTGCCGACGGTCATCGTGCATGGATGGCATGACGATATCGTGCCGGTCGAGAACAGCGTGCGCTGGGCGCGCGAGCACCGGTCGACGCTGCACGTCCTCGACTCCAATCATCGTCTGGAAGATCAAATCGAGGCAATCTGCACCCTGCTGAGGGAATTCCTACTGCGGCTGGGGTGAGGGGCTCGCGATCCCGGGAGGTGCGGAATCTTCGCGCTGCGTCGTTGCCAGCTGTGCTTGAGCCAGTTCGCGCAGACTCTCGCCCAATTGCTCGCCACAGCGCCGGCCCATGGCATCGAATCCTGCGGTCATCGACGCGACATAGGCCGACACGTAATGCCTGCCTGCGGTCGAATCGAGGAACGCGATCACGTGCTTGAGATCCGCGTCGCTCAGATCTCGGTATCCGTAGGCAAGATAGCGCCGCAGCGGCTGACGCATGTTCTCCTCGAGCGCGGCGCGGCTCTCTTCGCCCGCCTTGTGCGAGCGCTCCGCCACGGGAATGGGATCTCCGCCGGTGCCGACCGCCGTGCCCACGGCGACCGCGGTGCCCATCGACAGAAAAATCTGCACGGCGGACTCCGTGGACCGCGATGCGCGTTCCAGCTTGTCGATGATGGCTTCGCGTTGCGGGGTCGTCGGCGCGGTGATTTCACCGCTCATGACCTTGTCGATGTCCGACTGATCCATGCTGGCCACGGCCACGTCGGCTGCCACCATGCGATGCCCAAGATCGCTGGCGAGGAAGGCTTCGGTTTTCTTCACGGTGGCGGGATCGAGATTGTTGGCGAACACATTCAACGCCGGCGCCTCGAACACATCGATGCGAAATCCGCGCTTCGCCGCGGCGGTGACCGCGGCGAGCTGTTCGGCATTGAGCTTGGCCGCCGAATCGCCCTCGAAAAGCCGGCGTATCTGTTCCGGCATGCCGCCGAGCGAGGCGCGCACCTGTTGCCGGATGGCGGCATCCTGATACACCGTGGCGGCCGTATCGATGTCGACGGCGCCGCTTGCGGCATGCACGTCCGCGGCAAGCGCCAGAATGAACACGAACCGCAGCATGCGCGAACTCCGAAGTGACGGTGTGACCACAAGGATTGTACACTCAAGCCCCTTTCAGCCGGCATTCCCAGGGGTGCGCATGGGCTTGCAGAAGATTTGGACTATTGCATTGGCGGTTTTGTTCACTGCCGGTTGCTCCGCGCCGCCGCCGCCCACGCCACCCCCCAAGACCGTGTTCGATCCCCTGACCCACGATCTCGATCGCGCGCACGACGTGCAGAGAACGGTGGACGAGAACACGGATGCGACCCGCAAGGCCGTGCAGGCACAGGAAAACGGCGACCCGTCTCCCTGAACCTCGAGTCATTCGTGCATTCATGAACCCGCTTGCTGGTGTCGTCCAGGCCTGGCACTGGAGTGTCCGCAAGGTCCTGAGCCGCTGGATACGGGCAACCATCAAGCCCGACGATGTGAGCGAGTCGCTTGCGGCGCTTCCGCGGCCGGTCTGCTACGTGCTCGAGTGGGAAAGCCAGGCGGATCTGGCGACCTTGAGCAGCGTTTGCGCACAGCAGAATCTACCGCGGCCCGAGCGGCGCCTGTTGATCGGCGGGACACGCACCGACCAGGCCTATTTCGAGCTGCTGCGGCGGCCGGGCATGTTCGCGTCGCGCGCCGCCGCACGAGCGCCCAAGTTTCTGGTGCAGCTCATCGCCGCCGCCGCGGTGCAGCCGGACTTCGATGTCGACCTCGTGCCGGTGGCTGTTTTTTGGGGCCGTGCGCCGCATAAAGAGGAAAGCTGGTGGCGCGAGTTGATCGCCGAGGACTGGGTGCTGGTCGGCCGCTTCCGGCGCTTCCTCAACGTGGTGTTCAATGGCCGCAACACGCTGGTGTATTTCGGCGAACCGTTGAGCTTGCGCGGGTTCCTGCAGGACACGCTGAGCGAACCGCGCAGCGTGCGGCGGGCTCTGCGCGCGCTGCGCACCGTGCTGCGGGCGCAGCGGGCCTCCACCATCGGCCCCGACCTGTCCCATCGCCGCACGATGGTGCAGCAAATCTTGAAGACCCAGGCGGTGCGTCAGGCGGTACGCGCCGAAATGCAGGCCAGGAACCTGCAGCGGCGCCCCGCGTTGCTGGTGGCGCGCAAATACGCATTGGAAATCGCCGCCAATTATTCGCAGAACTTCATATCGTTCATGGCTGCGGCGCTCGGTCGCGTCTGGAACTGGTTGTATGACGGCGTCGAAATCGAGCATGTGGAAAAATTGAGCGAGGTCGGCGATGACGTCGAACTCATCTACGTGCCTTGCCACCGCAGCCACATGGACTACCTGCTGCTGTCATATGTGATTTACCACAAGGGATTTGCCGTGCCGCACGTGGCCGCCGGCATCAACCTCAACATGCCGTTGATCGGCCGCTTCATGCGCAAATGCGGCGCATTCTTTCTGCGGCGCAGCTTCAAAGGCGATGTCCTGTATCCGGTGGTATTCACCAAATACCTGGGTTTCATGATGGCGCGGGGCCATCCACTGGAATATTTCATCGAAGGCGGCCGCAGCCGCACCGGCAGACTCCTGTCGCCGCGCACCGGCATGCTGTCGATGACGGTGCGCAGCTATCTGCGCGAGCCAAAGCGGCCGGTGTTCTTCATGCCGGTGTACTTCGGCTACGAGCGCATCGTCGAGGGCCGGACTTACATCGGGGAACTGTCCGGCAAGCCGAAGCAGAAGGAGAACGTTTTCGTGCTGCTCAAGTCCATCGTGTCGGTGCTGCGCAGTCAATTCGGCACGGTTCATGTGAACTTCGGCAACCCGATCGCCCTCGATGAGCTGCTATCCAGGCACAACCCGGATTGGCGGGGCGGCCACCCGGGGGGCGGCCAACCGCGGGCCGGCCATCCGCCGGGCGGCGACCCGCCGGGCGGCGACCCTCCGCGGGCCGGCTGGATCGGCGCAGCGATCGGCGATCTGGCGGTGCGTATCAATACGGAGATCAATGCCGCGGCGGCGGTCACGCCGATCAATCTGGTCGCCATGGCAATCCTCGCCACGCCGCGCCAGGCGCTGCCCGAGGCGGAACTCCGCCGGCAGATCGAGCTGTATCAGCAGCTGTTGCGCGATGCGCCCTATTCACCGCTGGTGACCGTCACGCAGGACAGCAGCGAACAAATGATCCGTTACGCCGAGTCCCTGAAGCTGCTCGAACGCCAAAAAAATGCGCTCGGCGACATCATGCGCATGAGCGAGGAGAATGCGGTGCTCGCCACCTACTACCGCAACAACATCATGCATTTGTTCGCCATGCCGTCGCTGCTGGCCTGCGGGTTTGTGAACAATGCGCGCATGCGCAGGGCTGACATTCAAAGACTGGTGTGGCGCGTCTATCCGTACATCGCCGCGGAATTATTCCTGATCTGGGAAGAAGCGAACATCGCAGCGGTGACCGACTCCATGCTCGACACGTTCAAGCGGTTGAATCTGCTCGACTGCAACGACGATCGCAGCGAATGGCAGCGACCGGCGCCCACCTCGCCCGAGGCCATGCGGCTGTCGCTGCTCGCGCAGTCGACCATTCAGACCATCGAGCGCTACTATCTGGCGATCGCGCTGTTGCTGCAGGCGGGCAGCGGACTCATCACCCAGTCGGCGCTGGAGGAGCGTTGCCACCTGATGGCACAGCGCATGTCGGTGCTCTATGGGCTCAATTCACCGGAATTCTTCGACAAGAGCCTGTTCCGTAATTTCCTGGATCTGCTGCGCAGGCGCGCTGTCATCCAGATTTCCGAAGACGACAAGCTGTTGTTCGGCGAGCCGTTGCTGGGCGTCGCCGCCGACGCTCAATTGGTGCTGTCCGAGCAGATCCGGCACAGCATCCTGCAGGTGACGTTGATTGCCTGATACCGAGACGTTCGACAGCAGGTGCGTTGGAGAACAAGTGCGCCGCGCCTGATGTGCAACTGTCATCGCTCAGCCCTCATTCCCAGCGGCCGCCGCGGCCCTGCTTGGTTGCACCGCGATGTTTCTTCGACTCGATGCGCCGCTCCTTGGAGCCCTTGGTCGGCTTGGTTTTCCGGCGGATCTTGGGCTCGATGAGCGCGGTGCGTATCAGGGCCGCGAGCCGCTCGAGCGCGGCGCGACGATTCTGCTCCTGGCTGCGTTCGTTGCGCGCGCTGAAGAGCAGCGTGCCGTCATCGAGCAGCTTCTGGCCGGCAATCTGCCGCAGCCGGTTCCGCGCGGCCACGGGGATGCTCGAATTGAAGGGCAGCTTGAAGCGCAGCTGCACTGCGCTCGATACCTTGTTGACGTTCTGGCCGCCGGGGCCCGAAGCGCGGATGAATTTCCACTCCAGCTCATCGTCGCCAATGACGACGCCGGGCGTGATGACCAGCGGCATGGCTGGTCAGTCGAGCTGCGATGAGACGGTGTGCATGACGATTTCGCGCTGCGCGACCGGGATGGTGATGCCGTGCTGCTTGAACAGCCTCCAGATGGCGCGATTCACCTCGGAACGGACGTTGTTCACGCCTTCCTGCGGGTCCGAGATCCAAAAGCGCAATTCCAACTCGATGCCGCTGTCGCTGAAGTGCATGAGCCGCGAGACGGGTACGGGCTCGCGCAGCACGCGGCTCTGGCCCTCGCAGGCGGACACCAGAATCAACAGCGCCAATTCCGGATCGTCGTGGTAGCTGATCCTGATGGGGAGTTTCAGGCGTATTCGTGGATCGGTATAGCTCCAGTTGATCACGGCATTTGAAATCAGCTGCTGATTCGGCACCAGCATCTCCACGCCGTCGCGGTCACGCACCACCACGTAGCGGCCGCGCAATTCCTGCACCCAGCCGAAATTCTCGGTGCTGGTGCCGGCCTGTCCTGAGAGGCTGATGACATCGCCGGGCTTGATGGAGCGGTCCATGAGCAGCACGAAGCCGCTGACGAAGTTTGCCGCGATGGCCTGCAGGCCGAATCCCAACCCCAAGCCGATGGCGCCCGTCAGAACCGTGAGCGCGGTCAGATCGACGCCGGCCGCATTCAAGCCCATCAGAATGCTGAGCGCGATCAAAAACGCATTGGAGAACTTGGCGATGCCGATGCGGGTCGAGAGCGCCACGCCGTCCATTTTTTTGACGCGACGTTCCACCCAGCGGCTGATCCATGCGGCGACCAGCATGAACAGCGTCAAAATGAACAGCAGCTTCAGCACCGACCAGACGGTGATGCGGCTCCTGCCTGCGGCTATGCCGATGCTGTCCAAGGTGGCGATGATGGGATCCAGCCATCCCAGAGACTGAGCGGCGATGGTGAGCCAGATCAGCATGGTGGCCCGCGTTTCCCAGCTCTGGATCCATGACTTGTTGCCGAGGCTGGCGGCGAACAGCAGCACGCCGATGCGTACCACGATATACGCGGCGATCAGGCGCCACGCCGTGCTCAGCAAGGTCACATCGAGGGAAGCGGCCTGCAGGCCGCTGCGCGCCAGCAGCACCAGCACCAGCACGATCACGGCGGGCATCACCGCCACGCTGCTCTGGGAGAGAAAATAGTCCCAGTTCAGCGCCATCGAGATCTTGATGCGCTGGCGGCGATAGCGGCCGCGCAGCGCCAGGGCGGACGCGCCGCCCAAGATCAGCGCCAGACTCAAGGCTGCGATTTCGATCAATACGTTGCGGGTCGTGAGGATTTCGAAGAAGGCTTCGAGCCGCAGCCAGAACTCCATCATGCGTTGAGATCCGGAATGAGCTGGCTTTCCAGCCTGGCGATCTGATCCTTGAGCATCAGTTTGCGCCGCTTGAGGCGCTTCATCTGCAGTTCATCGACCTTGAAGTCCATCGAGAGGCGTGAAATGACGTCATCCAGATCGCGATGTTCGATGCGCAGCTGGCGCAGACGCTCGATATTCTTGAACAGGTCGGTATTGACGTTGCTTGGTTCGTCGGTCACGGCAGCAGCCCGCGCCATACAGGCGTGATGCAGTCAGGTAGCTTAAGCGGGCGGCCGAGCGGATTCCAAGCGAACTGCGGGCTGTGAAAATCCGATCCGACCGATCCGGCCAGCCCGTATTTTACAGCAAGGGCGGTGCTGGCCTCGACATGCTGTGCGCCATTGCCGCCGCTCATGATTTCCAAGCCGGTGCCGCCGGCGGCGGCGAAGTCGGCGAGCAGCCGCTGGCGCGCGCCGCCGGACAACGCGTAGCGTCCCGGATGCGCCAGCACTGCCACACCGCCCGCGGACAGGATCGCGCCGATCACCTGGGCCAGCGCCGGCCATTCGATGGGTACATGTCCGGGTTTGCCCTTGCCCAGGAATTTGCGGAACGCCTCGTCGGTGCGTGCCACGCTGCCGGCCGCGACCATGGCAGCGGCGAGATGCAGGCGGGTGGGCACGCCCGGCTGCGCTTGCACGGCCGCGAGCAGCGCGGCTCCAGGAAGCCTGACCTTGTCGAGTCTTGCGCAGATGGCGCGCATGCGGGCGTTGCGCAGTTCAGCCTGCGCGCGCAGCATGCTGACGAGCGTGACGTTGGCGGGATCGATCCACAGGCCGAGCACATGGATGGACTGGGCGCGCCAGGAAGCCGATATCTCGACCCCGGGCACGAGGCCAATGTGAAATTCTTTCGCGGCAGTCCGCGCAGCCTCGAGACCCTCGGTGCTGTCATGATCGGTGAGCGCAATGACGTGGACGCCGGCGGCCGCGGCATGCGCGATCAATTCCGCCGGGGTCAAGACGCCGTCGGAGCAGTTCGAGTGCGTGTGCAGGTCTATGTTCAGCGTCGCGTTCACGGGTTTCCGGCGAGGCCCACGGATTGCAGTTCGGCGCCGGCCAGCACGATGAAGCCTTGGGCGCGTTCGAATCCGTCGCGGGTGTAATCGAAGGTGTAGGTGCGCAGCAGGCGGCGGCGGCCGTCGGCGTCGCGCCGCCAACGAAATCCGCCGAAGGCGACGGTGTCGTCGAGCAACTGCACCACGGCGCGGGAGCAGGTTTCCTTGGCGATACGCATCGCCACTTCGCGCGCATCCATCGAGCGCTGCCAGACGGCGTATGCCAGTCCGAGAACCGCAGCGGACACGACCAACATCAGCAGACCATCATCCATGGCGCGCAGCTTAACCCCTAACCACTGGTTTTTTTTGGAAAGCGCCCCATTTACCAGGGGTAGCCCCCAGGAAGCTCAATATGACCAATACAGTTCACCCGCAGTTGACGGTCAGAATCGACCCGAATGAGATGGTGCAATACGTGCAGAATCTGATGTCCAAGCCGCACAGCGCGGCCGACTCGCCGATGGCCATTGCGCAACGCCAGTGGGGCGATACCGCGACGGCTGCGGCGGCGCTGCTGCGCTGGAGCGCGCTCAGCCGTGCGTTTGCGGATCGACGCATCAGCCCGTGGACCGCGACTCAGAAACCCGATCAGATTCACGTGCCGGCGGCGTTGATCGCGGCGGCAGGGGTGGCTCGATTGAAGGTTGCCGACGACGAAGTCGTTTTCGACATTCCAACACTTCTGGATGCGACCCTGGAATTGTGCGAGCCGGTCGGCCACGCTTAAGGTGCAGGCAAAACGCGAGGATCGGTGAAGGCAACGAAATCGCCGTTCAGTAAGCTTTCCCGGCAGTTATAGCGCAGCCGATGCCCGTCGAGGCGCGTGACCTGGCCGCCGGCCGCTTCGAGCAGCGCCTGCCCGGCGGCCGTGTCCCATTCCGAAGTCGGCCCGAATCGCGGGTACAAGTCGGCATCACCCGCCGCCAGCAGACAAAACTTCAGCGAACTGCCGACGCTCATCATGACGTGGTCCGCGACTTTTTCCAGGTATGCCGCGGTCTGCGGACTCGAGTGGGAACGACTGCCGACGACCCGCAGCGGGTGCTGCGGCGATGCGGTGCGGATCGCGGTACGCGCGGCGCCGCGGTGTTCGGTGAATGCGCCGATGCCGCGGGCGCCCCAGAAAACCAAACCCTTTGCCGGTGCACTCACCACGCCGAGCACCGGCTCATGATTGACGACCAACGCAACGTTGACGGTAAATTCGCCATTACGCTTGACGAATTCCCGGGTGCCGTCGAGCGGATCGACCACCCACAGCTCGGTCCACGTGCGGCGCTCGGGCCACGGAGCCGCGGCCGACTCTTCGGACAAAACCGGTATGTCGGGAGTGATGCGTGAAAGACCGTCCAGGATGATGCGCTGCGACTCCAAGTCCGCCAGCGTCAGAGGCGAGTTGTCGTCCTTCTGCTGCACGGTGAAGGCGCCTTCGTAAACCTCCATGATGGCTTCGCCCGCCCGGGCGACGATGGGCAACAGTGATTCGGCCAGGCCGTGGAGTTCTCGCATTGATTGGTATCATACCCAAATGAGGATTTCCGCTGCAGTTGAATGGTCCGGGATCGACAGCGTCCTGCTCGACATGGACGGCACGCTGCTCGATCTGCGCTTCGACAATTGGTTTTGGCTGAACGTTGTTCCGGAGCGTTACGCACAGGCCAACGGCTTGTCGGTCGAGGCTGCCCAGGCTTTGCTGCAACCGCTTTTCTTCAAGGTCGCGCATACCATGCCCTGGTACTGCATCGACCACTGGAGCCGCGAATTGGATCTCGACATTCGCGCGTTGAAGCATGACACCCGCGAACACGTCAGGTTTCTGCCCGGCGCGGAGCAGTTCCTTCGCAAATTGCGTGCAACCGGAAAACGCATCGTGCTGGTCACCAATTCGCATCCGGTGACGCTTGCGATCAAGGACAGTCAGGTCTCGCTGACCCGCTACTTCGACGCCTGCTATTCGACGCATAGCTTCGGAGTGCCGAAGGAGGATTCGCAGTTCTGGCCTCGATTCGTCGCGACGGAGAGTTTCGACGCGGAACGCACGTTGTTCGTCGATGACAGCCTGCCGGTGCTCGAGAGTGCGCATGATTTTGGCATCGCACACCTGCGCGCGGTACGCTGTCCGGATTCGGCTCAGCCGCCCAAGGCCACGGGGCGGTTCATCGCCATCGATAGCGTGACGGAACTACTGGCTTGAAGGGGCGCCCGCGGGCCCACCGCTGCCGCTGCCGCCACCCCTGCCGCGACGCCGCCGCCGTCTCGGTGCATCGGATTTCGGCGCATCCGTCGCCGTTGCCGCCCCGTCGCCTGCCGCACGCTGCGGCTGTGACGGTGGCCGGGGACTCGAGGGAGGTCGGGGACCCGGGGGCCCGCGTCGCGGCGGCCCCGACGATCGTGCTCCGGGTCTGCCGCCGCCGGAACGCCCACCCGAATAACCGCCGCTGGAATGACCGCCACCGCTGCGCGACTGACCGGGCCGCGGAGCGCGCTCGCGCCACACCGCCGGCGGGGGCGGCGTGACCACGGCGAGGTCGGCGGCATCGATGGCAGCACGCGGAATCTGGTGGCCGATGTAGCGCTCGATATCGGGCAGGGAGATCGCATACTCCTCGCAGCCGAAGCTGATGGCATCCCCTTCGGCGCCGGCGCGCGCCGTGCGGCCGATGCGATGCACGTAGTCCTCGGCATCATTCGGCAGATCGAAATTGAACACGTGGCTCACGTCCGGTATGTGCAGCCCGCGCGAGGCGACATCGGTGGCGATCAGCACGGCGATTTCGCCGTCGTGAAAATCGCGCATCATTTTCAGACGCTTGTTCTGCGGGACGTCGCCGGACAGGGCCTGCGCCACGAAGCCGTTGGCGGTCAAAGTGCGTTCCAGGACCTCGGCGATGCGCTTGGTATTGACGAAGACCATGGTGCGGCGCGCGTCGATGCGGCGCAAAAGACCCATCAACAGCGGAATCTTTTCCTCGGTGGAGGGAAAGTACAGAACCTGGGTGACGCGATCGACCGTCATCTTGTCCGGCTCGATGCGGATCAACTCCGGATTGTTCATGTGCTCGTAGGCAAGCTCCATGACCCGGTGGGACAACGTCGCCGAAAACAGCATGGTGAGCCGCAGCTCGGGATGCGGCAGACGGCGCAGGAGGAAGCGGATGTCCTTGATGAACCCCAGGTCGAACATGCGATCGGCTTCATCCATGACCGCCACCTGGATGTAGCGCAGATCGAAGACATGCTGCTTGAAGTAGTCGATGATGCGTCCCGGCGTGCCGATCAGCACGTCGACTCCTTCCTCGAGGATGCGGCGCTGCTTCTCGTAGTCGACTCCGCCGAACACAATGGCGAGCTTGAGACCCGTGTATTTGCCCAATCCCAAGGCGTCGGAGTGGATTTGAACCGCGAGTTCGCGGGTCGGTGCGATGACGATCGCCCGCGGCGCGTTCACCGGCCGATTTTCGGCAGTGGGCCCGGTCAACAGCCGGTTGAACAATGCGACCAGGAAGGCCGCGGTTTTGCCGGTGCCGGTCTGCGCCTGGCCGGCCACGTCGCGGCCCGCGAGGGCCACCGGCAGGGTCTGCGCCTGAATCGGGGTCGCTCGCGAATATCCGAGTTCGGCTATGCCCCGCTTCAGCGGCTCGGCGATTTGCAGGGAATCAAATGTTAACTGACTGAGATGGGCGTCTGACATTTTCGCTTTGTGAATTGCAGAAACTTGCAAAAAGATGGGGACCGGATAACAATACTGTCAACCAGGAGCCGGTCTATCCGCTCCCATCACCGTATCATCGGTACCCTTTTAAGGTAATCAAGACCGCTAAACCCACTGTATTGTGCCCGAACGGCCGCGCATCGTCACTTCGCGTATCTTCCGGCAACCACGCTCCCCACCAACCACCCGCTTCAAACATCAAAATGAATCTCCAAAAGGAGGTATTTACGCAGTGAGTAACCCAAGTATCGTTCATACCAGCGACGCCACATTCGACAAGGATGTGCTCAAGTCGGACAAGCCCGTTCTACTGGATTTCTGGGCCGAATGGTGCGGACCGTGCAAGATGATTGCACCGATCCTCGACGAGATCGCCGACACCTATAAAGACAAGATCCGCATCGCGAAGCTCAACATCGACGACAATCCCCACACTCCGCCCAAATTCAACATTCGCGGGATCCCCACGTTGATTCTGTTCAAGAACGGCACGGTGGAGGCCCAGAAAGTCGGTGCGGTGACAAAATCGCAGCTCGCAGCCTTTCTGGACAGCAACCTGTGAGAGGCTATCTGGGGAACCAATCGCGCGGCGGACAGGGCGGCGGCAATCAGGGCGGCGGTGGCGGGCAGGGCGGCGGACGCTCCAACCGGGCCAATCGCGGACCTCGCAACGGCAACACCAACGGTGGCCGTCCGATGCACGAAGACTACGGCGACCTGCCGGAGGGCGGCGATGATCTAGAGATCATTGCGCCGACCGATCTGGCTCGAAGCCGCAGTTCGATGAATCTCACCGAGCTGAAGAAGAGGCCGATCAGCGATCTGGTCAAGCTGGCCGAGACCATGGGCCTCGAGAACATGGGTCGCTCGCGCAAGCAGGACATCATATTCGGAGTGCTCAAGGCGCATGCCCGCAAAGGCGAGGACATCTACGGCGACGGCGTGCTGGAGATACTGCAGGACGGATTCGGGTTCCTGCGCTCATCGGACTCGAGCTACCTGGCCGGTCCCGACGACATCTACGTCAGCCCGAGCCAGATCCGCCGTTTCAATCTGCGCACCGGTGACTCGATTTCCGGGCTGATTCGTCCGCCGAAGGACGGCGAGCGCTACTTCGCCCTGCTGAAGGTCGGCGAGATCAACTTCGATTCGCCGGAGAGTTCGCGCGGCAAGGTGCTGTTCGAGAATCTGACGCCGTTGCATCCGACGGAGCGCCTGAAGCTCGAACGCGGCAACGGCTCGACCGAGGACTTGACCGCACGCGCGATCGACCTGGTCGCACCGATCGGCAAGGGCCAGCGCGGCTTGATCGTCTCGCCGCCGAAAGCAGGCAAGACCATGCTCCTGCAAAACATCGCCACCGCGATCACCGCGAATCATCCCGAGGTGTACCTCATCGTCCTGCTCATCGACGAGCGGCCCGAGGAAGTGACCGAGATGGCGCGTACCGTGAAGGGCGAGGTCGTCTCCTCGACGTTCGACGAGCCGGCCAGCCGGCACGTGCAGGTGGCTGAGATGGTCATCGAAAAGGCCAAGCGTCTGGTCGAGCACAAGAAGGATGTGGTCATCCTGCTCGATTCCATCACTCGTCTGGCACGCGCGTACAACACCGTGGTCCCGAGTTCCGGCAAGGTGCTCACCGGCGGCGTCGATGCCAATGCGCTGCAGCGCCCGAAGCGCTTCTTCGGCGCGGCACGCAACATCGAGGAGGGCGGCAGTCTGACGATTCTCGCCACCGCGCTGGTCGACACCGGATCGAAGATGGACGATGTCATATTCGAGGAGTTCAAGGGCACCGGCAACTCGGAAATCCATCTGGATCGCCGCATCGCCGAAAAGCGCACCTTCCCCTCGATCAACATCAACCGTTCCGGCACGCGCAAGGAAGAATTGATCACGGATCCTGCAGAGCTGTCCAAGATGTGGATTCTGCGCAAGCTGCTGCATCCCATGGATGAGCTGGCCGCGATCGAGTTCCTGCTGGACAAGATGAAGGACACCAAGACCAACTCGGACTTCTTCGACGCGATGAAGCGTTAGCGTTTCCGACGGAGAGCGACATGCAGTGGTGGGCGTGGATTGCGGTCGGCGCCGTGCTGTTGGCCTCTGAGCTGGCATTCATCGATGCACAGTTCTATCTCGTGTTCGTCGGCGCGGCTGCCCTGGTCGTAGGTTCGCTGCAGCTCGCCGGCCTGCTGCCGCTCGACTGGATGCAGTGGGCGGCGTTCGGTCTCTTGTCACTGCTCTCCGTGATGATCTTCCGGCGCCGCATCTATGATTCCTTGCGGCGCACGCTGCCCGACCTCCACCAAGGTCCGGCGGGGCACACCGTGGTGCTGCCGGCGGAGCTTGAACCCGGCGCCACGTGCCGGCTTGAGTATTGCGGCAGCTCCTGGAATGCGACCAACGGCGGCACCTCGAGAATACGGGCCGGGCAGCGGGCGCGCGTAGACCGGGTGAACGGCCTGACCCTTGTCATTCACGGAGAAAACAATTGAGCATGTACCTGGTTTACGGAGTGGTTTTCGTCGTGGCGCTGGTGCTGTGGATGCTGGCGAAGACCGTGACCGTGGTGCCTCAACAAAGCGCCTTCGTGGTGGAACATCTCGGCAAATACAGCCGCACTCTGTCCGCGGGCTTCCACATCCTGACCCCGTTCATGGAGCGCATAGCCTATCGCCATAATCTCAAGGAAATCGCTATCGACATCCCCGAGCAGATCTGCATCACGCGCGACAATGTGCAAGTGGGCGTGGATGCGGTTCTGTACATGCAGGTGATGGAGCCGCACCTGGCGTCCTACGGCATCACCAACTATGGCTTCGCCATCTCCCAGCTCGCGCAAACCACATTGCGCAGCGAAATAGGCAAGATCGAATTGGACCGCACCTTCGAGGCGCGCGGCCAGATCAATACCAACGTGGTCAGCGAACTGGACAAGGCCTCCGCCCCCTGGGGGGTGAAGGTACTGCGTTATGAAATCAAGAACATCACGCCGCCCAGGGACGTGTTATCGGCCATGGAGAAACAGATGCGCGCGGAGCGAGAGAAGCGCGCCGTGGTGTTGACCTCCGAGGGTGAGCGCGACGCGAAGATCAACTCCGCCGAAGGCGACAAGCAACGCGTGATCAAGCAGTCCGAAGCCAACAAGCAGCAGCAGATCAACGAAGCCGAGGGCCAGGCTCAAGCCATTCTTGCCGTCGCCACGGCGACCGCCGAGGGTTTGCGCCAGGTCGGTATCGCGTTGTCGGATCGAGGCGGCATCGAGGCGATGCAGTTGCGCATCGGTGAGGAGTACGTGAAGCAGTTCGGCAAACTGGCCCAGACCGGGACGACTCTGATCGTGCCCGCGAACCTGACCGACCTTGCATCGGTCGTGACCATGGCGACCAGCATTGCACGCAAGCCTCAAGCCGCAACCGGTGCCGCGGCTGGCGTGCAGGGCGGCTGAGCGATGGCGGTTGCGGACGACCGACCGACGAGCACGATCGGTTTTGGCGAGTTCGTCGCTCTCGCGGCGGCCACCATGTCGACGCAGGCGATCGCCATCGATGCGATGTTGCCGGCCTTTCCGGTCATCGTCCGCACACTGGGCATCGCAGATCCGAATCATGGGCAATGGATCGTCACGGCGTACATGACCGGACTGGCGGTGGGGCAGTTGTTCTGGGGCATGATGTCCGACCGTTTTGGGCGGCGCCGCATCCTGTTGACGGGCCTCGGCCTGTATGTGCTGGCGGCATTGGCGTGCACGCTGGCCGGATCGTTAACGACCTTGCTGGCCTGGCGCTTCGTGCATGGCCTGGCCGCTGCCAGCGTCATCGTGATGCGCTCGGTGGTGCGAGACCTGTATTCGGGACGTCATATGGCACGGGTCATGTCGCTCACCTTCGTGGTGTTCCTGATGGTGCCCATCCTCGCACCGAGCCTCGGTCAGGCGATTCTCCTCATCGCTCCGTGGCGCTTCATATTCGCCGTATTTTGCATATTCGCCGCGATCGTCGGCGTATGGCTGGCGTTGCGCCTGCCTGAGACGCTGCATCCCGAATTTCGCATGACCCTGACCCGCAGCCATGTCGCCGGTGCGCTGCGGCTGGTGCTGGGCAACCGCATTTCGCTCGGCTACACCATGGCGATGATGGTGATGTTCGGATCCTTGATGGCGTACGTCGGAACCGTGCAGGAGATTTTTTCCGAAACTTTCCATCATCCGAACCTGATGCCGAGCATGTTCGCAGTGTGCGCAATTTTCATGGGAATGGCGGCGTACGGTAATTCGCGCATCGTCGAACGGCTCGGCATGCGGCGCATTTCACACGCCGCTCTGCTGACTTTCATCGGCATTGCCGTGCTGCACACCGCGGTGGCTGCCATGGGTCTCGAGCGGATGTGGACCTTCGTCCTGTTTCAGTCCGCGGCCATGGCGAGTTTCGGGCTGTCGGTGTCCAACTTCGGCGCCATGGCGATGGAGCCGATGGGCGCGGTGGCGGGCGTGGCTGCTTCGCTGCAGGGCTCCATTCAGACCTTTCTGGGCGCCCTGGTGGGTGCGTTGATCGGCAGACAATTCGACGGCACCACGCTGCCCTTGGCCGCCGGGGGCGTGGCCTGCGGTTTGGCGGCGCTCGGCTTCGTACTGCTGGCGGAGAAAGGCAGGCTGTTCTACGCGCACCATGCCGGCACGGGTGCCGTCTTGAGCGTCCACACCGAAGGGACGGGGCTGCACTGAATGCTCCGTACCGTCACCGCCAGCCGCTATGTCTCGCCGCTGCGCGAGGGCGGCTCGCTGCCGGCCATCGTCGAGGCGGACGACGAGGGACTGTACGTGCTCAAGTTTCGCGGCGCGGGTCAGGGACCGAAGGCGTTATCGGCCGAGTTGCTGGCGGGTGAAATCGCGCGGCTGGCGGGCCTTCCTGTGCCGGAGATCGTGTTCGTCAATCTCCCCGACGATCTTGCACGCACCGAGCCGGATGCCGAGATCCAAAGCCTGATCAAGGCCAGCGGTGGATTGAACCTGGCCTTGGACTATCTCCCGGGCTCGATCACCTACGACCCGTTGATCTTCGAGCCCGATGCGCGGCTGGCTGCTGCCATCGTCTGGTTCGATGCCTACGTTTGCAACGTCGATCGAACGCCGCGCAACGTCAACATGCTCATCTGGCACCGGCGCCTATGGCTCATCGATCACGGCGCCGCCTTATACTTCCATCATGCATGGACCGGCACCGACCGCCCCGCCGCGACGCGATTCCCGTTGATCAAGGATCATGCCCTTTTGAAGTATGCCGGCGCCATCGAAGAGGTCGATGCACTCATGAGGCAGCAGCTGACCGCTGCGAAGCTCGGGGAAATCGTGGGCTTGATACCCGATTCCTGGCTGCCCGAGGACGCGGGATTTCCGGACAAAGCCGCGCAACGCCGCGCGTATCTGGATTTTTTCATCGAACGATTGCGGTCGTCCGAGGTGTTCGTGCAGGAGGCCGTGCGTGCTCGATCTGCTCACGTATGATTACGCGGTCGTGCGAGTGGTGCCGCGGGTTGAACGCGCTGAATTCGTCAATGCGGGAATCATCGTGTCGTGCGACGTCGCGCGGATCCTTGAGGCAAAGATCGAGCTTGACGAAGCTGCGTTGCTCGCCCTCGATGCAAACGTCGACCTGGATCTCATCAAACGAGGCCTGGCGAGCATTCCGAAAATTTGCGCAGGCGGACCGGCTGCGGGTGATATCGGCAAGATGACGTCGCGTGAACGATTTCATTGGCTGGTTGCGCCGCGCAGCACCATCGTGCAGACCTCGCCGGTACACACGGGTCAATGCGAACACATCACGGAGGCGCTCGAGCACCTCTTGAACACCATGGTGCGACGCGGGCAGGCGGGATAGGGGGATGGCGAGGACCGGAAAAAGGCGGCAGGTCCTCGCCATACCCCTATCCCGCCCGGCTGGACGCTCCGCCAAACAGCTCGTTGAGGTCGCGCCCTGATGCCGCGTCCGCAAACCCATCGAACCTTCCCTCCTCCTGGATGAGTTTGGCGGCGCGCATGAACCCGCCCCATGCCGCGCGCGCCAATGCCCCGCCGACACTGACGCGTCTGACGCCGAGGGCGGCGAATTGCGGCAGGGTGAGATGCCCGCTGAACCCGATCAGGACATTGACGGGTTTGGGTGCGACGGCTTTGACGACGGCGGCGATCTGCGGAGGGCTGGCGATGCCGGGCGCATACAGGCAGTCGGCGCCGGCGTTCGCATACGCTTTGAGTCGGGCGATGGTGTGATCGAGGTCGGGCTTGCCGGCGAGAAAACATTCGGCGCGGCCCACCAGCAGCGCGTCGGCACCATGCTTGTCCATGGCTTTGCGCGCCGCGCGCAAGCGTTCCACCGCCACCTCCATCTCATACAAGGGCTTGGTGTCATCTCCGGTCGAATCCTCGATCGACAATCCTGCCACGCCGCATTCCAGCGCCAGGCGCACGCTCTCGGATACGCCCGCGGCATCGGGAGCAAAGCCGTTTTCGAAATCGGCGTTGACCGGCACATCGGTGCCCTCGACCATGTTGGACAAATGTTCCAGTACGCGATCGCGTGACATCGCGCCATCGGCATGTCCGTGCGACCAGGCAAAGCCGGAACTGGTGGTGGCGAGCGCCTTGAAACCGGCGGCCTGCAGGTAGCGGGCGCCGCCCACATCCCAAGGATTTGGAATGACGAAGCAGCCTTGCTCGTGCAGGAGGTGAAACGTACGGCGCTTGTCGGCGATGCTGGGTCTCGTGTGCGTCATGTCAGAATTTCTCCTTGTTGTTCGCCTAGGCGCGTTCGCGCGTGATGGCGCGATGACCGATGTCCAGCCGGTACTGCACCAGATTCCAATGAATCGCGTGCACCAGATGATAAGCGTGGCGCTGCGCCTCGGCGACCGAGTCGCCGAGTGCCACCGCGCACAGCACCCGACCACCGCAGGTCACGATATCCGCGCCCTGCCGAAGGGTGCCGGCATGAAACACCTTGCCGGGCATGGTGGCGGCGCGTTCCAGTCCGTGGATGGCGTCGCCCTTTCTAAAGTGTTCGGGATAGCCGCCCGCCGCCATGACCACACCCAACGCCGCGCGCGGATCCCATCGCACGTCGGCGCCATCGAGCCGCGAGTCGAGCGCTGCCTCGCACAGGTCGATCAGGTCGCTCTGCAGACGCATCAGAATGGGCTGTGTTTCCGGATCGCCGAAGCGGCAGTTGAATTCCAGCACATTGGGCGTGCCGTCCGCGGCAATCATCAGGCCGGCGTACAGAAACCCCCGGTAAGGCGTGCCGTCCCGCCCAAGTCCGGCGAGCGCGGGCTCGATCACCTCGCGCATGATTCGATTGTGCAGGTTGCGCGAGACGATCGGGGCCGGCGAGTAGGCGCCCATGCCGCCGGTGTTCGGGCCCATGTCGCCGTCGTCGCGGCGCTTGTGGTCTTGAGATGTCGCCAGTGGCACGACTTGGTCACCGCTTGCCACCACGATGAAGCTCACTTCCTCGCCGGAGAGAAACTCCTCGATGACGATGGTGCGGCCTGCGGCACCGAAATCGCCCCCCAGCATGCCGGTGGCGGCCGCGATGGCCGAATCGTGCGTCGCGCAGATCACCACGCCCTTGCCCGCAGCCAAGCCATCGGCCTTCACCACCAGTGGCAGACGCTGCGCCCGGACGTACCCGGGATCGAAGTCGGCAGCCGTGAACGTGGCGTAGCTCGCGGTGGGAATCTGGTGCCGCCGCAGAAAATCCTTGGCGTAGGATTTCGATCCCTCGAGTTGCGCGGCGGCGCGCGAGGGTCCGAAGCAGCGCAGTCCGGCTGCATCGAACCGATCGACGATGCCCGCGACCAAGGGGCCTTCCGGGCCGATGATGGTCAGATCGATGCCTTCGAGCGCCGCGAATGCCGCCAGCGCCTCGATGTCGTCGGCGGCAATGGCGACATTGCTGACCTTGGGTTCCGATGCGGTGCCGGCATTGCCCGGAGCCACGTACACGTGTGCGACGCGCGGCGACTGCGCGCTCTTCCAGGCAAGCGCGTGCTCTCGGCCGCCGCCGCCGACGATCAGAACCTTCAACGCGGATTCTTCAGTGGCGGAAATGGCGCATCCCGGTGAAAACCATGGCAATGCCGTGTTGATCCGCCGCCGCGATCACGTCGGAATCGCGCTTCGAACCGCCTGGTTGAATGATCGATTTGATGCCGAACTCAGCCAGCACGTCGAGTCCGTCGCGAAAGGGGAAGAAGGCATCGGAGGCGATCGCCGCGCCTTCGAGCGTCAACCCTTCGTCCTTGGCCTTCAGCGCCGCGATCTTGCTGCTCACCACACGGCTCATTTGACCCGCTCCGACCCCCAGCGTCATCTTGTCCTTCACGGCCACGATGGCATTCGATTTGACATATTTGGCGACGCGCCAGGCAAAGAACAGATCATCGAGTTCCGCCAGGGTGGGGGCGCGCTGCGTGACCACCCGCAAATCCTGCGCTCTGACGGTGCCGTCGTCACGGGTCTGCACCAGCAAGCCGCCGGCGACGCTCTTGTATTCGAGCAGCTGGGTCAAGGGCTTCGACAGATCGCCGCACACGAGCACGCGCACATTGTCCTTCGACGCGAGCACCGCTTTGGCGGCCTCGGCAATGCTCGGAGCCAGGATCACTTCGACGAATTGCCTCTCCATGATTGCCGATGCGGTCGCGGCGTCCAACTCGCGATTGAATGCGATGATGCCGCCATAGGCGGAGGTCGGGTCGGTCTTGAAGGCACGCTCGTAGGCGTGCGCGATGCTGTCGGCGCGCGCGACTCCACAGGGATTGGCATGCTTGACGATCACGCAGGCGGGCGTATCGAATTGACGCACGCATTGCAACGCCGTGTCGCTGTCGGCGATGTTGTTGAAGGACAGTTCCTTGCCTTGAATCTGTGCAGCCTCCGTGACGGATGCGCCGATGGCACGCGGATCGGCATAAAAGGCGGCCTGCTGATGGGGATTCTCGCCGTAGCGCAGGTCCAGGCGCTTGCGGAAAGACAGGTTCAAATCGTCGGGAAAGGTAGGCGCGGAACCGCCGGTCGTGCCCGTGAAGTAGGCCGAGACCATGGCGTCATACTGCGCGGTATGGGCGAATGCTTTGGCGGCGAGTTTTTGCCGCATCGCGATGCTGGTGGCGCCGTGTGTGGCGGCCAGTTCATCGAGCAGCGCCCGATAGTCGCCCGGGTCGACCACCACCGTGACGGAGGCATGGTTCTTGGCCGCGGCACGCACCATGGCCGGCCCGCCGATGTCGATGTTCTCGACCGCGTCGTCGTAGGTGCAGTCGGGCCGGGCCACCGTCGTTGCGAAGGGATATAAATTGACGGCCAACAGGTCGATGGGCTCGATGTCGTGCGTGCGCATGACGTCATCGTCGACCCCGCGCCTGCCCAACAATCCGCCGTGAATTTTCGGGTGCAGCGTCTTGACGCGGCCGCCCATGATTTCCGGAAAGCCGGTGTGCTGTGCGACTTCCTTGACCGCGACGCCGTGACTCTCGAGCAGTTTTGCCGTGCCCCCGGTGGAGAGCAGTTCGATGCCGCGCTCCTTCAACTCGCGCGCGAACTCGACGATGCCGGTTTTGTCGGACACACTGAGCAGCGCGCGGCGAACGGGCGTTTGCACGGCGCTATTCGCTGATGCCGAACTCTTTGAGCTTCTTGCGCAGCGTGCCGCGATTGATGCCGAGGATGATGGCGGCGCGGCTCTGGTTGCCTTCGACGTGGTCCATGACCACCTTGAACAGCGGCTCCTCCACTTCGCGCATCACCAGATCGTAGAGATGCGCCGGCTTGTGACCATTGAGCGTTTCAAAGTAGCACTGCAACGCCTCTTCAGCCTGCGAGCGCAGCGGCACGCCCTTGCCGTTGACCTTCAGATCCCGGCCGTTGAATGCCGGAGAGATTTCCCTGCGAGATCTTGACTTCTTTTTTGCGACCATGACCCGTCCAAATTCCCGCCGAGCATATCTAGTTGTCCAATCCACTAAGCCGCTCTGTGCACATCCCAATCATGCTCCAACAGCGCGGACAATTGTTCCCGAGGCGTTGCAATTTGCACGAGGCGATTACGCAACGACTCTTGTCCCGGATGCTGTCGCAAATACCAACTCAAGTGCTTACGCGCTACTCGAACACCGGTCTCGTCGCCGTAGAAAGAGTACAGGTCCTCGAGGTGGGCGCGCATGATATCACGGACTTTTTCCAGCGCCAGCGGCTCGCGAAATTCTCCGCTGCGGAGAAAAAAATTGACTTCGTCAAAGATCCATGGCCGACCTTGAGCTGCACGTCCGATCAATACGCCATCGCATTTCGTTTGCTGCAAAATATCCCGCGCTCGCTGCGGTGAGTCGATATCGCCGTTGGCAAATACGGGAATATCCACATTCGCTTTGATGGCGGACACGGTTTCGTGCTCGGCGTCGCCGTGATACATGTCGGTGCGCGTGCGGCCGTGAATTGCGATGGCCTGCACGCCGCAATCCTCGGCGATTTTTGCAATCCTCAGGCCATTCTTGTTGTCAGGGTTCCAGCCGGTGCGGGTTTTCAGTGTCACCGGTGCATCAACGGCTTGCACCACACTGTGCAGAATGCGTGCAACCAATGCTTCATCTTGAAGCAGTGCGGAACCGGCGAGCCGATTGCAAACCTTTTTCGCCGGACATCCCATGTTGATGTCGATGATCTCTGCCCCTTGGTCCACGTTGCGGCGCGCCGCCTCGGCCATCATCGCCGGATCGAATCCGGCGATCTGCACCACGCGCGGCGAGGGTTCGCCGGCATGGTCCATGCGGCGCCGCGATTTCGGCGTGTCCCACAGGCGCACGTCGGCGCTCAACATTTCGGATGCCGCGAGGCCGGCGCCGAAACGCCGGCACAACATGCGGAAGGGGCGGTCGGTCACGCCCGCCATGGGCGCGAGCAAGATGTTCGATTGCAGCGTGTAGGGTCCGATCTTGACGCTCATGATTTCGCCTGCGACAAATCGTTGGCGCAGATGATTTTCTTGTCGGCGCCGCGCAGGCAGACGTCGATTTCGAAACCTTCCGCTTCCTTGCCTGGATCAAGAATATTCAGGATGGCATCGACCGTTTCACCGGGCGAGAGCATACGGGCGATGGGTTTGCCCATGTATTCGCCGGGTTCGAAATCGCGCGCGCCGATACGAGTGCCGTAGCGGTTGGCGAGGGTCAGACGCAGCAGCGGGAATGGCTGCAGCTGCGCGCTGGTATTCAAGATGCTGGCGCGTACGCGCAGGGTTCCGTCCGCGGCCGGATCGCCGGTGACTCCCCACTGACGCAGCTGGAAGGCCCCAAGATTGAGCGTGCCGTCGAGCGGTGCGCCAATGCTCGAGTACAGCAGGCGCAGTGCAGGTGCCAGCGGACCCTGCGCGGTCAGTGCTTCCCGGTTGCGGTTCACCACCTGACCCGCCAGCAGCAGCGCGGAGAGGATGGCGGCGAGAATCCATAGGGTAAACGGCAGTACGCGCCGGGGCGGCGGTTGCAGCAACTCGTACGGGGCCGGTTGCTCGAGCGGCGAGAGCGGGCGGCGCAACGCATCTTGGGATCGATTGTCGCGGATCACCTCGATGTCGGGCAGCGGCCCGTCGTCCTCGGCGAGCGGCCCGGGTCCTGCCGGCACCGTACCTGGCGCCGGCACCGTACCTGGCGCCGGCACCGTACCTGGCGCCGGCACCGTACCTGGCGCCGGCACCGTCTTTACGGTGTCGGACATCGGCGCAGTATGCTCCGGCGGAAACGGCGGCAAACCGGTGCCCCTGGATTCGATGAAGATACGGTCGAGCTCCCCGGGCGGCAGCGTGAACTCCAGCGCTGCGTCGGGGTAGACGTCGCGCCCGCCGGAATTCTCCTCGGGAGCCTCATCCAGCAAATCTTCTTCGGTGAAATCGATCACCTGCAGCTGTGCGATCTGCGAGCCGTCGAAATCGCCCTCGTCCGGGATGTCAGGCACGGCCTGCGCCACTTGCTCGGCCACGACGGATTCGAGGATGCTGTCGGCGCGCTCCTCCATGTCGTAAGCCGATTCACCGGTGTCGAATGCGTTGGCGTCCTCGGCGAGGCGCGCCAGCGCGCTGAATATTTCGCCGCAGCGCCCGCAGCGCACCTGGCCGCCGGCGGCGCGCAACACCTCGGCCGAGAGTTGAAACACGGTGTTGCAGTTCGAGCATTGCGTGAACACTTATGTGCCTCGCCGGGCGTAGATGCAGCACCAATCATCCTGGCTTGCCACCTGCACCTTATCAAAACCGCCGGCGTAGGCGGCCTTCACGGCATAGGCCTGGGTGCGCAACAGTCCCGAGAGCACCAGGTGGCCGCCGCGCTCACAGGCGGCGGTGAGACGCGGTGCCAGCTCGATCAGGGGGCCTGCGAGAATGTTGGCGAGCACGCAGTAGGCGCCCGGCAGATCGGCATCGGCGTCCTGCACGGTGATGCTCGCGGCGACCTGGTTGCGCGCGGCATTGTCGCGCGTTGCGATGAGTGCTTGAGGGTCGATATCCACCGCGGTCACTGAGGATGCTCCCAGCTTCAGCGCAGCGACTCCCAGAATACCCGAGCCGCAGCCGTAATCGATGATGCTGCGTCCGGTGAGGGTGAGCGAGTCGAGAATCTGCAAACAGAGTGCGGTCGTTGGATGCGAGCCCGTACCGAATGCGAGTCCGGGGTCGAGCCTCACGACCACCGCCTCGGGATCTTCAGGCAGCGGCGCCGTGGTCGGGCACACCCAAAGACGCCGGCCGAAGCGCATCGATTTCCAGCCGCTGAGCCAGACGCGCTCCCACGCCTGATCTGCGACCGCCCGCACGCGCGCCGTGCCGGCGACCAGCGATCCGCCCGCGACCAGCGCCCCGCAGGCTGACTGGACCTTGTGCAGATTCAGCAGCGGATCGGAGGTTTGATCGAAGAGCGCGCGCACCAGGGTATCGCGCCACAGCCGCACTTCACCCGGCCGGGGCTCGAGCACGGGCTCGTCATCGGCGTTGTCGACGTAGGTGACGGACAGCGCTCCGATTTCCAGCAGGGCGTCGTCGAGCGCGTCCGGGCTCAAGGAGCCAAGCGGGAATTCGATTTCGTAGAATGGCATGACCGCGACAACGCACGCGCTACTTCAGCCCCAAGCGCCGCTCGAGGTAGTGGATATCGGTGCCGCCCTGGCGAAATGCCGAGTGGTTGAATATCTCTTGATGCAGCGGGATGTTGGTCTTGATGCCCTCGACCACCATTTCAGCCAACGCGTTCCGCATGCGGGCAATGGCCGTTTCGCGGGTGTCGCCGTAGGCGATGACCTTGCCGATCATGGAGTCGTAGAACGGCGGCACGTTGTAACCGGTGTAGACGTGGCTGTCGACGCGGATGCCGGGCCCGCCGGGCGAGTGCCAGAGACGGATCGGACCGGGCGAGGGCGTGAAATTCTTCGGATCTTCGGCGTTGATGCGGCACTCGATGGCATGGCCGCGGATTTGAATGTCGTTCTGGCCGTAGGGCAGCGGCTCGCCTGCGGCGATCAACAATTGCGCCTTGACGATGTCGATGCCGGTGACCAGTTCGGTGACGGGATGTTCGACCTGCACGCGAGTGTTCATTTCGATGAAATAGAATTCGTTGTCCTGGTACAGGAACTCGAGCGTTCCCGCGTTGCGGTAGCCGACCTCGCGGCAGGCCTTGGCGCAGCGCTCGCCCATGGTCTTTCTCTGCTTGGGCGTGAGGCCCGGTGCCGGCGCTTCCTCGATGACCTTCTGATGGCGGCGCTGCATCGAGCAGTCGCGCTCGCCCAGGTGCACGACGTTGCCATAGTTGTCGGCGAGGATCTGGAACTCGATGTGCCGGGGCTTCTCGAGAAACTTCTCCATGTAAACCTGCGGGTTGCCGAACGCGGCTTGCGCCTCGGTCTGCGTGACGCTGATGGCGTTGAGCAGCGATGCGTCGGTGTGCACCACGCGCATGCCGCGGCCGCCGCCGCCGCCCGACGCCTTGATGATGACCGGATAGCCGATGTCCTTGGCAATTCGGAAGTTCTCCTCGGCATCGTTGCCGAGCGGTCCCTCGGAACCCGGTACACAGGGGATGCCTGCGGCCTTCATGTGCCGGATGGCCGATACCTTGTCGCCCATCATGCGGATGGTTTCGGCCCGTGGGCCGACGAAAATGAAGCCGCTCTTCTCGACGCGCTCGGCGAAGTCGGCATTCTCGGACAGAAAACCGTAGCCGGGGTGGATCGCGACCGAGTCGGTGACTTCGGCGGCGCTGATGATGGCCGGCATGTTGAGGTAACTCTTGGACGAGGCGGGCGGCCCGATGCAGACCGATTCATCGGCGAGCAGCACGTGCTTCAGGTTGTAGTCCGCGGTCGAGTGCACCGCGACGGTCTTGATGCCGAGTTCGCGGCAGGCGCGCAGCACACGGAGCGCGATCTCGCCGCGATTGGC
>Ga0116228_10000053_pt1 | contig 65210 bp, 59 predicted proteins | sample S1TSphfallax_2_FD_89694 | JGI IMG/M metagenome (GOLD analysis project Ga0116228, IMG submission 89694) | Host-associated microbial communities from peat moss isolated from Minnesota, USA - S1T2_Fc - Sphagnum fallax MG | ecosystem: Host-associated > Plants > Peat moss > Unclassified | place...
GGTCCCGTCGGCGAGGCGCTCATCATGACCGCCATCGGTCTGGCGGTTGCCGTGCCGGCCGTGCTGGGTTACAACGTGCTTCTGCGTCGCAATAAAGCGGTTCAAGAACGCGTCAGCCATTTCACCCATGAACTACATGCGTACCTCATCTCGGGCGTGAAAATGGGCTTGGGCATGGAAAAGGGTCCGGCCCCGGTGGGCAAGCCGGCCGCGGCGCCGGCTCGCTAATAACACCAGCACCAGGAAATCTCCATGGCGATGAATGTAGGCGGTGACGCCGAAGACGAGATGATGGCCAATATCAACGTCACGCCCTTGGTGGATGTGATGTTGGTGCTCCTGATCATCTTCATCATCACGATTCGGGTCATTGTGCAGCAGGTGCATTTAGACCTCCCCAAGGCGACGAATCTGCCGACGCAGACCAAGCCGGAAAACATCACCATCGCCGTCGACAAGGAGGGTGCGATTTATTGGAATACCCAGCTGTTGGCGAATATGGATGAACTGAAGGCTAAGCTCCGCACCATCGTGCGGCAGGACCCGCAGCCGGAGGTGCACATCCGCGGCGATGCCAATGTGCGTTATCAATTCGTGGGGCAGGTGCTGGTGACCACCCAGCAGATCGGTATCCGCAAAGTGGCCTTCATCACGCAACCCGATCACTTCGGCCCTGGCTACGATTAGGAGAATGTCGCTATGGCAATGAGCACAGGAAGCAGTGAGGGACCGCTCTCGGAAATCAACATGACGCCGCTCATCGACGTCATGTTGGTGTTGTTGATCATTTTCATCATCACGATTCCGAGTCAAACGCACGCGGTGAAGATCGACAATCCCCTGCCGCCGCCGCCGAATTTCGTTCCGCCCCCGCCGCCCGAGGTGATCAACCTGGGCATCGATTTCGACGGCACGATTCTTTGGAACTCGAGCCCGGTGGATCGTAAAACGTTGCAGGGCTACATCGCCGAGGAGTCCACGAAAGACCCGCAACCCGAGGTGCACATCACCGTGGACAAGTTTGCCAAGTACGAAATCGTCGCGCAGACGTTGGCGGACCTGCAGCACCGGGGTCTGAAGAAGATAGGGTTCGTCAACAACGACTTTTTCTGAATTTATCGATTTTTTTGGGTTCAATACGGCGCGTCAGCCCTTGTGATGAGGGGTTGACGCGCCGTTTGTTTGGAAGACCGTACAGAACGAGGTTTGCTAATGAGTCATACGATCCGCAATTTTAAGCGCCGCGCCCAGGAAGTGATTGCTGGACGGGCCGGCGCATGTGTGTTGGCCGCGTTGGTTTGCCTGCCCGCGACGCCGCACATGGCGCTTGCCGCTGACAAACCCAAAGGCCAGGAAATCAGCCGCGTCATCGCCAAGGAAATGACCGCTGCGCAAAAGGCCATGCAGGCGAGTCAATGGGCGGAAATGATCAAGGATCTTGAGGCCGCCGAACAGAAGTCGCCGCTCACGACCTATGATAAGAAGACGATCTATGACTTCAAGGGCTTCGCCTACATCAAGCTGAACAATCTGAAAGCTGCCGAGGCCGCCTACGAGCAAGCGGTCGAGACAGGCGGGTACACGCCCGAGGAAGCGACACGCACCAACCGCATGCTGTTCCAACTGGCTGCAGGCAATCAACAGTTTGCCAAGGCCATCGAGTATGGCAAGACGGCCACGGAGTCTCCGGCGGCGACGCCCAACGACTTCTTGATCATGACGCAGCTGTATTATCAGCAGAAGGATTGCAAGAGCGCGGGAATCTGGGCGGATAAAGCCGTGGCCGCGTTCCGTAAAGCGAATGAGGCACCCAAAGAGGTGCTCTATCAAATCAAACTGCAATGCGCGAGCGATGCGGGTGACAACGCCGGCATGGCTGCGGATCTTTATGATCTCATTCGGCTGACCAACAAGACCACCTACTGGAACAATTTGATTCGTGTCGAGCGACAGGATGAACGCGACGACCGCAACACGCTCATGATCTATCGCGTCATGTACGACACCAATTCGATGAATGCCGATACGGATTTCATTGAAATGGCGCAATTGCTGCAAGACGCCGGCTTGCCGGGTGAAGCGGCTGCGGTGCTCGACAAAGCCAACAGCACCGGCATCATCAAGGATGAACACAAGGAGCGCACCAATCGACTGCTGAACGCGTTGAGGACGCGCGCCGACACCGACAAGAAGACGCTGTCGCAGCAGGACGCGGAAGCGGAAAAGAATCCAGCCGGAGAACTATCGGTCAAGGTGGGCGAAGTACACTATGGATTCGGCGACTATGCGGGCACCGTCACGTTGATCAATGCGGGTCTTCAGAAAGGTCAGGTCAAGCACCTCGACGAGGCCTATGTGTATCTCGGCCGGTCGCTGGCCGCCCAGAAGAACTACGCCGAAGCGAAGAAGGCGTTCGCGCAGTTGAAGAGCGTGCCCGGAATCAGTCCCCGCGTACTGAAGTTGTGGGAACTGTATTCGGAAAAGCTCGGTTCATAGGCGCCATAACCAATCCTGGAGCGAAAATCATGACGATCAAAGCTGGTGAGAAGATGCCCGAGGGCAGCTTCACGCAGATGACGAAGGACGGTCCGCAGAAACTGACGACGGACGCTCTGTTCGCGGGCAAAACGGTGGTCTTCTTCTCGGTGCCCGGCGCCTTCACGCCGACCTGCGATGCCAAGCATCTGCCGGGCTTCGTGGAACTCGCGGATCAACTCAAAGCCAAGGGCGTCGATACCCTGGCATGTACCGCGGTCAACGACGTGTTCGTGATGAACGCCTGGGGCAAGCATGGCAATGTCGGCGACAAGATCCTGATGCTGGCGGACGGCAACGGCACGTACGTCAAGGCGCTGGGACTGGAGATGGACGGCTCGAAGTTCGGCATGGGAACTCGCGGTCAACGATTCGCCATCATCGTCAAGGATGGCGTGGCGACGCACGTGAACGTCGAGGCGCCGGGTGAATTCAAGGTCTCGGCCGCGGATTACGTATTGAAGCAGCTTTGACGCGCTAATGGTCCGGCGGGATAGGGAATAAGAGGCAACGAAAAGACAGCCAGTTGCCTCTTATTCCCTATCCCGCCGGACCGATAGGGCGTTAATCTGCTTCACGAACGAAGATGCTGCTCGCGCGCCTTTGGCACTCAATTCGTGCCAATGCGGCTCGCTACCTCTAAAGCTCAGGGTGAGTGAGCAGCCGTGACGGCAGCTGTGCCTTTCTCTTCCGCTGCCGTCCCGGCTGCTCACTCACCCCACGAGCTTCTCGAATTCAGGGACGATCTGGAACAGATCCCCGACGAGCCCGAAGTCGGCGACTTCGAAAATCGGCGCTTCGCCGTCCTTGTTGATGGCGACGATGGTGCGCGCGTCTTTGATGCCCGTCAGGTGCTGAATCGCACCGGAGATGCCGATCGCCAGGTAGATCTCCGGAGAAATGATTTTGCCGGTCTGGCCGACCTGCATCTCGTTGGCGGCATATCCGGCGTCGACCGCGGCGCGTGAGGCGCCGACCGCGGCGCCGAGTTTGTCCGCCAGACTGAACAGCAGTTTGAAGTTCTCCGCACTCCCGAGCGCTCTGCCCCCGGAAACCACGCGGGCGGCGGTTTGCAGATCGGGCCGGTCGGTGGAGCCGGATTTCGCGCCCACGTAGCGGGTGTGCGCGGGCAGCGCGGCGCTCACCGATTTGAGTTCGACCACGCCGGCACCGCCGCCGGCAGCGGCCTCGAAGGAGGCCACGCGAACGGTGGCAATCACCTTGGCCGCAGAGTCCGCTTCGACGGTGATGATGGCGTTGCCTGCATAAATCGGCCGGCGGAATTTGAAGGGGCCTTCCACCGCCATCAAATCGCTCACCTGGGCAACGCCCAGCAATGCCGCCACCCTGGGCATGAGGTCCTTGCCGAAGCTGGTCGAGGGTCCGAAGATGTGCGAATAGTCGGCGGCCAGCGCTGCAACTTGCGGTGCGAAGACCGCCGCGAGGGGATGTTGGTTCTCCGCCCGATCCACCCGCAACACGGCTTTCACGCCCGCCAGGGCGGCCGCCTGCGCGGCGACGGCTGCGGTGTCCGCGCCGAGTACTGCAATGGTGATTTCGCCGTCAGCGATGCCTTTTGCGCACGTGACGCACTTCGCGGTTGCCGGATTCAATGTCTTGCCGTCGTGCTCGCCGACGATGAGTATTTTGTGCATTAGAGCAACCCCTTCTTTTTGAGTGCGTCCACCAATTCAGCCACATCCTTGACCATCACGCCTTTTTGACGCTGCGCCGGCGGCTCGGTTTTCACCGTCTTGAGCAGTACGCTTGCGCTCACGCCCAAGGCCTCCAGCGACGTGACATCCAGCGGCTTCTTCTTCGCCTTCATGATGTCGGGCAATTTCACATAGCGCGGCTCGTTCAATCGAAGATCGACGGTGATCACCGCAGGCAGATCGACCTCGATGGTTTCGAGCCCGGCATCCACTTCGCGGGTCACCGTCGCCTTGCCGTCGGCGATTTCGACCTTCGATGCATAAGTTGCCTGAGGACGTTCCCAGATGGCGGCGAGCATTTGGCCGGTCTGGTTGGCATCATCGTCGATGGCCTGCTTGCCCAGGAACACGAGGTCCGGATTCTCTTTCTTGGCAACCGCCAAAAATGTTCGCGCCGCCGTCAAGGGCTCGACCGCGGTGTCGGTTTGTACCAGGATGGCGCGGTCGGCGCCCATCGCCAGAGCCGTCCGCAGCTGTTGCTGCGTATCGGCAACGCCGATGCTCACGGCCACCACTTCTATTCCTGAGCCGCGCTCCTTGATGCGCAAGGCTTCCTCGAGTGCGATCTCATCGAAGGGATTGACGCTCATTTTCACGCCGTCCAGCATCACGCCGCTGCCGTCGGGTTTGACGCGCACACGCACGTTGTAGTCCACGACGCGCTTGATGCATACCATGATCTTCTTCATAACTCTCCTTAAGCCGCCGTTCGCGGCGTCGTGCCGCGCGTCTGCACTCTTGCAGCGGCCGTCGTTTGCGAAAACGTAGCACTGATTTTAGCCGCGCAATGGCGCAACTTTGGTAAAAATCTCTCCAGGCCGGTCTTTAAGGGGACGGCGGATCCCGCAAATCTCACGGTCAGCACGGCCAGGGGCTGATTTTGCGCGGCGACGGCCACGCTCATGCTGACTTCGTCGACCAACCGACGGCTGCGTACGGCGGTCGTGTAACCCTGGGTGCGGGCTTCGGCCAGCAGCCGTTCCAACTCGACGGGATCGCGCGCCAGCCGATCCTCCTCTTTTTTCGAGCGGACCAAGCCCTCGAGCAGCGCCGCGCGCTGCTCGCCGGCGCAGCATGCCAGAAACATGCGCCCCGCCGACGTCGTCAGGAGCGGCAGTCGTACGCCCGCCGAGAAACGCTCGATCGCCAGAGGGCTGCAATGGTCGGTGGACTCGCGCACGATCAAGTTGGTTCCGGACAGCGTGGCGATGAAGACCGGCCAGACGATGCTCTCGCCCAGCTCGAACAAATGAGGCTTGGCTGCCTCGATGCAGGTCTCATCCTCGAAACCCGAGCTCAAGTTGCGCACCGAGATCGTCAGCCGGTAGCGCTCGTCGGCAGCGTCGCGGAACACGAATCCAGAGTCGCAGAGCGTTTCCAGTATGCGGTAGACGGTGGTGCGCGGCAGCCGAATCTCGCGTGCTATTTCCGAAACCGTCGCCCCGCCGCGTAAATTGAGTACAGTCAGCGCTTCAAGACCGCGCATCAGTGCGCGGATTGGGCGGGTGGAATCCATGAAACCTCGAGCAGAAGAAGAGCCTGGCATTGCCTTGCTGATCGGCAGGGGCGCCATCTTAAGGACGCCACGTTCCCTTGTCCACCTTGCGGTCAATGGCTAGACTCGCCGCGATGGCTCGCTTTTTCCTGACGCGGCTCGCGACGGCGATTCCCACCCTGTTGATTATTGTCACCATCACTTTTTTCATCATGAGAGCGGCACCCGGCGGTCCGTTCGACCAGGAGCAAACGCTGCCGCCGGACATCATGTCAAATCTGCAGAAAGCCTACGGCCTGGATCGGCCGGTATGGCAGCAGTATCTGCGCTACATGACATCTCTGGCGCACGGCGATTTCGGACCCTCCTTCAAGTACAAGGATTTCACGGTGACGGAACTCATCATGCAAGGGTTTCCGGTGACGCTGAAACTGGGGTCGATCGCGATCGCGTTGGCGTTGTCGCTCGGCATTCCGCTCGGTGTCATCGCCGCCGTGTGTCACAACACGGTCCTCGATTACGCCGGCATGGCGCTCGCCGTGCTGGGCATCGCAATACCCGCATTCGTACTGCTGCCGGCGCTCGGACTGCTGTTCGGAATCTACCTGCATTGGTTGCCGGTGGCGGGATGGGAGCCGGGCTCACTGCGGCACATGGTGCTGCCGACCATTGCGCTGGCGTTGCCGCCGCTCTGCTTCATCGCCAGGCTCACGCGCAGCAGCATGTTGGAGGTGCTCAAGAGTTCTTATATTCGCACCGCGTTCGCCAAGGGCCTGCCCCTGCGTTTGGTGCTGTTGCGCCACGCGCTGCGCCCGGCGCTCATGCCCGTGGCAAGCTATCTGGTGCCGGCGATCGCCGCCGTCATGACCGGTTCGCTGGTGGTGGAATCCATCGCGGGTCTGCCCGGCATCGGGCGATACCTGGTACAAGGCGCGTTGAATCGCGACTACACCCTGGTGCTCGGCATGGTCATCATCTACTCCACGTTGCTGATCGGCATGGGCCTGATCGTCGATCTTGCGTACGCGTGGCTCGATCCGCGCGTGCGGAACCGCGCGTGAGCGTCCCGCCGCAGGCTGCCCTGCGCCAGGTCGCCCTGCGCCCGGTCGCTTTGCGCCAGGAAGCCATGCGCCGCTTCCGCTCGAATCCGGCCGCCGTCGTCTCGATCATCCTGATTGCCGGCATCGTCGTCCTGAGCATCGCTGGTCCTTGGTTCACTCCCTACGGCGACGACACGCTCGACTGGTTGCATGTCGCGACGCGGCCTGGCTTGCCGCAGGCGCATTGGTTCGGCACCGATCGGTTGGGCCGTGATTTGTTCGTGCGCACGCTCGAGGGTACGCGTGTCTCGCTGGCGGTGGGGCTGGTCGCGAGTGCCGTCAGCCTGCTGGTGGGCATCAGCTATGGCGCAGTGGCCGGCTATCTGGGCGGCAGGATCGATCACCTGATGATGCGCATCATCGAGATCATCAGCGGATTGCCGCTGATTTTTTTCGTCATCTTCATCACCGTCACCTTTGGGCGCAACATATACATCTTGTTTCTGAGCATAGGTGCGGTGGCGTGGCTGACGATGGCGCGCATCGTGCGCGGCCAGACCATGAGCATTCGCCGGCAGGAATACATCGAAGCTGCCGTGGCATGCGGCGCGACGCCTGCGCGCATCATCCTGCGGCATGTGCTGCCGAATCTCGTCGGGGTCGTGGTGGTGTATGCGACCTTGAGCGTGCCGCAAGTCATCCTATTCGAGAGCTTTCTGAGCTTTTTGGGATTGGGCATTCAGGAGCCCAACGTGAGTTTGGGCACCTTGGTGGCCGACGGCGCCGGTGAACTGGAGGCCGCACCCTGGATCTTGCTGATACCGGGCGCCTTCCTGGCGCTGCTGATGCTGTGCTTGAACATTTGCGGCGACGGATTGCGCGATGCGCTCGACGTCAAGGAGAACTGATTGAGCACCGCGCTCGAGGTCGCGGACCTGTGCGTGAGCTTCACGCAGCGGCGCGCGCGGATCGACGCGGTCCGCGAAGTCAGCTTGAGCATCGCGCAGGGCGAGTGTGTCGCCATCGTGGGCGAATCGGGGTCGGGGAAAACCCAGCTTTTCATGGCGGCGATGGGTTTGCTGCCGAGGAACGCGAGCGCCGAGGGCAGTGTGCTGTTCCAAGGCGTGGAGCTGCTGCGCGCCAACCGTGCGGCGTTGAATCGTGTGCGCGGCTCGAAGCTCGCGATGATCTTTCAGGATCCGATGAGCGCCCTGACCCCGCACCTCAAGGTCGGCACGCAGCTTGCGGAGGTGTTGGTGCGGCACGCCGGAATTTCCTGGCGCGATGCTTGGCATGCTGCGACCCGAATGCTGGAGCGCGTGCACATCGGTGAGGAACGACGCCGCATGCAACAGTATCCGCACGAACTGTCCGGTGGACTCAGGCAGCGTGTCATGATCGCGATGAGTCTGTTGTGCGCGCCGTCGCTGGTGATCGCGGACGAGCCGACCGCGTCTCTCGATGTCACCGTGCAGGCGCAGATCATGGAGCTGCTGCGCAGCATGCGCAGCGAATTCGGCATGGCGCTGGCGCTGATCAGCCACGATTTGGGATTGGTCGGCGGGTTTGCCGACCACATATTGGTCATGTACGCAGGACGGATCATCGAGAGCCGCCCGGCCGGGCACCTGTTGAATGAGCCGCGCCACCCCTATACCGCCGAACTCATCCGCTGCATACCGCGCGTCAGCGGCACATTGCCGTCGCGCATGGCAACGCTGCCGGGTCAGCCGCCACGGCCGCAGGAGTCCCCGCCAGGCTGTGCTTTCGCGCCGCGCTGTCCGCGCGCCGCGCCGCGCTGCCGGACGGAGCGGCCGGTGCTGCTCACCCGCGGTGCCGGCGCGGCTGCCTGCCACTTTCCGCTCGATTCGTGAGTGACATCCTGCTGCGTGTGAGGAATCTGCAGGTCGAATTCGACCGGCGCGCCGTGCTGCGCGACGTAAGCTTCGATTTGCACGCCGGTGAGACGCTCGGCCTGGTGGGAGAATCGGGGTCCGGTAAATCGACGCTGGCGCGCGCCATATTGCGGCTGGTGAGTGCAAGCGGCGGCAGCGTACGGTGGCACGGTGAGGAAATATTGACCAGCACACCGGCGAGGTTGCGTGCCCTGCGCCGCGGAATGCAAATCATCTTTCAAAACCCTCTGTCCAGCCTCAATCCGCGCATGAGCGTTGCCGACGCGGTGGCCGAGCCTCTCGAGATCTTCGAACCGCAGCTGGACGGCGCGGCGCGGCGCGCACGGGTCTTCTCCATGCTGGAGCGGGTGGGGTTGAACTCAGAGGTGGGGAGCCGCTACCCGCACGAATTCAGCGGCGGGCAATGCCAGCGGATCGGCATAGCGCGCGCCATGATTCTGAATCCGCAGCTGTTGATTTGCGATGAACCCGTGAGCTCTCTGGATGTATCGATCCAGGGACAAATCGTGAATCTGCTGTCGGACCTGCAGAATGAGTTTGGCACGGCGATGCTCTTCATCAGCCACAACCTGGCGGTCGTCAGGTATGTGAGCCGGCGCATCATGGTGATCTACCGGGGACGCTGCGTCGAGAGCACGACGCGGGATGAATTATTCTCGAATCCGCTGCACCCCTACACCTCTGCGTTGTTCGCTGCGGCGGCGCCGCTCGATGCGATATCTGCGCCTGCGCCTGCGGTCGCGATGCGCTCCGCGCGCGCGTCGCCGCCCGTGGTGGCGCTATCTTCACCAGCGGCGCCGTACGCGGATCCCCTGGCCGGCTGTGCTTACCGGAGCCGCTGCGGGTACGCGATCGCAGCGTGCGCAACGATCGAGCCGGCGCTTCAGGAGGTCGTTCCGGGTCATGTTGCCGCATGCCACCGCGCGCGCGAGTTCCGCGACGCCCGGCCAGTGTCGTAGCCGCCCGATTCGGCTATCCTACGCGGCGATGACACAGAGAAAGCCAGTTCGGCCCAGCGATGGGCTCGCCAATGTGCGCTATGAAATCCGCGGAAAATTGGCACGCCGCGCTTTGGCGTTGGAGCGGTTGGGCTATGACATCGTCTCGCTCAACATCGGCAATCCGTTTGCCTTCGGATTCCGCACGCCGGAGACCATGCGCCTGGCGATGATCGAGAACCTGCGCAACAGCGAAGGCTATGTGCATCAGAAGGGCATCTTTCCCGCTCGCGAAGCCATCGTCATGCAGCAGCAGGAGCGCGGCGTTCGCGGCGTCACCGTCGAGGAGGTGTTCATCGGCAACGGCGTAAGCGAGTTGATCGACCTGACGCTGCGCGCATTGCTCAATTCCGGCGACGAAGTGCTGGTACCGAGTCCGGACTATCCGCTCTGGACGGCGGCCGTGAATTTGAATGCCGGCCGTGCCGTGCACTATCCCTGCCACCCGGCCGCGGACTATGTGCCGGATCCGCACGAAATCGAATCGCTCATCAACAAGCGCACGCGTGCCATCGTCGTCGTGAATCCGAACAATCCCACCGGCGCCGTCTATCCGGCCGCGACCCTCGAGGCGATTGCGCGGATTGCCGAGCGGCATCGCCTGGTGGTGTTGTGCGATGAGATCTACGATCACATTCTCTACGATGACGCGCGCTTCGTGCCGATGGCGACGTTGGTGCATGACACGCTGTGCTGCACGATGAGCGGGCTGTCGAAGATCTACCGCGCCTGCGGCTACCGGGTCGGATGGGCGTCCTTTTCGGGCGATGTGCAAAACGCGGCCGAATACTTGAGTGCGCTCGAACTGCTGTCCTCGCTGCGTTTGTGCAGCAATGTACCGGGCCAGTGGGCGGTGCAGACCGCGTTGGGTGGCTACCAGAGCATCGTCGAGTTGACACGGCCGGGCGGCCGGTTGTACGACTCGCGGCAGGCCATCATCGACGGCGTGGCGCGCAGCAAGTACCTGAAGCTGGCGCGTCCCATGGGGGCGCTGTATTCCTTCGTGCAGGTGCGCGACGATGTGCTCATCGATTTCGACGACCAGGCGTTTGCGCTCGATCTGCTCGAGAAGAAGCACGTTCTGGTGGCGCCGGGCGTGAGCTTCAACGTGCCGTACCGCAACGCATTCCGCATCACCAATCTGCCCGAGCGTGCCGTCATCGCCACGGTGTTTGCGCGCATCGAAGAACTGCTCGACGCACAGGCCGCGGCTGCTCCCGTGCAAACCGCCCACCTCAAGGTGCAGCAGCGCTGAGCGCGCCTGCCGTTCCGCCCGATCTTCTGGCCGTTGCGCTCGCCGGGCACACCGTGCTCGCACCGAACAACGAACTGGCGACGCTGTTGTTCGACGCGCTGGAGCAAGCGCATCGGGCGGCCGGCCGCGATATCTGGCCGACACCGCAGGTGCGGGATTTCGGCAGCTGGCAGCGCGAGCAGCATGCAGAGCGCCATCTCACTGACATGGCGCTGCCGCGCTGCCTCACGGAAATCGAGGAACGTGAGCTGTGGCGCGATATCGTCGCAACCGGTGAGGCGCGTCCCGAGACGCTCGATCCAGGGTCGGCGGCAAGGCTGGCGCGCCGCGCGCGCCGCACCGTCATCGAGTACGGTATTCCCTGGAGTGCCGTCGCTGCGCACCCTGCCGAGGAGACCGAGGTATTTCTGCAGTGGGTCGCGCAGTACGATGAACGCTGCCGTGCGCTCAACTGTGTCAGCAGCGAGGATTTGACCGGTCGGCTGCCGGCGCAGCCCGGGCGCGTTTTTTGGATGGAGAGTCCTGCGTGGCGGCCGGTGGTGCGCGGCTGGTTGTTGCGCCACGCGACCTGCCTTTCCCCCGCGAAAATTGCGCCTGCGGCGCCATGGTGCATGCACGCCGGCTCGCCGGGCGCGGAGCTGGCGGCCGCGGCTGATTGGGCCAAGCGCCGCCTGACGGCGGATCCGAAATTCCGCGCGTGGCTGTGCGTGCCGGATCTGAACGCGCGCCGTACCGAGGTTGTCGACGCCTTCGATGCGGCGCTGGCGGCGCATCGTTTTGCGCTGGGAGGCGATGCCGGCGGCGCACCGTACGCGGTGGCGGGGGGTACGCCGCTCGCGGAATATGCATCGGTGCGCATCGCGCTCGACTGTCTCGAGGCCGGTGCGGCAACGTTGTCCTTCGCGCGCTTCAGCGCGCTGTTGCGCTCACCCTACCTGCAGGCGTCCGATGCGGAGCAAAGCACGGCGGCACGGCTCGATGTCGCACTGCGCGAACGGGCGCCGAGCGAGGCCGGCATGTCCTTCTGGCTGGATTTCGCCGACGCCACGGCGCGCGCCGTGGCGCTGAAGCCGGCGGCGGCCGTGCAGCGGCTGCGTGCCGTCGGCGCCGCCCTCGGCGCTGCGCGCGTCGCGCGTCGCTTCAGCGACTGGCTCATCGTCTGGACGACGGCTCTGCAAAACGGGCCCTGGGGCATGCAGGCCGGCTGGTCGAGCGTCGAGTATCAGGCAGCGGAGCGCTTGCGCGAACTGCTCGCCGCGCTGGCAGCGGCGGATGCGTTTTTCGGCCTGCACTCGCGCGAGTCCGCCCTGCGCGTGTTGCGCAGGGCGGCGCGCGACACGTCCTTTCAGCCGCAAACCGGCGTACCGCCCATCTGGGTCAGCAGCCAGCTCAACGATCCCTGGCTCCGCTTCGACGGCTTATGGGTGAGCAACATGAGTGCCGATGAGTGGCCCGCGCCGGTCGCACCCGTGGCGCTGCTGCCGGTGCAAGTGCAACGATCCTACGGAGTCGTGTCGGCCCGGGTCGAGACACAGCTGGCATTTGCGCTGGACTTACAGGCACGTTGGCTGGAGCGCGCCCGGGAATGCGTGTTCAGTCATGCCGACGCCATGGATGGACGGAGCACTGCGCCAAGTCCGCTGCTGCCGCCTGGCGTTGCATCCTTGTATTCGGCGCAGGAAGCGCCGCGCCCGCGGCCGCACTGGCAGGCCCAGCTGCGCGCCGCGCCGCCGCTCGAGCAATTTTGCGATGAGACCGCGCCACCCTTCGCGGCGGCGGAACGGACGCGGGGCGTGGCCAGTCTGCGGGCGCAATCCCTGTGCGCGTTTCGCGGCTTCGCCGAGACTCGGTTGGCGGCCGACGGCCTCGAGCAGCCGACGCCGGGTTTCAACGAGCGCGAGCGTGGCCAGATCGTGCACCATGCGCTCGAATACATCTGGTCGGTGCTGCGCGACTCGAATGCGCTGCACGCATTGTCTCCGCCGGCGCAGGTTGAATTGCTCGACGAAGCGGCGCGCCGCGCGCTGCAGGCCGTTTGCGAGCGTCGCGACCCCGGCGCCACCTGGCAACGGCGCGAACGCGTGCGCCTGCACAGCTTGCTGGCGCTCTGGCTGGATGCGGAACGGCAGCGCCAACCCTTCACGATCGAATGGCTGGAACAATCGCAAACGGCGCGCTTCGCGGGCTTGGATTTTCGCGTGCGAATCGATCGATCGGACCGGCTCCTGGCGGGCGGCCGCGTCTTGATCGATTACAAAACCGGCAGCCCGTTCCCCGATTGGCGCGGTGATCGCCCGGACAATCCGCAACTGCCCATCTATGCGCTGCTCAGCCCCGAGTCCCTCACGGCGGTCGCCTATGGCCGGGTGAACGCGGCTGAAGTCTGCTTCGTGTTCGAATCGGAGCGCGCCGAGATCTTCAGACCCGGTGCGCGGGTCACTTCATTGGAGGGCGCCGGCAGCATGGCCGCGCTGTCGCAGATTTGGTCGGGCCGCATCGAAGCGCTGGCAGGCGACTTCGCCCTCGGCCAGGCAGCCGTGGCGCCGACGGCGACAGCCTGTCGACTGTGTCAGCTGCAGGGGCTGTGCCGCGTGCCGAGCAGCTTGGATGACGAGGACGAGGCATGATCGACGCGGCGGCGCGCGATGCGGCGATCATGTCGAACGGCTCGGTGCTGGTGCAGGCGCCCGCAGGCTCTGGCAAGACCACGCTGTTGACGCAACGCTTCCTGCGCCTGCTGTCGCGGGTCGATGCGCCCGAGCGCATCCTGGCCCTGACCTTCACACGCCGCGCGGCGCAGGAAATGCGCGAGCGTGTGCTGGACGCCCTGCGCGCCGCAAGGCTTGCCGGATGTCCGCAGGGCATGAATGCGCGCACCTGGTCGCTGGCGGTCGGCGCCGCGCAGCACATGCACGCGCTGGGTTTGGACCTCGAATCGCAGCCCTCGCGCCTGCGCATCGAGACCATCGATGCCTTCAACGCCTGGCTGCAAAATCAATTGCCGATTGCCGCCGGCACCGGCGCCGGGATGCGCGTGCAGGAGGATGCGCGGGCCGCGTACCGCGAGGCGGCGCGGCGCGCGCTGGCGCATGAGGAGCCCGATGCCTTCGGTGTGGCGGTGGAGCGGGTGTTGGAGCTGGACGACCAGCGTTGGCGCGGCCTGGTGGCACTCATTGCCGAAATGCTGCCGAGCCGTGACCGCTGGCTGCCCTTGCTTGCCGGACGTCTTCAGACGGGCGCTGAGATCGATCCCGGGCAGCTGCAGGTGCTGCGCGGGCATTTCGACGAGGATTTGCAGCTGCTGGTCACGCGCCTGCTGGCACGTGCGCGTGCGCTCATCGGCGCGGAACGATTGAGCACATTGGCGTTCCTGCTCGGCGGCGCTGCGCGCCGCCTGACGGATGAGCCGCAGCTGGACCCGTGGCGTGCCGCTGCGGGCGAACTGCACGTTGCCGCCGCGGACGCCGGGCGATGGCGATCCGCGGCGGAACTGCTGCTGACGACGCGGGGCAAATTTCGCAAGACCGTGACGAAGTCGCAGGGTTTCCCGCCGGGTTGCGCCGACAAAGCCGCCATGACGGACCTGCTGCAGGAACTGGCGCAGGATCCCGCGGTCACCGATGTCGTGCAGGCGCTGCGCGCGCTGCCCGACCCCGCGTACAGCGATGAGCAGTGGGGCAGGGTGCGCGAAGTGGCGCAAGTCCTGGTGCTCGCGGCCGCCGAGCTCGATGTCGTGTTTCGCGAACAAGGCGCGGTGGATTTTCCCGCGGTGTCGATGGCTGCGTTGCGCTCGTTGGGCAGCGCGGCGGCGCCGACTGATTTGAATCTGCGCCTGGACTATCGACTCCAGCATGTATTGGTCGATGAGTTCCAGGATACCTCGAGCGCGCAGCTCGAACTGCTGCGCTTGCTCACCGCGGGATGGCAGCGCGACGATGGCCGCAGTCTCTTCTGCGTCGGCGACCCCATGCAGTCGATCTATGGTTTTCGGCAGGCGGAGGTGCGGGCGTTTCTCGAACTGGCGGAGGAGGGGATCGGCGAAGTTCGCTTCGAGGTGCAGCGTCTCAAGAGCAACTTTCGCTCGACCCAGCCCCTGGTGTCGTGGATCAACTCGAGCTTTGCGCAGATCATGCCCGGCAGCGACGATCGCGTGCGCGGCGCGATTGCATTTCGGCCGAGCGAAGCGCTGCTCGAGGCCAGCGCCGATGAGGAGCCCGCCGTGCAGTTGCTGCACTTCGGCAGCCGCGACAGTGAGGCGGGTGCGATCGCGGACATGCTGGCGCAGACCACGCGGCTGCATCCTGAGTGGCGGATTGCGGTGCTCGTGCGTGCGCGCAGCCATGCGCGCGAGATCGCGGCATGCTTGCGCGCTCGCGCAGTGCCCTATCGTGCCTCGAACATCGAAGCGCTGCAGGATCGCGGCATCGTGCGCGACATCCTCATGTTGACGCGCGCCCTCATGCATCGCGGCGACCGCATCGCCTGGCTGGCGCTGCTGCGCGGACCGTGGGCCGGGTTGTCGTTGGCCGATCTGCTGCCGGTTGCCCGTGCGGCGCTGCCCTGGGATGCGATTCGGGATGAGGTCGTGTTGCGCCAGCTGAGCGAGGCGGGCCGCGCACGCTGCACGCGCCTCGCCGCCGGGCTCGAGGCTGCCTTCGATTCGCGAGGTCTTGCATCATCGGCGCGCTGGATAGAAAGCACCTGGCTGCGCCTCGGCGGTGCTGCGTGTGCGGGTTCGCCCGACGATCTGGAACTCGCTGCCGCGGCGTTCGCGCGGCTGCGCGTGCTCGAACAGCAGGGCATGCCGGACGCCGCCGAGCTGCAGCACAGCTTCGCCGATTTATTCGCCGATCACGGCGCGCCGGGCGCCGTGGAGATCATGACCATCCACAAGGCCAAGGGACTGGAATTCGACCTGGTCGTGGTGCCGTCGCTCGATCGATCCGTGCCGCACGGCAGGGATCAACTGCTGCTGTTGCATGAGTTCGCGCGCTCGGGCCGCGACGGCATGATCATGGCGGCGCGCCCTCCGGTGGGGGCGGCTGGTGACCGTCTGTTCGAGTTCCTGAAGCGCCAGGTGCGCGATGCCGCCGCTCTGGAAGCGCAGCGTCTGTTGTACGTGGCGTGTACTCGCGCCAAGCGCCAGCTGCGGCTCACGGCGATGACGGCGTTGCCCGCGACCACCGACGCGGAAGACTTCAATCCGCGGTCTGCGAGCCTGCTGGCGGAGCTGTGGCCGCTGGCCGATTCCCCGTTCGAGCGGCCGAGCATGCCAGATGAGTCACTGCCGGGCGCCGTGCCGGCTGCGCCACCGGGGCCATCGCCGGCCGCAGCGCCGACCCCCGCGCCCACCGACGGCGCGCCGCGGGGTGGGCCCTTGAACCGCTTGCCGCTCGGCTGGTCCAGCGTCGCACCCATCACTTTGCCGCCCATCGACGCCGCGCCGCCCGCGGCGCAACGTGAAGCGTGGCCGATCTTCGACTGGGCCGGTGAAACCGCGCGCCGTGTCGGCACGTTGGTGCACGCGGAGCTGCGATCGCTGCATCCCGCGCAAACGGATGCGCTCGCGATCCGCGCTCGAGAGCCGCTATTCGAACGCTGGCTGGCCACCTACGGCGTACCGCAAGACAGACTGCGCCAGGCTGCCGCGCGCGTCACGCAAGCCTTGCTGGCGGTACACGCCGATGCGCGCGGCCGCTGGATCCTCGCCTCGGGCTACCGCGACGATTTGCGCGAGCACGCCGTGTCGGGAAATTGCAACGGCGAGATCATCCGGGCGATTTTTGACCGCAGCTTCGTCGACTCAGGCACGCGTTGGGTCATCGATTACAAGACCAGCCAGCATTTGGGAGGCGCGGAGGATGAGTTTCTCGACCGGGAGGTGGCCCGCTATCAACCGCAGCTCGAGCGCTACGCCCGATTGGCACGCAAGTTGGGGCCGGAGCCGGTGCGGCTGGGGTTGTATTTTCCGCTGATGAGAGCTTGGCGCGAGTGGGCGCCCGAGGACACTTGACGCCGCTACAGCGCGAATTCCAGATCGACGGGGATACGGCCGGCGCTGTCGCGGGGCTTGAGCTGCGTGAGGTCGGTGAGCTCGCTGCGCAAGGCCTGGCTCGCCTCGGGCCGCTCTCTCACCCAACCGGACAGCAACCCGAGGTGCGAGGCGGGGGTGTAGTGAAATTCACCCTCCGCTTCGAGCGGGCCGCCGGTGTCCTTGATCATGGCCGATATGCTGCCGGCGTTCACGGCGTCCGGCGCGAGGGTCACTTGATAGCTGCCCAAGTCCGCCCCGGCGGCGACGCTGCTCGAGGATAACGCGGAGACATCGAGGGTGCCGGCGGCCGATGTGATGGCGTTGAAGCTGCCCTTGACCTCCCGCAAGTCGAGCGTCGTGTTGCCGTGCCATCCGGGAGCAACCCCGAGGTCGCGAAGGTCCTCGATGGGTCCACCACCGCGCACACCGTGCGCCACGAAGCCGTGGCTGTCGAGCGCCACGTTGCCATCGATCACCGTTGCGCCCTTCACCCAGTGTAAATCGGCGACCACCGACATCGACAGCAGCGACAGCGGATGCAGCCGCCATTCCAAAGCGCCCACGGCGCGCGAATCGACGGTGATTCGAGCGGCCGATCCGTGCCAGATGCTGCCGGAAAAATCCTCGGCGTGGATGGGCGGAGGCAGAAAGCGCGCCATCAACGAGGCGGGCAGCGCGATCAGCACCACCGCGCCGATCACCGCCACACTCACCAAGGCGATCGGCCAGAACAGGCGCAGCGGCGCCGCGCCTGAGGGCGCGGGTGGATCAGGTTCGCGCTTGCGTGAACGTGATGCTGGCATTGATCAGTCCGGGCTTGACCGTGCGGTCCACGGTGATGGACTCGATCGACAGCCCATAGCGTTGATCGAGGGTGGCAAGCCACGTGACGACCGTATCGAAGGGAGCGCCCTCCAGCTGCACGCGAACGCCGTTGCCGTTCGGCTGGGTACCGCGCAACGCATCGGTGAGCCCGGCGGCACGGCCGACCCTGTCGACGACCACCACCGGCGGCTCGCCGTTGTCGACCGGCAATTGATTTCCCGCTGCGCGGATTTCCGCCGCGTGGGCACGCATCCACACCAAGTCCTGGCGCTTGGTCTCGTTGCTCGATTCCACGCCTGACACCGCCGATTGCAGCGGCAGCAAGATGCCGCCGAACAAAACGATCAAGGCCAGCGCGATGCCGCCGAAGGCGACCATGCGCTGTTCGCGCGCCTGCAGACCTGCATACCAGGCGGTCAGCTTGTTCATTTGGACGCCTTGGGCGCGGTGCGGATCTGCAGATGCGCTTCGACGCCGTTCGCGCCGGGTGTCGAGGATTGAATGTCGGCCGTGAGGCCTTGCTTGACGACGTATTGCGACAGCTGCGAGATCGCGGCCAGATTGGGGGCACTCACCTTCATGTCCATCGATTGTTCGCGATAGCTCAAGGAATCGATGCTGGTCTTGGGCGTTGCCACCACCGCGCCGCTCAAGGCCTGCAACCCGCGCAGAAAATACTGCGGCCCGGCGCCGCTCTTGTGGATGCGATCGAGCCGGTTCTGCATTTCTCGGCGCGCGTCGTGAATCGGCACGGCCGGCGAGGAAGGCATGGCCGAGTTGTACAGGTCGGCAATCTGCGTGTCGAGCGACGCGGCGTCGCGCTTGGCATGCTGCAACTGCAAAGCCTGGGCCGCGACGTGCACCAGCAGCAACGCCGCCGCCAGACCCGCCGCCGTGCGCCACTTGCGCCAGCGCGCGCCGTAATCCGTGCCGCGCGAAAACTCACCCTGCAGCAGGTTGATGACATCGGGGCTGTCGATGCTTCGCGACAACCACGGCAGCGGGCCGTCGGAGAGCAATTGCACCTTGAGCGACGCAAATTCCTCGACCAGCGCTTCGAACTCGCCCTGGGTGCGGGCCCAGTCCTCGCGCGTGATGTAGAGCAGGGCGCTCTCGCTGACGCGCGATTCTGCGGATGTGTCGAGAGGATCGGCGATCACGCCGGCCACCACCAAGGCTTCCTTCACGGGGGAGAGCTCCACTGCAAAGGGCATGGCTCCCGGCCGCAGGACGGCAAGGCGTGAACCTTCGAACCATAGCACCGTCTGGCCGGGATTCTCCGGCATCAAGGAGATGTCGGGATAAATCGCCTGTGCCTCGAGGCCCGCGCTTTGCAGCACATTCAGCCAGCCCTGCATGACGGATCGTGACACCACCGCCACGGGCGTGCCCGTGATGCGGCGGCGTCCCACCGCGAAGCTCAATTGATCGACGTCCTCGGTGAGTTGCTCCTCCAATGCAAAGGGCACGGCGCGGGCAAGTTTCGCGCCGCTGCCGGGCGGCAGTTCAGGCTCCGCCAGCAGGATCTGGCTGGCGGGAGCGAGCACCACGACTTTGGCCGAGCGCGCCACCGCGGCCGCAAGGGTCAGCGAGCCGCGCTGCCGCGACAGCAGCGGGGCACCGCTCTCATCCAGCATGAGCCATTCGGTTTCTTCCTCGCCGTCGGCCGGTAATCGCAATAGCAGTGTTTGGGGCATGACGGCCTTAAGTTGTTCCAAATGAGCGCAGCAAGGGCGTGATCTTGTTACCACCGGTCTTCTGCAGAAGACTGTACAAGGTGAATTCCGAGGTGCCAAGCCTGATGCGCGTGGTGAGACGATAGTAGCTGGATGTGGTGTTGACCGTCGCCGCAAGCGTCGCCATGGTCTTGGCGCCGACGATATTGCTGAAGGTTTTCATGTCGGGAAAACAGCCGCTCTTGCGGCCGGTCGCCAACGCCTCGGCATTGCCGAGTTCGCCGTTCAAATTGTCCGCCAGACTCTCGAGCACCACGGCCGATGCCGTGCAGATGTTGATGGTGGTTGCGGCATTGGGCAGTACCGTCACATACGGGGCGATCTTGCGGTAGCGGTCGTAGCCGAACCCCGGCAGGTTCATCAATTCGCTGGGCGAGGTCATCGGATATTGGCCCGTGCGATAGGGCGGCGACTGCTGCGTGTAGACCGAGTCGCCGGTGGCGGCCTGCAGGCCGCTGGAGGTGTTGTTCGCGCTGATCCAATCTTGCGCCATTTGCGCCCATTTCGGTTCCAACCCCACGGCGACCAGCAGACGTTGAAACTGCAGCAGCGGTGCCGGGTCGGGAATCGACTGCGTGCCGTTGGTCCCTGCGACGAAGTGCCCCAGATTATTGAGATTGAAGCGCCCCTGCATGTCCTCCAGGGAACCTTGCAGCGTGCCGATGGGCTCACCCTCCGGATCGCTCTGCGGTGTGATCGGCATCGGCGGTACGGGTTGCGCCCATGCGTCCGCCAGCGTCACCGCGCCCGTTGCAGAGGCCTGCTGGGTCAGAACATCCGCGGCCAGCGCCTCGGCGCCCATGGCGAACTGCATGGCCTGTTCCCCGGCCAGTATGCCGACGGTGCGCTGCCGCTCCATGTAGCCGTCGAAGGTCAGCTTGGTCGCCAAGATCGCCGCCAGCGCCACCAGGATGAGCGCGATGATGAGCGCCACGCCGTCCTGCTGCCGCGGCATGCCCGCAAGCCCCCTCACCCTGCGACCTCGACGAGGCGCCGCACGCGGCCCCAGTCCTTGAACTCGACCACGATCTCGACCGCCACGGGGCGCGATGCAAGATCGGCGCTCGAGAGACTGAGCGGCCACTGGTTCTGCCAGTTCTGGTTGGTGTCGAGATAACGGAACTGGATGCCTTTCACGTTGGTGAGCAAATCCTGAACGACGGGTTTGTTGCCAAGCACCGTGTCCAGGTTCACTTGATAGCTGCGCTTCAGCACGTTGTCGACCAAGGCGTACGACACGCGCTGCAAGGTGCTGCGTTGTTGACCCGCGGTGTTGGACCACCCGGCGCGGGTGATGTCGAGAATGGAGGGCGCGGAGGAACCGTTGGCTCCGGCAAAGCCGGAACTCGAGTCGGCGAGTTTATTGGCACCGAAGCCGTTGGAGGAATTGAAACCTGGGCCGGAGTTGAAACTCATGCTCGAATCGGCACCGAGTCCCGATCCAGAGCCGCCGACATTCGAGACCACGCCCGCGCCGGTCGTGCCGCGCACCGCGGGCAGCTGGCTCTGGCCGAGCACATCGCGCACCGGGCGCGGCACCGCTTCGGTGAAATCCTGCATCAGCACGTGCATGCCGAATTCGATTTCGCGCGAGCGCTGCAAGGATTCCTCGGTGCGCTCCGCGGATATTCGTGCGGCCCGATATGCACCGTAGCCGAGTCCCGACATGATGCCGAGAATGAGCAGCGCCACCAGGATCTCGATCAAGGTGAAGCCCGATGCCGCCCGGCGTGATGCAGTGCGCATGATCATGGATTCGAGATGCTGGTGGCGCCGGTGCCGTTCGTCGTGGTGGTGGTCGTACCGGTCCCCGTGGTGGTCGTACCCGTACCCGTACCCGTACCCGTACCGGTCCCGGTCCCGGTCCCGGTCGTGGTCGTGCCGGTCGTCGCGCCGGTGCCCGTCGTGACGGCGGTGCCGGTCGTGGTGGTGCCCGCCTGAGCCGCTGCGGCGGCGGTCGCGCCCGCGGGCCCGCTGTTCGCCGTCCACAGAACCGTGTTCGAGTTGCCCGCCGGCGACAGCTGCGTGCCCGCAAAACCCACGGTCTCGATCAACGGATTGCCCTTGGTCTTGGCATCGCCGGCGTACACACGCACCACGATGCGCTTCATGCTGTTGATGGTGGTGTCGAAGTAGCGCGTGTCGTAGTGCCACTTGCGGTTCGCGAAGTCGAGCTCGCCGGTGTCGGTGTTCTGGCCATACTTGGTGAGATTCAAGCGCACCTCCGCGAGTCGATTGAGTGCGATCCACTCGGCGATCGTTTTATCCCGCAGCTGGCCGCTGGTCCGTGCCGTACCGCTCACCGCGACCATGAGCGCCGCCAGACCGATGGCGACCACCATCAGCGCCACCAGCACCTCCACCAAGGTGAAACCGGCTGCTGTGTGCGCCGCTGCGTGCCTCGATGGTGCGCGCCGCAAGCTCATCAGCCGTGATTCGCCGACGAGGCGGATCCCGCCCCGGGCGACCCCGCCTGTCCCGACTTGTCGGTGCTGACATGATCGGAGGTCTCGAGCGAGGTCTTGCCGAGCGCATCGCCCGTCACGGCAGCCCGCGCCTGAGTGGCATCGCGCAGCAGTATCAATCGAAAGGGCGTGCCTTCGCCGCTGGCGGCGATCGCCAGCTGCGGCGCAGGCGGCGGCCCGCCGGTCAGTGCCTTGTCCACTGCTTTGAGCACCACGGTTTGCTGGTCGAGCTGCAGCTGAAAGCTGAGGCCCTTCGGTAAATCCCGATGCCGATATTGGTTCTCCTCGTCGAATCTTTGCCACGCGTCGTGGAAGGTGTCGTACACGACGAATTCGTAGGCATTCGGCTCCACGCGCACGCCGAAATCACGACCCTCCAACAGGGCTCGTTCGTGCAGCAGATCGATCAAGGCCTGCAGGCGCCGGCTCTCTTGATCGAGTTGGTTGTCGCGTCCCGTGACGCCGATCGACAGCACGGCCAGAGAGATCACCACCGCCATGATCACGACCACCACCAAAATCTCTACCAGCGTAAAGCCTTTGTCGCGCACGGCGCCGCACCATCGCTTTATCTTTGATCGAGCGTGGTGGAGCTGATGTCCGCATCGTAGCCTTCGCCGCCGGGTTTGCCGTCCTTGCCGTACGTGGTGATCTCGTATTGGCGGCCGTCCGGGCCGGGACTGGCGTAGTGATATTCCTGGTTCCAAGGATCCTTCGGTACGGAGGGCAGGTAGCCTTCGGACCGGTAATTGGTGATGCTCGGATCGGCAGGCTGCTTCACCAGAGCCTGCAGCCCTTGCTCGGTGGTCGGGTATTTGAAGTTGTCGAGGCGGTACAGATCGAGCGCGGTTTCGATGGCACGAATATCGCTCGCAGCGCGGGTGACGCGGGCTTTGTCGACGTTCTCCAGGATCTTAGGCACCACGAGTGCGCCCAGCACTGCGAGAATGACCACCACGACCATGATCTCGATAAGGGTAAAGCCGCTTTGGCGATTGCGCATGATGACCTCGAAAATTCGTCGAATGATAGCAAACTCAAGCCGAACCCATGCCGCGTGAGGCATTCATGCGTATGCAGAGCATAGCCGCAGCACTACAGTGGGATCGCGGCCGCTGGTTTTGGTTGCTTTTGATTTTGCTGGTCCCCATGGCAGTGTTGGGTCTTGGCGACAGTGTCGACTTGTTGTTGCGCTACGATCGTGGCGGAATAGCCGCAGGCGGCTGGTGGCGGTTGCTTACGGCCCACATCGTGCATCTGGACGTTCACCACCTGGTGCTGAACGAATTGGGCTTGGTGTTGGTCTGGTCGCTGTTTGCACGCGACTTCGATGCGGTGGAGTGGTGCCTCATCGTGCTCGCGGGTGCCTTGAGCATCAGTTGCGGGCTCTGGTGGCTGAGTCCGGGTGTCATCTGGTACGTGGGCGCCTCGGGCGTGCTGCACACCGCGATGGCAGCCGGTGCGGCGCGACATCTGGCCGAGCGGGCGTGGGATCGCTGGATATTGTTCCTGGGGCTGGCCATCAAGTTGATCTGGGAGCAGGCGGGCGGCCAGACGGCACCGCTGATCGTGGTCGATGCGCACCTGTACGGTGCGATCAGCGGATTTCTCGTTGGGGCTGCACTGTCGTGGCGTATCGCTATAATTCGCCACCGCTCTCGCGCCCAAGGATAAAAATACATGCCGTTTGCTTTGGTTTTCCCAGGCCAGGGTTCGCAGTCGATTGGCATGCTGAACTCCCTCGCTCAAGTCTCACCGGTCGTTCAGGCCACGTTCGCCGAGGCCAGCGGCGTGCTCGGCTACGATCTGTGGCAACGCTGTCAGTCGGGCCCCGAGGAGTTGCTCAATGCCACCGAATGTACGCAGCCCGCCATGCTCACGGCCGGCGTGGCGACGTATCGGCTGTGGCGTGAACGCGGCGGCCGGGTACCCGCGATGATGGCTGGTCACAGTCTCGGCGAATTCACGGCCCTGGTGGCGGCGGGCGCGCTGGATTTCAAGGAGGCGGTTGACGTGGTGCGTTATCGCGGCCAATTGATGCAGGCAGCCGTACCCGCGGGCGCCGGTGCCATGGCGGCGATTCTGGGATTGGAAGATGCCGATGTCAGTGCGGCCTGCGAGGAAGCGGCGCAGGGCGAGGTGGTCGAGGCGGTGAATTTCAACGCACCCGGCCAGGTGGTGATCGCCGGCGGCGCAGCCGCCGTGGCGCGCGCGATCGAGGCAGCGACGGCCAGGGGCGCGCGCCGCGCTCTGCAGCTGCCGATCAGCGTGCCGGCGCATAGCTCGCTGATGCAGCCGGCGGCGGATACGCTGCGCGCCCGGCTGGAAAGCGCGGCGGTGACGGCGATTCCCGGCATTGCGGTGTACGGGGTCGATGTCAAGATTCACGGCAGTCCGGCCGCGATTCGCGACGCGTTGGTCAAACAACTGCATACACCCGTGTATTGGGCGTCGACCGTGCGCACCATGATCAGCGCCGGCGCGACGCAGATCATCGAATGCGGACCCGGCAAGGTGCTGACGGGGTTGAATCGCCGCATCGACAAGAACCGCGACTTGAAGATGATCGCGCTGGAGGATCCCGCCTCCTTGGATGAGGCCTTGAGCGTCGTGGGGAGGGGTTAACCCGTGCTGAATGGAGAAATCGCATTGGTCACCGGCGCGTCGCGCGGCATCGGTGCGGCCATCGCCGAGCGCCTGAGCGCCGACGGTGCGCGTGTCATCGGCACCGCGACCACCGCGGAAGGTGCGGCCCGGATCAGCACTGCCCTGGGCGCGCGCGGCGGCCGCGGCGCGGTGTTGGAGGTCGGCAGCGGGGAATCCGTCGAGGCCCTGCTGGCGGACATCGAGGCCAAGGAGGGGGCGGTGGGCATTCTGTGCAACAACGCGGGCATCACGCGCGACACGCTGCTGCTGCGCATGAAGCACGAAGACTGGGACGCCGTCATCCAGACCAACCTGTCCTCGGTATTCAGGCTGAGCAAGGCGGTCTTGCGGGGGATGATGAAGGCTCGCAAGGGGCGCATCGTCAACATCACCTCCGTGGTCGGCGTGACCGGCAATGCCGGCCAGACCAACTATTCGGCCGCCAAGGCCGGAATCCTGGGATTTACCAAATCCCTTGCCCGCGAGGTCGGTTCACGCGGCATCACGGTCAATGCCATCGCGCCGGGTTTCATCGATACCGACATGACGCGGGCGCTCGCCGAGGCGCAACGCGCCGAATTGACCAGGCAAATTCCGCTGGGCCGTCTCGGCCAGCCGGCAGAAATTGCCGCGGCGGTGGCTTTTCTATGCTCGGCCGACGGTGGATACATCACCGGTGAAACCCTGCATGTGAACGGCGGGATGTACATGCCATGAGGCGTCAGCGGCGCCCTCAGGCATGCGATTTTGTCAAGCCGGCGACCGCGCCGGTCATGCCAATTGCGACTTGATGGTAGCCGTTGTCGCCGCGTTCACATAAAATACGCGCCCGGTTGATATCCGAAGGCTGGTCGCAGGCTTTTTTCATTCGCGTAAGTAGCAATTCCGAGAGGACACCATAACGATGAGTACTGTTGAACAGCAGGTTAAAAAGATCGTGGCTGAGCAATTGGGCGTCAAAGAAGAAGAAGTCACCAATGACGCATCCTTCGTCGACGATCTGGGTGCCGACTCGCTGGATACGGTTGAACTGGTGATGGCGCTCGAGGAAGAGTTCGAGACGGAAATTCCCGATGAAGACGCCGAAAAGATCACCACGGTGCAACAGGCGATCGACTACATCAATTCGCACAAGGGCAAGGCTTAAGAGCCGACAGCTCAGCCTCGATGCCGCGTTTCGTGCCGGGCCAAGCTCGATCGTTCATTCCTTAGGGTCAGGGGCCGAAATTGAGCAAACGACGCGTCGTCATAACGGGTCTTGGAATCGTGTCACCGGTGGGCAACGATGTCCCCACCGCCTGGGATAACGTCATTTCCGGCCGCAGCGGCATCGCCACGGTGGAAAGGTTCGACACCTCGACTTTCCCGGTTCATTTCGGCGGCGAAATCCGCAATCTCGATCTCGAGCCTTACATGAGCGCCAAGGATGCGCGCCGTATGGACGCCTTCATGCAGTACGGTGTGGTCGCCGGCATCCAGGCCATGCGTGATTCGGGGCTGATCGTCACCGAGGCCAATGCCCAGCGCATCGGCATTCTGATGGGATCGGGGATGGGCGGCCTCGAGTCCATCGAAGAGGCCTACGACCGGTACAAAGAGACCAATTCGCCGAAGAAGGTGTCGCCGTTCTTCATTCCCGGCAGCATCATCAATCTGGTGGGCGGACATCTGTCCATCATCTTCAAGATCACCGGTCCGAACCTGGCCGTGGCGACCGCGTGTACGACCTCCACCCACGCCTTGGGTTTGGCCATGCGCCTGATCCAATATGGCGATGCCGACGCCATGCTGGCGGGCGGCTCCGAAATGGCCACGTGCACGACCGGCATGAGCGGATTCTCGCAGGCGAAAGCGCTCTCGCTGCGCAACGATGACCCGCAGGCGGCCAGCCGGCCGTGGGACAAGGATCGCGACGGTTTCGTGATGGGCGATGGCGCCGGCGCCATGATGCTCGAGGAGTACGAGCACGCGAAGGCGAGGGGCGCGAAAATCTACGCTGAAATTGTCGGCTTTGGCATGAGCGGCGATGCCTATCATGTGACTGCGCCGCCCGCCGACGGCGAGGGTGCCCGCAAAGCCATGGCGGGCGCCATCACGGATGCTGGCTTGAATCCCGACCAAATCCAATACGTCAATGCGCACGCCACCTCGACGGAGTTGGGGGATCGGGCGGAAACCCTGGCAATCCGGCGGGCGTTCGGCGCCGCGGCCGACAAGCTTGCCGTGAGTTCCACGAAGTCCATGACCGGTCACCTGTTGGGGGCCGCCGGAGCCGTGGAGGCGATTTTTTCGGTGCTGGCGCTGCGTGATCAAGTCGTACCCCCGACCATCAATCTGCATCAGCCGGGCGAGGGCTGCGATCTGGATTACGTGCCGAATACGGCACGTAAAATGGATCTGACTTGCACCCTGTCCAATTCCTTCGGTTTCGGCGGCACCAACGGTTCTCTCATTTTCCGGCGAATTTGAGCGCGGCTCATGAGCCGCCGCCTCTGGATCGCCCTCGCTCTGCTGCTGCTGCTGAGCGGTGGCGCCGCCGTTGGCCTGATCGAATTCGGTATTCGCAGCTTGGATCAGCCGCTGAACCTCTCCGCGACCATGCGCTTCAAGGTGCCGCAGGGCGTCAGTTTCGCGCATGTGGCCAACGATCTCGCCTCGCGAGGGGTGATCTCCCAACCGCGTGCGTGGACGTTGTACGCGCGCTGGAAGCATCTGGCGCCGCGGGTCATGGCCGGCGAGTACCAAATCGAGCCCGGCATCACGGCACGTGAGCTGCTGGCCAAGATGGTCAGCGGTCAGGTGCTGTTGCATTCCTTCACCATCGTCGATGGGTGGCGCGTCGCTGATATGCTCGATGCCGTGCGGCGCAATCCCGACGTCCTGACCACGCTCGATCGGTCGGCTCCGGTCAGCGACCTGATGGCGAAGCTGGGCTCGCCCGATCTCGCGGCCGAGGGCCAGTTCCTGCCCGAGACATATAAGTTCGTCGCGGGCACCAGCGATGTCGAGGTGCTGCGGCAAGCGCATGTCGCGCTCACCCGGGAACTCGAGGCAGCCTGGCTGGATCGTGATCAGCAAAGCCCGCTGCACAGCCCGTACGAGTTGTTGATCATGGCATCCATCGTCGAGAAGGAGAGCGGATTGCCGCAGGAAATCCGCAAGATTGCCGGCTTGTATCTGCATCGGCTGGAGATCGGCATGCGGCTGCAGGCCGACCCCACCATCATCTACGGCATGGGGGAACGCTACGACGGCGACATCCGCACCGTGGATCTGCGCACCGACGGACCCTACAACTCATACACCCGCGCCGGCTTGCCGCCGACGCCGATCGCCTTGCCGAGCGCCGCGGTGATCCGCGCGACGGCGCGCCCCGAGAAGAGCGATGCGCTGTACTTCGTGGCCTCGCCCAAGGGCGATGGCAGCCATGTGTTCTCCGCAACCCTGGAGCAGCACAATCTCGCGGTGGCGGCCTATCTGGCCAGGAAACGCCGCTGATGCCAGCTCGTTTCCTCACCATTGAAGGCATCGAAGGCGTCGGCAAGAGCACCCAGGTCGCGCGGCTCTCGGCGGCATTGCGGCAGCGGGGCATCGATCATGTGGTGACCCGCGAGCCGGGCGGGACGCCGCTGGCGGAGAGCATCCGCGCGCTGGTGTTGACGCGCCACCCAGAGCCGCTGCCGCCGACGGCCGAATTGCTGCTCATGTTCGCCGCGCGCGCCGTGCACCTCAACAATCTCATCGAGCCGAATCTCGCTGACGGTCGCTGGGTGCTGTGCGATCGGTTCACGGATGCAACTTATGCCTATCAGGGCGGGGGCCGCGGCGTGAGCGAGAGCTCCATCCGGCAACTGGAGTCGCTGGTTCAAGGGGCGCGGCGCCCGGATCTCACATTTCTGCTCGATGCGCCCGTCGAGGTCGCGTTGGCGCGCGCCAGTCAACGCAACGCCACCGCCGCCCTGGACCGATTCGAGAGCGAGCGCGCCGAATTTTTTGCGCGCGTGCGCGAGGCCTACATTGCACGCGCGGCAGCCGAGCCCGGGCGCATGCGTCTCGTCGATGCCGCGGGATCTCCCGACGAGGTGTGCGCGCAGATGACCAAAATTCTCGAGGACCACGCATGGATTATTTGAGCGCCGACACGATGCCGTGGCTGGCCGATGCGCAACGTCGGTATGCCGCGGCGCATGCCGCCGGGCGCCTGCCGCACTCGATCTTGATGCTGTCGCCGCCGGGCTTGGGAGCTCCGCTGTTGGCGAACTGGATCAGCGCGTTCACGCTGTGCGAATCGGCGCAGCGGCGGCCCTGCGGCACCTGCGCGTCGTGCCGCCTCCTCAACGTCGACAGCCACCCGGATCATCATCTGGTACGCCTCGAGGAGAAGGCCCAGCAGATCAAGGTGGAACAGGTGCGCGAGTTCATGGAGCCGCTGACGCTCAAGAGCTATCGGGGCGGCTACAAGGTGGGTGTGATCGAGGACGCCGAGACGCTCAATACCTTCGGCGCCAACGCGTTCTTGAAGACTCTCGAGGAACCCGGTGGCGATACCGTCCTCATCATGATCGCGAGACCGACCAACCGTCTGCCCGCGACCATCGCCAGCCGCTGCCAGCGCTTGGTGCTGCGCGTCCCGCCGAGCGCCATGGCGATCGCATGGTTGGACGCGAATTCTCCGGCAAAGCAGTCCTGGGCGGCGGCGCTGGATCTCGCCGGCGGTGCGCCGTTGCGGGCCCGGCAATTCGACCCGGCGGACCTGGCCGCACTGGATGAGGACATGCGCGGCTGCATGGGTCAGTTGGCAGCCGGCAGCGTCGATGTCAGCCTGCTCGCCGAGCGGTGGCTGCGCTCAAATCCGGAACTGCGTATCAGCTGGCTTGAGAACTGGATCACACGGCGGGTACGTGCACGCTTCCCTGCAGCAATTTCACCTCAAAGTGCGGAACCCGTCGTCTTGCCTGGCGCTTTACTTAAGCCCAAGATAACGCCCTTATTCGGGCTGCTGGACGCCGCGCGTGACTTCAGACGTCTCGCATCGACCGGTATGAACCAACAATTGGCCCTCGAGGCGCTGCTGATCGAGGGTCGAAGCGCGCTGACGGCTTGAGCCATGCGGGAACCTTAGTAATTGCGAAGTCCAAGTAACAAACCAGGCCTTCTGACGCTCACCATCAAGGATAAGAGCGCGCTGTATCTCGCCTACATGCCCTTCGTCAAGAATGGCGGTCTGTTCATTCCCACCAACAGCAACTATCGGCTGGGCGATGAAGTGTTCATGCTTCTCAATCTGATGGGCGAGGAAGAGAAATTGCCCGTGGCCGGCCGCGTCATCTGGATGACGCCCAAGGGAGCGCAGGGAAAGCGTACTGCCGGCATCGGCGTGCAGTTCAGCGACCAGGATCGCGGCAACACCCAGAAGAAAATCGAAAACTATCTCGCCGGTGCCTTGGGCGGGGACAAACCCACGCACACGATGTAGCGGCCCCGCCTCTATTTGGAGGTCAGCGGCTCGATGTATACGGGGTCGCTTTGCGGCTGAGGTTGCTTCGAGGCAGGCTGACTGTGTTGCGGCCTGGGGAGCGCGGCCCCCGACTGACGCGAGACGATGGCCCAGTACCCGAACAACGACACCAGCAGAATGACAAATACCGCGGTGAGGGCTTTGTAGCGCGCGAATACCGACGGCGGCTTGTAATCGTACTGAGCGCCGCGCGGCACATAGGGCGCCAGCTTGCCGCGCAATCTGGGTGTTTGCGGCTCCTGAGCCGGTTTGTTGCTCAGTTTTGGGGAACCGAGGCGTCGTACCGCCATCGCGTCTTTCAGCCCGCTTGGCTGCGTGCCGCTTCCGACGCCGCGAGGCCGCCTTTCAGCACGAATGCGTCGAAGCCGCGCTCGCTCAAAATGTAGGCGGCTGCGGAACTGCGCCTGCCGGTGTCGCAGCACACCACATACTGGATGTTCTTATCCAAGGCGTTGAGCTTGAGGCGGATGAAGTACAAGGGAATGTTGACGGCATCGTCGATACGGAAATTCTGAAACTCGCTCGGCAGTCGAACGTCCAGCCATTTACCGCCCTTGGCCACGATCTCGCGTGCAGCCTCCGGGCTCACCCACTGCAGCAGCGGCTCGTTCAGCAGGGTTTGAAAGTCATTCTTGCCGAGGCGCATCAAGGTGCCGTCGGTTGCCATGGTGACGGTGGCGTTGCGCTTGGCTTCCGCAATCAACGCTTCTTCGCCGAAACTGTCGCCCGGTCCCAGTTCCGCCAGTTTGATGCCTTCCTTGTTGAGCGGTGTTTCACGGGTCACGACGCAGCGGCCGGCGACGACCACGTAAAAGAAGTCGCCCTCGGTACCTTGCTTGATCACCACGTCCCGCGCACGGTAATTAATGCGCTGCATGCGCATGAAAATCGCCTGGATGTTGGCCGGCGGAATGCGGTGAAAGGCCTTGGTTTGCAGCAGCGTGGTCATCCAATCGCCGCTGACATCGATGCCGTCGCCGCGCAGTTCGGCAACTTCGTATTGACCGGTCTGGTCCCAGGTGATGAGCACATCGAGCAGATCGCTGTCGATCATGATGTAGTCGATGTCGGTCGCCGCCCGCGCGGTGAATTTGCGCGGCAATCCGGGAGCGAGCGGTGCCCGCGACTCGGCTGTGCGCGACTTGATCACGCCGATGGTGCGGTCGTCCGCGCGCAGTTCCACCTGTCCGCTGACCAGGTAAAAGGTGCGCTTGTCGGTGTCACCCTCCTTGAACAAAACGCGCCCGGCATCGAGCGTGCGTACCTGGGTTTTGCGGGCGAGCGCGTGCAGGTTCTCCGCCTTCAGTCCATCGAGGGGTGAGAAGGTCTTAAGAACGCTTAGGTCGACTGGTCGTTCGTCCATCAAAGATTCGTCTGATAACCTGAATTTAACCCCATGATTTTCGGCATGAATCCTAGCATACGCGGCAGCGCCTCCGGCCACCTAGTGGGTCACAGACGAGGACCTCAGGGCGCAATTGCGTCCCACCCCCGGTCGGGAAGAAATCGCTCGCCATAGCGAGCGGCCAATTCACTCAAGGTCCGCGTGATGTCTTTCACACCGCGATCCTTGGCATATTGCAGTGGGCCGCCGCGGAAGGGTGCGAAACCGGTCGCGAATACCATACCCGCGTCCAGCAAATCGGTGTCCGCCACTGTGCCTTCCCGCCAACAGGCCACCGCCTCGTTGAGCATAGGCAGAATCAAGCGATCCTGTAAATCGGTCGGGATCGCGGCATCCTCGACCGGGTTCTTGCGAGCCTTGCCGTCGGCCCACTGGTAGAAGCCCTCGCCGGTCTTCCTGCCGAGCTTTCCTTGCTCGACGAGCCGCGTCAGCACCGCGGGCAGCGGACGCTTGAAGCTCGTCGCGAGCACCCGGCCGACGTTCATCGAGACATCCAAACCCACCACGTCGGTCAGTTCGATGGGTCCCATGGGCATGCCGAAGCGAACCGCGGCGCGGTCGATCACCTCGCGGGAGATGCCTTCTTCCAGCGCGAAGAAGGCTTCGTTCACGTACGGCGTCAAGACGCGATTAACCACGAAGCCGGGTGCGCTCTTGCACGGCAGGGGCAGCTTGTCCAATGCGCGCACGAACCGCAGAGCATCGGCGGCGGTTTCGGGCCGGGTCTTCATGCCGTGCACGATTTCCACCAGTGGCAGCTGCGACACGGGATTGAAGAAATGAATGCCGACCAAGCGCGCGGGGTCGGCGAGCGTCTCGCTCAAGGTCTCGATCCTGATGCTCGAGGTGTTGGTCGCGAGAATGGCCTGCGCTTTCATCTTCGGTTCCAAGGCCGCGTAGAGGGCGCGTTTGGCCTCGATATTTTCGAAGATCGCCTCGATCACCACATCAGCGCCCGCCACGCCTTCGCCGGCGACATCCATGCTCAAGCGAGCCTGCGCCTGGGCCGCGTCCGCGGGCACCTTCAAGCGTCTCGCGAACAGCGTCTTGGCCCGCTCCAGGGCGGGTTGCACCAACTCCGGGCTCCGATCCTGCAGGGTGACGGTCATGCCGCGCAGCGCCGCCCACGCGGCAATGTCCCCGCCCATGATGCCGGCGCCGACCACATGCAGATGCTTGAAGCTGGCGGTCGACTCGCCGCCCAGGCTCTTGAGCCGATCCTGCAGGAGAAACACCCGCACCAAATTGCGCGAGGTCGGTGTGCACATCAAGCTGCTGATCGAGCGCGCTTCGGCGTCGATGCTGGCTTCACCTTTGCCGCCATGCCGTCGCCATAGATCGACGAGCGCGTAAGGAGCCGGGTAGTGCTCGCGCGGCGCTGCGCGCGTGAGCGTTGCCGTCATGCGCGTGGCGAGCCAGGGCCGCACCACGGGCAGGTTCAGCAGCCGGTCAGTCAGCGGTGCCACCTTTGGCGGCGCTCGACGCTCGAGCAACTGCTTCGCGCGCTGCGCAAGTTCAGGCGGCGGAACCAGGGCATCCAGCAGCCCCGCCTTCAGCGCCTGAGCGCCCCGCAGTGGCCGGCCCTTGAGCATCAGCTCCAAGGCGGTGCGCACGCCGACGGTGCGCACGCTGCGCGCCGTGCCGCCGAATCCAGGATGGATGCCGAGCAGCACCTCCGGCAGTCCCAAGGACAACGTGGCGTCGTCGGCGCCCACCCGGTACGTGCAGGCCAGCGCAAGCTCCAAGCCGCCGCCGAGCACGAAGCCGTGCAGCGCGGCCACGCTGGGGCAGGGCAGAGCTTCAATCTGCCCCAGGATGGCCTGACCAGCGCGCACCAGTGCGTACCCCTGTTCGGGACTGCGGATCGCTTGGAACTCCTTGATGTCGGCCCCCGCGATGAAGCCGTTGGTCTTGCCGGAGCGGATGACGAGACCCCGAGCCGAGCGGGTCCGGATCTCCTCGAGTCGCGCGGCCAGCTCCTGCAGAACCACCGCCGACAACACATTGGTGGAGGCGGCCGGCACATCGCAGGTCAGCCAGGCGATACCGTCATCATCGATGTTGAGCGCCCAGCTGCCGCCGACGGCCATTTCAGGCCGCCCGCTGGGCGTGTTCGTGTATCGTGAAGTCGCACACTAGCGGGAGATGGTCGGAGAATTGCACATCGGGGATCTCGAATCGATTCACTTCGATCCGGTCGCTGTGCAGGATGAAATCCAGTTCCTTGCGCGGACTGCGGCTCGGGTAGGACGGCAATCCACGGGTGTTGGCGTTGGTCAGGCCGGCCGCCTGGGTAAACAAATAGATCTCATGATCGCCCCAGTAGGTATTGAAGTCGCCGGCGACGATCACGGGTTTGCTGGTTTTTCGCACCAGATCGTACAGATAGCGCAATTGATATTGCCGGTGGCGGAACTTCAAGGACAGATGCACCAGGAAAATCGCGACATCGTCGAGTTCCAATTCGATGATGAGCCGCTTGATGCCGGTGTCGAAGTAATGAAAGCGCTCGCCACGCACGCGCGGCGCCGCCAGGAAGGCGTTGGCCTGTTTGCGTACGATGGGGACCAGATGATTCACCGAGGAGACGCCGTACTTGCACTCGAACGTGGAGTAGTGCCCCAGCGAGCGCGCGATGTGATCCGCCTGGTTGACCATTCCGGTGCGAATGGAACCCGTATCAACCTCGATCAAACCGACGACGTCCGGATCCTGGCGCTTGATGAATTCGGTGATCCGCGACAACACGAGACGGCTGGATCGCAGGTAGCCGGCGCCAGGCACGGGAAGGTGGAAGGCGGGACCGGTGCCGGTGGCATACCGGATATTGTAAATCAGCAGACGCACGCCGCGATTGTATCGGCGCCGGGTGCTTCGCGCATGACCATCGCCGCGATACACTGTTGGCCGGTGCTCAGGGTGAGCCACAAGCAGGCATTCAAGTCCATGTCATCCAATCCCATACGCTTATTCGTCACGCACGCCTGGGTGGACACCGACGACTACGCGCGCGTATTCGAATACCTTGAAGCGTCGGGAACTTTTTATTACGCCAATACCAGCCAGCCTCAGGCGAAGCGGCCGATCGACAAGGAGTCGCAGCGCGAGGATCTGCGCCGTCAGATCGCCCCGTGCGAGGTGATCGTGGTGTTGCCGGCCGTGTACCACATCGCACCGGAACTGGTGCTCTTCCAGATGAATTTTGCCAAGGCCGCGGACCGGCCGATCATCGCCATGGAGTATTTCGGATCCACGGACGCGTTGCCGAAGCCGATTCTGGACCTCGCCGACGAGGTGAGTCCGTGGAACGAACGCAGCCTGATCGATGCGCTACGGCGCCAGGCGCGTCATCAAGAATCGACGCGCTGGGATACCATCGAATTCAAGCTGGACGACTAGTTTCGCGCCAACAACGCGGATATTTCGTAATCGGAGGTGGTTCGCTCCACCGTCTCCAGCTTGACCACGGTGCCGGATCGCGCCGTCTCCGTCTGACGCCGGGACATCATGCCGAAAATTTCGACGATCAGGGACGCACAGTCGTCGGCATCCTGATTCGACATCTTGCGCACCGAGGCGGCGACCGCATCCTCGCCTCGCAGCGGTTGGACGCCGCACAGCGCTTGGGTGACTTGGAGGTAGGACCCGCGGACTTCCTCCGGCACGTGTTCAGGTAGCAGAGTTGCCAGGTAGCGCCGGTAGGCGCTCACCAAGCGTTGTTTGATCGGGCTCGATCGCACCAGCTCCAAAGTGGCAAAGCGGAAGCAATCCCAAGCGCTAATCATTTATTCCCCATTACTACCCGTTGGAAACTTAAAGTCGTTTCGAGGTTAACACCACGCAGTATCTTGTTAAATCAAGACACTGCGCTTGGAATATACAAGACAATGATCAAAACGCAACGCGGTTTCTTAACATTAGCAATAATTTGTCAGGTAAAGCCTACACGCCAATTACTTCATAAACTATTCCAGACATCAGTTTATGTGAAATGCGTAACTATATGAGTTCTATCATGAATAGAACGATTCCCCGATTATGTGAACTGCGATTCGGAATCGGCATGTGCAATTGCGTCGGGTGCTTTAGACTGACGCATTGACATCCGAACCTTACATCCTGGCCGTGGGCGGAACGCTGCGCCCCAACTCCTCCACCGAGCTGGCCATGCGCCATGTGCTCAATACCCTGTCACGGGGTGGGGCGCGTACCAAGATGATCACCGGCCAGGCGTTGCAACTGCCGATGTATCAGCCCGAAAATCCGGCGAGAAGCGAACAGGCTCGCGTGTTGGTGGCGGAACTGGCACTGGCCGATGGCATCGTGATCGGATCACCGGGCTACCATGGCAGCATCTCCGGGCTCGTCAAGAATGCACTGGACTACGCCGAGGACCTGCGCGGCGACCCGCGTCCCTATTTCAGCGACCGCGCGGTGGCTTGCATCGCGACGGCGGGCGGCTGGCCCGCTGCCGTGAATACGTTGAATGTGCTGCGCGATATAGTGCATGCGCTGCGCGGCTGGCCGACCCCCATGGGAGCCGCCATCAACTCGAGCGAGAAAGTATTCGATCCAGAGGGTAATTGCGTTGCGCCTCGCGTGGCGCAAGTGCTCGACCTGATGGCGGAAGAAATGCTGCGCTTCGTGGCGACTTGAGCCACCGGCGCGCGAGGTCGCCTGGCGGGAACCAGCGACAGTTCCCGCCAGGCGACCTCGCAGCCCTGTTTACTTGGTGCTGACGCCTTCGTCAGCGGCAATCTTCGTGATCGCCTTCAGGTGCGAACGGACTGTCGGCAAAGTGTCCGTGGCGAAAGCCTTGGCATCGGGATCCTGGCCGGTCGCTATCTCCTTCTTGAAGAGCGCGATCGTCTGCTTGTGTGCTTTCACCTGCGACTTGATGTAGGACTTGTCGAAGGAATCGCCGGACAGGACATCGAGCTTGGCCTTGATCGCCATCTGCCCAACGCTGGCGCTGGACGGCAATGAAACATCCTTCGAGGCCGCGATCGACTTCAATTTGTCGTTGGCCGCTCCATGGTCCTTGACCATCATGGCGCCGAAGTCCTTCACGGCCTGGGTGCTGCCCTTGTCCTCAGCCATCGTGCCGGCGTCGACCTCGAACATGCCGCCCTCGGCGGCGTTCTTGTAAAACGACGCATCGGGCGAATCGGCGAGTGCCGCCAGCGGCGCGCTCGTCAACATCATCAAAAATAGTGCCTTTTTCATTTCTTCTCCTTGCGATCAATGCGCGCAACGCGCGGTGGTGCGGTTTTCCTGCAGCGCAAAGCATGGCGCTTCGGGCGCATCAGCGGTATTGCCGTACGGGCGCCACCTTCGGTAGGAATGCAATGACGCCGGCGGGGTTAAAGGGAGACTCGCATCGCAAAACGCGTAAACCCGGACGGCATTCCTACACGCCGTCAGCCGAACGCCGTAGCTTTTGGGCGCAACTAACTGCTAAAAGGCCGGCATGACGCTCAAAGGCTCACAGCAAAGCGAACGTCCCGGCGGCAGTGCCGCGGAGGCGGCGCAAATGGCTTTCGCGGCCGGACTGGTCTACGTTTCGGATACCGAGCCGGGTATCCGGCGGGTGCGAGTCGGCCGGGGTTTTCGCTATTTGACGCCGGAAAATCGTCCGCTCGCTGCGCAGGAGGATTTGAAACGCATCGCTGCGCTGGCGATTCCGCCTGCCTATCGTGATGTCTGGATAACCGTACAGACGCGCGGTCACCTGCAGGCGACCGGCCGCGATGCCCGCGGCCGCAAGCAGTATCGATATCATGCCGAGTGGCGCGAGATGCGCGACAGCGCCAAATTCGACCGGATGGTCGCTTTCGGTCAAGCCTTGGCGCGATTGCGGCGCATCGTCAAGCGCGATCTCGCATTGCCAGGCCTGCAGCGGGAGAAAGTGCTCGCCGTGCTCGTGCGCCTGCTGGATGCCACGCGCGTGCGCATTGGCAACAGCGAATACGCCCGCGATAACAAGAGCTTCGGCTTGACGACGCTGCGCGACCGGCACGTGAAATTCATCCGCGATGGCCGCGCCGTCCTGAACTTCCGCGGCAAGGGCGGCGTGCAGCACGAGATTCTCATCAACGACAAACGCATCGTGCAAATCGTGCGGCATTGTCAGGAACTTCCCGGCCAGCATTTGTTTCAATACGTGAGCGATGACGGCCAGCGCTGTCCGATCGACTCGGGCCAGGTGAACGAGTATCTGCGCAGCGCGATGGGCGATGTGTTCACCGCCAAGGATTTCCGCACCTGGGGCGCGACGCTGCATGCCATCATCCTGCTGGCAGGCACACCGTTGCCGGAGCGGCCGAGCGAGCGGGCCTTCAAGCGTGCCGCCCTCGACGTGGTGCGCAAGGTGGCCGTCAAATTGCGCAACACGCCGGCGGTGTGCCGCAAGTCGTACATCAATCCCGCAGTATTCGACGCGTGGCGATCGGGCAGGATTCACCAGGTGTTGGGCGGGACGTTGAATCGCGCCGCGCCACGCAAGGCGGAAGCCTTGGTGCTGGAGTTTTTGCGCGCCGAGTCCACAGGATGATGGCGGCTTTCATCGTCCGATAACGTCAACTGAGGATAACGTCAACTGAGATAGAGGAAGACGATACCTCCACAGATTGCGAGCACCCAGGCTTCGCAGCCGATGCGCATGAAGAGCGGCGCGTGCCGTATTTCCATGAACTCGAGCATGATGAGGCGGATCTTGAAGAACGCCACCACGACGATGGCCGTGCCCGCAACCCGGGTCGCATGAACCAGTGCTCCAATGCCCAAGCCCCACGAAAGTGCCGTCGCAGCGAGCAACAGCAGCCAGATGACGGTAAGGCGAACGGGCAAACCCACGTGGCGCTTCATTTCAGCAAGTAAAGCAGTGCAAACAGGGCAATCCACAGCAGATCGACCAAGTGCCAGAAGCTCGCACCGCTTTCCAGGTGCCCGATCTTCCGGGAGGTGAATTCACCCGGCCAGCAGCTGCGGATCATGAACGCCAGGACCACCATGCCGATGCACACATGCAGAAAATGAATGCCCGTGAAAATATAATAAAAGGTGTAGAAATCGTCGGTGTCGATGACGATGCCGGCACGAAGCTTCTCCCGGTATTCGAGAGCCTTGACGACGGAGAATCCCAGTCCGCAGCCGAGAGCGAGAGTCAAGCCGAGGCAAGCCAGGTGTCGCTTGCCGCGCCGCGCCGCCTGAATTGCCGTGGCCACGAACCAGGAACTCGACAGCATCAGCAGCGTGTTGAGCAAGCCGAAAGCTTGGTTCAGCTGCATCTCGGAGAGCCGGAACTGAAGCAGATTCCCGCGCCGGTAGTACATGAAGGTGAGGAACATCAGTCCGAACACCAGCATGTCGCCGAAGATCACGACCCAGATGCCCGCTTCACCGGGGATGTGCCTGGCGGGCGCGCCGGCGCTTGCGTGTTCATTGAGATGCATGTGAGATAGCGGGCACTATATGTCATCCACCCGACGAAGGAGGCGGCATTGAATTCATTTCAGGTTCAGCGCTTGTGCACGTGGAGCGGCATCTTTTCTGTCTTGGTGTTTTTCCTCGGCTTCGTTTTGGCGGGCTTCATACCGCCGCCGTCGCCGTCCCTGACGCAGATCCAGGTGGTGGACCACTATCGCGAACATGCCGGCGGCATTCGCACAGGGATGGTCATCACCATGATCAGCGGCATGTTTTTTCTGCCCATGGTCGGAGTGATCTCGGCGCAGCTCAAGCGCATTCCGGGCATATCGCCGGCACTCACCTATGCGCAGATCGCCACCGGTGCCGCCGGCAGCTTGTTCTTCTTTCTGGCACCGATCATATTTCTGCTCGCCGCCTACCGTCCCGATCGACCGCCGGAATTGACTTATCTCATGAACGATTTTGCCTGGATCATGGCGGTACTTCCGTGGCCCCCGGCATTCATGCAGTGCCTGATCATCGGACTCGCCATCCTGGGCGACACCGGCACGAAGCCGGTATTTCCCCGCTGGGTGAGCTTCTTCAATTTTTGGGTGGCACTGGGTTTCGTGCCGGGAAGTTTGCTGCCGTTCTTCAAATCGGGACCGTTTGCATGGAACGGCATTTTCGTGTTTTGGCTGGCGGGCTCGGTATTTGGCCTCTGGTTCATCGTCACGACCGTCATGCTGTTGAAGGCCATCTCGAGCGAAGAGCGCAGCGTCGCCGCAACCTAGGCCTCCCGGGGTGCGGGTTGCTGACGGGCCAGCTGATTTTCGTCCGAAGCGACGATCCGGTTTTGGGGGTATCCCGCTAGTCTGGCGGCATGGCTAGGGTATCGATAAAGATCTATAAGAGCGGGGGCGCTTGATGAACAATGCGGGGGCGGCCGACGTCATCATCGTGGGCGGCGGGCACAATGGGCTTATTGCTGCCTGTTATCTGGCCCGGGCAGGCGTCGACGTGCTGGTCATCGAAGCCTTCGAAAAGATGGGTGGCATGACGGCCACGAGCCCGATGCCCGAATATCCGGATCATCTCATCAATGAAGGATCGATTCAGGCCTCGCTTTTCAACGCCACCACGATAGATCGTGAATTGGAGCTTTCCAGCAAGTTCGGCCTGACCAATGTATTCATCGACCCGTATCACGTGCACCTCGGGCCCGAAGGTGAGTCGCTGGCATTTTGGAAGGACTATCGCAAGACGGCGGAAGAGATCCGCTATTTCTCGCCCAAGGATGCCGACAACTGGCTGAAGCTTTGTCACACCATCGATCGGGCGGTGACAATCGGTTTGCCCATCATGAAGGCAAATCCCGTCAGGCCGGAATTCAAGTTCCTGATGCAATCCTTGGGCGGCGCCGTCGGCAGTTTCGGCGAACTCGGCAACATTGCCAGTTGGATCGTGGCGCCGTTTGCGGAAGCGGTGGAGGCGAGTTTCACGCATCCCATGGTGCGCGGGCCGATGACCTCGTTGCTGGCCTTCGGCAACTACAAGAGCGACCTTGGCGGCTGGGGAATGATTTACTTCGGCCTGATCCATCGCTACGGCGCCTCGATGTTCAAGGGCGGCACGGGCGCGCTGCCGCTGGCGCTGCTGCGCTGCCTGGCGGCGGCCGGGGGCCGTGTCCGGGTCAGCGCGCCGGTGGAAAAACTGGTCATGACCGGCGGCCGCGTCACGGGCGTCAGGCTGCAGGGCGGTGAGGAGTTGACGGCGCGCAAAGCGGTGATGACGACGGTGAACGCAAAAACCGTGCTCAACGAGCTGCTGCCCGACGGCGTGCTCACCGATGTCCAGCAGAAACGCGCGAAATACATCCCAACCTTGGAACGCGGCATCACGGACTACAACTTGAACATTGCCTTCAAGGGCAAACTGTCTCTGCCGAAGTACGACAAATGGCGCGAGGATGGTTTGGACTTGCGGCTCCCCTGCGTGACCTGGAATACGCACGAGCAATCGCTGGCTGCCTACGACGCCTGCAACCGCGGGGAGATGCCGGAGATGATCCCGGGTCTCGCACAGTTATCGACGGCATTCGATCCCAGCATGGCGCCCCCGGGTCATGACACTCTGTGGTACTGGACGCCGCTGACTCCTTCCAAACCGCGCATCGGATGGGACGCGGCACGCGTGGCCATCACCGAACTTGCCATCAAAGACATGGCGCAATACTACGAGGGCATCGAGCAACTCGAGGTCGCCCGCCGCCCGCAGGTGCTGCCTGACTTGAAAAAGCGCTTCTGGGCCATCGACGGCAACGTCTACCACGTCGATACCTTTATCACCCGGATGGGTCCGATGAAACCTGCCGTCGGTTTCGCGGGATACAAAACACCGGTGCCGGGTCTGTATCTGAGCGGCGGCAGCACTCACCCGGTCGCGGGTATCTGCGGATTGCCCGGTCAAAACGCCGCGCGAACTTTGCTTCGCAACATACGCCGCTCGAAAGTCTGAGTGCCAAGATCAATGTCGATAACGTCCTTTCATATGTGTGATTGTCCGGAGAGATGCCGTCGTGGATAAATTTCCTTTGGAGCCTGTTCGTGAACTCATCATGCCGCACGCATGGGACATGGGTTTTCTGATTTTCTCGGCCAGCGTGTGCGCCGGCTTCGTCGTGTTCGGCTTGTGGAAATTAGTGACCAAGCGCGAACCACTGATGTTGTTGTTGCTGCTGGGCGCTTTGGCCGGCGAGATGCTCGAGCCGATCTGCGACCTGCTCGGCATGGCCTATCACCCCGAGATCGGCCAGATGGTGGGTTTCACCACCTTGGGGCGCAACATTCCGCTGTGGCTGGTGTTTTGCTATCCCTGGTATTTCGCCGCGTTTTCCTACCGGCTCATCACCTGGGAGGCACGCGGCGAGCTCACGCCCAAAGGCTATTGGCAGGCATTTGGCGTTGCAGCGTTCTTTTGTTTCACCATCGAAATCTTCCCGGTGAAGGCTGTGCTCTGGCAATACTTCGGTCCGCAGCCGCTGATGTTCTCGGGCATGCCGTTGATGTGGTACATCGTCAATCCCACCTCCGACATCGCAACCGCGGGCTTCCTCACGCTCGCTTTGCGCAACTTGAGCGGCTGGAGCCGCTGGCCGATTCTCTTCCTCATGCCGATGTGCATCGTCGGCTTCCACACGGGCGGATTTGCACCGGTGTACATCTCGGAGAATGCGGGCTGGAGCGCGCAGCAAAGCCTGGTGACCGCGCTGTTTTCGGCGCTCATTTGCTTCGTCATGCTGAAGACGCTCGCGAATCTTCTGTTCACCACGCGAGTGACCGCGGTGCGCGCATGAGTCCGGTAGGCCGCTGATGTCCGCCAATCCGAAAGCTTCACGCGCACGCTACTACGAAGTCATTCTCGCGACCCTGGATCGCGAAATCGCACCGGAGCTCAAGTCCGAACGCGCACGATTTCTGTACGCGGCGACGCGCCGCATGCTGGCTCGATTGAGCGTCGCGAATGCCGATACGCCGCCGCTGGCGGAGAACCTGGCCGCGGGCGGGTTGCCTGTCGATGGCGGGAGCTTTGCGTCTCTGCTGGCGGAGGGAGAAAAGCTCGATTCGATCGAGGCGCGAGTGCAGCGGCACCTCGAGCCGCCGGCGCCGGCTGTCAGCGGCGCAATCGCTGCCACACCCATCACGGCTGAGGTACTGCAGACCTATTTGCGTAAAGCGGTCGATCCGGCTTTGCAGGTCGCCAGGTTTCGCATCCTCGCAGGCGGTCGATCCAAGCAGACCATCATGCTGAGTCTCGTCGATGCGAGCGGCCGCGAGTTCGAGCGGGTCATTCGCCGCGACCTGGTCGTCGCGATCACGGGAGCGACGGTGGTCGACGAATATCGGGTGCTCGTGGCGCTCGCGGATCGCGGCTATCCCGTGCCACGTCCTTACCTGCTGGAATCGGACACGGCGATCCTGGGTTCGGCCTTCATGCTCATGGAAAAGGTCAATGGGTCACTGGCGGGCGACGTGTTCGATGCGCCACCGACGGTCGGGGCGGTTCTCGACAGCGCCCGGGTGCTCGGAAGATTGCACGCACTGTCGGTCGAGGAAATTGCGCCGACGGTGCGCGAGAAGTCCCGGGCGGCGCTCGATCCGGAACAGCTGCGCGCCCACGTACTCGAACTTGAAGGGGTCTGGCGGACTCATTCGCGCGCGCCATGCGTCGCCATGGACACGGTATTCAAATGGCTGCTCGACAACGCCGGTGCCGTGCAGCCTCTGGTCAGCGTCGTACACGGCGACTACAGCTATCACAACATTCTCTTCGAAGGCGAGTCGCTCTCCGCCGTGATGGATTGGGAACTCGTGCGCATTGGGCATCCGGCCGAGGACTTGGGGTACATCCGCGCGGCCGTGCTGCAACGGGCGGACTGGTCTGCTTTCATGGCGGCGTACCGCGAAGGAGGCGGCCCCGAGCTGCGCCATCGGGACGTGGTGTTTTATTCGCTGCTCGGCAAGCTGCGGCTCATGACCTTGCTGTTCGGCGCGCGGCAGTATTTCGAATCCGGCGCGACCGATGATCTGCAGCTGGCGGACGTCAGCATCTTTCATTTGCCGCGGCTCGTTCAACAGGCATCAGCCGAGATACGTGCCGTGCTGGCCACGGAAGCTTAGGCAAGCATGATCGCCGATCCGCGCGCGCTGCCCATTCCGCCGGTCGATATGATCATGCCGCAGGTGCCGCAGACGGTGTTCATCGTCGCCAATTCGATCGTGTGTCTGATCGCGCTCGCCTTCGCCGAGCGCATGCGCCGCAAATCCGGGTCGGCCGTCGGTTATTGGTTGCTGTTGGCCGGGGCCGCGACCGTCATCAACGAACCGGCGGTCGATATCCTTGGTCTGTGCTGGTTTGCCGCCAGAGGATCCATTCCGCTGTTCAAGGCCTGGGGCGTGACGATTCCGCTGTTCATGCTGCCGGTTTATTGCTGGTACGTCGGCGGCCAGGCGATGATTGCGCTCGCTGCCATCCGGCGCGGTTCGACCGTGGCGCAGATCTTCCGGCTCTATGCGTTGTTTGCGGTCGTCAACGTCGCCCTCGAGGTGCCGGGTTTGAACATGGGCATCTATGCCTACTACGGAAATCAACCGTTCGAGTTCCTCGGCTTTCCGTTCTGGTGGCCGATCTGCAATGCGTTGATGCCGATCGTCATGGCCTGCATCGTGCATTTCCTGCTGCCGCATCTCAAGGGTGTTCGCGTCCTGTTGATCATCCTCGTCGGACCCATGGCTGCGGGTGTCACCAACGGAGCGATCGCGATTCCCGTCTGGGTGGCTCTCAACAGCGGCATGCCTGCCTGGGCAGCTCATGTGGCAAGCCTCGTCAGCCTGGTCCTGGGCCTGACGGTGGCGTTCCTGGTGACACGGCTCGTGGCCACGGACGCGCACCACGCGCGATCGCCCCACGCGGCGTCCTTCGGTTGACGCGGGTGGATCGTCTTCAATTTACGCTGGAGCAATTACGATGGACATAGTGGGTGGCGGCAAGGTGCATGTATACGAGGCGATCGACGAGGGTCCGCACAAGTCAGGACCGCAGGAACTCTGGCAGGAGAGCGTCGTGTTGCTGTGGTGGGATCTCAAACAATCGATCGGCGGTTTCTATCGCATCGGCCATGAGACCAATCATTCGACCGGTCCCATGATTGCGTTGTGGAGCAATACGTTCTCCCCGCAGGGTCACTACAAGCGCACCACGCATGTGCCGCTGCGGCCCGAGGATCGTTTGGAAAATGGCTTCGGTTCCGGCGATTCGACCCTGCGCTATACGTTTGACGGAAACTGCGTCTGGACGCTCGAGGACGAAGACATCTCGGCGCAATTGCGAGTGCATGATTTCCATCCGAGCATCGATTGCTACCCGAAAAAGGGACTGCTGTCGGAGTTTGCGCCGCACCACATGGAGGTCGCCGGCCGTGTCACGGGTCCGCTCAAGATAAAGGGCGTCGAATATCAGGTGGATGCGTTGTGTTTCCGCGATCACGGCTGGGGCGAGCGCGCATGGCATACCCTGTTGTCACATCGCTGGCTCGCAGGCGTGTTCGGCCCAGAGCTGTCCTTCTGCGCCATATCGTGGCACTCGGTCGATGACGTGCTGATCCAGTTCGGGTGGGTCGTGCGCGGCGACAAGGTCACCTACGCGAAGCACGTCGACATCGTGGCCTACGTGGAATGCGATGCGATGACCACGCGGGGCGGTCATCTCAAGATGACGCTGACGACCGGCGAGGTGCTCGACATCGATTTTGAGCCCGTGGCGCCCTCTGCGGTGTCATTCGTTCACAACATCGCGTGTGTCGACACGATGTCGAAAATCACCTGCGGGGATCTCGTCGGGATCGCCAATTTCGAGACGACTCACAACGGTCAGCAGGGCACGCGACGTCCCATCAAGCTGTCCCGGGGGTTCATCGAGAACGGGTGGCATCCGGCCACCTGAGCGGCGAACGTCGAAGTCGCCGCGCAAGACCTTACGAACGGCTGGTAAAAAAATGCAAATCAATTCGAGCGGCAGCTATGTGAACCTGATTCTGAAGGCGCTGGATACAACGATAGTGCCTGAGCTTCAGTCGGCCACCGCAAAGGGCATCGCGGACATCATCCGGGCGGTCCTCACGGAATTGCAAAAGAGGCAGGGGCCCGGTGTGACCGTCCTGCGGCGGCATATCGCCGAAGGTGTCGCCCTGGAAGCAGAGCTGCGCGCGCATTTGGGCATGCCGCAAAGCGCCGTCCTGCCGTTGCCGGCCGAGAACGAAGACTTCGAGGCGCTGATCGTATTGCACGCAACGCTCACCCGGCGGCTCAGCGAGCTTTGCGCTCGAATTGCCGATCAGCGCCGGGCAGGCGACGGGCGTCAGGATGAGTCGGGTGAAGGGATATTGCTGCGGATCGCGAAATGGGAGATGTCCTTCTACACGCAGGAGTCTGCCATCTCACCGAACGCCTCGGAACCGTCCCACGCAAGCGAACCCTTGACGCGCGAGTTCCTGCAGGATTTTTTGAATGAGAAGGAGGGGGCGTCCGGCGCTCTGACGGTCACCTCGTTCTCGCCCATGCTGGGCGGTTACGGAAAACAGACCTACTTGTGCCGAGTTCGGCGCGCCGCGGAAGGCGCGGAGACTGAACTGGTCGTCCGCAAGACGGATCCTTTTCCACCCATGTCCTACGGCTTTGCGACCCTGGAAGAGGAGTACCACCTGCTTCGCGCCCTGGCGAAGACAGGCTATCCGTCGCCTCAGCCGCAGCACTTCTCTCCCCGGCAAACCGGGCTCGACGGAAGTTTCTACACCATGCCGCGGATACGCGGCAAGGTCACCGGGAGCTTCTTGGGGGGCGTCGATGCCGGCCATTCCGAGCGCTTCTTCCTGGATCTCGCCGAGTTGATGGCCCGCTTGCATCGCACGCCGATGGAGACCTTCACCGACTATTTGCGCACGCGCGGTGATCCGCGTTACATCGGTGCCTCTGTGGAGGACGCCTATCGCATCAGTTTGTCGCGTTGGCGCCAGTATGCTGCGCAGGTCGATCATCTCCCCTCACCGTACTTGAGCTGGCTGTTCGACTGGTTGGAACATCACGTTCCACGAGACGTGCGCCCGGCGGTGATCGTCCATGGTGACTTCAACATACACAACATGCTGGCTGATGAAGGCAGGATCACGGGAGTCCTCGACTGGGAATGTGCCGGCTTCGGGGCACCGGAGCAAGATCTGGCCTACATACGTCCTTACATCGACAAGCACATTGACTGGGAGCGGTTCTTGGAACATTACAGGTCCAGCGGCGGACCTCCTTTGACGCTCAATCCGGATTTGCTGAAATTCTGCCGCATTTATGCGGCCATAGTGACCAACCTGGGCGGCAATCGTTGCGTCTTCAATTTACAAAGCGGCGGCCTGCAGGATATCCGCTATGCCATGGTCGAATTGGGCTTGACCGAGGCTTTCATGAAAATCGGCCTCGAAGCCTGAGCGGAGATAAATACACATGTCCACGATTCATGACGATATGCCGCATCCGGTGCCGCCGACCGCCTATCTGCGCTACAAAGAGAATTGGTTTTTCATCCTGATGGACACGAAAAACAGCGTCTTTGGGATCGCGCATTTCAGTCATGAGCCAGGCCACGATCGAGCGCGCTTCGCGTGCAACCTGATGGTGCGTGGCGAACCTTACAAGTACGGCAACCAGATCCCGTTCCCTGCGAATTTCGCCTTCTCGCCGCAAATCGGCGACGAGAAATTGAAGGTCACTTTCGTGGAGCCGTATACGCGTCTCGACCTTGCTCTGAACAGCGATGATGTGAATCTCGAGATCTCGTTCGGGAAATACGCGCCGCCTTTCGAGTTCGAAGATTATGAAGCGGCCAATCCTGACAAGCCGAAGGCGCAGGAAGTCATCAGTTTTGCGACCAATCAAGAGTTCCATCATCAAACCCAGGCGATGACGATGGCCGGCCAGCTGAAGATCAAGACCGGCAAAGCAGCCGGGGAAACGATTGTGCTGTCGGGATTGGGCTATCGGGATCACTCACGTGGTACACGCGCCGACAATCTGTTGTTGCGTCATGTCTGGACGTACCTGCATTTTCCGACCACGATTTTCGGCGCCATGACGGTGACAGGCATTTTCCGACCGGGGATTACCGCGGCCGCAGGTTATGTCTATGACGCGGGCGGCATGCGGGCGCTCGGTGCCATCGAGATCATCAACCATGGCCAGGGACCGGGCGCCCTGCCGGAAACCGTGGAGTTCCGTCTGCCGGATGTGAGAGGCAAACCGCATACGGTGATTGCAGATATTTCAAAGCGGGTCGCGCACGTGCCTTTGGTATCCGAAGCGGCCAGTGTCACCGGGCACTCCTACACCGCTGTCGAGAATTTCTGTCCGATCCTGCTCAAGGAGACCGGTGAGACCGGATTCGCCTTGGTCGAAATAGGATTCAGTTCGGCGTCACCGAAGAAATAGACGGCTCGCGCAAACCGCGCACGCCCACGACGCACGCATTCGTCGCTTCCGACGATTTCCAATGCGCAAACAACCACTAATGTGTCATTGCCTTGATGCCGTGATCGCAACGGCACACACGAACAATATAACTTGACGGGGAGAATGATTTGAAATCTGCTCTAGACTGCGCGCGCATTGGCATCATGACGTTGGGTCTGCTCGCCGTTTCGGTTGCTTCACATGCGCAATCTGCTGCGGATACGTCGTCGGCGCCCGTGGCTCTGGAAGAGATCACCGTCACCGCGCAAAAGCGCAGCGAAAATTTGCAAGACGTACCGTTGGCGGTGACTGCGATCACCGCAGCATCGCTCGTCGCCAACAAGATCGACACGACGCAAGACTTGCAATTGCTGTCTCCGTCCTTGGTTTACAACGCGGCCTCCGGCTACGCCCAGCCGTTCTTGCGCGGCATCGGCAGCGATTTCACGCTTCCGAACGCCGATCCCAGCGTCGCCACCTATATCGACGGGGCGTTCGTCGCCAATCAGCAGGCCACAATCGAGAATCTGCTCGGTGTCGAGCGGGTTGAAGTGCTCGAGGGTCCGCAGGGCACGCTGTACGGCCGCAATGCCGTCGGCGGCGCGATCAGCATCTATACCTTGACGCCGAGCCAGACACCCGAGGGTCAGGTCACGCTGACCACCGGCAACTTTGCGCGGAAGGAAGGTTCGGCGTATTTCTCCGGCGGAGTCACCAGCGACCTGGCGGTCGGCGTGTATCTGGCTGCCAGCGAAATGAATCCCTACGTCGAGCAGATTTCACCGCCGGCGTCGGGGAGTGCACACGTCGAAAGCAATACCGGCATCCGAGTAAAGGCCGTGTACACGCCCACGGATCGCTTGACGCTGACGGGCAGTGTCGAGGCCACGCACTCGGATTCCTTCGATGCCGACGAATACCGCCAGTTGGCGGCCAATGGACTCGGCTTTTTGCTGTTTCCGACCGCCCCGCGCAACGGCGAGCCGTACACGGCAACGGGTTATTTCCCAACATACAACCGGACCAGCCAACAGTCCTACACATTGCGCGAACAGTACGACTTCGGTTGGTCAAACCTCGTGGGTATCTCGAACTATCGGAACGTTCGCAATTTCGGCGCGTTCGATCTCACCGGCGTGGACGAGCCGATTCTCGGCGGTGCTGCAAATCCGGAGACCAGCCGCCAGTATTCACAGGAACTGCAGCTGCTGTCGCCGGCGAGCAGCACGGTCCAGTGGATCGGAGGTTTGTATTTTTTCCACGAGGTTGGCGCTTTCGACCCCGATCAAACCGAATCAGGTCTGCTCTTCGGGCCCGGGTACGCTTCGGACAATATCTTTGGCTCCGTCGTCACCAAGTCCTATGCCGCGTTCGGCCAGGCCACGTTGCCGCTCGACTTCATTGCGCACGGGATACAGTTGACATTGGGCGGCCGCTATACCGATGATCACAAGAGTTATGTGGGTTCGACCACGCTCACCGATGCCGCCGGTGCGCTGCTCGCTCCGGCGACCACATTCCCGACGTCGAGCAAGTCCTGGTCGGAGTTCACGCCCAAGGTCACGTTGGACTACAAGGTCAACGACGTTCTCTACTATGCGACATACAGCAAGGGATTCAAGGCCGGTGTTTACAACATTGCAACCCCGGCCAACCCCGGACCGGTCAACCCCGAAACGCTGAATGCCTACGAGATCGGCGAGAAGGCGCGCATGTTTGATTCGCGCCTTCAATGGAATTCGTCCGCCTACTATTACGATTACAAGAATCTGCAGGTGGAAGTCATCGACTTCGCGGCCGCCGGTGCCACGCTGTTGGAGAACGCTGCGCAGGCGAAAGCTTATGGCCTGGAGTCGAGCCTCGAATTCGCATTGACGAGCGAACTCAAAGCAACGGCCCAAGGCGCGTGGGAGCACACCAAGTACACCAAGTACGACTCGTTTTCTGCCGTCAATCCGCTGACCCTGGGATCTGAATCGGTGGACGCGACCGGCAATCAACTGCAGCGCGCGCCCAAGTGGATCGGCTCAGGCGGGTTGGAGTACACCAAGCCGCTGGGCGCCGGCAGCAGCTTTCACGCGTCCACCAATCTTTACTACAACGGGGGCTTTTTCTGGACGGCCGCCAATACATTCAAACAGTCGCCATATGCGCTGTTGAATGCGTCCGTGGGATATACGCTGCCGGGTGACCATTTCACGGTCACGGGCTGGGGCAAGAACCTGACCAACCGGCTCTATGAGGCGGGTCTGGTGACAGCTTCGCCATTCGGTGTGTTTGCCAGCGATGCGCCACCCCGCATGTACGGCATCAGCGGGCAGTACAAATTCTAGCAATGCGCTTCACCGGTCGGTAAGGCAAGCAAGATCGTCGTAAGCGACGATGCGCAACGCAGGAACTCACGCAAAAATTTCCACCAATAAGAATATTGATTGGGAGTTGGAGCAATGGTTACCTCTACCCGTGTGTCATTTCCGTACGCCACGACACTGGTGGCCGTGCTGGGGACAAGTCCTGTTTTCGCTGACACGGCCGCTCCGGGCGGCAACGATCAAGCCGCGGCAGATTCAGACTCGACCATTCAAGAGATTGTCGTGACTGCACAGCGCCGCGGGGAGAACTTGCAATCCGTGCCGCTCACCGTCAGTGCCATCACGGCGGACGCCGCGGCACGTTTGGGCATCACCGACACCACCTCGTTGACGGCTGCCGTGCCCGGCTTGGATTTCTCGAGACAAGCGAATGCGGCGACCCCGTTCATTCGGGGCGTCGGTGCCACCTCGTCGCTCATCGGCAACGAAGCATCGGTCGCCACCTACATCGACGGCGTATACATCGCCGCTCCACAGGCCGCGCTGTTTTCGCTCAACAACATTTCGCAGATAGAAGTGTTGAAGGGACCGCAAGGTACCTTGTTCGGGCGCAATGCCACCGGCGGTGTGCTGCAGGTCTTCACGAGAGAGCCGACGCAAGAAACGCAGATCGATGCACAGGCGGGGTACGGAAACTACAGGACCTCAACCGCATCGCTGTATGCCACGACCGGAGTCACGCAGGATCTTGCTGCGGACATCGCCCTGTACGGCTACAACCAGGCAAAGGGCTGGGGCATCGACGTCTCGACCGGAGGGGACGCCTTCAAGGAGAAGGATGTTTCGGGTCGCACCAAATGGTTATGGACACCGGGAACCACGACGAAAGTCACCTTGTCCGCCGACTTTGGCGTCAGCCGCGGCGAGCAGGGGGTGGGCTTGAGCCCGCTTCCCGGCACCGTGGGTCTTGACGGTGTGACCTCGAACAGCGGCTTCTACAATACCGCGGTCGATCCCAACGACAGTTACAAGACCACGCAATACGGCGGGTCGATCAAGATCGAAGAGGACTTGGGATGGTCGCGATTGATGAGCATCACGGCCGGCCGCCGTTCCCGTTCGCCTTTCGAACTGGACCAAGATGCGACGCCTTTGCCGTTGATAGGCGCCAACATCCAAGGGCGCGATCGTTCGTTCTCCCAGGAACTGCAGCTCTTGTCCACCCAGGATAGCAAGCTGCAATGGATCACCGGGCTGTACTACCTGAATGATGTATCGGGTTATCAGCCCTTGGGACTTTCCGGGCTGGCACTCGCACCCCTGCCGTATTCGGATATTTTCAGCACGCAAAAATTGCGTTCCTACTCAGGCTTCGGGCAGGCAACGCTGGAGGTCGTCGACGCGACGCATCTGACGTTGGGTGTCCGGTACACCTCGGATCATCGGGGTATTGTTGGCGAAACCGTCGTACCCGTGGGACCCGGCGGTGCACCGGTCGCAATACTGCCGAGCGCGCAGGACGCAACGTTTTCGAAGCCCACTTGGCGTCTGGCTCTCGACCATCAATTCACGAACGAGCTTCTCGGTTACGTTTCTTACAATCGCGGGTTCAAGAGCGGCGTCTTCGACTCGCTCGCATACGCCAATCCGGCTGTCAAACCGGAGGTGTTGGATGCGTATGAAGTGGGATTCAAATCGGAGTTCTTCGGCAAGCGGGTGCGGATCAATGCAGCGGCCTTCGACTATAAATACCAGGACATTCAAATCGACCAGCTCAAAGAAGGAGTCTCCACGCTCCTCAATGCGGCGAAGGCCAAGATTTACGGAGCCGACCTCGATATCACCTATGTGCCTGTGAGTGGCTTGACGATCGACAGCGGCATGGAATTTCTGCATGCCCGTTACGATTCTTTCCCGAATGCACCGTTCTATACGCCATCGCCCACGGGCGGAGATATTCCGAGCAGTTTCGACGCAACCGGCAATACGGCCGTGCGCAGTCCGGACTTTGTCGGCAACATCACGTTGGGTTACCGCTACCCGCTCGCGCAGGGTACCGTCGACCTCTCGGCAGGCGACTATTACAACAGCGGCTTCTTCTGGAATCCCGATAATCGAATCAGGCAAACGGCTTATAGTCTGGTCAATTCTTCAGTGACCTGGACGGCGCCGCAAGGCATTTGGGATGCGCGGATCTGGGGCAAGAACTTGACCAGCCGGCGATACTATTCTTACGAAACCGATCAGGAGTTTGGCGACGATGCGTCCCCTGCCGCGCCGCTGACCTTTGGGATTTCGTTCGGCTATCACTACAAATAATCTCAGGGACGAGCAATCTACGAGACGAGACGCATTTGCCGCGCGATGGCGAGCGCGTGCATGCGATTGCTGGCCTGCAGCTTGGTGTTGATGCTGCGCAGGTGCGTTCGGACCGTGCTTTCCGAGACGAATAATTTTTCGGCCATGGCGTCGTTGGAAAATCCCTGGCCCAACAGCTCCAGGATCTGCAGCTCCTTGCGGGTGAGCAGTTCCTCGGTGGGTTGCGCGCTGGGGGTGGCATGAGCGATGAGTGCACGCGAGGCGGTCATTTTCGACAGGTAAGTTTGCAGCGCGTCGCCGGCGATATGCCCGGCCTCGCTTTGTCGATTGTTGAGCAGGCCGCGCAGCATCTCCTGAACTCGATCACCCTCCTCGAGAAAGATGCTGATGAACCCTTCCTGCAAGCTGGACTCGGTTGCCTTCGCCAAGGTGCGCATGGCCAGATTGTGCTGGCCGTCCGCTTCGAGCGCCTCCGCAAGCAGGATGCGCAATTTCAACGCCCGTCTGTTGCGTTGGGCCGCCAAAGCCACGCTGATTTCCTTCTTGAGCAGCGTAATTGCCCCGGCAGCCTCGCCGTTGCGGATCATCCAACGCAATCGCGCGATACCCAACGTGACTTTATCGTTTGCGATGTAGGAACGGCTCGTCACGATTTCCCAATCGGCGGCGTCCGCGGCGCGCAATAATTGTTCTTTCGCGGCGCTGGCGTCGCCGCGCATCAGCAAACAGGTCGATTTCTCCACCCGCGCGCTCGCGATCACGCGAGGAATGGACAGACGGTGCCCCAACAACTCCAACTGGGTGAGCACTTCGAGCGCCCGATCGCCGTCATTGTGATGCTCGGCGATTCGATAAGACAGGGAATGCGCGAGGATGAGTTGATCCGGCAGGCCGAGGATCTGTGCCAGCGGCAGGAACAGGCTCAATAATCCTTCGGCGTGCTTCAGATCCCCCGTCTCGTACAAAGCCTCGGCCAGCAGCACCCCCGAGAGCAGGTTACGGTTGCCGCTCTTGAACAGGTCATCGCCCGAGATGCCGGCCGCCAGCCGCAGTTCCGCGAGCGCCTGTCGCAGGCGCCCCTGCATGAGATCGATGGCGCCGTTGATGGAGCCGGCGAGACCCATCTGCAGTGCGGACGTGCGGCCACTGTGAGCCGCGTGGGCTTGATCGACGTAACGGTGCGCTTGTTCGTACTCACCGAGAATCATGCTGTCCACGGCCAGGGTTTGCGACAGAACGATGAATGGGAAACCATATTCCGGCTTGACCATTTGAATGCGTTCGAGCCCCAGGGCGAAGGATTCATCGATACGATCCCGCATGCCTAGCAGGGTCGGCTGCATTGCGTGGTATTGCGCGAGGGCGGCGCCGCCGCCGAGTTCGCCCGGCACGATCTGGTCGAGCAAGGCAAGCGCCTGCTGCGGGCCGCGCGTCAGGTTGACCGCCCAGATGTGCAGCAAGCGCAAATGCGGAGATGCCTGAACGGGTTCCGGAAATGTTTCCAGCCAGCGCGTCAATAATCGCAGTCGTCCCTGATTCAGCAGCGACTCGGCATGCTGCTCGAGCAACGGCATGATGAAAGCCAGATCCTTGGTCTCCAGCGCATGGTCCACGGCAGGAATGGGCCGCTTTTGGGCCAAAAACCAGTCGGCAGCCGCACGGTGCAGCACCGGGATCGAGTCGCGCGAATTCTTGAGCAGCAGCGAGCGCAGAAAATCCCGAAACAAGCTGTGATATCGATACAGGCCTTGACTCTCGTCCACCACCGACAGGAACAAGCTTTCCCGTTCCAAGTGCTCCAATAATGTCGCGCTGTCGCTGCGGCCGCATACCGCGTCGCAGAGACGGGCGTCGAACTGCGATAGAATGCTGGTCTTCAGCAAGAAATTCCGCACCTCGACAGGCTGGCCCGCCATGACGTCCTCCGCGAGGTATTCCGCGACCGCCGTTGCCGATCCCGCAAACCCCGCAATGAAAGCTTCGGCGTTGTGCTGGCGCTCCAAGGCGACGGAGGCCAGCCAGAGGGCGGTGGGCCACCCCTCGGTGCTGCGAACCAATTTCTGCACCTGCTCCGCGTCAAGGGTGAGGCCGCGGCGCTGCGTCAAAAACTGTCGGGCCTCATCCGTTGAAAATCGCAGTTGTTCCGGGGCCACTTCGAACAGTTCGCCATGGGCGCGAAGTTTGCCGAGTCCGATTTCGGGAAAGGTTCGAGAGCCCAGCACCAGCCGGGTATTGCCCGGCATGCGCAAGGTTATTTGTTTGATGAATCCCAATACCGCAGGGTCACGGATCACATCCAACTCATCCAAAAAAAGTACGAACGGCGATTCACGTCGATCCAATTGGCTGGTGAGCAATGACTTCACGAAGCCGGCGTCAAACGCGGGCTGGGTGTCCAGACCGTCCAGGTGGGGATCGGGGTTGAGCTGACCCTTGAGGGCCACCACCAAGTAGGACAGGAAGCGCGGCAGGTCGTTGTCGGCCTCATCCAGGTTGATCCACGCCGCCGGCGTGCCTTCTTTGGCATACCGCTCCCACAATTGGGCCATCACGGTGGTCTTGCCGAACCCCGCCGGTCCCCGGATCAGGACGACCTTGCAGCCGAACGCCAGGAATACCTGGTTGCAGATGTCCGTCCTGTCCACGGTATGGCGAGACGCCGCAGCGGGCGTCAGTTTCGAGGTGAGCAACAGCTTTTGCATGGAACGCACTCAATTATCTCACAGCACGCTCCTGCCTGACCGTGCGGTACCCGGCCAGTCAGGCGCGGCCAGGTAGGGTCCGGCGGGGTAAGGTCCGGCCAGGTAAGGTCCGGCGGGGTAGGGCCCGATGGGGGTCTCGTTTTCGTCGAAACCGACGATCCTTGTCGGCGTCCACTAAACCATCATGGACTACAAGAAAACTGAACCTGATCAATGCGCGTCGACGTGGCCTGGCGTGGACGCCAGAAACGGCGGGACTTGCCATAACGGCGCCGATCGACCCCGGGTCGTTTCGGGGCATTATCGATAGCGAACCTGACGGAAAACATGCAAAACGAAGCATTCATCTACGACGCGCTCCGTACCCCCCGCTCCAGAGGCAGGCCCGACGGTTCGCTGAACGAGGTCAAACCCGTCGAACTTGCCGCGGGTCTGTTGCGGGAGCTGAAGCGCCGGCACGACTTGGATACCAGCCGCGTCGGTGATGTGATCTTAGGATGCGCCGATCCGCTCGCTGAACAGGGTGGCGCCATCGGCAAGACCGTCGCCATGGTCGCCAATTTCGGCGATTCGGTGTCGGGTATGCAAGTCGATCGCTACTGCGGGTCAGGTCTCGAGGCCGTCAATATCGGCGCGATGAAGGTCATGTGCGGGGTGGAAGATCTGGTCATCGCGGGCGGCGTTGAATCCCTTTCGCGGGTGCCGATGGGGTCCGGCGGCAGCGCCTGGATCAGCGATCCGAGCGTCGCCTTGCAGACGGGTTACATGCCGCAGGGTATCGGCGCGGATTTGATCGCGGCGCTCGACGGCTGGTCGCGCGAAGACGTCGATGCCTTTGCCTTGCAGTCGCAACACAAGGCGGCGCATGCACGGGCCAACGGCTATTTCAAAGGCGTGGTCCCGGTGCGGGACGGGCACGGCCGCACCATTCTCGCCGAGGATGACTTCATCAAAGCCGATACCACGCTGGAGAAGCTGGCGGCGCTCAAACCCTCTTTCGCCGACATGGGCGAGCTCGGATTCGACGCCATCGCGATGGGCCGTTATCCCGGCCGCGATGCCGTGCCCCACGTGCACACGGCGGGCAACTCGTCAGGCATCGTCGACGGTGCCAGTGTCGTGCTCATCGGCAACGAGACGGCCGGCAAGGATCTTGGGCTCAAAGCCCGTGGCCGGATTCTCGCCATGGCCAATGTGGGTTGCGAGCCCATGATCATGCTCACCGGGCCTGCTCCCGCCACGCTCAAGGCGCTGAAAAAGGCGCAGCTGAAAATCACCGACATCGATCTTTTCGAAGTCAATGAGGCGTTTGCCTCGGTGGTGATGCACTTCATGAAGGAGACCGGTGTGCCCGCCGAAAAGGTCAATGTCAACGGCGGCGCAATCGCGCTGGGGCATCCCTTGGGCGCCACCGGTGGGATGCTGATCGGCACGGTGCTCGATGAACTGGAGCGTCGCCAACAGCGTTACGGACTGTGCACTTTGTGCATCGGAGCGGGCATGGGAATCGCCACCATCATCGAGCGTCTATGAACACGACTGCGCCGGGTTTTACCTGTGAGGTCGCTGCGGACGGCGTAGCAAAGGTCACCATGGACATGGCGGGCCAATCCGTCAACACCATGAATGCGGCCTATGGCGAATGCATGGCCGATACGCTGTCGCAACTGCGGACCGGGGTGGCGAGCGGTCACATCAAGGGCGTCATCGTGACGTCGGCGAAGAAGACATTCTTCGCGGGCGGTGATATCGGCGCCATCATGCGGTTCCAGGCCGACAAGGCATGGGATGAATGCTTCGAAACGCTGATGACATTCAAGAAGCAGTTGCTGGAATTGGAGGCCGTGGGCGTGCCGGTGGCCGCGGCCATCAATGGGTCGGCACTCGGCGGAGGCTTCGAAATCTGCCTGGCCTGCCATCACCGCGTCGCCATCGATTCTGCGGCGGTGCTGATTGGTTTTCCGGAAGTATCGCTGGGTTTGCTGCCCGCCGCCGGCGGCATCGTGCGCACCGTCCGGCTTCTCGGTCTCAAGAAGGCGGTGCCGGTGTTGATGGAGGGCACTCGATTGACGGCGGCAAAGGCCAAAGAGTTGGGACTCATCGATGAACTCGCCGCTGATACCGAAGATATGCTGTCCAAGGCGCGCGCCTGGGTGCTTGCCAATCCGGGTTTTCAACAGCCGTGGCTGCGCAAGGGTTTTCAAATCCCCGGCGGCAACGCGTTCACGCCCGCCAATGCGGGACTCTTGGCCGTGGCGCCGGCGGTCTTGCGAAAGAAGAGCCGCGGCTTGCTGCCGGCTCCCGAGGCGATCATCGCCGTCGCCGCCGAGAGTACCGTCACCGGTTACCTGGCAGCCATGCGGGTCGAGTCGCGTTATTTCGAGGACTTGATTCGCGGGCCGGTTTCCGCTGCCCTGATCGGAACCATGTACAAACAGCTCAATGAGATCGGGGCCAAGGCGAGCCGGCCGAAGACCGCCGTATCGCACACCATCAACAGCGTCGGCATTCTGGGAGCCGGCATGATGGGCCGGGGGATCGCCTACGCATGCGCGACGGTGGGCATCTCCGTGGTGCTCAAAGACGTGAATCTTGCCAGCGCGCAAGCGGGCAAGGAGTATTCGGCGAAGCTTCTCGACAAGCAAATCGAACGCGGCCGCGGCACCCTCGAGCAACGCGAGGCGACTCTCGCGCGCATCAAACCCACCGCTGAGAATGCCGATCTGGCGGGATGCGATTTGATCATTGAAGCTGTGTTCGAAGATATCGAACTCAAGCGCAAGCTCACGCAGGAATTGCTGCCGCTGCTCAAGGCGGATTGCGTGTTCGCCAGCAACACCTCGACGCTGCCGATCAGCTTGCTGGCGGAAGCCCATCCGCAACCGGAGCGATTCGTCGGGCTGCATTTCTTCTCCCCCGTCGATAAGATGAACCTGGTGGAGATCATCCGGGGCAAGCGGACCGGCGCGGACACCCTGGCCTTGGCCTACGATTTCGTCCAGCAAATCCGCAAGACGCCCATCATCGTGGCGGACGGCCGCGGCTTTTACACATCCCGGGTATTCGGCGTATTTTGCGACGAAGGCATCCGGTTGCTGGAAGAGGGCGTGAATCCCATCGTGATCGAAAACGTCGCGAAACAGGCCGGCATGCCGGTCGGTCCCCTGGCCGTGATGGATGAGGTGGAAATCACCCTGATGTGCAAGGTGGCCGCAACCAACAAGCATCTCGATGAACTGCTGGGCGATGACTTTTCGTCCGTGCACGAGAGGATGAATGCGCGGGCGACCTTGATGGTCGCAGCAGGGCGCACCGGCAGGGCCGGCGGCAAGGGTTTCTATGACTACGCTCCGGACGGCTCCAAGAAGATATCGCCGTTATGGAAGCAGGCATTCGGTGAAACCTCGGCGATACCGATGGAGGACATCCGCGACCGGCTGATGTTTCGCCAAAGTATCGAGACGTTGAACTGCATGGATCGCGGCGTGCTCTCAAGTGCGCGCGATGCGAACATCGGCTCGATTTTCGGCTGGGGCTTTCCGGTGCATACCGGAGGCACGGTGCAGCTGATCGAGGGCTATGGCCGCGCTGCATTTGCCGCGCGCGCCGCGCAACTGGCGGCGGCCTACGGTCCCCGCTTCAATCTGCCGGCCTCGTTCGAATCCCTGCTCACCAAGGCAGCATGAGCCGGTGATCCCTTGAACACCGCCATCTCGATGCAATCGGACCCAGAGGGCAGCGATCCTGCGTTGAGTTCAATGGCCGATGCGTTCGCGGCACAGCACGCCGCATCGCGCCGGGAGCCTTATCCGTCCCAAGCGCTCAGGCACGACCGCATCACCCGTCTGATCGACTTGTTGTGCACTCATCAAACGGAATTGTGCGAAGCCGTCGCCGCGGATTTCGGGCGCCGCTCGGCGCAGAACACGCAGCTGTTCGACATTCTCCCGCCCATCAATGCGCTCAAGTACGCACGCGAGCACCTCAAGTCCTGGATGCAACCCGTACGTCGCCGTTCGAATTTTCCGTATAACCTGATCGGCGCCAAATCCCGGATCCAGTACGTGCCCCTGGGCGTGATCGGCAATATCTCTCCCTGGAATTTTCCGCTGACATTGGCCTTGAGTCCGCTGGGAGGCATGTTGGCGGCCGGCAATCGCGTGATGCTCAAGCCCTCCGAGCTCACTCCCGCGACATCGCAGACATTGCGGGTTCTGGTCGGGAAACATTTCGACGCGAGTGAATTGACGGTGATCGTCGGCGACAGCCGGGTCGCCGCGCAGTTTGCGCGGCTGCCATTCGATCATCTCTTGTTCACGGGTTCGACGAGAGTGGGACGAATTGTGTCGCAGAGCGCCGCCGCGAATCTGGTGCCGGTCACGCTCGAGCTGGGCGGCAAGTCGCCGGTGCTGGTGGGGGCGGGAGCTGACCTGCGCGAGGTGGCCTCCAAGGTGATGTTTGCGAAAACGACAAACGCCGGGCAGATCTGCATAGCGCCTGATTATCTGATGGTGTCACGACCGTTCGTTCCGGAGTTGCTGCGCGAGCTGCGTGGCGCGACGCAGGCTTTGTTTCCCGAGGGGCTGTCGGCCAAGGATTACGTCAACATCATCTCGGAGCGGCACGCGGCGCGGCTGCGTGCACACCTGGCCGACGCCGAGGCGCGCGGCAATCAGGTGATACCCCTGTTCGAGTCCTCCGGCGGCGGCGATCCGCGCGCTCTGGCGCCGCACCTGGTCGTCATCGGCGAGGACGGCGGCAGCATCATGGAGGAGGAGATATTCGGTCCCATTCTTCCGGTGATCGGCGTCGACTCGATGGCCGATGCCCTGCGATACGTCGCCGCTCGTCCGCGCCCGCTGGCGCTGTATTATTTCGGCAAGGATGCGACGGAGATCACGCGTGTCTCGCAAAACATCGTCTGCGGCGGCCTCGTGATCAACGATTTGATGACGCACTTCCTGCAGGATGACCTGCCTTTCGGCGGAGTCGGCGACAGTGGTTCGGGCAGCTACCATGGCAAGGAGGGCTTCCAGCACTTCAGTCATGCGACGGCGGTTTTCACCCAATCGACGTGGTTCGATGTCGGTCGACTGCTTCACCCTCCCTTCGGCAGGCGCACGGCGCAGTTGCTGAAGATGCAAATCAAGCGTTGAGCGGCTGGTCGCCATGAAAACGGTCGTCATTACGGGAGGCGCCGGCGGCATCGGCAGGGAGTTCAGCAAGCTGTTCGCGGCGGACGGCTATCGCGTGGTGGTCTTCAGCCTGCTGGCCGGTGAGCTGGATGCGCTGGCCGTCGAACTGCGCAGCGCCGCGCCGGCGGCGGAAGTCCTGCTCCAGCAGATGGATCTCTCACAGCCCGACGCGGCCGAACGGGTGGTCGCCTGGTGCGACGAGCGCGCGCTCGAGATCGATGTTCTGGTCAACAACGTGGGGTTTGGTTTGTTGGGCGAACACGTCGAGCTCGATATCACGCGCGTACAGCAGATGCTGTTCCTGAACAATTTGTTGTTGACGAAACTCACGATGCTCATCGGCAAGCAGATGAAGGCGCGCGGCCGCGGACGTATTCTCATCGTGTCCTCCATGGTGGGTTTCTCGCCGGCGCCGTATTTTGCCGCCTACAGCGGCACCAAGGCATATGCATTGGCGTTCGCCGTGGCAGTCGCCCGGGAGCTCGGTGATTTTGGCGTGTCGGTGAGTTGTCTGTGCCCGGGCACGACGCGAACGAAATTTCTGGACACGGCGCAAAGCAAGACCGCGTCCGCGCAAGGCATCACGCGCTTCGTGTCCGCCTATATGGTCACGCCGGATGTCGTTGCCGCGGCCGGCTACCGCGGCCTCATGGCCGGCAAACTCATCATCGTTCCCAACGCATTCCTGCGGCTCCAGGCCCTGTTTTTGCGCGGCATGCCGATGCGTCTGGTTTCTTGGTTCGTGCATCGGCAGACGCGCATGCCGACGAGGACGTCATTGACATGATTGAACGAACCTTGTTCAAGGCGGATCACCAGGCTTTCCGGGAATCGATCCGGCAGTTTGCGCAGAAGGAACTGGCACCGCACATCGTCCGATGGGACGATGAGGGCGCCGTTGACCGCAGCGTCTGGCGGCAGTGCGGCGAGTTGGGAATTCTGTGTCCCACGGTTCCCGCCGAGTACGGCGGCGCCGGAGTGGACCGGCTGTTCAGCATGATCGTGCTGGAGGAGTTGGCGCCGCTCGGCGGACTCGGCATTTCGCTGTCGATGCATTCGGACATTGTTGCGCCTTATCTGATGGCGTTCGCAACCTCCGCCGTCAAGGCTAAATATCTGCCCAGGATGGCCACCGGCGAGATGATCGGTGCCCTGGCGATGTCCGAACCGGGCACCGGCTCCGATGTGAAAGCCGTGAAGACCTCCGCGGCCAAAGTCAGCGGCGGATACCTGCTCAACGGTTCGAAGATTTTTATTTCGAACGGCTTCGAGTGTGGCCTGGCAGTCGTCGTCGCCAAAACAGATGCCTCAGCCGGAGCGAAGGGAATCTCGCTGTTTCTGGTCGACGCCTCGATGGCCGGATTCAAGAAGGGTAAAAAGCTCAAGAAGGTCGGGTTGAAAGCCCAAGATACGGCGGAACTCTTTTTCGACAATGTGCTTGTGCCGTCGGAGCACCTGCTGGGGGAGGAGAACAAGGGCTTTGGTTATCTCATGCATGAGCTGCCATGGGAACGGATGCAGATCGCGATCGCCGCGGTGGCGTCCGCGGAAGTGGCGCTCGGTCTGACCATCGCCTACACCCGCGAGCGCCATGCATTCGGCAAGTCGGTGCTGGATTTCCAGAATACGCGTTTCAAGCTGGCGGAATTGCGCAGTGAACTTCAGATCGCGCAAGTCTTCGTCGATCGTTGCATGGAACTCGAGCTCGAGAAGAAGTTGGATCCGGCCACCGCCGCGATGGCGAAGTATTGGTGCACCGACCTGCAGTGCAAAGTGGTCGACGAATGCGTGCAACTGCACGGCGGGTACGGCTTCATGCAAGAGTACGCCGTGGCGCGCGCATGGACGGATGCGCGGGCGCAGCGCATCTACGGCGGCACGAACGAAATCATGAAAGACATCATCTCGCGGACCTTATGACAATCAGGAATACAGGAGCATCGGGCCATGCATCCCTCTGAACACGCGAGGTCGACGCCGGACAAGCCGGCTTATGTGATGGCGCCATCCGGTCAGGTGGTGACCTATGCACAGTTGGACGAGATGTCCATGCGCGGCGCGCAATACTTTCGCAGCGTGGGCGTGAAGGCGGGCGACCATGTCGCCCTCTTCATGGAGAACCATCGGCAATACCTGCAGATCGTGTGGGCCGCGCAACGCTGCGGCGCCATCGTGACCCCGATCAGCAGCCACAGCAAGCCTCCGGAGGTCTTGTACATCCTCGCCAACAGCGACGCCAAGGTTTTCGTGATTTCCAGGAAACTCTCGGGTGCTGCCGCCGAGATCAAGGCGGGCGCCGGGAAAGTGTCTCACTTTCTCATGGTGGACGGCGTGGCGGCGGGGTATGAGTCTTGGGAGGGTGCGCTCGCGTCGCAGGCGGCAGTACCGGTGGCGGACGAGTGCGCCGGCGCCATGATGATGTATTCATCCGGCACGACGGGCTCGCCCAAAGGCGTTTATCCCAAGTGGTCCGCCGACAGGCCCATCAGCTTCATGGACCCCGGGCAGCAGCTGATCAAGAAATATTTCGGGTTCGATCAGAACACGGTGTTTCTCTCGCCGGCTCCGCTCTACCACGCGGCGCCCCTGATCGCGAACCTGGTGGTCATGTTCAGCGGCGGGACTTCCGTGATCATGGAGCAGTTCGATGCGGAATTGAGCCTTGCGCTCATCGATAAGCATCAGGTGACCCACAGTCAGTGGGTGCCGATCATGTTCATCCGGATGCTGAAGCTGCCCATCGAGGTACGTAGCCGTTATCGCCTGACGAGTCATCGCTGTGCCATACACGCTGCTGCGCCTTGCCCCAAGGAAACGAAACTCGAGATGATCGATTGGTGGGGCGAAATCATCTATGAATACTACAGCTCGACTGAAAACGTCGGCATGACGGTGTTGGACACGGCCCAATGGATGACCCATCAGGGCTCCGTGGGCAGACCTCTCGGCTGCAAACTTCATGTGCTCGACGATGCAGGCGTGGAGCTGCCGATCGGAGAAATCGGCAATGTGTATTTCGAGAGCGCCGCCGTGGGTTTCGAGTACTACAAGGAGGCGGAGAAGACCCGATCATCGATGAATGCGCAAGGCTGGGTCACGATCGGGGACATAGGGTACCTCGACCAGGAGGGCTATCTCTACCTGACCGACCGCAAGAATTTCATGATCATCTCGGGCGGCGTGAACATCTATCCACAAGAAGTGGAGAACGTCCTCATTCTCCATCCCAAGGTGTCGGATGTTGCGGTATTCGGCATTCCGAACGCGGAGTTCGGCCAGGAAGTGAAGGCCGTCGTGCAGCCGCGAGATGCCTCCGTGGACCGGACCGCGCTGGCCCGGGAGCTCATCGGCTGGTGCAAGGAACGGCTGTCGAGCATCAAGTGCCCGAAGTCCATCGACTTTGCGACGACGTTGCCGCGATTGGAAAACGGCAAGCTGTACAAGCGTGAAATCGCCCAACAGTATCAGAAGGAGGCTGTATGACAATCGATACCGCACGGTGGGATGAATTGATCCGCCCGGAGGGTGTTCACGGTTCCGTATACGTCGATCCTCGAGTATATGAAGAGGAAATTCGCAACATCTGGTTCAAGACCTGGGTTTACATCGGGCACGAAAGCGAGGTGTCGAAACGGCACGATTTCGTGATGAAGTCGCTGGGACCTGAGCCCATCATCATGACCCGCGACGGTAATGGCGTGGTGCGTCTGCTCTTGAATCGCTGCAGCCATCGCGGCAACCAGGTGTGCACCAAACAGAAAGGCAACGCCTCGGTTTTCGTGTGCCCGTACCATGCATGGTCTTTCGGCAGTGACGGTCGCCTGCGGCATATGTCCATGCCGGACGGCTACAAGGACTGTGACAAGAGCGCGCTGGGTTTGGCGCAGGTGCCACGCATGGCGAGCTACCGGGGCTTCGTGTTCGGCTCGTTTGCCGTCGAAGGACCTACCTTGGAAGAACACCTGGGGGGCGCGCTCGAGGTGTTCGACCGGCTGGCGGCCATGTCGCCCGAGGGGGAGATCGAAGTCACGGCCGGATTCCTGCAGCACAAGGTGTCCGCCAACTGGAAGTTGATGCTCGAGAACGAGACCGACGGCTACCATCCGTCGTTCGTGCACGCATCGATCTTCAACGTCGCGCAGAGTGGAATCGGACAATTGTACAGCCGCGAGTCGGCCGCTGTGTCGCGCGACTACGGCAACGGACACACGGAATGCGATTTGCGTCCCCAGTTTCGCAAGATCGGTAAGCCGATGGCGTGGTTCGGCACCACGGAGGAGAAACTCCCGGAATACACGCGCGACATGCGCAAAGCGCACGGCGAGGAGCGGGCGCGGCAAATCATGATCGACGGCACGCCGCATGTCATGATTTTCCCGAATTTATTCATCGCGGAGATCCAGCTTTTCGTGCTGCAGCCGGTGGCTGTCGATGAAACGATTCAACATGTCACGGCATTGCAGTTCAAAGGCGCACCCGAGCTGAACCGCCGGCTCCGGCAGCAGACCATGGGTTCGGTGGGTCCGGCAGGATTCCTGCTCGCCGACGACTCCGAAATCTACGAGCGCACGCACCGTGGACTCACGGCGCAGTCGCCGCGGTATACCTTCATCGGTCGTGGCGCTCATCGTGAAACCCA
>Ga0116228_10000055_pt1 | contig 64444 bp, 58 predicted proteins | sample S1TSphfallax_2_FD_89694 | JGI IMG/M metagenome (GOLD analysis project Ga0116228, IMG submission 89694) | Host-associated microbial communities from peat moss isolated from Minnesota, USA - S1T2_Fc - Sphagnum fallax MG | ecosystem: Host-associated > Plants > Peat moss > Unclassified | place...
TAACAGTCAAAATCATACTTTAAATTCTGGGTAGTGGTACAAATAGAATGATACCATAACCTGAAAGTGTTATTCAGTAAAGGTTAATTGGTAAATAACCGCTACGGCGATCGCCAATAGTTTTTTGATTAATAAGACTATTCACTTCTGTAAGTACATTAGGAGTCGTAACAATTTTTGAGAAATATGTCAAGATATTAATTAGGAATTCATAGTCTTGTGTGAGAAATTTTTCAGTTCGATTGAATTGTGAGATTCGCCCTGGATTTACATTACCAACAAACCAAAGCAATAAGATATTTGTGTCAATGAGAATTCCCCTCTGTTTGTATTTTGCAAACAATGAGCGAATATGTTCTTTCATATCTCACGAATTTTCATCGAGTTTACTTCTCCAGTTACAGCATCTACTGTAAATAATTTATAATGCCGTTCATGCTGAGTAACTAATTCAATACCAGTTATAAAAGACCTTTCCTTCTTAACTAAAGAGCGATTAAAACTTAATGTGACATACCAAAAACTCTTATTTTCCGATAGTTCTACTTCTTCAAGCAAGATATCATCTATGGAACCTATGACATCTTGTATACTTTCAAGATATTCTTTAGCCGCTATAACAGCGCTACGTACATCTATTTTCATATATCATACCTCCTAGTCATACTTATAGTTTGTTGTCGAGCCATAATCCTATATTTATTTTCCCAGAAAAACAGCCCAACAACAAACTATGAAAAGGAGTCAAGACTCACATTTTAACGTTTGCGGTAAGGTACTGAGTTCAGATAATCGATATCAAAAGCAGATATAGTCTGAGCATAATTACCCTGACGACCAACTTCTAGAGCTATAGCTGTAAATCTACGAGGATCACCTTCTGGTAATCTTCTTTCTTGAGACTTGCGAGAATAGAAGTTTTGCAGAGTAAATTGCCAATCGGTTTTCACAGTACCTGCTGTTTCTTGGAAATCTTCACCGTAGCGAGGAGTAACCAAATTAAAGGGACGACCTTCTAAGCGCTTGCGTTGATAAGGAACAGTATTTTCGCCAAAGGCGGTATTATATTCTTCACTATCAATCAAAGCATCAACAAAACCGTTAAAGCCCGTGGTTCCAATGACAATTGACCAAGCAATCTCTTCACTTCTGTTATAAGCAGAACGACCTAAAAGACGTTTGAGGGTAATGTCTACAAGACGGTAGTTATTGTTAACTGAAACAACAAGACGATAGAAAGCTTCAGATTTAACTAAACCACGGATAAAATCACGTACAGATAAAGCACCATTCGTTACTTGAGATTCTAAAGTTTTCTGGCGATTGAAATCCAGAATTTCATGTTCGCTAAAAACTTGGCGATAAGCAGCCCAGATGATACTTTGAATGTCGGTGTAGGAACTGACATCTTCAAAGCGATAGATATATGGTGTATTTTCGTTTTGGTCAGCAACGCCAAAGCTGCTAACGCGATGATTTTGTGTGGTTGGTTTGTATTGAAGCAATGGTAGTGACATGTTGTATTTTTCCTTTGATTAATCTGTTAAATTCGGGGAACAGGGAACAGGGGTAAAAGCCTTTTACTATATAATTGTCCCGCATTCCGTCTGTACATCAAACTAGTTCACAACTAAATTTAGACTGTAAATAGTCTGAAATCCAGAGCTAGATCAGGACTAGATCAGGGGGAAGCCAGTACTAGGGCTAATAGACACAGGAATACCCTCAGGAATTGTGTCTCTGGAAGTATCAGGAATTTGAATATTCGCAGTACTAACTGGTTTTTGGACTACTGGACGAATCTGAATAGATCTAGCGAGTTCCAAGTAGTTCTTGATATCGCCCCATTTGTAGCGAGCATCTTCCAATTTGTCCCGCCAGTAGTCGCTATAGCGTGGTGTGACTAGGTTAAAAGGTCTATCTTTATAGCGACGACGTTGGTAGGGAACTACATTTTCGCCAAAATTGGCTTGATATTCTTCTGAGTTCAATAAAATGTCCACAAATCCACCCCAGCCTAGGGTCGCAATCTTAATTGACCAAGCAATTTCCTCTTCTTTGTTATAAGGTGCGCGACCTAATAACCGCTTTAATCCAATTTCTACTAGGCGGTAATTCGAGTTTGTTCCTACCAATAAGTTTTGGAAGGCTGCGGATTTAGCTAAACCACGAATGAATTCGCGGACACTAATTGCTTTGTTCTTTAATTGAGATTCTAAGTCTTGTAAACGATAGAAATCTAGAATAACGTGTTCGCTGAAAATTTGTCGATAAGCCGCCCAGATTAACTCTGCTACTTCTCCACCAGCCGCATAGTCTTCTATCCGGTAAATGGTTGGGGTGTCTTCGTTGGGAACTTCGTATCCGGAAACACGTTGATTTTGGGAACTGGGTTTATATTCTAGTAGAGGTATAGTCATAATGCAAAATCCGCTTTGAGTTTTTGTCTTGGTCAATTGACTTGGCTGCTAGGTATGTAACGATAAGGCAAAGAAACTGGTACGGGGTTGATGGTAGGAATTTCTTGGCTATCTGTGTGGGAAGTATTGGGAATTTTGAGAGCAGCAACTTGAGCAAGGGCTATCGCTGTTGAACGCTGATAATTACGTTCGTCGGTGATTATTTGTCCTGCTAGAGTGAAAAAGCTAGCGGGAATGGCGCTGCGAATTCTGATAGATTTGTTTGCGCCTGAGATCTGTGCTTGATAGTAAGAACGACCACCTAATAAATTGAGTATTTCGCGATCGCGCCAGTAGTCGCTGTAGCGGGGATTTGCTAAATTAAATGGCTTATCTTGGAAACGACGACGTTGGAAAGGTACTATATCATCGCCAAAGTTTTCCAGGTATTCATTAGCATCTAGCAACGCATCAATGAATCCATGTAAACCTTTAGTACCAATGACAATTGACCAAGTAATTTCCTCAGCTTTATTATAAGCTGCTCTGCCCAAAAATCGCTTGAGGGTGATGTCCACTAAACGATAATTGGAGTTGGATTCTGCTACTTGGGTGCGATATACATCTGACTTACCCAATCCGCGGATAAAGTCGCGCACGTTAATTGCTCGATTGCGTAATTGAGATTCCAAATTTATTTGGCGATAGCTATCTAAAATCAGATGTTCGCTGAAAATTTGGCGATACCCTGCCCAAATGATCTGATCAACATCTTGACTGGAAGTTGCATCAGCTAACCGGTAGATGGTTGGTGTATCTTCGTTAGGTACTTCATAACCTTCTACACGCTGATTTTGGGTAGTTGGAGAATACGGTAACAATGGTATTGACATATTTGTTTTCACCTGATTTTATGGTATTTAAACAAACTATTTCTCTTAACTGCTAGCGAACTGAACACGAGCCCGAATTGCTATGTCAGTGTCGTTTTCTAGTATTTGGCTGAGTCTAGCTCGAATTGGCTGTTGGACATCAGCTACTTTTGCTAAACCCTGTAAACCCACAATAGCAGCATAGCGGATCAGCCATTCCGGATCTTGGGAAATTAATAGTAGTGCTTCTAAACTACGGTTAATCGCCATACTTCTTGCCGCAGAACTCAACTTAGTCCAATCTAGTTTCCCTAATCCTTTAGCCGCAGCGCAGCGTACACTAGGAGCAAAGTCGGCGATCGCAGATGAAATTAATATGTCCAAAGCCCGCGGGTCAGCGATCGCGGCTAATGTCCGAATAGAATAAGCGCGAGCGCCATAGTTATAATCATCTATTCCAGACAACAAATCTGGTACTGCTGTTTCACCAAATTCCACAAGAGCATTTACAGCGATTACCGCAGCGGCGGGATTGTTATATCCAAATACTGCGATCAAAGTAGGAATTGCTTGTAGATCTTTAGCTGCTGCTAAAGCTTTGACAGCTAGTACCATCTGTTCTGGTGTTTGGGCTAACAAAACCGCACGAATTAGTTCTTCAGACATGGCTCAGACATTATGCAAATAGCCTATAACAGCGAGTCCATGAGATTAATGACTCGAATTGCTCCTGGGGAAAGTTCCAGAGTTTCACCCACTAATATGAGTTGATGCTCTAAGATTCCTTTGAGAGCCATGAGTTTAAAGCTGGTCTCTACTTCCGCCTGGGCGATCGCATCACTAGCAGCTAAATATCCTATAGCTCCCAAATCCCCTAAAATAACACGACGCATTTTTAAGTCTACATTTGGCAACATCTTAACTAAGCGTTCGCCGTAAACAGTATCTTGCGTCAATTGGTACATAGCTCTCGCTGCTGCACATTGTAATCGGGGGACAGGATGCTCTAAGAAAGGTTGAATTAGGGAAATAAACCCAGTTGCGCCCATCGTTCCCAAGGCTTCTAATACTGCTTCGTATGGCTGCGATAGATGGGGACGGTTCTGCACTTGTACAGCTTGAGAAACACCCCCATCTAACAACTTAACTAGTGCTGGAATTGCTGTTGTGTCGCCAAGCATTTCCAATGATTGCGCAGCTGCTTCACGCACATAAAAATCAGAGCATTCCAAACACTTAATTAATCCAGGAACGGCTTGTAGGTCACCCAGTTTCCCCAATGCTCTGGCTGCATTACGGCGTAAAGGATAACCACCCAACTCGGTTTTGTCATCTTCATCCTCTAAGGCTGCGAGCAAAAGTTTTACAGCTTCAGGTCTATTGACACGGAATTTTCCCAGCCACCAAGCAGCATAGTAACGCAAGCTTAAATCTGATGATTGGAGATTAGCGATCGCTAGCTCTGGTGTTAATTGCTGACTGCCTTCGACAGTGGATTCACTGGGTTCTACCATGACTGGATGAGGAATCCTTATTCAGCAGTAGTTAGAGGCTCAATTTTGACAATTCTACCACCTAGACGGCCAATCCGTTGTATCTCTTCATTCATCCGACTGTAGGGTACATTAATAAACACACTACCACTACGACGAATGCTGAACTTATTTCGATCAGTTTCTTGATTTTGTTTCAAACCAACAACTTCATAGCGAAATACACGGGTAGCAAACGAAGAAACACTACCTGAACCAAGTGTAGTTTGACCGTACATTATTTTTCTCCCTCCTGTAATTGAGTTGCGCTGATCGCAGCAATAGTCATCTAGATCAAGTAGATGTAACGCTAACGATTTTTCCGCCTTGCTTGTGAATTTGTTGGATCTTGTCAGACAGACGTTCATAAGGTACAATGAACGCTGTACTGCTACGACGCACACTAGGATAACCTGGAGAGCGCAGACCTGTAACTTCTAAGCGATAAGTGCGATTTGATTGTCCAACAGCATTACCGAAGTTTTGCTTAGGAGCTATATCAGCGGAGGCGCGGAAATTCCAATTATCATTGCTACCTGAAGGACCAACAATGGAAGAAACTGTATTGCTGGCTAATTCCCGCGCTAAACGAGAGCGGCTACCTTCTAATTGGGAGCGATCGCTATTGGCATAACCCCGATATAAACGGAATATCCGGTTGAAACCAGCAATTTTTTGGCCTGGCTGTGTGGCAAAACCGCGATAGTAAGGGACTATGTTATCACCAAAGCTGTTAGTGTACTCTAATGAATCAATGTATGAGTCGATTTCCGCATCATACCCTTTTTCATTATACAAGTCTAAGTGATAAGCCACTTCTGACTCATCATAAGGCGCACGACCTAACAGATGTTTGTAGTTGAGTTCAATCAACCGGGTTTGGAAATTGTTATAAAAGAATTTAGCTTTGTAGAGTTCTGATTTAGCCAGGACACGCACGAAATCCCGTACTGTCAAATTACCATCCCGGAGGAGTGATTCTGCACTCACTAACCGCTCCGATGCCAGTACATAGTCGTTACCCAAAACTTGCCGATAAACGGCACGAATCACCAATTCAATCTCTTGTTTACTAGCGTTGGGGCGCTTTTCAACTGGGCGTGACTCGCTGAAAGGCTCTGTTCCAAGTCTAGAGGCTGCTGTTGTAATTGCCATTTTTCTGAACCCTTTGTTTAACAAGACGATGACTAATTCCCCAGATAAAACTATGCCCGGAGCCAGATTTAACCGCTAGGCAAACACCTCAAAAGGTAGCTCCACCAAGCACTTATATCCCTCTCCGGGCAAAATGCTATCTAGCTTAGAGCGTTGATAGCGTAGTCAATGTAGGTGTTAGCTTCATTAGCAGGTTGACCGCTCAAGCCATGATTAGCTTTGATATATTTCAAAGCTTCTACATACCAGCTAGGAGACAAATCGAAGGCTCTGTTGATTTCGGTTAAACCAGCAATCAAATATTCATCCAATGGGCCAGTACCACCAGCAATTAAGCTATAGGTAATAATGCGGAGATAGTGACCAACGTCACGCGCACACTTGGATTTACCACGAGCATCAGCAGCAAATTGGTTGCCGGGTGTTTGGGTGGTGTAAGGGAATTTTTGATATACAGCTTGGGTAGCGCCTTCAATCAAGGATTGAGCCTTGGCAGTTAAAGCACGAGCTGCTTCTAAGCTATCAGCAGCACGGTCGAAACGACCTCTAGCAGATTGAAGTTCGGTATTGCTCAAAAAACGTCCTTGAGTATCAGCAGATGCAATAGCTTCAGTGATTGGGGTCTTAACCATGATGTAAAATCTCCTTGGATTATTATGCGATCTGAAAACCAAATACTTTAGACAACTAGCCCAGCAATGCTGGGACATTTTCAGGTGTCTTGTACTTTAGCGAGGCTATTAAACAACAGCAGCAGCAGCGCGATCAAAGTAGCTAGCTACTTCAGAAACTAAGGAACTGCAATCGCCTCTGGTAACACCATTGGGATCGTTAACAATGCCTAATGCTGCTTCTTTGATTTTTTGAATACCAACAGCAACGGAAGCACCAGGAACACCCAAAGCTTGGTAGGTTTCACGCAAGCCATTTAAAGCGCGGTCATCTAAAACGCTAGAATCACCAGCTAATGCAGCATAGGTAACATAACGTAAGATGATTTCTAGGTCACGGAGACAAGCAGCGTTACGACGGTTGGTGTAAGCATTACCACCAGGAGCAATAAGTTGGGGTTGCTCTTCAAACAAACTACGAGCAGCGTTAGTAACAATAGCAGAAGCATTGCTGGTGATACGGTTAACAACGTCTAAACGCTTGTTGCCTTCTCTAACTACAGCTGCTAAAGCATCGATTTGGTCGTTGCTGAGGAATTCGCCTCTAGCGTCTGCTTGGGCAACAACTTTGGTAAATACATCTAATGTCATGGACTTTAATCTCCTAATTACTTAGTTGCGAGATGTCAGGATTGAAACTGGCAATTTTTCATGGCTAGGGATGGAATATTGGGTAACCTATTTCTCAAATTAGGTTCGTCATGATCTACCCGCCCTTTAACTATAGTCAGGGGAAAGTAATTATGAGAACCTGGGGGTGGGTTTATGAGAAACTGATGAACTCAGTTACAGGTTATCTTGTTTAACTTCCATCCTTTATTCAACCCCTTCAGATTATGTTTATACAATGCCAGAGATCCATTATTTATTACAAATTATGAATAATGTCTGAAATGACACTGCAAAGCCCCAATTTCTCGCCAGAAAGGAGTTTGAGTCATTTTCGCTTCGATAAAAGTCTTAACATAAATTAATATTTTCCATAATTTAGACTTATTTTGGTTCCTTAATATTTATTTAATAGTTGTCTTAAGTCTATACTTAAAGCGCTTTCTGTCCTGATTTGACTTCGTGGCGATCGCCCTAGAAATTGTAAACTGTTGTTAAATTTACATTTCTAAATATTTCTCAGTCTTGTCAGAAGTTTCCATCAGGGGATTGGGAGTGGAGCTAATCCTCATGGAAAATTGCCCAATCGAAAGGCTTATGGTTGTGATAAAGCGTAGCATGATACTCTTAAATTAAGATATATCAATACGAACCAATACTAGTAAAGTCACTTTAACTGGCGATCTCGCTTAAAAAAATGTCAAACATATTTGAGCTGATTAACCCATTTTCTCTGAGAATTTTATTTACCATGACTAAATGAGCAGGTTGAATATAAGCCTGTTGTTCGTAAGCTGGCAAAATTACTAAAGTTTTTGAAGGTAGATACTCGTAGACTTTTTGAGATCCTTTTGAGATCCTGTCGTTTTCACTTTCGTAAAACCTTTCTTCAAAAGCAATTGCTCTAGTTCGCTAAACTGAATATTTCTCACCATTATGACGAATTACTCCTTGCAACTGGTTTAGAATTTTATTTCGATGTATGTAAAAAGAATGAGATCAAAACCATAATCATACTCGACTCGCTCTACTGAATAACCACATAAGAACACATATCTTTCAATATGATTGACGCTTAAATCCGATATTATATGTTCTCTAGGACGTTTCTTTTTAGCCATTCATTAAATTCAACTAAATCACAAGTGGGTTAAATGTTATCTCAAGATTAGCTCTTAAAAACTAGCTCTACGACGTAGTACATCTAGGAGAGTCATAAATATGGGTGGTGGAGGTGCAACCACTTGTATCAGATTGCCCGATATCGGATGTTGTAAACTCAGCTTCCAAGCGTGTAATGCTTGACCAGGCAAATTTACTCCTACCGAACCGCCAGAACTATATAAAGGATCGCCAACAATAGGATGTCCTATTTTGGCGCTATGAACTCTAATTTGATGCGTGCGACCTGTTTCTAATCGGAAATGAATTAATGTGTAATTACCAAATCTTTCTTGTACTTGCCAGTGCGTAATAGCTGACCTTCCACCATGTTCTAAAGAACGAATTGCCATTTTTTTGCGATTTTGGAGATGGCGACCTATGGGTAGGTCTATAGTACCACTTTCACCTTTAGGGACACCGTGGACTACGCCTAGATAATCCCGTCTAGCGGTTTTTGCTTGTAACTGTGCTTGGAGATGTTGATAAGCAATATCAGTTTTGGCGATCGCTATCGCCCCGGTAGTATCTTTATCTAAACGATGGACAATTCCTGGACGTTGAACACCACCAATCCCCGGTAAGTTAGGACAATAGGCTAAAAGCGCATTGACTAAAGTACCATCTCCATGACCGGGAGCAGGATGGACAACTAATCCAGCAGGTTTGTTGAGAATGAGTAATTGTGCATCTTCATAAAGAATGTCTAAGGGGATTTCTGCGGCTGTAAGTTCTAACGGTTGTACTTGAGGAATTTCTAAAGTGATGCGATCGCCCACTTTCAGACTAATTTTTTTGGATGTACAAATTTTGCCATCCAATTGGACATAACCCTGTTCAATCAAATGTTGGATACGAGAACGGGATAGATCCGGTAACTCCTCGGACAGATAGCGATCAAGCCGCGGATGATCGGATTTTACGACAAGAGCGATCGCAGCCATGCAACTCAATAATAAACATCCTGATCGTAACTTAAAGGAGTCGAAAATATCTAAAAATGCTTAGTTGAGCAATATATATTCTTATATTCTCAGCAAAGTCAGGTGAATTTAGTAGGATTTACGTATCAGAAAAATGCCAAGAGCAGGAAAAGCAATTTAGTAGTCTGAAAACTAGGCTTTTTAACTACTAACTGCTATTTTTATTTTTTCTCGTGTATATATTAACCTACTAAATCTTAAATCGCCAATCTTAGCAAAGGCTACAGAAACTTGCTGGGAATTTTGCCATACTATTTTCCCAGAATAACCAAAATAATTTAAATCCACTCAATCCGTGATGAAATTATTGTGGCGATATGTTGGCAAAACGATGGTAATAGTCATCAAAAACTGACAATTATGCAAAAAAACACTCAAGCTCATTCCCCTTCGTTGTCAGCCACCCCTGCACCCTTCCTCCCCTGCACCCCTGCTCCCCCCACCCCGTGAGGGGCGTTGGGTATTGGTTCTGATATTTAAAGACCTGATATACTTTCTCTGATGTTAGACCGATACCTTAACTGGGTAATAACTCACAGATTTAGGTAGGTGCTTGATCGCTTTTGCGTGATTCACATTTAGTGTTGACAAATTTTCGATTTATCCCTTAAGCTTTTGCGCATGAAATGAAAACACTCCCTATTAGTCGATACAGGTTTTATCAGAAATTACAACCCCTATCTCTCTTAAAAAGAATCACTAGTAAGTCTGTTACTGGATGTTTACAAGTATCTAGTACTTCTGGTTCCTGGTCAATCTATGTGGAAGAGGGAAGACTAGTTTACGCCTGCTACTCAGAGAGAATGTTTGAACCTCTATATAGAAATTTACAGCGTTTAAGTCAACAGATTTCAACTCTTCCCAGAGGAATTAACCAACAGGTGAAATCTATATTTGAGCGGTGTATCGACGATCAAGCTATACCAAATCCTGATTACTTAGCTATTTGCTGGTTAGTAAATGAGAAGTACATTAGTCCTAATCAAGCAGCGATTTTGATCGAGCAGATGTCTTTGGAATTTCTGGAATCATTTCTCAAATTACAAGAAGGGAGTTATGAATTTATTCCTGAAGGCTTTCTGGACGATTTGCCTAAGTTTTGTCACTTGAATCTCCGTCTCTTAGTCGAACAATGTCAAACAGGTACAAAAGTTGCTCATGGACAGAATGTACAATTTTGGCAACAAGATTCTCCACAGCCTGAAAGCAAATCAGAGGAACTATTAAAACAGTCAATTCAACATTCCGTCAGAGCAGACAAAGTAGTCCGAATTAATTCACAACTTAATTCACAACTTAATTCACAACCAGTTCCTCAGAAAAACTATACTATCTTTTGTATTAATGATAGCTCTACAACATTGAATGCTATTAAAGGATTTTTAGACGAAAAAATCTATTCTGTAGTGGGAGTTACAGATTCTTTAAGGGCTCTCATGGAAATTGTAAGTGTCAGACCAGATGTAATTTTGCTGGATGTCACTATGCCAAACTTGGATGGATTTGAACTCTGTGCTTTATTGCGCAAGCATAACCATTTTAAGCATACTCCGATAATTATGATGACGGAGAAATCCAATTTATTGCATAGGGCTAAAGCTAAACTTGTTAAGGCTTCAGGTTGTTTAAGTAAGCCCTTTAGTCAGGGCGATCTACTCAAAATGATTTTTCAACACATTGTCTGAAGAACATTGTCTGAAGAACTTCTCTGGAAAACTCTCTCATTTCAAGCTTCAAACTGAGGACGACAACCAGACAGAAGACTGTGCATTTTTACCACTGCGCCAATAACAGCGATCGCCGGGGCGCTAAACCCGGATGCTTCTACTGCTGCGACAATTGTGTTCAGGTCGCCAATCAATTCTTCTTGTTGCGCCAGAGTACCCCATCGCACCAATCCAATCGGGGTATCGGAACTTAACCCTGCTGCAATTAGCTCTTCGATGATGTAAGGAAGATTGTGCAAACCCATATAAATCACTATTGTCTCTGAACCCTGGGCGATCGCTCCCCAATTAACTTTTGGTCGGTACTTACCAGCCGCTTCATGGCCAGTAACAAATGTTACTGAAGAACTATAAAGACGATGAGTTAAAGGAATACCAGCATAAGCGGTTGCCGCGATACCAGATGTAATCCCAGGTACAACTTCTACTGGTATTCCCGCCTTCACCAAATCGATCATTTCTTCACCCCCACGACCAAACATAAAAGGATCGCCACCTTTGAGACGAACTATAATATTATGGCTTTGAGATTTTTTGATCAATAGTTGAGTAGTCTCTTCTTGTAATAGCGAATGTATTCCTCTCCGTTTACCTGCATTAATTTTTTCAGCTTGCGGATTGATCATCTTGAGGATTTCCAAACTAACTAAAGCGTCATAAATGACTACATCAGCACAAGCTAGTAAATCTCTACCCTTGAGGGTCATCAATCCTGGATCTCCAGGACCAGCACCAACTAAATAAACTTTAGCCAAGAATCTTTACTCTCTAAATCGGTCGAATTATTTATTTTAATTTTAATTTTAATTTTAATTTATACAACTGCTAAATCCCAAATTAGCTCTGCTAGTTCTGGAGTAGCTCCTAGAGGTTCAGCTAATTCCAGTGTGACATGGGGAAAATCTAATTGTAGCTCTCCGACAACTTTGGCGATCGCATCGGTAATGCTACCTGAAAATAAAAAATAGGGTAGAACAACAATTTTCTGGTGACCAGCAGCTACTAACTCTTGGATGCGTGAGAGTAGGGTGGGATTAACTGACCAATAAGCCGCTGTTGCTCCTAAATTCGCTGCTATAGCTTCTATGGATAAATTAGAATCTGGACGACGGCTACCATGAGCTAAGACAATTACAGCATAACCAGGAAAATTGACCATTGTAGCGGAGAATAATTTACCTAAATCCGAGTGACTTCCTAAATATGGTTGTAAGTCAATTTTGATTGGTTTGGTGATTTGTCGATCTATAGCTTGTTGAGCAAGGGCAATTTCTGTGGGAATATCTATCGTGAGATGGATTCCCGACGCTAAAAACAAAGGTAGGATTTTTATGCGATCACACCCCAACGCCAGTACCTGACGAGCAAATTCCAGAATTTGCTGGTGTAATGGCTGGGGAGCAAACTCTAGAGTAGCGAACCTAAGCAAATTTTGATCGCCGGTTACTAGCTTCTGACCTAATAACTTAGCTAGTTGTTCCATAGCTATATTAGGTCGCGGGTCGCGACTACCGTGAGATACCAAAAGATAAGCAGATAGCATATAAAATTCTGATAAAGTAATTTACTCTTGCGAGAGAGTTTAGCGGGTAGTCTTAGCAGGATAATAAATTATGTAAACATTTATTTATTATTTTCCTCAATTTTCCCCCAAAACTATGGCAATTCAAACTGGCGATCGCGCACCTGATTTCAGCCTACTTGACCAAAATGGCTCATCCGTCAGCCTAAAAGACTTTCAAGGTAAGCAAGCCGTTGTACTTTATTTTTATCCCAAAGATGATACTCCCGGATGTACAGTGGAGTCTTGCGCCTTTCGGGATCAATATGACGTATTTACATCAATTGGAGCGCAAGTTATTGGAGTTAGTGGTGACTCCCCGGACTCTCACAAACGGTTTGCGAATAAATACAATCTCCCCTTTATCCTATTGAGCGATCAAGGTGATAAAGTGCGCAAACAGTATGGAGCGACCACTGCTTTTGGATTCATCCCTGGTCGGATTACTTATGTGATTGACACTGATGGAATTGTACAATACGTGTTTGATTCCATGTTGAACTTTAAAGGTCATGTAGAAGAAGCACTGAAAACCTTACAGAGCATTAAAGCGAAATAATGAAACAGGGGGATCAATAGGGAAGGAGATCAGGAAAAGCAATTAATTAGGAGTATGTAGCTCCCCTGCTCCCCTGCTCCCCTGCTCCCCCGCTCCTATCTAGTAACTCTCTCCTCTATAGCCACATTCACCTGATCTGATTTACCGTTGAGATTGTGTGTTTGTCCGTTACCGTTACGGGGTTGAATTACACCATAACCTCCATGATTGCGTTCGTAAATGACGTTGATTTCTCCGCTTTCTATATTGCGAAACATGTAAAAGTCGTGTCCAACTAATTGTAATTGCTCTAAAGCTGCGGACAGGGTCATTGGAGGCATAGAAAAATACTTGGTACGGACGACTTCATCGGGGAGTTGGGGGACGCGATCGCCGATTAAGTCACCTACTACCACCGGATTAGCTATAGCTTCATCAGTTGAGATCGGCTGAGTCTTATGGTCTTGACGGCGTTCCTTGTATTTACGCAGTTGGCGAGATATCTTATCCGCCACTAAATCGATGCTTGCGTATAGATTTTCGCTATTTTCCTCAGCCCGGATAATGCTGCCACTGGCATAAATAGTCACCTCTGCTGCTTGTCTTGTACTAATGCGTGGATTGCGAGCTACACTCAGATGAACATCTACTTCTTGAGTGATGTGCTGAAAATGATTAACTGCTTTTTCAATCTTTTGCTGTACATATTCCCGAATCGCATCGGTGATTTCAATATTTTTACCGTGGATGACAAGCTTCATGTAAAGTCTCCCGCTGAATAACTTGGTTTTAGATTGGTGTGTTTATTTAGACCGTCTAAAGGTCTATCAATAAGATACTCAAAATGAAATCAATGAATGAAGTTCCATCAGCCAGTTAAACTTGTTTTTTCCCGTTTTTCTTGTATTGGCTGGATGGTTACTGTAGAGAATTCCTCCCAAAGCAATTGAGGTTATATATTTAAATTAGCATCTTCTATTCTAACTAGATGCTTCCCTTGATGTTCCCTTAAAATCCTTTACAAAGCTTGACATTTAGTGAATCTCGAAAACATCGTTGTTTTTTATATAACGAAGAATTAGTACCCTATGTAGACGCTCATCAATGGCAGCGTTTGCTACTCACCCAACGCATTCACTATCCCGATTTAGAGGATGTGCTTATCCTGCTAGAACATCCACCAGTCTACACTTTGGGACAGGGAGCCACAACAGAGTTTCTGAAATTTGACTTAGATCGATCTGAATATGAAGTACATCGTGTGGAACGGGGTGGTGAAGTGACATATCATTGTCCTGGTCAAATAGTTGGCTATCCTATTCTGAATTTGCGGCGCTATCGCCAGGATTTACATTGGTACTTACGTCAACTGGAAGCCGTTTTAATTCGTGTTCTAGCAGATTATGGTTTAGAGGGTGAGCGGATGACTGGCTTCACTGGTGTTTGGTTAGAAGGAGTCAAAGTTGGTGCAATTGGTATTAAAGTGAGTAAATGGATAACAATGCACGGTTTTTCTTTAAATGTCTGTCCCGATATGACAGGGTTTCAACGGATTGTCCCTTGTGGTATTACTGACAAGCCTGTAGGTAGTTTGGCACAATGGATTCCGCAGATTTCTTGTCAACAAGTACGTTTGAGCGTTGCTCGATCTTTTGCAGAAGTATTCGGCGTAGAATTCATCCAAAGTGATATTTCACAATTTGCAACTAAGGTTTAAAGCTGTTCATCCGACTGAGGAAAATTTGTAGGCGATCGCTCTGGGGATGGCGCAAAATTTCCGCAGCAGGTCCAATTTCGGCGATCACTCCTTGGTCGAGAAAGATGACTCGATCTGCGACTTCTCTCGCAAATTGCATTTCATGGGTGACGATGATCATGGTCATCCCTTCTTTAGCTAATTGCTGGATTACCTGTAAAACCTCACCTACTAGTTCTGGGTCTAAAGCACTGGTGGGTTCATCGAAGAGCATGATTTGGGGATTCATACATAAACTGCGAGCGATCGCTACCCGTTGTTTTTGTCCTCCAGAGAGTTGTTCTGGATAAGCTGAAGCTTTATCAGCTAAACCAACTTTATCTAAATATAAAGTTGCTAATTCCTGACTTTTGGCGATCGACTCCCCTAAAACCATACGTGGTGCTAAAGTCAGATTTTCCGTAACGCTGAGATGGGGAAATAAATTGAATTGTTGAAAAACCATTCCCACCCGCGTGCGCAATTGGAGTAATTGTTGAGGTTTAATATTGGGGGAAGACAGATTAATTCCATCCAGAATCAGTTTTCCAGCATCAATCTTTTCTAAGCGATTAAAACAACGCAATAACGTACTCTTACCACAACCAGAAGCGCCAATAATGGCAACAACTTCGCCTTTGTGGATTTCACCACTAATTCCCCGCAAGACTTTTAGGGAACCAAAGCTTTTTTGGATATTCTCAAAAATAATTGCGGGAATGCTATTCATTACGGATATTCATTTGCTAAATTAGTGTTTTTTAAAATATATTCAAAATATATTCTGATTATGGCGCTCAGTCTATAGCGTTACTCTCACCAGTACCAAATTTCCTCGGTTCAAGAGAGTAGATTATCTGGGTCAATTCCTCGCAAACGCAATTCCTGAACCAACTTTTCAAACCGTTGGCGTTCTTGTTCAGCCCGTAAGTCTGACTGTTCAGCCCGTTGACGTTCTTGTTCCTTTTCTAATGCTAAACGTTCAGCCCGTTGACGTTCTTGTTCAGCCCGTTGACGTTCTTGTTCCTTTTCTAATGCTAAACGTTCAGCGCGTAAGTCTGACTGTTCAGCCCGTTGACGTTCTTGTTTAACCTGTTGACGTTGGATTTTCAATTGAGCGTCAGTTTCCGATTGGCGGACGAATTTTTCGCCATCTGGTCGATAAATTGTTAAGTCCCGACGAAAATTTGGCTGGAACTTAATTCCTAGATGTGGACTTACCCACTCTCTATTAACTTTGATGTTTTTTAGTTTGTTCCCTTCCCGTATCATAACTGTGAACTTATATTTAAACGGATCATAAATATAGTATTCTTGTACTCCGTAATGCTCATAGAATTGTAACTTTTTCTCCATCTCCTTGGCTTTATTGCTCGGAGATAAGATTTCAAACACCACTTGGGGAGGAATGTTCTCCTCTCGCCATTGTTTATATGAGAGTCTAGGTCCTTTGGGTCTACCAAACACTACCATCGCATCTGGTGCTGCTGATATCTCTGATGTGGAGCTATCTGGATACCAAAGTAAATCTCCCGCAATAAATACATCTGGATTTTCCCGATAGATAACTTCTAAATTCTCGTTAATTAAGACAATCCATTTATATTGCTCTGTATTCTCGGCCATTGGTTTACCGTCACTGGAGGGAAAAATCAAGTCCTCATCTATCTCTTGGATTGCTACCATATCAACACTTCCTCTCTTCTGAATGATTTAAACTATTTGAGTTATATTGTTTGACTCAGTGATCTGAGTTACGGTAAATTCAGGATATGGGGGATGACTTACCATATATTTCCATATTATAGCGAAGTTTCTATTTAGAACTGGTCAAACGCTTTCTCTGGAGGGATCAAAGGTGGGATTTGGTGTTGTAGGTTGGTCTGTTAGGCGGTTAATTGTTGGGTTAATTGTCTGCTTGAGTTGTTTGTCATTGGTCAGTTGTAATCTCAACACTCCACAGATACGAGTTTTGCGGGTAGCGACAGAACCGGCTTTTCCACCGTTTGAGTTTCGGGAAAATGGTCGGGAGTTAAAGGGGTTTTCCATTGATTTGATCCAAGCGATCGCCAGCTCGGAAAATTTTGCAGTGGACTTACAAAGTTTACCGTTTGATGGGATTATTCCCGCATTACGAGCTAAAACTATGGACGCAGCTATTAGCTCCATTACCATTACTCCCAAAAGAGCAGAAGTTGTCGATTTTTCTCGTCCCTATTTTAAGTCCGGGTTGGCGATCGCTATCCGCACAGATAATCAAAACATTACCGATTTTAATAGTCTGAAAAACAAGAAGATAGCCGTACAAATTGGTACTACAGGCGCTCAAAAAGCTAAAAGTATCACAGGTGTTCAAGTCAGAAGTTTTGATTCTACACCTTTAGCCCTACAAGAACTCAGTAATGGCAATGTAGATGCAGTAATTGATGATGCTCCTGTAATCCTATATGCAATTAATACTGGAAATTTAAAGAGCATTAAAATTGTCAAACAATTATTGACAGAAGAATACTACGGAATCGCTACAGCAAAAAATTCCCCAATCCTCGCTTCCATAAATCGAGGATTAACCAAAATTATCCAAAATGGTAATTACCAACAAATTTATCAAAAATGGTTCAAATCAACTGCGCCAGAATTACCATTAACAGCCATCAACATTCCCCAAAATCATCTGACAATTTCTAATTCCCTGAGTGTGATTTGGCAATCTATCCCTACCTTATTAACTGGTGTATGGGTAACTTTACAACTAGCATTTCTATCTATTATCTTTGGCTTGATTAGTGGTTCCTTCATTGGTATCGCCCGCCTTTCGCCAATTATACTGCTAAGTTGGTCAGCGCGTATTTACGTAGATTTCTTCCGAGGAACGCCATTATTAGTCCAAATATTCATGATTTATTTTGGACTACCAGCGATTTTTCAAGAAATGGGCTTCACTTTCGGTTTCAATCATTTAGTCGCAGGTGTCATCGCCTTAACTTTGAATAGCGCTGCTTATATTGCTGAAATTGTGCGAGCTGGAATTCAGTCGATTGAAGCTGGACAAGCAGAAGCAGCACAATCGCTAGGTTTAAGCTCTGGACAAACAATGTGCTATGTGATTCTTCCCCAAGCTTTCCGCCGGATGATTCCTCCCTTGGGTAATGAGTTTATCAGCATGTTAAAGGATACTAGTTTGGTTGCTGTTATAGGTTTGGAAGAACTATTTCGTAAGGGACAATTGATTGTAGCGGACAATTATCGCGCTTTTGAGATTTATGCTGCTGTTGCTATCATCTATTTATGTTTGACTCTGATTTCTTCTCAAGCCTTCAGTTTTTTGGAGAAATGGATGAATCCAGTAAAAGTTTCCTAATCTCTATCCATAGGTAGAGGAGAAGTTATCCAAATCAGAATTAGTATTAAAACATAACTAAAGCAACGTTCTCTCCTAAATTATAAGCTTCAGGGAGAGAAGGTTTCTGGTTGTTGATTCTCTCTCGTCAGGGCCGTGCGGCTCGGGCGGGAGAGAATTTGGCTAAATTAAGCTAAATCATAAGGTTAAAGGAAAATGTATAATTTTCATCAGATCAATACACATGAGGATTATGGAGATGATCAATATATCAGCTTGGACTAGCTTGACTATTGTTATGTCATTACTGCTCTATCTGGTAACTATAGTGAATGTGAGTAGAGCCAGAGCTAAATATGGTGTACCAGTCCCTCAAACTACCGGAAATCCAGATTTTGAGCGGATAATGCGGGTTCAGCAAAATACCTCAGAACAATTAATTCTTTTTCTCCCAGCCTTTTGGCTATTCTCTTACTACGTTAACTCTATTGCTGGAGCGGTGATTGGTGGAATTTGGTTGGTCGGGCGATCGCTCTATGCTTGGGGATATTATCAAGCTGCTGAAAAAAGGTTTATTGGTTTTGGGATTAATTCAATTAGTACTATAGTCATGCTGTTAGGTTCTTTGATTGGTATTATATCCTCTTTGATTAGACAATGAGTGATACCATATAGCTTTAAACTAGCATGTTTACTAGGACTGACTGAATAGACTAATTTTCTAGCAGTCAAGTCATGAAAATAATTCGATATAGTATATTCTTGTATAGCTACTGTAATCAAGTGGAAATGATAGCTTTCGTAAATCCCAAGGAAACAAAATAATGAATCAGAAAGTTTATCTTTTAGTTGCTTGTACAGCATTGCTGGCGGTTATCAGTCTACACAGTCCTGTTTTGGTTTTCTGTTTATTGCTGAGTTGTCTTGTGACCCTATGTGTCCAAGCGCTCGGAATATATCTACATATCCCCCAAAAATATATTTTATTGTGTCAGATATCAGTCGTCAGCCTGATTTGTAGTGTTTTTTTGTTAGACAATTTTATCGAACCAGCCCAAGCTCAATTTTTCAAGCGAGCGGAAGACTTTTTCACCAATAATTTAACTCAAGGGACGAGTAATGGGGGAAATACAACAGCAGCAGTTAGTTTAGTCTTCAACGTATTAAGAGCAATTTATTTACTTTATATAGCTGTTGCTTTGATCGGCGTAATTAATGCTGTGCGGAAAGACGAAGATTGGCAAAGTGTCGCTAGAACGCCTTTATTGGTTGTTGTAGCTGTGACTGTAGCTGACGTGCTTACAGGTTTTGTCATTGGTAAGTAAAATAGTAGTCAAATCAATTTTGCCGTTAAGATTAACTTAAATTAATCCTATGTCTGAGGAGCAAGACAAAGAATTTAGACCTGTCAACCAAATTTTAGGAACTCAGCCTTCCTTGGGACCTATCCCATCTGACCAGCTTTTTCCCTGGACTGTCATTGCTCTAGCTGCTTACTTTATAGTTAATGGCGTTTTTGGTGGTTTATTCCCAGATGATTTTCAAAAATGGTTATGGACAATATTGTTAGCTGGTTGGGGAATGGGGACTTGGTGGATATTGACTGCTGGTAGAAGTTGGCGCTTTTTAAGTAAATTTATTGGTGTTCCTACTTGGACTAGGGGCTTTGCTCGCTATCAAAGCATATTAAGAGTTAATTATGAAAGCAAAAATCGGAAAACAAAGCGTCGGCGGCGCAGGTAATGAGTCTCGATTAACTCCATTTGAAGATGCTTTAAATTTGGCAACAATGTTAAAAGTCCGTTTAGACGGGCGTGATGTTGGTGCTTATATTCTGAGTAAGGGAAATCAAAAGGATCGATTTTGCTTTGTTTTTGGGTTTGAATGTCGCGGGATTCATACTACTTTGAGACCTGAACAAATAACCGCGATCGTCAATAATATAGAAGCAGGCTTAAAAGATATTCCCTATGGCGAAAAAATCACTTTTCATTTAAGCTCTTTTAGTTCAGATCAACAACGTCAAGAAGAATTAGCATCTTTAACTAAGTCTGCTACATCAGCCAATATTAAATATTTGTTGATGTCAGAAAGAGCCAGAATACAAGAGTTAACCCGCTCAGGTATTCGCAAACCCAAGTTCCTGAGAATATACGCCACTTTTACTATAGAGCCAGATTCTCATCAAGCTGATGACTGGGTAGAGAAGTTATTAGCTAGGGGTGAGTTGTGGTGGTTGAAGTTTAAGGGTGAGTTGACAGATGTGGAAAACCAACGGATTGAAGCAATTGTCAAAAATGCTTATAAAGATGGCTTCTATCGTTGGGAACAAATTCTGTCTACTAAAATGGGTTTAGATGTGAAAGCCTTAAACGCAGAAAGTCTTTGGGGAGAGATTTGGAGCAGATTCAATGATACGCCAGCCATCCAGATTCCCCAATTAATCGTTTTAGACGAACAGGGTTTACACGAAGAAGTTTATTCAGATTTGTCCAGCACAAAGTTACTCATCGATAACGTTCATAGTACGAGTCTACTAATGGAATCTCATGTTCCTTGCGCTGAACGTCGTTGGGTAAATGTGAATAATCAGTATATTGGAGTATTGACTTTTCTGGAAAAACCGGGAGGTTGGGCGAATCAATCTAGTCAGTTACGTTATTTGTGGGAATTATTGGCGAGAGAAGCCGTAGTTGATACGGAAATATTTTGTGAATTAACTGCTGCGAATCCTTCGCTGGTCAAAACTACGCTGCAAAGAGTGCTGAAACAATCGAATATGACAGCACTTTCAGCCCAAGAAAAGAGCAAGACTATAGATGTTAATGCTCAATTAAAGCTGAAAAAATCAGTCGCCGCACAGGAACAAATATTTGAGGGTGCTGTTCCTATATATACAGGAATAGCCATTCTCATTCACCGTCCTAGCCAAGAAAAATTAGATGAAGCTGCCAGATATATCGAAAACTGTTTTCAGCGTCCCGCGCAAGTAGTGCGTGAAACTGAATATGCTTGGAAAATCTGGTTACAAACTCTCCCTATCGTCTGGGAGAATTTATTAGCAAAACCCTTTAATCGTCGTCAGTTATATTTGACTAACGAAGTTTTGGGATTAATGCCTTTGGTGATGACTAGGAGTGGTGATCAAAAAGGCTTTGAGTTAATTGCTGATGAAGGAGGAACGCCTATACATCTAGATTTATTCCGCCAACATAAGAATCTGGCACTGTTTGCGACAACTCGCGCTGGTAAATCTGTATTGGTGTCAGGAATTTTGACTCAGGCTTTAGCCTATGATATTCCTGTGGTAGCTCTGGATTTTCCTAAACCAGATGGAACATCTACTTTCACAGATTATACAGCTTTCATGGAAGGGAATGGCGCATATTTCGATATTTCTAAGCAGTCAAATAATTTATTTGAACAACCGGATGTCCGCTTTTTGGGTGAAGAAGAACAGCGCGATCGCCTGTTAGACTACACCGCCTTTCTGGAATCAGCTTTGATGACTCTGGTTTTAGGCTCATCTACAGAAAATCAATTGTTATCGCAAACTGTCCGCTCTATCCTCAACTTAGCTCTGGGAGCATTTTTTGCAGATGAGAATATCCAAAAGCGATATCAATCAGCTTTGATGCAAGGTTTTAACTCCCAGGCTTGGTTAGAAATGCCTACTTTGAGAGATTTTTTATCCTTTTGTTCCTTAGAGCATTTGCAATTAGATTCTATTAGTGGGAGAGTGGAAGATGCTTTGAGTCAAATTCAATTGCGCTTAAAATTTTGGCTGTCTAGTCGTGTGGGAAAAGCAATTTCTGCTCCATCTAGTTTTCGTACTGATACCCAATTGTTGGTGTTTGCGCTGAGAAATTTATCTGATAATGAAGATGCAGCAGTATTATCATTAAGCGCTTACTCAGCCGCACTAAGACGGGCTTTGAGTAGTCCAGCATCCATTTTCTTTATTGATGAAGCACCAATTTTGTTTGAATTTGAACAAATATCTGATTTGGTCGGCAGAATATGCGCTAACGGTGCTAAATCGGGTATTAGAGTCATATTATCAGCCCAAGACCCTGATACTATAGCTAAATCAAAAGCCGCATCTAAAATTCTGCAAAACCTGACAACTAGGTTAATTGGACGAATTCAACCTGTCGCTGTGGATAGCTTTACCGCCATTTTAAAGTATCCCCGTGAAGTGATTACGCGGAACGCAACTGATAGTTTCTTTCCCAGAAAAGAAGGAATATATAGCCAATGGTTACTAGATGATCGGGGTATTTATACTTTTTGTCGCTACTACCCGGGTTATGAACAGTTAGCAGTAGTTGCGAACAATCCTGATGAACAGTCTACACGTCAACAAATGATGAAGGATTATCAAAATAAATATGCAGGACTTTCCGCATTTGCTCGCCAGTTAGTAGCCTCACTACACAGTAATTAAGTAGAATCAGGTAAAAATATGTATAGAACTACAGTTTTAACTTTGCTACTCATTCCACTGATAACCCTACCAGCTATGGCTCAGTTAGGTTTGGTTTGGACTGATTTTCAGGCTTATTCTCAAGATTTACAGGATTATTTGAAGTATCATGTCCAGGAAACCTTAAATCCGAATGAATCCCCAGCACAAACCGCTATATACTCTGCTACTGGACAATTAAATATTCCTGACCCGATCACCGCAGCAAATATCGTAGATAATCAAACATTGCTGAATTCTTTGTTGACATCCGGTGAGTTTGAATCTAATGGAGCTTTGCGATCGCTCTTGGTCAATCATGAAATTAATCGCCTGATTACCCAAGGAGCGATCGGTAGCGTCATGGGGAACAATGGACAAACCCGCTTAAAAACAAAATTGACAGAAGCAGAACAGGATATAAATAACATAGATGCAATTAATAATAATACAAATAACCTATTTCAGTCACTAACGAGTCAGGTTGTGAATAGTGCTAGTACGGCTGCTCAAATCGCTGCTGTCCCTGGCTTAAGTTCAGCCTTTAATAGTCTGACAGATGTAGGATTACAGGGAATTCAAATCCAGGACATACAATCGAAACTGATGAGTGAGTCCTTGGGTCAAACAATTCAAGGAAATCAGCTTTTAGCATATTCGGGGCTAAATTTAGCCAATATTTCGCAACAAATGGACGAAGCAAACAGAGCCCGCAGAGTGGATACATCTGCAGAAGCAGCGCGACTTTTACGGACTACCTCTCAAATAGATTTATTTGGGAGAAAACCCATAAATAGCCCATAAATATATCTTAAATATATCTTAACTTACCCAATTAATTTAGTCAAATGCAATTCTTCATGTTAAACATCTTCGCTGAAGTTGGTATACCTGACCTGATTAATAGTGGTACTACCACCGCCAAAACTATCGCTGAAAGCTGGGATAAACAATGGATAGACCTATTGCAAACCAATGCTAGTAATAATTTATATAAATCACTGACTAATCTAGGGATTTTTTTTGCAGTAGGCACATTTCTGTTTTTTATGATACAGTGGCTCAGAGATCTTCTCCAAGAGGAATACGCTCGTCCTTTATCTGCTTTGATTTGGCCATTTATCGTAGTTATTCTGCTCAACATCTCCAATAACGGAAGTATACTTTCTAGCTTAACTCTTGCAGTACGCGGTTTAATTAACAATGTAAATCAAGAAATAGTAGTCACAGCAGATGCTAATCAAACTTACCAGCAAGCGTTGAATATGAGTGTAGCGGAAGAATTAGCTGGTTCTTTCTTGCGCCCATGCGAATCTCTGACAGGTCAACAACAAAATAGATGTTTTATCATAGCCAGCCAAAAAATCCAACCGCTTTGGCAAGAATACAGGAGTTTATATGGAGATAAAGTTTGGATCAGTAGATTGGAGAATAAAATCAATCAAATCAGATATGGAACGGTGTATATATCAGAAAATGATTTTGACTCTCTACTAGGCTCGACAACACAAACTACCATAAAAAGCTTTCTCATTTCCTTGCAATACGCTTTTCAAAATTTAATCGAAGCCACTATGCTATTGATAGCAGTTTTGGGTCCTCTAGCAGTTGGTAGTTCTTTGCTACCTGTAGCTGGAAAACCAATATTTGCATGGATGATTGGATTTTTATCTTTGGGAATTGCCAAAATTTCTTTCAATATAATTGCGATCATAACTGCATCAGTAATTGTCAATGGACCTGGGGAAAACATAAATGCTGATCCCGATTTACTCTGGTTCATCATTTTTATGGGGATACTGGCTCCGATTTTATCTTTAATAGTAGCTATTGCAGGAGGATTCGCCATTTTTATGGCGGTAAATACTGCTAATCTCTGGATCAGAGAGAAGGGATAAAACAGAGTAGACAAAATTGGTAAACATGGGGGAAAACGTGTAAATTTGATCATGGTAAAAGTGATAGGAGGATTAATAGGTGGTAAATTTACTTAAAAATAAACCGCAGCGAACACTTAGCGTTTTGACAATATTTGTGTTTGTCACCTTGTCCTTGGAAACACTAATTTTATTTTTACTGTTTCTCCAAGGAACACATATTTTGCAACTTAGTCGCCGAAAACCACCCAACTTTGTCCAACTTGTGAATGGTAAACAAGCAACTGTGACTGATAATTTAGCCAGAGACCCAGAAGCCATTCGTCAATTTATCAGTAAAATCATGCTATCAATGTTTAACTGGTCGGGTAACTTACCTCCACAAACTATTGATGAAGCTAATCAACCTAAACCAGATTTAGGAATTCTGATTGTCACCACGCAAGGTAGTAGACAAAGAATTAACACAACTAGTTGGATAGCAGGTTTTGCTTTGTCAGAAGACTTTCGTAAAGGCTTTTTAAGCCAAATTGCAGATTTGACACCACCAGAAATTTTTTCTCGCACCCCTAGTCAAGCCATGTCAGCTAAGTTAACCATTAAACGAATTTATCAACCTGAGGAAATTTCACCAGGTCAGTGGCGAGTAGGTATGATAGCTGACATTACACAAAAGAGGTTAAGTGATAATCGTAAGGTGATTACCCCTTTTAATAAGGATATCTTAGTTCGCGCCATAGATAGTTTCACAGAGCCATTAGCTAATAGTGCTAGTGATTTACAGAAAGCAATTTATAGTGTACGTAATGACAAATTAGAAATTTATGAGATTCGCGATTTGTGTTTATTGGATGAAGATACTAATCTAAATAAGAGCATATTAAATCCTTGTTTAAATCAGCGTCCATCTGGAAGTTTTATCAAATAACTTGTCTGATTTTACCTAATTTTGCCTAATTTTTGTTGATTTCCTTAGTTATATATGTGAATTTTATTGAGGATGATTGATGCAAATACTTAAAACAGAAAATAAACGAAATAGTATATTACCACTGTTTGTAGTTGCTACGTTTTGTCTAAATTCATTTATTTTACTTATCCTCTTCTTTCACGGCTATCTGCTGCAGAAATTAGATAAGAAACTGACACCACAAAGTCTGGTTGAATTGCTAGATGGTCGCTCTATAACAGCAAATCCCCAACCCAATCTAGAGCGTGACCCAGAAACAATTCGCCGTTTTGTGGGTGAAGCCATAACATTAATGTTAACATGGTCACAACAACAACCTAAGGCGGATGTTTTATTAGCTGGTTCTCAACTGATAACTGATAACTCAAGGCAAAAATTTCAATCAGAAGTCGATCATCTAGTCTCTATTAATCAATTGGAGAATTTTAATCAGTCGGCTGAAAATATATTAGTCATTAACAGAATCTCTCAACCAGTAAAAATAGCTGAGGGAAAATGGAAAGTAGAGATAACGTCCAATCAACTAATTTTCACCAATTATGATAGTCTAGGGAAGTCTTCTGCGTTTAATAAACAAATTGTAGTTCAAGCAGTAGATGGACAAATGGTTTCTCTACCAGATACACCACTCCCATTAAACTTAGCAGCTTATTATATTGGTGAGGCTAGACTACAGATATCTAATGTCTGTAAAATAGGAGACAAAGACTGTACTTAGATTGTATTTAAACGTAGATTAACTGTTTATAACTTAAGCTAACGTTATGACTCAACCTACACTTCCTATGGATATTCAGGTAAATAGTCTCAAAAACGATCTGACAGACTTAGATGCTGACGATCTCAGCCCAGAAGCTAACCTAGGAGAAATAGATTATTTAGACTGGGAAGCTCGCATAGCCAAATTAGTTGGCTTTGAACCGGATAATCTCCCTTTCCCAACTGATTCAGAGGATACCGCAAACACAGTAGATTCAACAGGGCTAGAACCATCTGCACCTGAACCGAGTGAAGTCAGCACTGTTCCATCCTTGTCATCTAATCCCTTTGCTAAATTAGGGGTGGTCGGCGCTGCTACTTTCATGATGGTATTAGTGGTGGGATTATTTTTGTCCCAGATCATGGGTGGTGGACGAAAGTCTGTGAAAAACCCTCTCATTGCGGCAAAATTGCCCTCACAGATACCGCAGGAATCCCACGCACAAGATTTAGCCTCAGAAGTAGAGGCTCTCAAAACCAAACTTGCTCTGACTCAACAAGCGGAAGAAGTCAAAGCAGCACAACAACAGTTGAGACATATTTCACTTCCACTTAGCCAACATTTTGCTCCAACCAGTCAATACCCTAATTATGCCAAGATTAGCCCAAAAATGATACCAGTCAGAATACCAGAGCCAGCCAGACTCATACCTCAAACCGCCCCGGTTGAACACGTAGCTATGTTGCCTCACCCGCCAGTTCCACCCACATTACCACTACCATCGGTATTACCAGTCAAGCCAGAAGTTTCTGTAACTGCTTCTCCACCTCCCGATCCTCTCACGAATTGGGGGAATTTAGCTAAATTAGGTAGCTATGGGCAAGTATCATTTACCACTAAACCAGTTGATAATTATATTAGTGCTAATCCCACAAATGCTAATAATCCCGATGATAAAGTTAAGCCAACACCATCTATTCCGCTAATTAGCCAAGCAGAAACGCCCAATCCTAAATCCGTAGCAGTAGGAACAAGCGCTAAAGCTATCTTAGCGACTGCTGTGTTTGGCGAATCGACTAAACCCTCTGAAATACTGAAAGATGATAGTAAAAATAATAACAAGACTGTCTTTGTCGTACAATTAAACCAACCGTTGAAAGCAATAGACGGATCGATCGCTTTACCCGCAAAGACTCAATTGCTAGTAGAAGTTGCTTCCCTGTCGGAACAGGGACTATTAAAACTGAATGTAACTAAAATCATTCAGCAAAATAATGGTACTCTCACAGAGAAAGCAATACCTGTAAATACCATCACTATCAATGCTCCTCAAGGCAAACCATTAATTGCTAAATCCTATCCCGGCCACTCCAAATCCATCGCCTCCATGGACGCAGGACTGTTTGGCTTAGGAGGTATAGAGAAAGCAGCACAATTATTTAATCGCACAACATCGCAAGTTGTCACAACTCCTACGGGAACCGTAGTGAGTAATACAAATCCCCCCAATGATGTTTTGGCGGGAGTGCTAGAGGGAGGTACAACTACAATAGTTCCCCAAATTTCCCAGCGTAATCAACAAGCGATATCACAAATGACACAAAGAGCTAACCTCTGGATGTTACCGGCTGGAACAGCAGTAGAAGTCTATGTCAACCAACCTCTGCAAGTTTGAGTTCAGGCTGGTACAGCATGATAATATATACATTTTTTTGTATATAGTTTGTTAATTTCCCATTTTTGTTTTAGTATTTTGCTGTGTATTTATTTCAAGCAGTATTATACCAAAATAGGTAAATTTACATAGATTTAGGAGACTATGATAATATGAGCTTAACAGGGACTTCACCATCTTTCGGCACTGCTATCACCTTCTTAGGATTACCAGTGATTTCAACTGTTATTTTATGCTTCACAAGCCATGCTGTCGCCGATAACGCAGTTCTCAGATCGATATTTTCCTGTCAAGCACAAGGTTATAGTGGCTTAGTTCCGTCAATTGATGTGTGGTATCAGCAAGGTACTAACTTGAGTTTCATTCCCACAGGAGAGACTATCCGCAAAGTTTGGTTAAATGATCCATCACAAGTCACTATGGATTTTGATGGTCAGATGTGTATGCAGTTTGGACCAGAACGTAATACTAATCTGAGTGATTGTAAAAATTCATCAGCTCATGTCATCCAAATCAGACGGATTCCTAGAATAAATATCCCCGGAATCCCCAAAGTTTCCAATACACTTCTAACAGTAATTACTGAAGGGCAAGGAATTAAGTTGTATACTTTTCGAGTTCGTTATCGCGACGATGTTCCCGAATATAATACTTTAGCCATTTTTCCCGATCCACCCTCCAGTAACAGACTACCTTGCGTCAAGGTTTCTGGGTAGCGAGTTTTAAGATCGTCAGCCAGTTTTTTGAGCAACTGTGTACCATACGCAGCCAGATCTACTCCATATAGGAATGTTGGGTTACTCTCCCTTGAAGCCGCTTCTTTGTCTTCGCTGTTACTTAACCCAACCTACACTTCCTACATTTCCTTAACTGGATCTATCTACTGCTAGTTGCTTTTTGCATCTTTGATACTGCTGTGATTAAGCCATTTGCAGCATTATTTATTTCTTCTAAAGCTCCACTAACGGAGGTTTCGTTAGGAGGAGCTTCTAATAAATAAGTTTCGATAAAAATCTCAACTCGGTTAGCAATAATTTTGCTTTGGGAACGTAATCTGTTGAGATCCTTAGTAGATAAGTTAGATAAGTTATCCATTGTTCTCGGTTCCTTTTTTGCTTACTTAGTTAATTCCAGATTCTGCGTCAGCTATTTCTCTATGATGCGAGTAATTCGATCTTTAGAGTAATTTAAACCCAAAGTTATTCAGAGTTTCCCTCAGGTGTTGACATCCTTTCAAATAGTCTAAAGTTGCAACTCGCTCTGCTGAATGTTGCGACCAATCAACAGCTACATTCATCTTTTGTTCAGCATAGAATTCTTTCATGATATCGTTATAGTGAGCGATCGCCTCTTCTTGCTCTGCTAATTTGTAAGTTTCTCGATGTAGCACAGCTAACTGAGGTAGGCGGGGTTTGATCGCTGGATTTGCTTCAGGACTGGGATAGCCTAAGCACATGCCAAATATAGGAACGACAAAAGGTGGCAATCTCAGTAGTGTTGCTACTTCTTGTGTGCTTTTACGCAAAGCACCAATATATAACGTTCCTAAACCAATAGATTCAGCGGCTATAGCTGTATTTTGGGCAGCTATGGAGGCATCAACGATCCCTTTAATTAATAGCTCTATGTAATCTAGAGCAACATGAGGTAAACCGCGACTATCCGCCATATAAGCTAGACGACCTAAATCTGCTAACCAAACTAAAAATACAGGAGCTTGCTTGATATATACTTGATTGTTTGCCAACCTGCATAATTCTGCTTTGCGCTCCTCGTCTTCAATTGCTACTACACTCCAAGTTTGCATATTAGCTGAACTAGCAGCAGATTGAGCAGCCGCAATTAGCCATTCTAGAGTTCCCACCGGGAGAGGGTCAGACAGATAAGACCTGAATGAACGATGAGATAGTATTGTCTCTAAAGAATCGTTCCAGTCAATTTCGTGGTTGAAGGGAATTTCACCGTAGCGCGATCGCAGCAATTCTATAGGATTAGCCATAATTAAGATTGAAACTAGATAACATTTTGGAAAAATGCGACTCTTACAGCCAGCCGACACTCGGTAACAGGACAAGTAACCGGAGTTACTGTGTGCCAAGAGCGGTCAGAACGCATAATTACAACAGAGGAATGACTGAGGGGTAAGATGTCTTGAAATGTAGATTCAGGATGAGCATTATTTAGAATGCGTAAATAACCTCCCCAGTCTTTAGACCATTGGCGATTAAAAAATAGCAAATGTGTTAAAACTTTTTGGGGTTCATCCGTGTGGGGAAAATGTCCATGTCCTGTTGCGTACCTACGGAATCCCACATCCATCAGACAATCCTTGAGATCCAATCCAGATATTTTGGACATTGCTGTGCGGTAAGCATCTGTCCATATTTCCTTGATCAGTTGTTGCCAAATTTGACTGAGGTGTCCCAATTCAGAAGTCATTCTCCCGTCAGCTACCCGTTGTCGCCAGCGATCATCTGGAGATTTCAGCATAATGGGAATATCTGATTCACGAGCCAGGATTTTTCCCCAGAGGTACTTATACCCTTCCCCTTGAGATAGCCAGAATTCTTCTTGGGGAAAGCTAGCACTTAGTTCCAAACATGCTTCTGGTGAGAGCATGTTTTCAATTAAAGCCCAATTATATGGAACTTTCTGGATTGCTGTTGTGAGAATAGACTGAAAATTAAGCATGGTAGAAACGGTAGTAAGCATGGAATTCACCCTTATCCCCCCTGGACATTAGAAGACTGGATATTGTAGGGGCGCAAGGCATACGAGCCCCTACACCCACAACGGTTCTCTAAGCACGGCTTTATATATTTATTGCTGAGGAACTAAATTCAGAAGTTCTTCAACTGTCAGACTGCGTTTAGTCTTGACTGATTGATGTCGCACAGCATCTAATAATGATTGAGTCTCTAACTGAGTAAGTATAATTCCATGTTGTTGCAGTATATTGACGATTAAATGCCGCCCAGAGTGTTTACCCACAACTAAACGACGTTTCCAGCCAACATCTTCCGGTGCAAAGGGTTCGTAGGTAACTGGGTTTTTTAGGACACCATGAGCGTGAATTCCCGATTCATGAGCAAAGGTATTTTCACCGACAATGGCTTTCCAAGGAGAAACTGGATGATTGGCAGCTTTGGCAACCATGCGTGACAGTTCCAGTAATCGTTGTGTTTCAATTCCTGTGTGAATATCGTAAAGGCATTTTAATGCCATAACAATTTCTTCTAAAGCCACATTGCCCGCTCGTTCACCCATACCATTCACGGTGGTATTGACAGATAAGGCTCCAGCTTGAATTCCAGCCAGTGAGTTAGCCATCGCTAATCCCAAGTCATTATGTGTATGCATTTCTACTGCAATAGACAAGTGCTTGACCAGGCGACGGACTTTTTTGTAAGTAGTTAAAGGGTCTAGAATTCCTACAGTGTCACAGAACCGAAACCGAAAAGCTCCCCATGCTTGAGCAGAAAGTGCTACATCTAGTAAAAAAGATGCATCAGCCCTGGAAGAATCTTCTCCACCAATAGATACAGCTAAACCATTGTCACAAGCAAAATTAATGGCATCACGCAGGGAATTGAGCATTAATTGTCGTTGACCCTGAAACTTGGCTGCAATCTGAATATCTGAAACAGGGACGGAAATATGCACCCGCTCCACACCACAATCCAAAGATGCTTGAATGTCAGATAGTTTAGCGCGGTTCCAACTCAGTAATTTGGCTTTTAATCCCAGTCTGACAATGGTTTTAACTGACTCTATTTCTTCTTGTCCCATGGCTGGAATGCCAATTTCTAGTTCTGGAACACCGATAGAGTCAAGGAAAGTGGCGATCGCTACTTTTTCCTCAAGATTAAAAGCCACTCCTGCTGCTTGTTCGCCATCCCGCAAGGTTGTGTCATTGATCTGAATGGGATTTTTGTTCTTTGTGAAGTTATGATTCATGACCATCTAAATTTACTGTGTGATTTGATCTGTCTGAAGCATCTTCCAGAATCAACCTCAGAACATTCGCCAGAACCTGATTATTTTTGCTGATCTATACTTAAACGAGGATTAACCACATTTAAGTTTGTTTTAAAATCAACATCCACTGCGCTATCTGGAAGAGGTGGAGAACAATAGTTACATCTGACAGTTTTTGACTATCTACCGCAAGAATAGCATACATGTAGCTAGGATTTTTGCATCAATAGATACTGATTTGGTGATCACTCTAATCCCAAGACTGTAATTCCTGATCCGAATACCGATGATCTTTGATGGTTGGTACTGCTATCAATAAAAGCTCCAACCACAAAATCGGGTCTTTTTGCTTTAAAGTAGATTTGGGATCACGAATAATTTTTGTGGCATTCATGCAAACTGCATCTGCTATCCCAATGGATCGAGCAGCAACTTGCAGCGTTTCTTTAGCAGCGTTAATTGAAGCGGATAACAAGTTAGGATAATACACTACAAAATATTGTACAAGTCGGGCGGGCTGACCCCAATAGGAGTTTACGAGTTCGATATGGCAGCACTTCAGCAGTTCACTGAAATGTGGACAATGTTCCACAAAAACAGCAGTAAATCTTTGGACTAAAAACTCTTCACTCAACATAACAAATTGTACTCCTTTGATCAAGCGAATAAGTTCTGATATGCTTTAAAACATTTATTCCTCAGTCAAATAACTGGAAATTTACCATTAGTTGCTCAAAGCGATCGCTAGACATAGATTGAGGAATAACGAAGTTTGTGTTCTGGCTGATGGCTACAGCTAAGTTACGATAATGTTGTGCTTGCTCGCAACTAGGCGCATACTCAATCACAGTCTTGCCATGAAACTCTGCCCTTTGTACCATGTTGTCTCTGGGTATAGAGTAAATCATTTGAGTGCCTAATTTTTCGGCTAGAGTCTGAATCAATTCAGTTTCTGCATCTTCTTTAGGAGAATTGCCGATCAATCCTCCCAGGCGGACATCACTTGTTTTAGCATACTTCTGAATAACTTGGCAGATTTTGTTAGTAGCGTACATTGCCATAATTTCTCCAGAAGTAATGATATATATCTCCTCTACTTTATGCTCACGAACAGGCATAGTAAAGCCACTACAGATTATATCACCTATACCATCGTAAAAAATATAATCAAGTCCAACTGCATCATCGTAGGCTCTAAGTTGTTCTAACAAACCAATTGATGTTAGAATGCCTCGACCAGCACATCCTAGTCCAGGATCGGGTCCACCCGATTCCACACAGAGGGTACCTCCCCATCCCGTTTTGCAGATGTCTTCTAGATGTAAATCTTCCCTGCCTTCACGCAGAATATTCAGCACAATTTTTCGGTGGAATTTGCCCAAAAGCAGTCTGGTAGAGTCTGCCTTAGAATCGCAGCCTACAACCATGACTTTATGACCCATATTGGCTAATCCTGCTACCGTATTCTGGGTTGTGATCGACTTACCAATTCCCCCTTTTCCGTAAATAGCAATTTTCCTCATAAAACCTCATTTAAATTTGCAGCTCGTGAAAAATCAGCCGTAAAAAGTCCAGCTTTAATGTTAATGAAGTTAATGAAGTTAATGAAGATCGATGAACTGATCACAGACTAGAGTTTCCCTATAACTCCATAACTGTTGGCGATCAATTATCTCCACAACCCTCCAGAAAATTATGGAGTAAGACCATCAGTTCATCAATCAATTGGCTAAATTTGAGGCTTTGGATTTTTCACACTTTGGCGGAGCATTTTGTGCATCCTTAAAATAAGATAGCTTGAAGATACTTAGTACCAGTTCCTTAAGGAAGCTAGAACAACTCCTACTTTGGTTGATTCCCCTATAAATTAATCATATCACATCTTTGTCTATTTTACTTGCACTGTGCAAATTTTTTGTACATGGTATTTCTGGCTACAATTTAATCTTTTAGGGAACAGGGAACAGTAGGGTGCATTACATTTCATTAACGTACCCTACAACTCTTATATAATTATTTTATGTATTTCATGTATTTTTGTGGTTTTATTTTGATTATTTAGTTAGACCATTCTGTCTATTTTTTTCAATCAACATCATCATTAATTTAGTTTCTTGCTCACTCATTATCTATACAGAACAGTCTATTTTTCATCTATTTACTAACCAATTTTTCTTTAATTTATTTTATCTTTGTCATCACGATTACTCTTATTTATCTCACTTCTTGTTAGGCTTTATTTATCTCAGAAATAGATGTACCTCTCCCAAGAATATCAGAGTTATAAAACTTCTGGTGCAGGAAAAGGAAAGTCTCACAGATGATACATTCCTTCTACTGATCAATTATTCTCTCAGGAACTATTAGTCATGGCATTAAAACTGTTCAAGTGCGACGAAACCATTCCCGAACGGGAAAAGCATTGTTATGTTAAGGAAAAAGGCGAAGATACCACCCAGTTTCTCCCTCTTTCTAATATCGAAACCATCCCCGGCTCTTTATCTGAACGTGGCTGTAGCTATTGCGGCGCTAAACTAGTAATTGGTGGTGTTCTCAAAGATACTATTCAATTGATTCATGGTCCTATGGGCTGTGCTTACGATACTTGGCATACTAAGCGTTATCCTAGCGACAACGGACACTTCCAACTCAAATATGTTTGGTCTTCCGACATGAAGGAACAACATGTTGTGTTTGGTGGGGAAAAACTACTCAAGAAGACAATTAAAGAAGCCTTTGCAGAGTTTCCCGACATCAAGCGGATGATTGTCTACACCACATGCTCCACCGCTTTGATCGGAGATGATATCAAGCCCGTAGTGAAAGAAGTTGAACAAGAACTTGGCGATGTCGATATCTTCACCGTTGAATGTCCCGGTTTTGCTGGTGTTAGCCAATCTAAAGGACACCACGTACTGAACATTGGTTGGGTAAACGAAAAAGTCGGCACTTATGAGCCAGAAATTACTAGTCCCTATACCATTAACGTGATTGGTGACTATAACATCCAAGGTGATACCTTCGTCTTGGAAAAATACATGCACAAGATGGGCATCCAAATTATTGCTCATTTCACCGGTAATGGTACTTATGACTCTTTACGTGGAATGCACAGAGCACAATTGAATGTGACTAACTGTGCTCGTTCTGCTGGTTATATTGCCAATGAGTTGAAGAAGCGCTATGGTATTCCCCGTCTGGATGTGGATACTTGGGGCTTTGACTATTGTAAGGAAGGCTTGCGTAAAATAGGCGCTTTCTTTGGAATTGAAGACCGAGCAGAAGCGGTGATTGCAGAAGAAGTTGCCAAATATGAATCCCAGCTAAATTGGTATAAAGAGCGGTTGACTGGTAAGAAAGTCTGTATTTGGACTGGTGGTCCACGATTATGGCACTGGACTAAGGCTCTGGAAGACGATTTGGGCATGACAGTGGTAGCGATGTCTTCCAAGTTTGGTCACCAAGAAGACTTTGAAAAAGTAATTGCTCGCGGTCAAGAAGGCACCATTTATATTGATGATGGTAATGAACTCGAATTTTTCGAGGTGCTGGATATGGTGAAGGCCGATTTAATCCTGACTGGACCTCGGGTCGGTGCTTTAGTTAAAAAACTGCACTTGCCCTATGTAAATGGTCACGGTTACCACAATGGACCTTACATGGGATTTGAAGGTGCTGTAAATATGGCACGAGAAATATAAATAATATGTTATTCTCAAATTATATCAATGGTTACAGTTTTAAGTATTCAACTTTGAGCATAATTTGAGCATATAACAATGACAAACTCAGCTAACACTCCTATGGGTAAAGCACGCAAAGGACAAGTGATGGTCAGACCTGACTCTGGCAGTGTTAAAGCTTGCTTCCCTAGAACCTACTTTGCAGATGGTAAGCAAGTAAAGTTAGCAACTGGTATTAACCCGGATGACTGGGAAGCAATGGCTAACAGACTTCAGAAGCGACTACAACTAGAACTTGAGGAAGGGAAGCTATCAGTTGAGGGAATATTTAATCTTGGTAGATACCAAGAGATTCTTGAAGAATACGGGTTAAGAGCTAAGTTGAGAGTAGTTAAAGGTGGTCTTAGTGATGACCAATTGCCTCCTAGACCTCAATATTCTTTGATGGAGATATGGGAGATGTACTCACAATACATTCGCCCCACACTTAGGGAAAGCAACTACATACAAAGCATCCAAGGGATATTCACAAACTTTATCAAAGATGCAATAGATGCGATCAAATGTGAAGATGCGGTTAGAATACGAAATTGGCTAATTGAAAATAGGGGCGGCAAGGCTAAGAAAAATGTCAAGAACTTGTTATCTCACTTAGAGGAAGCTTATAAATTAGCCAAAAAGCAACAGATGGTAACTCATAATCCATTTGAGGGCATGTCAGATGAGATAAAAAAAGTAGGTGTACAAGGAAAAACACAAGATGATATTGAGGGCGATAATGATATTTGCAATAAAAACAAAGCTTACACATGGGATGAGGCAATGATTATTTTAAACGCAATCAATATAGATAAATTCAAATATTGGTACGACTATTATAAATTCAAGTTTCTCACAGGATGTAGGACAGGTGAAGCAATAGGATTAAGGTGGAAAGATGTATTTTTTGATAAGGAATTTATAGTCATCCGATCCGCTTATAGTCAGGTGATAGGAAAGTTTAATCCATCCAAAAACGGTACTGAACGTCTATTCCCTATGCATAAAGATGATGAATTATGGCAGTTGCTTAAATCCATACCGCAAGGTGAACCAAAAGATGTGGTATTTAAAAGTAAGACTGGTGCAATAATTAACAAAATTACAGCTCATAGATTTTGGCATGGTAGTAAAGAAGGAAGGGTGGAAGGACTAATACCTAAATTGATTAAACAAGGCAAACTAGATAGGTATTTACCACCATATAATACGCGCCATACATTTATCAGTCATCAAATTTATGATTTAGGGACACCACCAGAGATAGTAAACGCATGGTGTGAACACTCAGAGGACGTGAGTAAAAAGCATTATCGTGATATCGGTGATAGAGCAATTAGATACAATCCTGACTTACCTGCTAACCAGCAGAAAATGGCAGCTATAGAAGCTAAACAAAAATCACAGGATGAATTGATAGTTGAATTGAAAGCTGAGATTGAACGGTTAAAAGCTGAGAAGTAATTAAAAATTTGGTCAAAAAATAAAGGGTAGTTTCACAGCTACCCATTTTTTATGCTATTCCCAATTATACCATAAGTTTATACTATAACTTATAGGATAATACGGTAGAATGAGCATTCTAGACGATTTTTAGCTATGGTAATTGGGGCTTAATCTATTGATAAGTAAAACTTTAATCAACTAATCTGATCCCTCAAATTTTACTTATCAATTAATTCTGTGGTAGTCGCTACAGTTTTCTTATAGGCATAATTTACTAGTCAAAGCTAGTGAACATCATTTGAGCATATAATTTCATCGCTACTCAGCCAAGCACTTGCTGAAAATTAAAGCATTTCAGGGTGAAATCAGCCATTTTGAGCATTTAGCGAGCATTGCCCCTAGTAGGAATAGTCAAAAGTATTGATATTAATTGGTTTCAAATATCTCACGAGATATGTATAATGCTATACGCTCACCTTTGATGCAATTAGCCAAAGATGATATCCGTGTTGGTTCTCATAATGCTGCAAGTAATGGCAATGGCAATGGCAATGGCAAAAGTAAATCTAATTTAGATGCGCCCGTTGCAATTTCTACCTTTATTCCAGCAGCTGCGGTAAAACCTGCTTCATCTACTCCAGCACCTGCGGCAAAATCCGCTCCAGCATCTACTCCAGCACCTGCGGCAAAATCTGCTCCAGCATCTACTCCAGCACCTGTGGCAAAATCTGCTCCAGTTGCTCCAGCACCTGCTCCAGCATCTGTGGCAAAATCTGCTCCAGTTGCTCCAGCACCTGCTCCTATACCTGTACCATCTACTCAGGAGCGGGCTGAGGAAATCACATCTTACATTAGAGAACGGGCTGAGGAAATCACAAAGTTGATTCAAGAACGTTGTCTATGGCAGTTTCACTCCCGTGCTTGGGACAGAGAAGAAAACATCAATGGTGTTCTCACCAAGACCAGCGAAATCTTGACTGGCAAAAATGTGACTTTGGAAACTCTGATCGACAGAGGTTTTTATGCTGATGGTAAAATCTTAGCATATGACCTAACAACCAAGTTCTCATGGTTGAATCAGATGGATAATGAGCAAAAGAAGACAGTAATAGAATTTGCACGGGAGCGCTTACTGGAGATCGTAGTTACCAACTCTTTAAATGGTGAGTTGCACCACTCCCTTTACTAAGTCTATTCCATCAGTAGTTCAACAATTCAACTACGCAAATGACATTGTTCATTTGCCGCACTAGATAAGGCTTGTCATAGTGTTCTAGCTCCAGCCTACGTGTGAGCAGAATCGCTTCAATTTACCAAACTGACAACGTAGCGCAAGCTAGAGCATGATGACAATTTATTTTCTAGAGCATTCAGTCAGATCAAACATACACAATTACGAGTTTTTCGCAATCTAGGAGTAAATAGAATGTCTTTAGTTGTCGCACAGAAAGAACGTAAGGGAATCATTAATCCTATATTCACTTGTCAACCTGCTGGGGCTGAATATGCTGCAATTGGAGTTAAGGACTGTATACCATTAGTGCATGGTGGACAGGGATGCAGTATGTTTGTCCGACTGATCTTCGCCCAACATTTGAAGGAAAATTTTGACATTGCTTCTTCTTCACTCCACGAAAATAGTGCAGTTCTTGGAGGTATACCCCGGATTGAGGAAGGTGTAAAAACCTTAGTCGCACGCTACCCTGATTTAAGAATTATTCCGATTATTACCACCTGTTCAACTGAGACAATTGGGGATGATATTGAAGGAACTATCAATAAACTTAATCGGGATTTAAAGAGAGATTATCCTGATCGGGAAGTTATCCTCGTTGCTGTGCATACTCCTAGCTATAAAGGTAGCCAAGTCACTGGGTATAATATCGCAGTACATGCACTGGTTTCTACCCTGGCGAAAAAAGGACAACCCAATGGCAAGTTAAATGTAATTACTGGATGGGTTAATCCTGGAGATGTTACAGAGATCAAGCGACTCTTACGGGAGATGGATGTTCCCGCTAACATATTGATAGATACGGAAACTTTCGACGCACCTACCATGCCCGATAAGTCAAGCTTTGCCTTTGGTAATACAACTATCGAAGATATTGCTGATTCCGCTAATGCACTGGGAACCATTGCTTTATGCAAATATGAAGGTGGTAGTGCGGCTGAGTTTTTGCAAGAGAAATTCAAAGTTCCTGCTATTGTTGGACCAACACCACTTGGGATCAAAAACACTGACATTTGGTTGCAGAATATCAGTAAATTAACTGGTAAACCAATACCAGAATCTCTAGTGAGAGAACGGGGAAAAGCTATTGATGCGATCGCTGACCTAGCTCACATGTTTTTTGCTAACAAAAAGGTAGCCATTTACGGCGATCCTGATTTAGTGATTGGACTAGCAGAGTTTTGTCTAGAATGTGAATTAGAGCCAGTACTGTTGTTATTAGGTGATGATAACAAGGCTTGTTCAAAAGATCCTAGAATTACTGAACTAGAGAAAAATGCACCCTGTGACATTGAAGTTATCTGGAATGCAGACCTTTGGGAGTTGGAACGTCGCTTGAAAGATGGATCTTTGAAAATTGACTTAATTCTAGGTCATTCCAAAGGTCGTTACATTGGTATTGACTACAACATTCCTATGGTACGCGTAGGTTTCCCCACATTCGACCGTGCTGGTTTATGGAAATATCCCGTAATCGGTTATAAGGGAGCAGAATGGCTAGCAGATACCATCGCTAATACATTATTCGCAGACATGGAATTCAAACATGACCGCGAATGGATCTTAAACGTTTGGTAAGAATTTGATTCTGTAGGTTGGGTTATGTTCCTCAACCCAACCTATATTTCCTGAATTGAAAAATAGCGAAAATAGCGAAAATAGAATAATAGGAGTATTATGACTCAGAGCATAGATCAAAACGTCGTATTTTATGGTCGTTTGAGCGAGTTGTATCGCTTGGCTAAAGAAGGTAAGATTAAGACCACTTTACAAGGTAGCCATACTCGCCCTTGTAAATTCTGGACAGCAACCAAGATTCTGAGTGGAATTAAAAATGCGATCGTCATCGCTCATGGTCCAAGTGGTTGTGCATATGGTGTAAAAAGAGCATACAAGCTAACTAACAGTCGGAATAGCGGCTCTCCTTATGAACCCTTGGTCACCACAAATATGGGTGAGAAAGCAGTTATCTTCGGTGGTGAAAAAGAATTACAAGGTGCAATTCGCGAAGTAGATCAAAAATATCATCCAGATGCGATTATTGTCGCCACTAGTTGTGCATCTGGAATTATCGGGGACTGTGTTGATGATGTCGTGAATAAGGCTAGGAAAGAAATCCAGTCTGAGATCATGACGATCCATTGTGAGGGGTTTGCGGGAGAGTATCGTAGTGGGTTTGATATCGTATTTCGCCAAATTGTCGATTTTATGGAGCCACCAACTCCAGAGCGTCAGTCCCAATTAGCTGATGCTGTCAATATCGTCGGTGCGAAAATGGGTCCGGAAAGGACAGAAGTAGAAACTGATGTTAAGGAACTAGTAAGACTGATCAAGGGAATGGGCGCAAGAGTACACAGCGTTATTGCTGGTGATTGTACCCTAGATGAACTTAAACAAGCACCAAGTGCAGCAGTTAACTGTACCTTGTGTTTGGATCTGGGCTATACCATCGGTAAAGCCATGTATGATAAGTTTGGTACTCCCTTAAATTCCACCATTCTTCCCTATGGTATTAGTGCTACTGAAAAATGGCTCAAGGGAGCAGCAAAATATCTCGGAATGGAAGCCCAAGCAAATGCGTTGATGGAGAGGGAATACGCGGCGATCGCTGAGGAATTTACCGCAGCCAAGCAACATATTACTGGAAAATTGGCGATTATTGAGGGACATGACGCTATCAAATGCTTGTCCATTGCGCATATGCTAGAAAATGACTTTGGGATGCGTCCGGTAATTTATAACTTTCATCCCTGGAGTACAGAAGCACGAGAAACCAGTGTAGATTACCTGCTAGAAACTGGCATGGACCCAGAAATATTAATCACTAAAGGTACTTTAGCCTTTGGTAAATACGAATCAATGAAACAAACAGAGGATGAACTACTAGAATTTATTGGTAGTCTAGATGCAGAATCAGTCGTATATTTCGGTTCTTCCTTAAGTTTTCCCCATATTCCCGTCGTTGATTTGAATGCAATTCTAAATCGTCCTAGATTTGGCTATAGAGGAGCATTAAAGGTAGCAAAATGTATCTCTACAGCCCTCCAGTATGGATTTAGACCCCGGAGTTCTCTAACCAAGCAAATGGTCTTTCCCCAAAATGCTGGATTAGCATCTGCTCAATCCCTGACTGGAAAACTAGCCCAAGACTTACCAGATTGTACTGTATACGCTCAGAAGAAACGTGGTAAATGTTGGCAAGAGTAGTTATTTGTCAATTATTTATCAATTATTTATCAATTATTTGTCTGCGCTTAGTATTACCGACAACCCTAGACTAATGAACAGGAAGAAACAATGTCTGCTGGAATAACCTTTGAGAATTGCGACCATAGTAAAGATCCTATCGTCGGTTGCGCTCTAGAGGGCATTGCAACCGTAGTTGCTGGCATTAAAGATGTCAGTATTGTGATTCACTCTCCCCAAGGTTGTGCTTCTACAGTTGCAGCCGGATATGATACCCATGAAGTTGATTTCACTAAGCGAAAAGTAGGCTGTACCCGTCTGTTTGAATCAGACATCGTGATGGGAGCCTCGGAGAAACTAAAAGAAATGATTAAACAGGCGGACGATTCATTTAACGCCAAGGTGATGTTTGTCGTTGGTACATGTGCAGCAGATATTATTGGTGAAGATATTCAGGGATTATGTCATAACATTCAGCCACAGATCAAAGCCAAACTCGTCCCATTACTAGCGGGTGGATTTCGGGGTGACACATACACTGGAATAGATATGGGTTTAGAAGCTCTACTCCCCTTTATTAAAAAAAGGTTATCTAAGAGGAAAGGTAAAAAACCCAGGATAGTAAATATTATCGCACCACAAGCCAACCTCAATCCTACTTGGTGGGCTGACTTAAAATGGCTGACTGAGACTTTAAAATCTTTAAAGATTAGAGTACAGACGGTTTTTTCCCATAATACATCCTTTGAAGAAGTAGAGCAAGCTGCTACAGCATCGGCTAATATTCTTCTGAGCCATGATATTGGCTATAAATTCGCTCGCAAAATGGAGGAAATTCATCAAATTCCACTGATCCTTGCAGATATTCCCCTACCTGTAGGCTTAAACAACACAACAAGGTGGTTAAAAGCATTAGCAGCACACTTCAACATTGCAGAAAAAGTGGAGCCAATCATCAAGCAAGGCGAAGAAATGGTTGTTGATACCCTGCGCCGACGGGCATTGATGATTATTCCCCGATATCGTAATTGTAGAGTTGCTGTATCAGCAGATGGGACTCTCGGTATTGGACTGATGAGAATGCTGTTCTCAGAATTGGAGATGATCCCAGAAGTTTTGTTGTTCCGTTCCGCTATGACCGAATCTCGTAAAATTTTAGAGCGAGAATTACAAAGCTTAGGTATATCACCTCGCGTCGTATTTTCAGCAGATGGCTATCAGATCAAGCGAACTTTAGAAGAATTTAATGTTGATGCTGTAGTTGGTTCCGCATGGGAAAAATACATGGCAGAAGAGTTAGGTATCAAAATTGCTTTTGATGTCTTTAGTCCCACTAATAGAGAAAGCTATCTTGACAAACCCTATCTTGGTTATGAAGGTATGATCAACATGATGGAAGTAATTGCCAATGATTGGGAAAGAGCCTTCCGCTCAAAAGAAATTCACAGATAGTTGGGTTTGTCAAGTATTTTGTGGAGAAGCCGGGATGCACCCCTGCTTCTTCAAAGTCTCAGATATTATGTGCTCAGTTTTCCTTTAGGAACACGAATAAAATTATTAGGAAGATATTATCCCTTACCTATCTACTCTCGCTTCAACCACTTTCTGTATATCCACAGATATATTTGATAATAAATTATAACCAGTAGCCTTTTCCACAGCATCAATGTTAGTTAAGTATTTACGCCAGGGATCTTCCTTGATTCCTTGCACGTTGGGCATGATCACAGCGATCGCTCTTGTCTCCCTGGTAATTCTCTCCCCAACACGATTCAACACTATCAGCACTTTCCATAAACTTTGCGGTACAGAAATCCTTCCCCCAACTTTATTTGCTGGACCATAAGCACCTATCCCACCTTCTCCTATTCTTCCAGCTACTATATATAGTTGTTTCCCAAGTCTGGCTAATCTGCGCTCGTATTTTTCCAATTCTTCCCAAGGTCCTCGATTATTATCTGGTGCTTGTGGAACCATGTTTACCATTGAGAAGGTTTGGTAGTTGTCCTCTGGGTTGTCTGTCCTGTCTCCACTCGGACAAAGATGACCCCGATCAAATCCACTCTCTTTATATAAAGATGGCTCAATTCTCCACGCAGGGGGTAATGATGGCTCTGGATGAAAATAATTACTTCGTGGTTCTCTCCCAATATCTCTAGAATTTAATTCCCACTCTACCCAATTTGCAGTACCTTTTGCATCATTATAAGAAAGTACATATTCTGGCTTGATTAATAAGTAGTTATTCGGCGCTGATGTTCTTGTTATTGCATGTGTGGGATTTCCCAACATCATATTTGATGATACCTGTGCTGGAGCTAAATAGCTAAAATAGTTGCAATAAACTAGGAAGCAAGCGATCGCTCCCCATGTAGTGATGAAATCTATTCTTGGGTGCATGGAATGTATAGGATAAAGGAATGGGATGAAGAAATGGGATGTGATTATTCTGGATCTTTATCCTGTGATCTATCGTTAAGTCTTAGTTCGTCCAGCCAGTTTTAGTGTAACAAGTGGCTGCTCCATTCACTCTGACCACTTTGGGTGCTTCTCCTGCATCTGGTAGTGATGCAGTGGTATAGCTCGTTCCATTAATAGAGAATGTGGTTGGTAAACTAGTTAAAGTGGATGATGTCTTGATTGCACCAAAACCACAAGCATTAATCGTTACATTCTTTATCTTGTCTGTACTATAACTCACTGAAACTGACGCATTAGGCGTTAATCCTGGAACTATGATTGTTCCTGCTGCTGTTTCTATTGGTGCAGACAAAGGCGTTTTCAATGTTCCATTAGTACATCTCGGACTTGTTGCTGTCGTTAATCCTGTGGTGTTAATACTCGTTCCATTCACTACCAGATTACTTAATCCAGCTTTTGGCGTTTTTATCTTCACTAGTCCGCAATTCGTCGCGGTTTTGGTCGTAGTTTTCGTATAAGGTCCCAAATCAACAGCTATTTTAGTGCCTGTTGTTCCACTGAAAATAAGCTCAGTCGTTCCTACGCGGTACACTGTGTTTCCTTGATATGTCAACTGCCCATAGGCTTCAGGCGCTAGGTTGACTATCAACCCTGTCATCAAACCGATGCTCATTAGTCGTTTCTTCATATATCCATATAAATGACAACTAATCTTATGATAGAAATTAAACCATGATTTTGACTACTAGAAATCTAATTTGTGTCAATAAATTTACATTTCTATCTCAGAGATTAAAGATATCAAATATTACAGATCGATCTACATATTTGTTGTGGTAGCTGTTTCATTATTCTTAAGAAAGGAGTAGTGTCATTTAATCCTTGCACTAAGATCAAAGCACCTTGAATCGCTATTAATGCATCTTCTGCACGTTCCTTGGCGATCGCCTGATCCAATCCATCTGTTTGCAAAACACGGGCTATCTCATCGATCCAAGTACGTAATAGTAAATTTACCTTGGCGTGAAAAATATCTCGACCCGACCCCATCAACAAGATAGCACACATACAAGGCTGTTCGCCACCCTCATATACTTGAATTACCCGCTCGCACATCTGACTCAGACGAGATAATACAGTTCCTTGTCCCCGTAGTACTTCTAGAATATTCTGCTGGAACCACTTTTCCAGAAAATCCAATACTGTACTTACCATCTCATCTTTACCATGGGGGAAATAGTGATACAGACTGGCTTTTCCCAGACCTGTCGCTTGAGAAATTTTGCTCAATGTTGCTCCATCATAGCCATATCGGCGAAATATGTCTAACAAACAAGGGATATATGCTTCTTTTGCCATTTGTAGAAATTTAAGTCCAGATTTATCTCAAGAATTTGTTTTTTCCGCTTGACATTATATCGAACGTTCGGTACAGTTATATTATATCGAACGTTCGGTACAAAAGCAAGTCGCTTAATCCTTGATTTGGTCTGGGAGAGAATTTAGGGAATATCTTCGTAACTTGTTTCTAGACCGGTCGTTCGGTACAGAATAATTATTTGGGAGATGTCAGGAGAAAACCATGATTCAACTATACGGTCACGAACTTTCAGGTAACAGCTACAAAGTCAAACTTTTCCTATCGCTGTTAAATCTGGAATTTACATGGATTAAAGTGGACTTGCTGAAAGGAGAACACAAACTTCCTGAGTTCTTGTTGCTGAATCCCTTTGGTCAAGTTCCTGTATTGGTGGATGGAGACTTAACACTATCAGACGCACAAGCTATTTTAGTTTACTTAGCTCGTAAATATGGTGGAGAAAAATGGCTTCCATCAGATGCAGTTTTACTCAGTCAAGTTTTACGTTGGTTGTTTATTGCTGCTTCTGATGTGCGTCAAGGAACTGAGGTTGCGCGTCTATACTATTTATTCAACGCTACAAGTATTGATATCAATCACGCTAACCAAAAAGCTGAGTTTATTCTAACTCAACTCAACCAACATTTAAGCGATCGCCAATGGTTAGAGTTAGATCATCCCACCATTGCTGATATAGCAGTGTTTCCCTATATAGCGCTAGCTCCAGATGGCAAAATTTCTCTTGATGCTTATCCTCATGTGGTATCCTGGATAGAACGGGTCAAAGCCATTTCCGGTTTTATCGGAATGCAAAATATTAATGTTCCACAACTAGTTTAGAAATTAATCAGATGAGGAAGTTAGAGAAAAACCCTCATTTTTCCTCATCTCTCCATCCACCTATTTCCTTTACCTGCTGAGATTATGCGAAAATTTGCCGAAATTGCTTTTACTCCCGCAGTCAAAGCCGCTCAAACAGAACGTGGTTCGAGAGAATCTTATGAAAGATTCGCCCAAAATGGACCAGCAAACGATACTATTACGCCGGATATTCGTGATTTTATTGCTCAATTAGATGGCTTCTATTTAGGGACAGTAGGCTCGAATGGCTATCCCTACATTCAATTTCGTGGAGGACAACCTGGTTTTTTAAAAGCTGTCGATGAAAAAACTTTAGGTTTTGCAGATTTCAAAGGAAATGTTCAATATGTTTCCATTGGAAATCTCGCAGATAATGATAAAGCATTTTTGTTTCTCATGGATTATCGTCATCGTCGTCGGTTAAAAATTTGGGGACGTGCTAGATATGTAGAAGATGATCCAGAAATAATTGAACGTTTAAGAGATCCAAATTATCCAGCCGAAATAGAACGGGCGATACTTTTTTATGTAGAAGCTTGGAATTGGAACTGTCCACAACATATTCCTATTCGCTACTCTGAAGCAGAAGTTACAGCATTAAAAGCCAGAATTGTGGAACTGGAGCAGCAACTCGGAAAAGAAGGATAAAAATGATCATAAGAGGGAACAGATTTTGGGCGATTTCAATTTTCTTCACATATTTTGGTTATTTCTCATCCACCTGACTTGAAAATAGGGAATTGGGGATTGGTATTTTCATGTGTTTTAGTGTACGCAGTTCATGATGAATACTTAAATTCTTTTAATTGAAAGAAATAAAGATATATCGGAGGGATGAGGAAATTGGCATTCCGTTTCGGCATTATTTTAGATAATGGAAGTGCGCCTGTCTATACTTATTTTTGGTCACACTCCCATTATTCAAGAATATGGTAACAAGAATCAATGGAGTTTTCCATCCCTCGGTAGAATTAAATTTTTTTCAGTTGAAAGAAATAAAGATATATCGGAGGGATGAGGAAATTGGCATTCCGTTTCGGCATTATTTTAGATAATGGAAGTGTGCCTGTCTATACTTATTTTTGGTCACACTCCCATTATTTAAAATTATGATATCAAATGTCAATGGAGTTTTCCATCTCTCGGTAGAATTAAATTTTTTTCAGTTGAAAGGAATAAAGATATATCGGAGGGATGAAGAAACTATAACGCTCCTCCGTTACCCTAGCTAATTATACTAGGGGTGATGAGATTGCGATCGCTCGACTCCCGAATATCCAATTGAGGAAAGGGAGAGTTAGCTAATTCAACCTCTCTAAGGAACGAAAGTTTTTTAACTAAAGGAAATAAAAGTATATCGGAGGGATGAGGAAATTGGCATTATGTTTCGGCATTATTTTAGATAATGGAAGTGCGCCTATCTATACTTATTTTTGGTCACACTCCCATTATTTAGAATAATGATATCAAATGTCAATGAGGTTTTCCATCTCTCGGTAGAATTAAATTTTTTTCAGTTGAAAGAAATAAAGGTATATCGGAGGGATGAGGAAATTGGCATTATGTTTCGGCATTATTTTAGATAATGGAAGTGCGCCTATCTATACTTATTTTTGGTCACACTCCCATTATTTAAAATTATGATATCAAATGTCAATGGAATTTTCCATCTCTCGGTAGAATTAAATTTTTTTCAGTTGAAAGAAATAAAGATATATCGGAGGGATTAAGAAACTGTAACGCTCCTCCGTTATCCTAGCTAATTATGCTACGGGTGATGAGATTGCGATCGCTCAACTCCCGAATATCCAATTGAGGAAAGGGAGAGTTAGCTAATTCAACCTCTCTAAGGAACGAAAGTTTTTTAACTAAAAGAAATAAAAGTATATCGAAGGGATGAGGAAATTGGCATTGTGTTTCGGCATTATTTTAGATAATGGAAGTGCGCCTATCTATACTTATTTTTGGTCACACTCCCATTATTTAAAATTATGATATCAAATGTCAATGGAATTTTCCATCCCTCGGTAGAATTAAATTTTTTTCAGTTGAAAGGAATAAAGGTATATCAAAGGGATGGGGAAACTGAAACTCTCCTCCGTTATCCTAGCTAATTATGTTATGGTAATGAGGTGGCGATCGCTCAACTCCCGAATATCCCATTGAGAACAGCGAGAGTTAGCTATTTCAGCTATTTTTGGAGCTTATACAAAAATTAAAGCCTTAGTTCAATGTATTGACTACTTTGTAGCTCATGAATGATCGGTAAATTACCAGAACCGAATAAGTAAAGTTGTTCCTGCGCACGAGTCATAGCTACATATAACTGTCGTCTAGCTAAGACAGATGTATCTGGTTGTTGGGAATGGCGATCGCCGAATTGTTGTACCCAAAGAATCAGTACCAGTTTAAATTCCAATCCCAGAGAAGATAAAGCAGTGATCAGCCTAACTCCAGGTTGACGACTATGATAGGACTGCTTAGTTTCTGTTACCCTATAGCAACCATGACCTAAATTATCCAACTGTTGCTGTAAGTGTTGTAGTAATGGAGCATCGATTTTTGTCTGATAGCGGTAGATGATAGCAATATCTTCAGGTTGATACCCCGACTGACAAAGAATTTGAATTTGAGCGATCGCCCGATTAACTTCCTGTGTACGAGATGATTCCAAGTAAAAAATCGGTCTTATTCCTCTACGCAAAGCCGTATCTGGAACAACAACGGGAAAAGCCGTATCCTCTGGTTCTTCTTCTGGAGTCAACTGTTGAATCATTCCCCAAGCAGCGGACAAAATTTCTTGAGTATTGCGATAATTGCGGACTAGCTTTTTGGTACGACCTTGAATATTGATTCCGACTGACTTCCAGGTAAATTTACTCCGCTGGTAAAGACTTTGAGAAGCGTCAGAGACAATCATTAAATCTCCATTTTCTGGGTCTTTCAGCGCAGAAACGCAACATTTAAACCAATTAGGAGCAAAAGTATGGGCTTCATCGACTAAAATTGCATCCCATTTTTTTTCCAGAGGTAGACTAGCGATCGCTGCTAGTAATTGCTCTCCTACCACTTCGTCATAATTCTCTGTTATCTGATGAGGATTAGGTAATCTACCCAGAATATTTTTAGCCCAAGCATGAAAATGGATGACTTCAATGCGATCGCTAAATAGTGAATTAGCACTTTCATGGTAAATGAGCGATCGTAAATGGGAAGCAAGAATAATGTTAAAGCATAAAATCAACACGCGATGATCAAAAAGGCGATTAGCAATCAGTTTAGCGCGGGAGAGCAATATCAAGGTCTTTCCCGAACCCGCTACACCATAAAATAAACGATGTCCATTCCGAATACTAGCTGCTAAACGTTCTTGTTGTAGATCCAAAGTCACGATAATGGAACTGTTGCTGGGTGGAATAGCATCACCAGGAACGCTCTCAAAAGTAGCTGGTTTTTCCTTGATCGCTTTTTCTGGGTAGATAATCCCTTTAATCGTACTAATTTGGTCATCAGTCAGAGCCATAAACTGGAAACGATGGGTAAACATCTGCTCTAACCGCCGGATTAATTGACGTTCACCAATTCCATCCCACGCCATTAATTCATCTCTGTAAGCAACTTGGGGTTGTTCCAACAAGCTGTAAATATTTTCTTCCTGGGATTTTGCTGCTGTGATATTGGTCATAACAACACCTAGACCTAATGGAAAAGCCAGTTTACCTTGATAATCTCCATCTGGTTGCGTCAAAACGGGATATCGTTTTAGTTTATCCAGTAGAGCATCTAAATAAGACTTACCTTGACGAAGCGGCGACTGTTGACTTTCAGTTTTTTGCTCACCGTTCTCAATTTCAAAGAATTGACTATTAGCGCGGACAATTTGACTAGCTTTCCATCCTTTAACTTCTAAAATTAATAATCCTAATGTAGCTCCCAGGACGATGAAATCAGGATAAAGACCTTTAAGTTGCGGTTCGTACCAGACAAGACAATCATCTGGTAGCTCATATTGCAAAGTCTTATACAGCCGTTTCTCCCCCTCGCTCGCCTTGGAAGGAACTACATCAGGAACCATTAACGCCATAGTTGAACCCTAAATAACCGTTACTTGCCGGAATTTTGCGGAAAATTAGGTTGATTAAATTGAAAGTTGACCCTATATAGTTTATACAATTAAACTGAGTAATTGTTAATCAGTTCTTTTGTACTAAATGGTTCACCGCAAGCAAGGAATGAAATACTAGCTAGTTCAACACCGATGATTTTGCTTCCAAATTTTCCAAGCGACTTTTCAACTCCTGATTTTGTTGTTTAAGCTGGTTGACTTCATCACGCAATTGGCGCAAAGTTTTTTCTGGTCCAATGTTATTCTGTACTTTAGCGATTTCTTCTTCCGCGTAACGACGGACTCGCCCATCGGAAGTTTGGTGAGCTAAAGATTGCAAGATGTTGATCGCTTTGGGAGTTTCCATTTGTCCTAATGCAGTTAATACTGCAACTTGTGTTAAAAAGAATGTCTCTTTGGCGATTTCAGTCAATCTGTCTAAAACCCGCTCTAAGTTAGTAGGCGATTGACCTATAGAGATTTTACCTAAAGCGCGGATGGCTGCTAAACGCAGGGGTTTTGATACTCCTAGTTTGGTGTATTCCAGTAATAAGTTCAGTGCGGCTTCTGAGTCTTTGAATTCGGCTAAACCAGCGATCGCACCGCTGCGGATCACTTCATTCCAACCGGCTTTTGTTTCTAAAACGGATTTGAGCAATGTGATCACATGCTCTGCTAGGGGTTGTTGATCTTGTAAACTAGCAGAAGCGATCGCACCAATTGTCTTACAAGCAGCAGCTTCCACATAATAACTGGGGTCGCCATTTTGGACAAAGTTTGTGACTGCTGTGTAACTAGCATGGGTTTTAATCTTAGCTAAAGATTGGATAACGGCTTTGCGGACAAAAGGGCTAGGGTCTTCTAGACCGATAACTAACGCATCAAAAGCTTGGTCTAACTGAATTTCCGCTAGCTGTTTCGCCACTTCTACGCGTACACCCCAGAACTCATCCTTTTTCAAAGCAAGTGCTAAAGCTTTAATAGCTTCTAAAGCTCCCTTTTTAGCTAAAGCTTCAGCTGCGTAAATGCGCGAGATAGGATTGGGATCAAACTCTAATTGAGCTTTCAGTTCAGGAATGGGATATTCCAAGGTGACGGTTTTCAGGTAATTATTCCCGATATCAAAGCTAATAAAATCAGGCTTTTGAGTTAAGGGGAAATAAAAACTTTGTTCTTTTTCGTTTACTCGCACAGTGAAAGTTTTGCATTCCACACCTGATTGGATATAACCAAAACCAATGGGGATTCTCAGATTAAATGAATCTCCTAAACCATTTTTCTCTCCATTAGCTTGGGTTTGAGTTACGGTTACTTTTGCCAGTTTAGCATCTCCATCCCAAGAGTAAGCCACTTTAAAATCAGGATGTCCACCACGATAAACGTATTGGTCGAACAGAAAAGCTAGATTATGTCCGGTAGTTTTTTCAATGGCTCGGAGTAAGTCTATTGTTTCTACAGTTTTATGTGCATTGTCTTGCACAAAAGTCTGAATGGCTTTCCAGAATAATTCATCGCCCAATTCTGTGCGAATCATGTGATAAACACAGGAACCTTTTTCGTAAATATGGCGATCATAAAGCTCAATGGCTTCCCGATAAACATGAGTGACCATAGGGCGACGATAGCGACTGCTATCTTCACTTAAATAACTGCGAGCTTCCAATAACCTATAGTAAGCTGCGTCTTGGACACCATATTCATTTTCTGTCCACATGACTTCTGAATAGGAAGCCATTCCTTCCTTAATCCAAGCATGAGACCAATGTTTGATCACGACTAAATTACCAAACCATTGGTGGGCTAATTCGTGGACGACTAAGCTTTCTGTATTGCGGTTATCCAAGCTGGCTCGTTCATCCAACAAACATTTATCAGTTAACAAGGTTGTGGAAGTGTTTTCCATCCCCCCAAAAATGAAATCATCTACGCAAATTTGGGCATATTTGGGATAAACGTAAGGATAGCCAAACTTCTCGCTCAGATATTCCATCATCCGCGGAGTTTTACCCATACTGCGTTTAGCATCTGCTTCCCGTCCTTTCTCCACATAGTAGTTAACAGGTCTACCCCGCCACTCATCTGCAACTACGGCAAAATCACTTACCGCTAATGTCATTAAGTAGGTAGGATGAACTTGCTGTTGTGACCAATGATAAATTCTCTGGTCTCCATCTTCTATGATGTCCATCAACTCACCATTGGAAACAGCAATTAAGGGTTTTGGGATACGAACGCGAATTTCCGAAGTTGATAATTGTCCTGGGTAGTCGAAACAAGGAAACCAAAAGCGGGAATCTTCGTCTTCTCCTTGAGTCCAGACTTGTACTGGTTTATCAGGGTAGTGTTTATCAGGTTGGATAAAATAAATTCCCCTTTGGGGTTTTTCGACTGAGTAGGCGATCGCAATCAATAATGGTTGATTAATTTTAGCTGGCTGTGTCAGTTGGATAGATAGACTTTCCCCATCATACTCAAACTTGACTGGTGATTCATCCACTTTGACAAATTGAATATTCAAGTTCACAGCGTCTAAAGTTAACCGTTTTATCCCATTGCGAACTGGCGCTAATCTAATGTGACAAACACCGCAGCAAATTTGGTTGTGTATATCCAAACTCAGATCTAGAAAAATATGTTCTACTTGTCCTGGTCGATCTGGGTTGTAGTGTGGTTTAGCTCCTGGTAATTCAAAATTCTTGTGTCCGTTATTTTCTGTATCAAAATAAAAATTTGGCATTGACTTATGACTAACCTTTTAATTGCGTTAACTGTGCAAGTTTTAATGGGATGTTGTCTATACAAATAGTGTTATCAACCATCTAGACTTAATTAGTCTAATTGGTACTTTACTCCTAACTGGATTAATGGAGATAATTTCCCCGTCTGGAAAAAATTAGAACAATTCTTAATTCTACCCCCACCTATGCATCTTATTATGTTAACTTCTCTAACTTAGAATAGCTTTGGATTAACAGGCTGACTATTTTACTGCATACCATCAATATAATTATTATAGTGTATGTAGAAATACTAACTTTATCTGTAAAACCACCCTCAGCTTTGAAGTCCAATAATTTGCACAAAAAAGGATAATGTAATGTCCGCACGTAAATCGTCCGCCGGTAAATCACAGTTTCTAGGTTTTTTAATTGGTACTACTCTGTTGGTAGGAAGTGGTATAGGTATTTACTTATTTTTACGAGGTTTCTTAGGTAGTGAGGGAAATAGCCCTTTAAGTAGTGCTAAAGTAATACCCGCTCAAGCACTAATAGCAACTTACATTAATACTGATCCGCAAGCTTGGAGTAAAATCAAACAATTTGGTACTCCAGAAGCCCAACAAATAGTCACAAAAGGGTTACAGAACATTAATCAGAATCTTTTTCAAGATAGCAATATTTCCTACGAGCAAGATATCAAGCCTTGGGTAGGTGGAGTGATGATCGCTTTACTTCCACCAAATCCCGTTAAAGCTATGCAATCATCTCCATCCACTGTACAATCGGAGCCTGGTGTATTGATAGTGGTAGGTATTAAAGATAAGCTAAGTGCTTTGAATTTCGCTAACAAATTGAAGGCGCAAAAAAGCCTCCAATCTGAGGAATCAGAATATAAAGGGGAAAAAATTCTGGAGACTAGGGATAAAGGGAAGTCTACATACACAACAGTTTTGCAAAATTCCTATGTACTCTTGGCACCGAATAAACAAGTTATAGAGAATGCCATTAATACTTACAAAGGAGACCCTTCTTTTGCTGGTAAAGAAAATGCTCAAAATATCCTATCTAATGATACTGGTATTAAAGATGGTATCGCCCGGATTTATATTCCCGACTATGCTGATATGGTACAGCAATTAACTGCATTAAACCCCCAAGCTGCCCAATTATCTCCCCAAACTATCCAGCAACTCAAAAAAATCAAATCTATTGTAGCAAATATGGGTATTGATGATGCGGGAATACGCTTAAGGGCTGTCTTTAATATAGACTCGCAATTGAGTAAATTTCAATATGAAATGACTCCTGGGAAAATCCTGGCGGAATTTCCCACAGATACTTTTGCTGTGTTTAATGGTCAAGGGATCAAGCACGGTTGGGAGAATATCCTGGAAGAGTCAAAAGATTATCCAGACTTTCAGAAAGCAGTTGACCAAGTGCGTCAACAATTGAAGTCGGTGAATCTGGACTTAGATAAAGAGGTGATTGGCTGGATGGATGGGGAGTTTGCTATGGGAGCAGTTAAATCTGACCAGGGTTTATTGGCGCAAGTTGGTTTTGGCGGAGCGTTGGTTTTTGACACAAGCGATCGCCAAACAGCAGAAACCACATTGACCAAATTAGATGCGATCGCCAAACAGCAATCCCTGAACGTGAGCGAAACCAACATTAATGGTAAGAAGATAACAGAATGGCAAACACTCCAAGGAACTTTGGTGGCTCATGGCTGGCTGGATAATCGTATTTTGTTTTTAGCCATTGGTGAACCCGTGGCGCAAGCCTTAATTGACCATAAGGGTCAATCCATAGAGAGTACAGACAACTTTAAAACTGCGACTGCTTCTTTACCAAAACCTAACGGAGGTTATTTCTATATAGATATGGAAAAAGCGATCACCTTGATCGAGCGTTTTGCGGCGCGATCGCAACCCATACCACCAGACACCAATGCTATGTTAGAATCCATGCGTGGATTTGCCGTTACCTTCAATAGTCCCGACAAATCCACCAACCAAATGGAGATGTTATTAGCGCTCAAACCGAGTAAATAGATCGTAGGGGCGCAAGGCCTTGCGCCCCTACACCCCACAACTGCTGATTAAATATGAGACCAACACCTATTCCACCACAACCCGGTCAAGAATCAGTTTGGGACTATCCCCGTCCCGCTATCCTACAAGATACTGATAAACACTTACGAATAATTTGTCAGGGTATTATTTTAGCTGAAACGACTCAAGGTAAGAGAGTTTTGGAAACCAGCCATCCTCCTGGTTATTATTTTCCTCCTCAAGACATCAAACTAGAATATTTGATTGAAACCTCGAAAAAGGGTTTATGTGAATGGAAAGGGCTATATGAATACTGTGATATTAAAATCGGTGATAAACATATACCAAATAGTGCTTGGCGATACCTTAATACCACTCCCAATTTTGCTGCTCTGCAAGGTTATTACAGCTTTTTCCCTGGTTTGATGGATGCTTGTTATGTAAATGATGAGTTAGTCACACCTCAAGCTGGCGACTTTTACGGAGGATGGATCACAACTGATATTGTTGGTCCATTTAAAGGTAGTCCGGGGACATGGGGATATTAAACTTTTAAGAAGACAGGTGTGAAGAAAAATTGATTTACCTGAAAGGTTATTTTTTGATTAGACTAGAGATATTGAGTCAAGAGTTGGTTGTTTGGATATCACATCTTGACATCTAAGAATCAGGTACAAGACGATGAACTCTAGCCCATCCGCTGGGGAATCTCCAGCCAATGAATCTTTTCCGAAAGTATCCACAGAAGAACAACAGGATAAAGAGAAGGAATTATTTCCAATAGTTGGAATGGGAGCATCCGCTGGCGGATTGGAGGCTTTTACAGAACTATTGAGTCATTTGCCAACTGATACTGGTATGGGATTTGTTGTGGTTCAACATATGAATCCCCAGCAAAAAAGTATGTTGACAGAGATTCTTTCCCGGACAACGCAAATGCCGGTCACTGAAGCCCAAGAAGGGATGCAAGTGGAACCAAATCATGTCTATGTGATTCCACCCTATGCTACAATGACTATTGATAAAGATCATCTGAAACTCAAGCCGCGTGATAAGGTTTACGGTATATCAATGACGGTTGATAGTTTCTTCTTTTCCCTAGCAGAGGCGAGGGGTAACAAAGCCATTGGTGTTGTACTATCGGGTGGTGATGGAGATGGTACTAGAGGATTGGAACGGATCAAGGAAGTGGGAGGTATTACCTTTGCCCAATGTGAAGAATCAGCAAAGGTCAGTAGTATGCCGAACACTGCTGTAGCCTCTGGTTATGTAGATTTTATCCTCACCCCCCGACAAATTGCCCAAGAACTGACAAACATTAGCTGTCATCCCTACATTAAACAGCCTACGTCAGTCAGAACCTCTGAAGTGGTGCCAGAACTCACAGATGCGCTATCCACAATTTTCTATCTGCTAAGAACAGCTAAAGGTGTAGACTTTAGTCATTATAAACGGACTACCCTGAAGCGACGGATTCTGCGGCGGATGATTTTGTATCGCTTAGATAGACTGGAAGATTATGTTCAGTATCTTCAGAATAACCCAGAGGAAGTGACAGCACTATATCAAGATGTGCTGATTACCGTGACCAGTTTTTTCCGAGACTCGGAAGCATTTGAAGCTTTGAAAACCAAAGTATTTCCGGCGATCGCTGAGGGACGCAGACCAGATTCACCCTTCCGCATTTGGGTAGCAGGATGCTCAACAGGTGAAGAAGCTTATAGTATTGCTATATGCTTATTGGAATTTTTGACCAATCAGGGGATTAATATACCTATCCAGATTTTTGCCACTGATATCAATGAGGTAGCAATTGAAAAAGCTAGGGCGGGTATTTATAAACCCAGTCAAGTTGCAGAAATCTCTCCTGAACGTTTAGCACGTTTCTTTATCCAGGTAGAGGGTGGTTACCAGATTAGCAAGCCAGTCAGAGAATTGTGTGTTTTTGCTAGACAGAACCTGATTAATGATCCGCCTTTTTCGCGAGTGGATCTAATTACTTGCCGGAATGTGCTAATTTATTTAAGTTCTGGGGTGCAGAAGAAATTGGTGCCCATGTTCCACTATGGACTCAAACCTACAGGCTTTTTGATGTTAGGTACTTCTGAGACAGTGGGTGAGTTTTCCGACTTATTTACACTGGTGGATAAAAGATATAAAATTTATTCTCGGAAAATGACATCCGGGCGATTAGGTATTGAGCTAATCACCAATAGCTATCCTGTGGACATGATCAAACCACAACTACAAGTTAGTGAAGTTCTGAGGGATGGTTTGGAAATACAGAAACAGGCTGATCAAATTGTACTCAACCAATACTCTCCCGTGGGTGTGTTGGTGAACAGCGACCTGGAGATTTTGCAATTTCGCGGACAGACTAGTCCCTATCTCGAACCTGCACCAGGTAGACCTAGTTTTAATTTGCTGAAGATGGCTAAAGAAGAATTGCGTCTGGAGTTACGCACTGCTATTCACCAAGCTAAAAAGCAAAAGACAGCTGTCAGAAAGGAAGGCTTACGCATCAGTCGGGAGAATCAAGTTAGGCTGGTGAGTTTTGATGTAATTCCCTTCAAACCCCAAGGAGCGGAAGAAGACTACTTTTTAGTTTTATTTGCGGATAATTTTCAGTCAGCAGTTGTGGGGACAGAGGTAATTAAAGATAGTCAGACAGTAAATGTAGGTTATGAGTTGATCCAGTCTCAGCAGAAGCAAAAAACTAGTTATGCACAAGAGATAGCGCAACTCCAACAGGATTTAGCAAATACTAGGGATTATTTACAATCTACTATTGAGGAGCAGCAAGCCACTAATCAAGACTTGAGAGCAGCTAACGAAGAAATTCTCTCCAGCAATGAAGAATTGCAAAGTACGAATGAGGAACTGGAAACTGCTAAAGAAGAAATCCAGGCGACCAATGAAGAACTCAGCACAATTAATGATGAACTACAGCGCCGGAATATCGAATCAACTCAGGTTAGCAATGATTTACAAAATCTCCTGAGTAGTATCAATATTCCTATCCTGATGCTGGGAGGTGAATTACAGATTCGCCGTTTTACTCCAGCAGCAGGAAAAGTCTTCAATCTGATTCCGACAGATGTGGGGCGATCGCTGACTGATATTAAACACAAATTAAATATTTCTGATTTAGAAGCACAAATCTTAGATGTGATTAGCACCCTGAATTTGAAAACTCAGGAAGTTCAAGACCAAGATGGTCACTGGTATGACTTGCGCATCCGCCCTTATCGGACAATAGACCACAAAATTGACGGTGCTGTGGTAGTTTTAGTTGATATTCATGGACTCAAGCAAAGTGCTGAGGAACTGAGAGCATCGCGTGATTATGCAGAAGCGATTGTCAGCACTGTGCGACAATCCCTAGTAGTGCTGGACATAAATTTACGCGTAGTGACAGCTAATCAATTTTTCTACGACACCTTTATGGTGGTACGAGAAGAAACAGAAAATTGCCTGATTTATGAAATTGGTAATGGACAGTGGAATATTCCCCAGGTGAAATCTCTCTTAGAAGACATCGTCTCCCGTCAATCTGAGTTGAAAAGTTTGGAAGTTGAGCATACGTTTGACCAAATCGGTCGCAAAATCATGTGCTTCAATGCTCGGAAAATGCCACAAATAGGAGATCTTCCCCTGATTCTTCTAGCAATTGAAGACATCACTGAACAGAAGCAGTTAGAAGCAGAACGGACTCATCTCCTCGCTCAAGAGCAATCAGCCCGTGCTGCAGCAGAAACAGCTAACCACGCTAAGGATGAATTTTTATCCGTTCTTTCCCACGAACTGCGGAATCCCCTTAATTCTCTACTGGGATGGACGCAGTTATTACGTGATAAACAGCTAGATGAAGCCACTAATCATAAGGCGTTGAAGGCGATTGAGCGCAGTGCAAAGACGCAAAATTTACTGATTGGGGATTTATTGGACATTTCATACATTAGTACTGGTAGACTTCGCTTAGATGCTCAATCTATTGAACTTGTGTCTGTGATTGAAGCAGCAATAGAAATTGTCCATCTGGACGCAGAAGATAAGAATATTCAAATTCAGACAAGATTAGATCCTTTACCCAAACATTTAACTGGAGATCCGATGCGCATCCAGCAGGTAATGTGGAATTTACTTTCTAACTCGATTAAGTTTACTCCACCTGGGGGAAAAATTGATGTTAGCTTAGACTACACTGATTTTCAGGCTGAGATACAAGTTAAGGATACTGGAGTGGGGATCAGTGCAGATTTTCTCCCCTTTGTTTTTGAACGCTTCCGTCAAGCTGATGGTAGTAGAAGCAAATCAAATCCGGGATTGGGATTAGGACTGTCGATTGTACGTCATTTAGTAGAATTGCATGGTGGGACAGTGACAGTAGAAAGTCCCGGTAAGGGATACGGTACAACTTTTACTGTCAGGTTACCTTTACAAGCTCCAGTGGTAGAACATCCTGTAGCTAGTCCACAAGAGTCGGTTGTCTTTACCTCCTCATCAGCTTCTCCAGACTCTTACCCGTCTTTAGCGGGTGTACATGTGCTGGTTGTAGATGATGAACCGGATATTCGACAGTTATTCCAAATCATATTAGCAGATTATCAAGTGGAGGTCACAGAAGCTGGATCAACAAAAGAAGCACTATCCCTACTCGCAGCTAACCCTGGTAGGTACGACGTAATTTTATCTGATATCGGTCTCCCTTTCGAGGATGGTTACAGCCTGATTCGTCAAGTGCGATCGCTCAGTCCTGAAGCAGGGGGACAAATTCCAGCAGCTGCGCTGACAGCCTATGCTGGAAATGTTGAAGAAGCGGAAGCTCTGTCTGCTGGATTCCAGATGTACCTGACTAAACCCATCGAAGCTGCTCAATTAATATCTGTAGTTGCTTCCTTAGCAGGACGGTAGGGGCGCAAGGCCTTGCGCCCCTACACAAAATTTTGCCAAATTCTCTCCCCCCAGACCCGCACGGGCCCAGAGGGAGAGAATATTGCACCTGAGATATTCCCTCCTTTGAGTAACCCAAACCAGGAGAGAGCATTAATCAAGTGTTCCCTCCATAGTAAATGTTGAGATATGGCTCATCCTCTATCTCAAGGATGATATTTCAGACTTGGTTCCACCTTTAACGATGATTCTGGTTGAGGTGATTCTGTAGGACTTGTTTCTACTTCTGGGGAACGCTCAATTTCTGGCTCAATTTTTGGCTCAATTTCTGGCTCAACTTTCGGCTGTTCCACTTTAGTAAATTCTTCCAGTTGATCTGGAAGCAATTCCGGAATTTCCGGTTTGGGAGTTGGTTTATCTTTTATCTTGGGCTGAGTGACTAATGGTTTTTTAACTTCAGGTACTACAGTCGGAGTCGGTACAACTTCTGGGACTTTAGGCGTGGTTATAGGCTCAATAGCGTATTTCTGATCTGCGATACTGCGCACTTGCTCAAATGTTAGTTCCTGGCGAATTATTTGGGAGAGGGTGTCTTTCCCATCAGGTTGATAGTTAATGATTCTGACTGTGTTGTTGAAGGCGTTTTTCACCGGTTTCCCTTGATTGTCGAGAAATTCTAGTTTTACCCAGTTTTTACCAGTTTTAAAACCCTTCAGATATATAGGTCGCCATCTGTCAGTAATGAAACTTTCACCATTAATTGTGATGCGGATACGCCAATTACTAAAATTGTCATCTGGATTATCTGGCGCTACCTCATGTAAAGGCGCATTAGTTAAATAATAATCCAATAAAATTGGTTCTGCGCCAAAACTGTCTTGGGGTGAGTTGTATGTGAGCAGAGGTACTTGGGGATTTGGGTTGTTCTCGTCTGTCTTGGTAAAAAGATGAAATGTGATTTGGGCGTAAGCACCTTCATTTTTGTAGCTCTCATTCCACGGATAGACAGCAAATACCCTTAAAGTATGAGTACCAGGAGATAAGTTTGGGATGACTAAAGGTTGATGTAAATCATATATAGATGTATATGGTTGGTTGTCCAAAATTAGATTGAGATGGGGACCAAGTCGCCATTGGGGATCTTGGAATAATGGGAAGTCATTAACTTGTAACTTGATGGCGATCGCATCGTCTGGAATAATTTCCTGATCTTGTGGGCTTAAAATCTTGACTTGTGGTTGATGAACCTCCAATACAGCACGTAATTTTTGCATAACTTCTGGAGGTGAAGTTTCCGCAAGGGAAGCAACAGCAATGGGAGCCGTTGGTGAGGGGATTTTGGTCTGAATTATGGGTATATCTTCACTGACTGCTGACTCTACACAACCAGTCAAGACTAAAACCAGAATAAACGCTACTGTGTACGGTATTAGCCATTTAATCAAAACTAGAATCCTGTCTAGTAATTTATTCAAAGATCTATCATACATAGAGATCATCCATTTATCCTTTGCTTATTATCTAACAAAGCTTATTTTGGCGTAAATCTGATGTTCAAAACTACAATCCCACAAAACTGGCAATGGTGAATAAATTTTAAGAATTGTAATGATTTATAAATTAAATGCAAAATTCCTTGACTTTTTACCAGAAGATTCGCCTGAAAAGGTCGGCAAAACAGCTATTAGGGTCATGGAGGGGGCAATATTTTGATGGATTTTGAATTATTGTTAAAATGTCTCCCAGAAAGTACGAGCGAGACAAGCACAGACTCTATAATTCAACAGAAACAACTTCCACATAGCGAATTTTGCGCCCTAACAGGAAATTCCTGGACGCGGTATAAAATGACTTACGCAGTGTGGTTACACATGAATCCTGATTCCTTATCTAGAGAGGAGGTCGAATGACGATAAGTAGTCCTCCGGAGCCAGGGCAAAAGAAGGCAAGAGTTATAGTTGATTATGATCCGGTACCTACCTCATTCCAAAAATGGGCACAACCAGGACATTTCAGCAAAACCTTGGCTAAAGGACCAAAAACCACTACATGGATTTGGGATCTACATGCCCTAGCCCACGATTTCGATTCACATACAAGCGACTTAGAAGACATCTCCCGCAAGATATTCTCCGCACACTTTGGTCACCTGGCCGTAGTGACAATCTGGTTGAGCGGGATGTTATTCCACGGTGCTAAATTCTCCAACTATGAAGCTTGGTTGAGCGATCCATTAAACGTTAAACCCAGCGCACAAGTAGTTTGGCCTATTGTCGGACAAGACATATTGAATGCTGATGTTGGCGGTGGCTTCCACGGTATTCAGATCACCTCTGGTTTATTTCAAGTATGGCGTGGCTGGGGTATCACCAATTCCTTCCAGCTTTACGTAACAGCTATTGGTGGCTTGGTATTAGCAGCTCTGTTCCTGTTCGCTGGTTGGTTCCACTACCACAAACGTGCTCCCAAACTGGAATGGTTCCAGAATGCGGAGTCCATCCTGAATCACCATTTAGCAGTTTTGTTGGGTTGTGGTTCTTTGGGATGGGCTGGACATTTGATCCATGTGTCCGCACCAATTAACAAGTTGCTGGACTCTGGTGTGGCTGTGAAGGACATCCCTTTGCCTCACGATTTCATCTTGAACAAGGAATTATTGACAAGTCTGTATCCCAGCTTTGCCAATGGTTTAGCACCGTTCTTTACCTTGAACTGGGGTCAATATTCTGACTTCCTCACTTTTAAAGGTGGGTTGAATCCAGTTACCGGCGGTTTGTGGTTGACTGATATTGCTCATCACCACTTGGCGATCGCCGTGCTATTTATCATTGCTGGTCACCAATACCGTACCAACTGGGGTATTGGTCACAGCATCAAAGAGATCCTGGAAAACCACAAAGGTCCACTAACTGGCGAAGGTCATAAAGGTCTCTACGAAACTCTCACCACATCTTGGCACGCTCAATTGGCTATTAACCTAGCCCTGTTGGGTTCCTTGACCATCATCATCGCTCACCACATGTACGCGATGCCTCCCTATCCATACTTGGCAACTGATTACGCTACGCAGTTGTGCTTGTTTACTCACCACATATGGATTGGTGGCTTCTTGATTGTTGGTGCTGGTGCTCACGGCGCTATTTACATGGTGCGGGATTACGACCCTGCGCTGAACCAAAACAACCTATTAGATCGGGTGATTCGTCACCGCGATGCTATTATCTCCCACTTGAACTGGGTATCTATTTTCCTAGGCTTCCATAGCTTCGGACTTTATATCCACAACGACACAATGCGTGCTTTGGGTCGTCCTCAAGATATGTTCTCTGATACAGCAATCCAGTTGCAACCTGTATTCGCTCAATGGATACAAAACTTGCACCATTTAGCACCAGGTACAACAGCACCTAATGCGCTGGAACCTGTGAGCTACGTATTTAATGGCGCTGTATTAGCTATAGGTGGGAAAGTGGCTGCTGCTGGTATTCCTTTGGGTACAGCAGATTTTCTGATACACCACATTCACGCTTTCACTATCCATGTGACTGTACTGATTCTGCTCAAAGGTGTGCTATTCGCCCGCAGTTCTCGTCTGGTTCCAGACAAAGCTAACTTGGGCTTCGCCTTCCCTTGTGATGGTCCTGGTCGTGGTGGTACCTGCCAAGTATCTGGTTGGGATCACGTCTTCCTAGGATTATTTTGGATGTATAACTCACTATCAATTGTGATTTTCCACTTTAGCTGGAAGATGCAATCCGATGTGTGGGGAACAGTAGATGCTGATGGTGTCGTAACTCATATTACAGATGGCAACTTTGCCCAAAGTGCCATTACCATCAACGGCTGGTTGCGCGATTTCTTGTGGGCGCAAGCTTCTCAAGTAATCAACTCCTACGGTAGTGCGCTATCCGCTTATGGATTACTGTTCTTAGGTGCTCACTTCGTTTGGGCATTTAGTTTAATGTTCTTATTCAGTGGTCGCGGCTACTGGCAAGAATTAATTGAGTCCATTGTTTGGGCACATAATAAACTGAAAGTAGCGCCAGCTATCCAACCCCGCGCTCTGAGTATTACTCAAGGTCGCGCTGTGGGTGTGGCTCACTACCTTCTGGGAGGAATTGCCACGACTTGGGCGTTCTTCCATGCGCATATCCTTTCAGTAGGATAGCAATTGGTTTTACATAGAGTTAGCGGTTGGCATCTTCACAGTCAACCGTTAGCACTCTCAATGTTGATACTTGATGGCTAAAGTCAGAGGAATTATCAAACCCTATGGCAACTAAATTTCCTAAATTTAGCCAGGATCTCGCACAGGACCCGACTACCCGTCGGATTTGGTATGCGATCGCAACAGGCAACGACTTTGAAAGTCATGATGGCATAACAGAGGAAGGTCTTTACCAAAAGATTTTCGCTACTCACTTCGGTCACTTGGCAATCATCTTCCTGTGGGCATCCAGCCTCCTGTTTCACGTAGCCTGGCAAGGTAACTTTGAA
>Ga0116228_10000056_pt1 | contig 64433 bp, 63 predicted proteins | sample S1TSphfallax_2_FD_89694 | JGI IMG/M metagenome (GOLD analysis project Ga0116228, IMG submission 89694) | Host-associated microbial communities from peat moss isolated from Minnesota, USA - S1T2_Fc - Sphagnum fallax MG | ecosystem: Host-associated > Plants > Peat moss > Unclassified | place...
AAACAGTTTTTTTGGGTTTTTCAGTGTTATCCAATGGGATTTTTTTAACTTTCATCCAAGTGGATATTTCCCCAATTGACCCCATGCCATTCTTAGGTACTGAATTTAGACCTGAATCCTTACTAAAAAGTTATGGTTTTCCAGACCAGATATCCTATTATAAAAATGTGACTTTTTTACCAGATTTTGTTTTAGCTTTTGAAGAACTTTTTCAAATTTTAAATGCATCTGACCGCAATTGGAAAGATTTTGAACCATCTTTTAAGGAAATTGGTATCGACATAATATTTCTTTGTCCTGAATTAATGACTTCTCGTGAACTCCCATAAATTCTGTCTCGACACAAATATAGCCCCAATACTATTTGTTAAACCTAAGCCCGTTCTAAAAAAAAAAGCACATTCTCTCCCCCCAGAGCCGCACGGCCCCAAAGGGAGAGAATATACATCCTAACAACCCACCCTCCTAGTACTACCTTGACTTGAGGGGGAAATATTGTTGGAAGATACTTTAATAGTAATTCAGCATTGACTGTTTCTCTTCCTTCCAAAGATAGATATTCTTGCGATAATATTTGTTCCAAAAGAAATAGCTGATTATGTTAAGTAATTACTATCCAGTAAGTATTATTCCGATATAACTGGTACTGATGGGTCTAAAGGAGTGGTAAAAACGAAATAAACTACTCCAGATCCCAGAATCATAATAGCAAGACTGAAAAGAATTATCCAACGGTCTGTTGGTTGGTAAGTATCTTCTTCAATGTCGCGACGAACAGAAAAATACTGTGTTGTCGAAAGCCAAACCGTGATTAAACCTACTAGGGAAAATACTAAACCTAATTTCCAACCATTACCTAAATGGGATAGCGGTGGTGTTTGCAAAACACGTAGACGCACGATGACAACACCAAAACCTAGAAGAGATATCCCTGTACGCATCCAAGCTAGATAAGTACGCTCGTTGGCTAAATGGTCTCGAATTCGTGATGGATTGAGTTTTCCAGGTTTTTTATGATTTTCTTCTGTTAACTTGGATTGTAGCTGCATTAATAACACCTTGTACAATATATGACGCTTCAAAATACCGTTAATTCGTCTTACTTACAAAACTTCTACCGGTTCTACATTTGTATCATCTTCTGGGACTATTTCTGTTAAATTTTTACCTAAAGCCAGGACTGAGACCATCATTAATAAACTTGTCATCATGATAATGCTTACCACATTAGGATCGTCGAAATTGTTCGTACCAATCAATAATGCTGCTGCAAAATTGCGTTGGGCTGTTCCTACTCCTAATACTCGTTGAGTATCAATACCAGGCCCTCCTAAAAGATAACCTACAGTAAAGGAGAATATAATAAAAACCGCACAAACGAGGATGACACCCGTTTTCAATAAAATAATAATTTCGTTGAAGTGTACGATTAACCTAAATAGTAAACCTAAACGTAATCCAGCACCAGATATTTTCATGGTAATTAGCTGTAACTTGACAGCAAGATCCTCGTATTTTACCTTGATCAATAATCCTAGTGCTAATGGAGTTAACATCATCAATATTAAGGGTTTGGCAATATCCCAAGAGTTAACTTGTACGCCTTCTAAAACTAAGGGTAATATAATTGGTACATAAAAAATTGTCCCTAGCATTAACAACATCATTAAACCTGTAGCAAAAGCTAAATTACCTTTAACTATTTGAGCAAGTCTAGGTAAAGCTGGCGGTCCTGATACTAATGCCATAATCATAAAACCATCTTTTATCGGTTCATCAAGAGGTACTATTTTCAAGACCAAATATATAAAAAGTGGTACAAGTACAAAGTTTGCTAGTAAGGATAAAATGACTAAGCGAATATTGCAAAGTGGAGCCCAAATCTGCTGTACAGTTAGTTTTAATCCAGTACCAAGCATAGCAGCAACTACAAATGCTAGAAATGATAATTTATCAATGATGGGGGTAATTTCATGCATGAATTTCTGAATCTTGATTTTTTTAGAATAGCGAATGAATTGTCTAAAATCGCCCTCACCCCCTAGCCCCTCTCCCAAAGGGAGAGGGATTTAGGGTGAGGGCTTCAGTTTAAGTTCAGGGTAATTTTTCGTAAATTACCTGTAAACGCAAACGGTACTTGGTATGTATCGACTACGGGTGTACCTGTGTCTCTACCAACATCAAAGGTTTCATTTAATCCTAGGCGATAAGGTATAGTTTTTTCAACTCGACCTTCAGCTACTTTTTGATCGTTGACGAACAAACTGCCAATTCCTCCAGCACCAGGAGCACCACCGTCATACTTAAAATCAAATCGTAGTGTAGATTTACCAACGGGTAATTTTTCAGGAGATTGGATGATGTATCGCTCTGTATTGGCCAAGTTATAAACATATGTTGGTTTACCATCTTCCAGAAAAAAGCCCCAACCAGCAAAGCGTCCACCTTGGGTTAATAGAATACCTTCTGTCTTCCCTGCTGGAATTTCTACATCAGCTGTAATGGTGAAGGATCTATTTTTCAGATTTGGAGCGCTACCTTCTGGAATACTAACTGTACTGGGATAGTAAGTAAATGTGGTGTGTTTTCCAGCGAGTGATGGTCTGCTGTTGACATCAAATCGTGTAGCCAGGCGATCGTCTAATGGTAAGACCTGATATTTACGGGCTTCTGATAAAAACAACTTTTGCAGTTCTTCCAGTTCCTTGGGATGATTAGATGCTAGGTCATTAGCTTCGCTGAAATCTTCTGTGATATTATACAGTTCCCACTTATCTTTGTTAAAGTCAATATTGACTGCACCTTCCCAGGGTAATCGAGGATGACGAGCCGCAGCAATCCATCCCTCATGGTAAATAGCTCGGTTTCCTAACATCTCAAAATACTGGGTTGTATGGTGGGAAGAAGCTTCTGGGTGATCAAATGTGTAGACTAAGCTAGTACCTTCAATCTCTTGCTGCTTCACCCCATTAACTTCCGTGGGTGTAGTAATTCCGGTTGCTTCTAGAATGGTTGGTGTAATATCAATTACGTGATGAAATTGGCTACGCAGTCCACCGTGGTCTTTAATTTTATTTCCCCAGGCAATTATTAAGGGATCGCGAGTACCACCAAAATGAGAAGCAATTTGTTTTGTCCATTGAAATGGTGTATTTCCTGCCCATGCCCAAGCTGCGTGATAGTGATTAAAAGTTTGAGGACCACCTAAATCATTTAGGGAGGCGAAGATCTGCTCTTTGGTCTCTGGTATTTTATTGAAGACTTTCAACTCATTCAGGCTACCTTGTAAACCACCTTCGGCGCTAGCACCGTTATCACCGACGATATAGATGACTAAGGTATTATCTAATTCTCCCAGATCTTTTATAGCACTGATCAAGCGTCCTACTTCATGATCTGTATGTGCCAAAAAGCCAGCAAAAACTTCCATTTCATGGGCATAGAGTTTATGCTCATCTGCTGAGAGGGAATCCCAAGCTGGTAATGCTTGAGGACGAGGAGTTAGTTGGGCGTTGGCAGGAATGATACCAAGTTGTTTCTGACGGGCAAAAGTTTCCTCCCGCAATTTATCCCAGCCTTGATCAAATTTTCCTTGATACTGATTAATCCAATCTTTGGGCGCGTGATGGGGTGCGTGGGTAGCACCTGTAGCTAGATAGGTGAAGAAAGGTTTGTCGGGAGCTATAGATTTTTGGGAGCGAATCCAATCGATCGCATGGTCTACTAAATCTGGAGTCAAATGGTAATCAGGATTATTTGGTGGTGTAATCCGCTTGGTATTTTCTACCAAAGCTGGACTCCATTGGTTAGTATCACCACCCAGGAAACCGTAAAAATAATTAAATCCTAAGGTCGTAGGCCAGTGATCGAAGGGTCCGACTGCACTGGTTTCATAATCTGGTGTATTGTGCCATTTACCAAATGCTGCGGTACTATAACCGTTTTGACGCAAAATTTCTGCTACTGTAGCAGCACTTCTAGGTACAATACTCGTGTAGCCTGGATAACCTGTTGCTAACTCTGCTACTACACCAGCCCCAACTGAGTGATGATTACGCCCAGTTAATAAGGCTGCTCTTGTAGGTGAACACAGGGCTGTGACGTGGAATTGATTGTAGCGTAATCCCTTTTCAGCTAAGGAGGTCAGATTGGGAGTTTCCACAGGACCACCAAAGGTACCTGCTTGCCCAAAGCCCACATCATCTAACAATACTAATAATACGTTAGGAGCGTTTTCAGGAGCAGTAACTGGTTTGGGAAAATCCGGTATTGAATCTTTGTAAGTTATGCCAATTTTACCTTTAAAAGGCGCTGGAGCTACTGGTAACACTTGTGATGTAGCAGCTAGAGCCGGACTGCTAATTGTTAACCAGGCGATCGCTAGAAATAGAGCTAGAGTTCGGAAAGTCAAATTTAACATACAGTAACCTGATTACAGCTATTTTTTTGGTATCTATCTTTGAGGAGAATACTGGAGAATATTTGCTGACTAGAGCAAAGCGTCTGTTGCACTCCTGGAAGCATTAACAGTCTGATAAACAGGGTGCTTAATTAAGCGAAACCCAATGTGATTAGTTCCTGTATCAGGAGATTCAGATTGTCGCGCAGATGGACGGTAGCTGCTACAATAGTTCGGCGCACATAGATAAGAGCCACCTTTGATTACATGTGGCGCTATTACCGTATTTGTTTTAGTATCAGAACTTTTATTTGCTACATGATTGAGACCATGAGCTTTGTGGGGTTCTACGCCAAACCAATCGGATGTCCATTCCCAAACATTACCCGCCATGTCGTAAAGTCCATAACCATTAGCTGGGAAAGAGCCTACTTTTGCTAATCCTAGATGACCATCAGCTTTTGTATTAAAAAAGGGGAATTTTCCCTGCCAAGTATTAGCTTTTGTCTCAGAATACCGGTTCCCCCAGGCATAAGTTGCGCCGTCTAATCCACCACGAGCAGCATATTCCCACTGTGCTTCTGTTGGTATTAATTTTCCTGCCCATTTGGCGTAGGCGATCGCATCTTGGTAAGCAATATGAACAACTGGGTAGTCTTCTTTGCCCACAATAGTACTATCAGGACCAAAGGGATGTTGCCAATTGGCACCAGGTATCCAATGCCACCAACTGAGAAACTCTACTTGCTGAACACCTCCTTTTGGCTGGAGAAATACCAGAGAACCTGGTAATCTCTCCTCATCTGATAATTCGGGAAATTCCTCTTTGGATAAAGGTAGTTCTGCAACAGTTGTATATTTTGTTGCTTCGACAAATTTGGTAAATTGGGCGTTTGTTACCTCATATCTATCAATACAGAAAGAGTTAACTGCGACATTTTTAATTGATCGCTCAAGACTGGAATTATCTGCTCCCATCTTAAAACTACCTCCAGGAACTATGACCATTTCTGGAGGACAAGGATTGATAGTAACTGCAGCAGCGGATAAATTACTCAATGGCAATATCAGCGCCACTATCTGAATGATTAGTAGCGTTAAGCAATAATATTTCTTCATTGTTTAAGCTAAACTACTATTTACCGATAAATTTATCGGAGTATATGAGGAGTATTCCATAATCTTGATGGAAAAACAAGTCTTTGAGCAAATTATTGATCACGCCTAAATTTACGGTTAATCTATCGGAATAATGGTAAATTTAGGACAAGGGTCATATATAATGTAAATTTTCCCGTAATCAAGTTGCTCAGGACTTGCTTGCTTGCAGGAAAATCGATTAAAATGAGGAACATACCGGATGAAATACGTTAACCTTGGCAAAACTGGATTGAAAGTATCCCGCCTATCACTTGGTACGATGACTTATGGCTCTCGTCAATGGCGGGAATGGGTATTGGAAGACGCAGAAAGTCGCCCGTTTATCCAACTAGCTTTAGAATTGGGAATTAACTTCTTTGATACTGCTGATGTCTATTCATTAGGTGTTAGCGAGGAAGTTTTAGGTAAGGCTATCAAAGAATTAGCCCAGAGAGACCAAGTAATTATCGCTACTAAAGTCTTTAATAAGATGGGTGATGGACCTAATGATAGAGGACTATCTCGCAAACATATCTTTGATAGTATTGATGCTTCATTAAAAAGATTACAAACAGACTACGTTGATTTGTATCAAATTCATCGATGGGACTACGAAACACCAATCGAAGAGACATTGGAAGCATTACACGATCTAGTAAAATTGGGGAAAGTTCGTTATCTAGGAATTTCTAGTGTTTATGCTTGGCAATTTGCTAAGGCTCTTTATCTAGCAGATATTCACGGTTGGACGAGATTCGTTTCTATCCAAAATCATTATAACCTAGTTTATCGCGAAGAAGAACGAGAGATCATACCTCTATCTTTAGATCAAGGAATTGGTATCATTCCTTGGAGTCCTTTAGCACGAGGATTTCTGGCTGGAAATCGCAACAAAGAAGGTTATGGCGAGACATTACGGGCAAAATCTGATGAATTCGCCCACAATCTTTATTATCAATCGTCTGATTTTCAGATTGTCGATCGCGTTGTTGAGTTAGCGGAAAAACGTGGTGTCAAACCAGCACAAATCGCTTTATCTTGGTTACTACACAAGCCTGGTGTGACATCTCCCATCATTGGTGCAAGTAAAATCGAACATTTGAAAGAAGCTGTAGAAGCTGTAGATTTGCTACTGTCTGCAGAAGAAATCAAGTTCCTAGAAGAGCCTTACCAACCTCACTCTATTTTAGGACACCATTAATTTTAGGAGCAGGGGAGCAGGGGGGAGAAGAAATTTCAGTGGTTAAGATTGTGATTAAGTACTGATCTCTCAACTACATACTCCTTATAGCATTCTAAGTACTTTTCCCATTCTTCATTCTCCCTTGCCTCCCTGCTCCCCTGTCCCCCTACCTCCTCTTTCTCCTTCCCCTAAATCTGTTATGTAAAAAATATTCTAAAAAAGTCATTGTTTTTCTCTAATTTGTTGTACAATGGTTGTAAATAACGGTATTCTTATCGAGTTACTGTTATTCAAGGCTAAATATTTGTATTCTTACTAATCAAACCTTTTACCCTAGACGATTAACTTATAGCTGATGAGGCCTAGTTGATCAGAAAGAGGTGCAAAACTTTCACCCCCATAGATATGAATCGAATTTCTTGGTCTAATCTAGCAGCATTAGGGGCTGCTTTTGTTGCTATCATTTTAGTCGTCATTAAAAATCTAGAAGCTAATACCTCTAATCATCTGCTTAACGTTTCCTATGATCCCACTAGAGAACTTTACGCTGATCTGAATCAACAATTCACGGCAAAATATGCCAAAGAAACCGGAAAGTATGTAAAAATTAAGCAGTCCCACGGGGGTTCGTCTCATCAAAGTCGTTTGGTGTTGAATAATACTCTACAGGCAGATGTTGTGACGTTAGGAATTTATTCTGATGTTGATGTTCTACGTAAGCAAAATTTAATCCCAGAAAATTGGTCAAAGCGCCTACCAAACAACTCACAGCCATATTCCTCCACTATTGTTTTTGTGGTGCGTAAAGGTAATCCTAAAAATATCCGAGATTGGCCAGATTTGGTTCACCCTGGAGTTGAAATTGTGACACCTGACCCGAAAACTTCTGGTAATGGAAAATTAAGTGCTTTAGCTGCTTGGGGATCTGTAATTGATCATGGTGGTAACGAAACTCAGGCGCTAGATTTTCTCAAGTCATTCTATAAACATGCTCTAGTAATTGGTTCTGGTGCCAGGATAGCAGCAGCTCGCTTCAGCAGTGAAAGAATTGGTGACGTGGATTTGACTTGGGAAAACGAAGCTATCAGAGAGGTGAAAGAAGCAAAAGGCGATTTGGAAATTGTCTATCCGCCTGTAAGTATTTTAGCTCAACCTTATGTATCTTGGATAGATACTAATATTGCACTTCACAAAACTGAGGCTGAGTCAAAGGCGTATTTACGCTTCCTGTTTACCGATCAAGCGCAGGAAACAATCGCACAATTTGGCTATCGTCCAATTAACCCAAATATTCTGCAAAAATATCGTAGTCAGTTTCCTCAGATTAAACTTTTCCCCATCACGTTTATAGCTAAGGACTGGAATGATGCTCAACAAAAGTTTTTTGCTGAGAACGGAATCATTGACCTAGTCTATAAATCAGAACCTAATTGACAAGTATCTATTACTACAAAAACATAGAAGCAGAATCATGCACTATTTTAAACATTACTTAAAATATGACTGGTATAAAGCTCGTGCAGACTTGATCGCAGGTTTAACAGTAGGAGCGATCGCTTTACCACAAGGTATGGCTTATGCGCTGATTGCTGGAGTAGATCCACGTTTTGGACTGTACTCAGCAATTTTGATCACAGCCGTTGCTGCCATTTTTGGTTCATCCGACCATCTGATTAATGGACCGACTAGCGCTATATCATTAGTAGTTTTCAGCACTTTGGGCTTTATTGAACCCGATGCTCGACCTGATGCTTATGAAGCAATGTTTCTCTTAGGTATTATGGTCGGTGTTCTCCAAATAGTGATCGCAGTTTTTAAGTTAGGAGATTTAACTCGTTATATTTCCGAGTCAGTAATTCTCGGCTTCATGACAGGAGCATCTGTGCTTTTGGGAGTTGGTCAAATTGCTAATCTGCTCGGTATGCGCGATCGCGGAACAGCCCATCAACAAATATTTTATCGCCTGTGGTTAACACTGTCCCAAGGACATCCCAACTATCAAGCAATTATTATTTCTATTCTCACAATCGTGTTAGCTTTAGCTCTACGGAAAGTGGTACGTAAGTATAAGCTGCCACAACTAGACATGTTTGTTGCATTAATCATTGTCTCTGTTCTTGCTTATATATTAGGTTGGTCTGTATCTGGTATAGGTGGTAAACCAATCATTCCCGTGGCTGAATCTATTCCTAGTAGTTTACCTTTACCCCACATACCTGAGATTCAGTTTAGTTGGGTAAAAGAAATGTTGAATGGCTCATTAGCTATTGCTTTTCTGGGCTTGATAGAAGCATTAGCTATAGGTAAATCCATCGCTAGCCAAACAGGTCAGACATTAGATTATAACCGCCAATGTTTAGCTGAAGGAATTGGTAATCTCAGTGGTGGTTTTTTCCAATGTTTACCAGGTTCTGGCTCACTGACTCGTTCAGCCATCAATTACCAATCTGGAGCAATGACTCGATTCTCCGGAATTGTGACAGCGCTAGTAGTTGCTTTCGCAGTATTGGTTTTCGCTCCGTTAACCAAATATATTCCTAAATCCGCACTGGCTGGGCTGCTGATCATAACTGCTTTTCGGCTAATAGACATCAAGCGATTGCGTTATACCTTTCGTGCTTCAACCTTTGATACATTTCTAGTTATAATTACTTGCTTGACAGCACTCTTTATTGGCGTAGAGTACTCTATTTTAACAGGAGTAGCTTTGTCAATTATCTTATTTGTACCACGCGCAGCTAAACTAAAATCCTCCGAACTCATTGTTAGTCAAGAAGGAATTGTGCGTGATCGACTCCCATCCGATCAATATTGTACATCCATTATTATCTTTGACTTAGAAGGTGAAATCTTTTTTGGTGCTGCTCCAGAACTTGATCGCTATCTCGATGATCTGAAGCAACGTGTGAAACGTGATGGTATTAGCTACATTGTTTTACGTGTCAAACGCGTGCGCAACCCAGATCTTGTTTGTTTAGAACGGATTGAGCATTTCCTCCATGATGCTCAAAAGCTTGATATCACAGTCTTGCTGGCTGGTGTCCGTCCAGATTTGTACAGATCTTTGATCCAGATTGGTTTTGGAGAATGGTTTCCCAAAGATTGTATTTTTCGGGAAGTAGAGGATGACGATACTGATTCATCTACTCTTAAGGCTGTTCGTTATGCTTACAGTCTTTTAGGAAATCTAGCAAATAATTGCCCACATTGTGCAGCGATCGCAGAAAACGACCACCAAAAAGCACCACTTTATTATATGATATAAGATCGCCATCACCCCATCTCCCCTTGGGAGAGGGGGAAATTCCAAGTCCCTCTCCCCTTGGGAGATGGATTTAGGGTGAGGGCTTTTGTCTACCCTCTAATTCTCGCTCCTTATCCCTTGATCTATTTTCTCTTACATCAGGTAATGAGCGTTTGAGTACATATAACCAGGCTAATCCCAGCAATCCGATCGCCATTCCAGATAAACTGACTATCTGAGCAATTCTTAGTGGACCAAGCATCAAGCTGTCTGTACGCAAACCTTCAATCCAAAATCTACCAAACCCATAAAACACCCAATAAGTGAGAAACAGGGTTCCTATCTTCAGACTGGGTTTACCAGCTAGATCGCGGAAAAATAGACTAATTAGGATGACAAATACCATTACATCCCACAGAGATTCATACAGGAAAGTGGGCTGGAAGTATTCAAAGTTTACCAAGTCTGGTGGACGATGAGCTAGAGGAATATATAATTTCCATGGCAAATCTGTAGGAGCACCAAAAGCTTCAGAATTAAAGAAATTTCCCCAACGCCCGATCGCCTGTCCTAAAATGAGTGAAGGAGATACCAAATCTGCTAATTGCCAAAAGGAAACTTGCTTAAGTTTAGCAAAAATTATGGCTGTGAGGATACCACCAATAACTGCTCCATGAATTGCAATACCTCCTTGCCAAATGGCTATCATCCGCTCTGGATGATCTGCGTATTCCGACCATTGAAATATAACGTAGTAGATTCGTGCCGCAGGAATACTACCAATTACTAGCCAAGTTAATAAATCTGCCACAATATCTGGATTAACTTTCCGGCGTTTTGCCAAATATTGTGACAAATTAACTCCAATCAATACGGCTGAAGCAATAAGTAAACCATACCAACGAATTGGTAGCGGACCCAGCTTCACCACTATTGGTCCTGGTGAAGTAAATTGAAAGGCTAAGGGTAAAGTAAAAAAATCTAGTACCATGCGAAATACCTAGGAAAAAAATTGTAGCTGAGGAGAGTAGGGGAGCTCTTGTGCAAGGGGAGTAGGGAAAGATAATAACAACTCTATAGTATGACTGAATTTATTCATTATTTTGCATCTCCCTGCCTCCTGCCTCTTGCTTTCTCTTGAGAGATGTTAGATTTGAGGGAGAAAACAGAAATTTTGTCGATATAATCACTTAAATAACCCCCTAACCCTAACCAAAAATATATCTAAAATTGTGATTGCTATTTACCCTGGCAGCTTTGACCCTATTACTTTAGGACATCTGGATATTATTCAGCGTGCTAGTCGTTTGTTCGATCAGGTAATAGTTGCTGTATTGCGAAATCCCAATAAAGTACCATTATTTTCTGTACAACGACGATTAGAGCAGATTCGTCAATCAACAAAACATCTGCCTAATGTCGCAGCAGATAGCTTTGATGGACTAACAGTTAACTACGCTCAAATGCAACAAGCTCAGATAATTTTAAGAGGCTTACGCGCAGTTTCCGATTTTGAAGTCGAACTACAAATGGCTCATACTAATAAAACACTTTCTACTCAAATAGAGACTGTTTTTCTGGCCACCTCCAACGAATATAGTTTTTTAAGTAGTAGTGTGGTCAAAGAAATTGCAAAATTTGGTGGCTCGGTCGATCATCTTGTTCCTGGACATATTGCTCTAGATATATACCAATGCTACAACAACCACAGCTCTCTAATCTCGAACCCAACTCCAACGGAAATAATTCCCATTCTCCAGCACAGCCCCAAGGACAAGGAAGTGTAGATATTCAAGAGGAACTCAACCGGCTAGAAGAAATCGTACTTTCTAGCTTCCGTATTCCTCTGACAGGACATACTTTGATAGATGAAGAAAAGTTGCTAGGACAACTGGATTTTGTGCGTGTTTCCCTGCCTTCAATGTTTAAAGAGGCACTGTTAGTTTTGGAACAAAGGGAAGAGATTATCCGAGCAGCAGAAGACTACGGTGAAAAAATTGTGGAAGCAGCACAGATCCAAAGATCGCAAATCTTGGCTGAAAGTGATATCATTAGATATACGGAAAGGGAAGCTGAACAAATGCGTCGTCAAGTACAACAGGAATGTGATGCAATGCTACAGGAAGCTCTCACAGAGATTGAGCGTAAGCGTCGTAGTTGTCAACAAGAATTAGAAGAAATACGGCAAAGTGCGATCGCTCAAGCCGCAGAAATTGAAGATGGTGCTGATAAATATGCTGATCGTGTTTTAGAAAATATTGAGCAAGATCTCCGAGACATGTTACGTATTATTAGTAATGGTCGCCAACAACTAAGAAGAGATGTTTCCCCCCAACAACATTCGTCCAATACTAAAAGAAGGTAACTAAGGTAATAATGAGCTTGTCAGAAGTGGAAAGTCTCCTATGCCAAAAAGTAGGGATGGATGCTAACATTATTGGCTCTCGCAAAATTGCCAAAGCGCTGGAAACTCGTCTTGCTGTTTGTCGTATAGATACTTTAGATAGCTATCTCAAGATTTTACGGAGCTCACCGGCTGAGTTGGACGAATTAGTTGAACTGCTAGTTATTCCTGAAACTTGGTTCTTTCGCGATCGCACCCCATTTGAGTTTGTGGTCAGCTATATCAATTCTCTGGAATTTCCCAAATCTCTTTCTAGCAAAGTACGCTTACTAAGTGTACCCTGTTCCACTGGAGAAGAACCTTACTCCTTAGCCATGAAATTTTTGGATATGGGAATGCTTCCCCATCAATTTGAAATAGATGCTGTGGACATTAGTCACCAATCTTTGGCAAAAGCCAAAAAGGGAATTTACAACCGCAACTCATTTCGGGGTGATAACCTAGAGTTTCAGAGACGCTATTTTAGCAATAATGGTAGCGAATATCACCTGTGTGAACAAGTAAAAAATTCTGTCGATTTTAGCTATGGAAACTTACTAAGTCCCAGCTTTTTATCAGACAAGAAGCCCTATGATCTTATTTTTTGCCGCAATGTGCTGATCTATTTTGACAATACTGCTAAATCTAAAACGATTACCACACTTCATCGATTGTTAAAACCAGAAGGTTTTTTACTAGTTGGTGCTTCAGAAACCAGATTACTAGCTAATCTTGGTTTTGCCTTAGTGCGCAACGAATTCGGGTTTGCTGGTCAGAAAAAAGATCCTGGTCAGGAAAAATCAAACATCATTGCTAACTTGGAATCTAATATTACTTCGTCCTCAAAAAACACTCTGGATACACTACCATCGTTCAAACATAGTATTCCTGATATAGTTATAGAGAATATAAAGTTAAGTAAAACCTCGTCTTCTGATCAACCAGTCATAGAGAAAACTATTTCCCCTGTCCCTAAAAATGTAAGTTTTGTGCCGGAAAAATTCACAGAGTCTAGCAAAATTAATCTAGATTCTATTAGAAATTTAGCAGATAGCGGCAACTTACCAGAGGCAGTTATCTTGTGTAACGAGTATCTCCAAAATTATTCAACTAGTGTCGAAGCCTACGTTTTGCTTGGGCAAATTTATCAAGCTCAAGGGAAGGAAGTTAAGGCGGAAGCTCTTTTTGAAAAAGCCATATATCTGGATCCTAAAAATTATCAAGCATTATTACATCTAGCACTACTCAAAGAACAAAGCGGAGAACTAGCAAAGGCTGATATTTTGCGTCAGCGTATTCGGCGCTTGGAAAATATATAACTAGGTTATAAGCTGCTGATTTAAGTTGTACAATTTGGAGAGCCAGGAAAGCAGGAAAAAAAGATGTTTATAGCGCTCTGATCTACTGACTAAATTTACTGATTTTTTATGCTGTAATCTATTCACCCTTTGTCAAGATGAGAATCGCAATTGTTAACGATATGCCCATCGCTGTAGGAGATCTGCGGCGGATTTTGTTAGCTATACCAGAATATCAAGTAATTTGGACTGCTAGTAATGGAGCTGAAGCAGTCAGTAAGTGTCAGCATGATTTGCCTGATGTAATTCTTATGGATTTACATATACCCGTCATGGACGGTGTAGAAGCAACACAAAAAATCATGCAGAATTCTCCTTGTGCAATTCTTATAGTCACAGCAAGTACAGAGAAAAACATCGCTAAAGTTTATGCGGCAATGGGCTATGGTGCATTAGATGCAGTTGATACACCTGTTTTAGGTCGAGAAAACAGTTCGGAAATGTCTGGCAAATTAGTCACAAAAATTGCCACTATTGGCAAACTACTCCCTCAAACAGCGAAATCAAAGTTGATACATCACCATTCTCGATTAAACCGTCATGATGAATTTTCTCCCACGTTTCCCTTAATCGCTATTGGTTCATCTACAGGCGGTCCCAAAGCATTAGCTACTATTTTGTCTCAGTTACCTGCTAATTTTCGCGCAGCAATTACCATCATCCAACATGTAGATAGCAATTTTTCTAGTGGTTTTGCTGAATGGTTAAACCAGCAAACTCCCCTGAGCGTCAGATTAGCCGTGACGGGCGATCGCTTCCAAAAAGGCACAGTCTTAATTGCTGGTACGAATGATCATCTCTACTTAAAGCCAGATTTAACTTTAGGTTATACAAAAAATCCCGTAGAATACCCTTATCGTCCTTCTGTTGATGTCTTTTTTAAGAGCCTGGTGCAAAATTGGAAATATAAGGGAATAGCTATTTTACTTACAGGCATGGGTAAGGATGGTGCTGATGGACTAAGTGCCTTGCGTCACCACGGTTGGCATACAATCGCCCAAAATAAAGAAAGTTGTATAGTTTACGGAATGCCTAGAGCAGCTGTCGAATTAAACGCGGCAGTACAGGTATTATCTCCAGAAGCGATCGCTGCAGTGTTGTTACAAAAGCCTTATGTGTGAAAAATAACTGTCCGAAAATTTGTTGAATTTGGTTGATCGTCATCTCCAGATCAAAATTCGTGTTATAATAGATAAATATAGTTAGTTCATTACGTAACTAAGTTAAAAATTGCATAAGTTTGGATTGGAGAGGTGGCAGAGTGGTTGAACGCGGCGCACTCGAAATGCGTTTTAGGGTAAAACTTAACGGGGGTTCGAATCCCCCCCTCTCCGTTAAAGAGACAGGGGTAGGAGAGAAAGGAGCGGAGCGGCCTCGTGCTTTTAAATACGCCCCTACTAGATTGTAAAAGAGGCTACTTGTTGCTTGCTTTGTCGGCTGACAGTATCGCACCACTCCCCTCTTACTAGCTCTGTGACTAAAGGTGTCACCCGAAATTTTACCGGATTTCCTGGTTGCACATCAATGCGTACACAAGAGAAAGGCATACGATCCTTACCGCCCTTTTGACTACGACCAATATAAAGCATTGATTCTGCGACCTTGCGTATATAACTATTGTTACCCTCTTTGAAAGTTTCCATCAGGTCAGAGCCTTCCTGTCGTTGATAGCGCAGACCATGACCGCTTCCACCAGAAATAATATAGTTAATATGAGAATCTGCATATCCTGTATCAACTGTGCGCAGGTATTCTAAACAGTGAGCATGACCATTAAAAACCAAATCAACTAAGGAACGTCCTTTGGTTAAGCTACCCAAGGTTTTTGCTACTGCTTCAAACACCCAACGCAAGTGATGGCGCACAGCTAAAGTTTCTGATAAATAGCACTTAGTGGCTTCTGTCACATAAGGGGGATGATGAAAGAAAATTATGCGTCCGCGTACTTTTGTATCCATCCATGATGCAATTAGGCGATCGCGCAACCAATCCATCTGCTCAAAATCAACATGACAAGTTTGCTCTGATGCAGTTTTGTCAATTTGGTTGATTTCTGCTAAAGCTGTGAGATAACAGCGAGAAGAGGATCTATGAAAAGTATTGGAGTCAAGAGCAAAAAAGTCAATTCCACCATAGCGAAAAGTGTAATAGCGATTTGGTAAGCGGGTAAATTTGTTTGGCTGATAAGACAAACAACGTCCTTTATCGCTTTTAGCAACATAGTGGCGATCTAAATATGCTGCTAAATCTTGCGGAGGAATTATGGCCAAATAATCCATAAATGCTCTAGCAAAAGCATCACCTGTATTCGATCCGTGCCAACCAATTTCAAAATCCTTGTAGTTGAATCTTCTACGTATAGCTAAGGTAGAACCTGTAAATAACCTATATAATAGTGGTACTTCATAGTAATCATGATTACCTAATACTGGCAAAATTGGCAGCTTAAAGACCATGCGGTCATAGGGTATATTTTTGCAGTGTTCTCCACCTACCAGAAATTCCCTATATGGCTGAATAAAATTTGTCGGGTAATATTCACGGGAACCTACGGAATAGATCACATCCCCTGTGTGTAAAACAAATCGGCAATCATCACGATGAGCCAACATTACTTCAGCTACACGCCTTTGAGGATGTTGTACCTGAGATTGAGTTCCTGTATCACCAATCACCATAAAAGAAAATTCCGCATCTTCTGACCAACCATCATCTAAAACCATAGTGGTTTGGTCAATACCACGCTCTCTAATAGCGGGATGCATCCATCGCACCCGTTGCTTCATCTTTTGGATCTTTACAGGAACAGATGGTTCAAAAATCAAATTCATGGCAAACCTTAACTAACGCAATTGTTCCCTGACACTCATCAATATCTTACCCAAGTGATTTTCACCTGTTTTATCAGCACCACAGCCCCAAAAATAATCTGTTGGGGAATTTTCTACTATTGTTTCATCTCTTGTAAGCAAAAGAACTTCTCTAATTTCCCTATGAGTCAGAAATTTTTGCAGTACTGCTTCTCGCATCACAGGAATTTTAACTTGTGTCCAATCTGGGCGGACACATCGCATATTACGCCGCCCTAAAGTAGCAGCAGCTTCAGGAGTGCTAGCAGTTTGAATTAATGTTATAAGTGACTCATCCTGACTACCAATAAATTTTTGTGCTTGATAATAATGTTCAACTGTTGTCCAATAAGTATTTCCAATTTGGATATGGTGTAAAGAAAAATTAGAGAAACAACCGTAAGGTTGCCAAACTTTGTAGAAGAAGATGGTCATTCAACTGGTGGATTCTGAACTGTAAAAAGTTTAAAGGCTACATCAAACCGCGTTTACCATTCGGTCGTACGGTTAACCAATTAGTTTTTGCCAAGGCTAATTGTTCTTCAGAAACTTTAGCTCCTGCCAGATTAGCACCACATAAATTAGCACCTTTTAAATTAGCCTGACTAAGTTGAGCACAAGTAAGATTAGCACCTCTTAAATCTGCTCCTTCTAAGTCAGCATGACTGAGATAAGCTTTACTCAGATTAGCATCCTTGAGGTTTGCCTGCACCAAACAAGCTTTACCAAAATCGCTATCATAAAGTTTAGCTCCTTGTAGATTGATTTTATCTAATTGTGATGCATGAAAGTTGGCTCCAGAAAGATCGGCTCCCGCTAAATTCAACAAGCGTAAATTGCGTAAGGAAAAATCTCTTCTACCTTTGAGATATGCTTGTAACAAACCTTGAGCATCAAATTTGCGTTCGGGTTGGTTATTCGACTTAACATTAGTTAATACATTAGACTTAGATATCGAATTATCGGAATTTGTCCTTTTGGTCGTTATTCCAGAAGTTTCCCCAGGTTTATTGCGTCTAGCGCGAATTGCCGCTGCTATTTGTGCCACATTCAAATTAGGGTTGGCTCCAGGATTGGATGGAGGATGAGAACTGCGAGAAAAACGAGGAGCTTCATGACTTTCCTGACGCATACTTTGCTGGGTTGTATTGTTTCCAGGCTTGATTAATAAGCTATTAGATAGGCTATCTAAATAGGGCTCCATGTCTAGAGCATTAAGTACTTCTTGTGATGTTTGATAACGACTGCGAACTGATACTTCCAACATTTTGCTTAAAACATTTCTGAAGTGGTCGCTCACTTGCACCAAATCCCCCCACATCATCTCGCCTGTTGTGGGGTTGTAATTCAAATCTTTAGGAGTTTTACCAGTTAGTAGGTAAATGCATGTTACGCCTACTGCGTAAATATCACTAGCATAAACTGGACGCATAGCCATTTGCTCTGGAGGTGCAAAACCAGGTGTGCCAATTGCATATGCCGTTAAAGCAGTTTGTCCAGATGGATTTGCTGCTGCTTGACTGACTTGATTTTTCACAGCACCGAAGTCAATCAGCACTAGCCTAGCGTCTTGTGACCGGCGAATTAAATTAGCTGGTTTGATATCACGATGAATTACTTTGCGCTCATGTATGTATTGTAGCAAAGGTAAAATCTCAGTTAAAAATTGCTTTGCCCCTGGTTCACTATAGAGTCCATTTTTCCTCACTTCCTGTTGAAGTGTAGCGCCACTAATAAATTCTTGAACTAAGTAAAAATGCTCAGACTCTTCAAAGTAGTCTAGCAATCTTGGTATTTGAGGATGAGTACCAATTTTACCTAAAGTTTTAGCTTCTCTTTCAAACAAATCCCGTGCCATCTGTATTACGTGTGGTGCAGATCCTGATGGGCGTAGTTGTTTGATCACGCAACTAGGTCCTCCTGGCAAACCTTCATCTTGAGCTAAAAATGTAGCTCCGAAGCCTCCTTGACCTAATGATTGGATCACACGATAGCGATCGCGTAGCAACAAAGTTGTGCCACACACCTCACAAGTTCTAAAATGACCTGCGCTCTTAGGATCGGAGCAGTTAGGATTCAAGCAGTAGCTCATGCGCTGTTTACTCGCTGCACAGGAAAAAAGTAAATACAATCTGATTTTAACTAAACATTATTTTGCACAAATCTGATTTTTACTAGGTGGGTTTCACGGGAAATGCCTAGGAAATTTTTGCGGATTGTACTAATACTATTGAGTGCCAAGAATCAAACAATAAAATATACTTTGCTCATGAATTATATTCTACCTTTTACTATTATTGCACAACAAATATGCAACAACTACCATAAAATTACAGGTATTTAACCGGACGTAAATAAGAGTAGGGGGAGGAGAAATTGATGCTTAGTAGTTAAGATTGTAATTAAGCTACTAATATCTGAACCACATACGCCTACTAAGTACTTTTCCCGCTCCCCTGCTCCTCTTTACTCTATGGTGGAGAACACTTCCTTGGCTATAAATAAAGTTCGATCAATATCTGATTCAGTGTGTGCTAAAGAAGTAAATCCGGCTTCAAATTGAGATGGAGCTAAATAAATTCCTCGCTCTAACATACCACGGTGAAATCGGGCAAAGTAAGCAGTATCAGAGGTTTTAGCCTCTTCGTAGTTATTTATGGGACCCGGTGCAAAAAATAAGCCAAACATTGCACTAATAGAGCCACCACAAGCATGATGACCAGAAGCATTAGCTAACTGTAATAGTCCAGAAACTAATTTCTGGGTAATTTCCTCCAAATATTCATATGTGCCTGGTTTTTGGAGTAATTCTAGTGTTTTAATCCCAGCAGTCATGGCTAAAGGATTACCTGATAAGGTTCCAGCTTGATACACAGATCCAGAGGGAGCAATCATAGACATAATCTCGCGACTACCTCCATAAGCGCCAACTGGCAATCCACCACCGATAATCTTGCCTAGCGTTGTCAAATCTGGCGTAATACCAAATTTCTCTTGAGCGCCGCCGTAAGCAATGCGAAAACCGGTCATCACTTCATCAAATACTAATAATGCTCCATATCTTTGGGTTAAATCTCGCAATCCTTGTAAAAAGCCTGGCTCTGGAGGAATAAATCCAGCATTACCTACAACTGGCTCTAGAATTACACCAGCTATTTCATCGGGATTTTCGGCAAATAAGGCTGCTACTGCTTCTAAGTTATTAAAAGGAGCGGTTAGGGTGTCACTAGCTGCTGATTTTGGTACTCCTGGTGAATCAGGTAAGCCTAATGTAGCTACACCAGAACCAGCTTGGACTAAGAACATATCAGCATGACCGTGATAGCAACCAGCAAATTTGATGACCTTATTTCTATTGGTAAAAGCTCGTATTAACCTTAATACGGACATACATGCTTCAGTACCAGAATTGACGAATCTCACCATCTCAATACTAGGAACAGCCGCAATTACCATTTCCGCCAGGATGTTTTCTAGTTCGCATGGCGCACCAAAGCTAGTACCTTTTTCTAAAGCTGTATGTAGCGCAGCAATGACTTCTGGGTGAGCATGACCGCAAATGGCTGGTCCCCAAGTACCTACATAATCGATGTATTGGTTGCCATCTACATCCCAAATATAAGCGCCGTTAACGCGATCAAATACTATTGGCTGTCCACCAACTGATCTAAAAGCTCTTACAGGAGAACTCACTCCTCCGGGCATTAATTTTTGGGCAGCAGCAAAGATTTCTTGGGATTTTGTCGTTTTAAAGGTGGTGTTTACCAAAGGTTACTCCTCAATTTCAGTGGAATAAAATAGAACTTATATTTTAGGATAGGTTCAAACATAGGAATAATCTCAAAGTGAATCAATTAGCTGGTATGTCTTCTCCTAATCCATCTACAATCCCAGACCTCGTTCCTGTAGAAAAAATTCGCTATGATGAACTAGGTTTAGTACCAGCAATTATCCAAGACTATCTAGATGGTACTGTATTAATGATGGCTTGGATGAATCGCGAGTCTTTACAAAAGACTTTAGAAACTGGAGAAACTTGGTTTTGGAGTCGCTCTCGTCAAGAGTTTTGGCATAAGGGAGCTACTTCTGGACATTTCCAGAAAGTACAAAGCATCCGCTACGACTGTGATAGTGATGCTTTGCTGATTGGTGTGGAGCAAATAGGTGATATTGCTTGTCATACCGGGGAACGCAGCTGTTTTCATCAGGTAGAGTCCCAGATTGTTGCTCCACCAGGCGATACTCTGTCTCAGCTGTTCCAAATTATTTGCGATCGCCGCGATCATCCAGTCCCAAGTTCCTACACCTGTAAATTATTCGCAGGTGGAGACAACAAGATTTTGAAAAAAATTGGCGAGGAAAGCGCCGAAGTTGTTATGGCTTGTAAAGATGATGATGGAGAAGCGATCGCCTCGGAAGTCGCTGATCTATTTTATCATACCCTTGTTGCGTTAGCCCACCATCAAGTTGATATCAAGGCAGTCTATCGGAAATTACAAGAGCGGAGAAAGTGAAGCAGGGGAGCAGGGGAGCAGGGGAGCAGGGGGAGTAAGGATAAATTAAGTATTAAACTTAACAATTATCTTTTACTATATAAATATTTTCCCTTTACCTCCTGCCTTCTGCCTCCTGCCTCCTGCCTCCTGCCTTCTGCCTTCTGCCTCCTGCCTTCTGCCTCCTGCTTCCTTAGAAGGTGAAGGTAGTACGGAGTACACCTACAGTTGTCGTGTCATTGTTACTGTCTGATTCGGGATTGAACAGCACAAATACACCAGGAGTAACACTGACATGAGGGTTCACCTGATAACGGTAATAAGCTTCTAACTGATAGGGTGTGGCTCTATTTGCACCTGTTGGTGCGAGAGTAGCTGTACCACTAGCATCACTACGAAACAAAGGTTGACCAAAAAGTAAACCAGCAGTATTACCGTTTTGCAATAAGTCTTTAAAATGCAGACCAAACATCCAACTAGTAAAAGTAGTCGCAGCATTCACAGAGGATAAAGCTGAATCCGCAAAAATTGCTGCTCCATAGCCAGCAAAAGACACTTTGGGAGCGAAGCGCCAGTTAAAAGTTCCTCCCACAGAATTGAGCGTTACAGGTGTGGTTAAAGCAACATTTGCTAAAGCACCACTAGTCAGACCAGTACCAACATCTGAAGCAGTTAAGCCTGTACCCAGAATGTTAATCTCGTGATAACTATGAGCATAATTTAACCCAATATCTAAACTGCTAATAGGCTTCAAAGTTAACTGAGTGGCAACTACACTACTACCACTAAAGACACCTGCGCCTAAAGGAGTACCACCAGCAACTCCCAAGTCCTGAGGTAAATTAGCATTAACACTACCATATAAAGCTCTCAGATCCACTTTGGGAGAAACACTGTAGATAAAACCAGCAGCAGACGCTAAACCTGTTCCGGAAGTTCCACCAGAGATACGCACAACAGGATTCAAACCAGCAAATCGAGAAACTGCTTCTTGTCCTTCACCATAAAAAGGGTCGATCGCAGGAAAAGCGTCAGTAGCTTCTGCAGCAGTTCCAGCAAATAAGGTGAGCTTATGAGCAACAGGGAAAACGTAGAGTAACTTGTACACCTGGACTGCATTCGCACCTAGAGGGGATAAAGTGTTCACGTTCAGTCCGGGAAATTGTGGTTCAAAACTAGTCCGAGCGCTACTAGCACTCAGTAGACCAGAGGACAGTCCTAAGCTGTTTTGAAGACTGCCAGCACCACTGGTACCACCTAAGAAATCATAAGCTTGTAACCCGGTTAAAAGTAGGTCTTTACCTGTAAAACTGGTAGTTAAGTTTAAGCGGATGCGATCAGTCAAAATAGCATTAGAGTTACTACCAGGAGCACCTCCTCCGGCAGCAATACCAGCCATAATTACTTCTCCACTCAGCTTGCTTGTGGTAGAAAACTGGTGAGCCTCTAGAGTTGATATACGAGTATCGAACGCATCTACACGACCCCGCAAAGTAGCCAATTCAGCACTATATTCGGTTTGTAAATGTTGTATAGTTTCTAAGTCAGATTTATGAATGAAATCGGCTGAGGAATTAGCAATTAAGTCATTTATTCGATTCAAGCAAGCATTCAATGCAGCCGCAAACTCATAACGAGTTAGTACCCGATTACCTAGATATTTACCACTAGGATATCCCACAATACAACCATAATGTTCAATCAGGGATTGCAGTGCTGGAAAAGCCCAATCAGTAGGCTGGACATCTGAAAGTTGTGATACTGAAGTTAGCTGTTCTGTCTGATCAGCATCTGAGGTTGTATCGGTTGTTGTAGATGTAATTTCAGTCGTATTGTTGGCAATATATGGGGAATCTTGGCGATCATTTGGGGATTTTTCTATTGCTAATACTCGAATGGATGAAAATCCTATAGTTAGCCACACTAAAGCTAGTCCAGCAGAATATTTCAAAAAACTACCTTGCATGATAATTTCCTCTAAATTTTGTATTCTATGAAACTTAACCAAACGTGAAGCCTGAAACTTCTTGGTATCATTCAAGTGATTACTTATAGTAAATACTATTCTCGTAAGAAAATGAACTCATAGAACATTAATACTTCTTATGGTCATTATTAGAATTAATACTTATACCCTGTTGTAATATATGTGAATATATAATATCAATATTTATCGTGTATAATTTCTAAATATCTTGTCAAGATATATGTAGGGGCGCAAGGCCTTACACCCCTACGGTTTGCGTACTATGTCGTCTAGGACTGATGGGGGAGTTCAAATTTGTATCCTACACCACGCACGGTCTGAATTAATGTTGGTTGATCGATGTCAGCTTCGATCTTCTTGCGAATTTGACCGATATGAACATCTACAACCCTCTGATCGCCTACATATTCATAATCCCATACTTCTTGGATCAGTTCAGACCGCCGCCAAACCCGACCTGGATGACTGGCCAAAAAATGTAGTAAGTCAAACTCTAAAGCAGTTAGCGGCACTACTTGAGCATTAAGTGTCACTTCCCGTCTTACAGGGTCGATCATCAGCTTCTCAAAAATCAGGCGTTTCTGTTCTACAGTAGTTACAACCCTCTGCCGTCTTAAAATTGCTGCTACTCTAACTTCTAGCTCTCCCAATCCAAATGGCTTGGTCAGATAGTCATCAGCGCCTTTGGAAAAACCCCGAATTTTATCGGCTTCATCTCCACGACTAGTGAGCATAAGTACGAAAACACCATTTCGACTTTGCATCTCTTGACAGAGGTTAAAGCCGATGACATCTGGTAAATTGACATCTAGAATCACCAAATCCGGGTTGAACTGCTCAAACATAGTGAGAGCTGTCTTACCATCTTCCGCTGATTCCACTTGATAGTTCTGTTTAATCAAAAAGCGTTGGATTAAATTCCGAACCGCAGGGTCGTCATCAACTACAAGAATCTTGGCAGGAGCCATGACCATCACTTTGCACAAAAATTAGAGAGGATTAACAAGAGGATTGCCCAGAAACACAACTTTCATTAGGTTTCTATAAAGAATCTACAAAGAATCTACAGACTAGACGTAAGGCTATCCTGAATTATTCAAATAATCTGTCAAGATATATTTATGGGAGATCCATAATGTAGAACATCAGATAGCGGATACACAGTCTTATAGCATATAGCATAAAATTATGCTTGGGTAGCTGCTCTTGAGTCTCTTGGTTTTAATCCTGTTATTCAGGTAGCATCTACAGATTATTGGCTCAGATATTGTTTTTGGTGAACAGAAGTCTTATACGGAGTCATGACAATATGCTAGAACTGCTATAGTTAAGATGGTGAGGCGAATCGAACTGTTAGATGTTACCATCCGGTCCATTGGGTAAAAACCTGAAAAGTTCAGTTCTTGTTGTACTCAAAGTCAAGTCCAGATATTTTTTATTTGATAACAGACCTCTGCTGATTAAAGCTTAATTAATAAACTCCCATGAGTGACCAAAATCCCTACGCAAAACTTGGGGTATCAGAAGATGCTAGCTTCGATGAGATTCAAGATGCTCGCCGTCGCCTATTGGAGCAACATAGTAGTGATGCTAAGACTCTAGAAATGATTGAAGCGGCTTATGATGCGATTTTAATGGAACGCCTACGGTTACGCCAAGAAGGTAAGATTAAAGTACCTGAGCGTATCCGTTTTCCAGATATGAAATTCCCTTCTCCCTCTCGAGAGAGTTCTGTGCCTCGCCAAGATCCCTTTGTATGGCTGCAAAGATTTTTGGATCGACCCACTGCTCAGGACATATATATGCCAGGAGCTTTGTATCTAGGCTTAACTGGTACTATCTTATTTTTTTATACTGCTGGAGGCGATGCAATTCTCCAACTGGCTTTGGTGCTAGGAGCGGGAATAAGTGTTTACTTTCTTAACCGTAAAGAAAACAAGTTTGGTCGATCAGTCTTGTTGACTCTATTTACTTTAGTTACTGGTTTAATTTTAGGAGGACTAGTTGCTGCTTGGTTGTTACCACACATACCACTTACGTATTTATCCAAAAATCAGTTTTCTACTGTACTAACTTTTGTTTTAATGTGGTTGGTTAGCAGCTTCTTGCGTTAGTCAAAGGGGTAGAAGGTTCAGGGAATATTCACCTAATTACCCCTCATGATGATTAATCAATGGTTTTGTTCATTGTTGAGGATAAAATCTACAGCAGTACTCAGATTTTGCACAATTAGGTTAGGTTGATATATTTCTAACTGAGTGCGATCGCGAATCCCACTCTCTACCGCAATTACTTTGATCCCGTGAGCTTTAGCAGCAGTAATATCTGCTTCTGTGTCTCCTACCATCCAAGTACGGTTATCTGGTGGTAGTTCTGTCAATGCTTGAGCCATCAACAATGGCTTGTCTTCAACATCACGAGTTTTAATATAATCATTGCTTAAACAGTAGCGGCGATCGCTAGGAAAAAACCGGCTCAAATCGTACTTCTGGAGAGCATATTCTAGCTCGCGCACTCGTCGCATAGTCATAACTACTAAATCCAGCCCAGACCGTTGAATTTTTGTCAGCGCGTCTGTTGCGCCTGGGATCAAAATATCGTAATCGAAATAGGGTTGTGTATGTACTGTTTGACGGCGCAATTTTTGAAATAGTTGAGCTTGGGTTGCGTCTAAACCAGAATCTAAAGCTATTTGCTTTTCAGGAACTTGCGATCGCTTCAATTGCCAAAATTCAGACTTGCTGAGTTCTTTCACCGGTTGATCAACATAGCGAGTTTGGCTTAAGCAGAACTGATAGACCCGATAATATCGCTCGGAAACATCCATAATCGGTCCGTCAAAATCCGTAATTAGTCTGACCATAGGAGAATTCCAGAGAACACCTGCTTATTATATGGATCAATTTGTCTAATAAATGTTATTTTCCTAACCTATCACCATTTCAGTTGTGTTTTGACGTTTAATTTGTTCTGCTTCTACCGCCATGAATAGTGCCCGAAAATTACCTTCTCCAAAACCAGATGCTTGACAACGTCTTTCAATAAATTCCAAGAAAAATGTCGGTTGCGCAAAAATTGGTTGACTAAAAATTTGCAATAGTACTGCTTCAGTAGGACCATCTGCTCGCCAATCTACCAAAATTTCCTGTTGAGCGATCGCTGTTAATTCTGTTGGGGATAGTAAAGATTGGATTTCGGACGGTAAGGACAAGTAATAAGTTTCTGGAATAGGTAAGAAAGATAAACCAGCAGCATTAGTTCCTGTTTTGCGTGCTTCGGCGATCAACTGGATCAAATTATTTGTGCGCAAAGCAATATGTTGAATTCCAGCACCTTGATTAATATCCAGGAATTCCTGAATTTGGGAATTAGGGGAAGCTGGCGCATTCAGGGCTAATTGGACATGACCATCCACAGAAACCATGACCTGACTACATAGAGCAGAATAATCAGTGGCGATTTTAAATGTTTGTTGGGGTTGTAGATGGAAAATTTTTTCATACCAACCAATAGCAGGTGCTAGATCTCTCACAGCTAAGTTTAAAACTAGATGATCTATCACAGTTAATTGCAAATCCGGGCGTTGGCTGTGCCCGCCGGAGGCATCGCTAACTAATACTTCTACCGGCTGATGCGTATTCCTGGAAATCAATGTATGAGTCAAACTACCCCAAGCAGCTATTTTGGCGTATTGACCAAATTCATTCTCTTCCATCGATTGAACGATCCTCACTCCATGATTCTGAGATCGAGTTAAGACTGATGCTATATCCTCTACAGCAAAAGCGATATCAGCGACACCGGGTGGGTGTTGACTAAGAAACTCAGCTACCGGACTACTAGATAATAATGGCGAAGATAATAAAAATGTCACATTACCATTTTGGATCACTTCCGTGTGGGTGTCAGGGAAACTTACCTGACGTACAAAACTCGGAAAAATTCGACTGGTTAATGCTTGAAAGCCAAGATATTTCACAAACCAATCCCGCCACTTTTTCGCATCCTCTACATAGAAGTGAACATGATCAATCTGAAGCATATTTTTAGGACATCTACCGATGGAACGGAAAATGGGAAGATACTAAGTATAATTTTATCTAAGATTTGGAGGATTTTGCAACTGGAACTTAAAAGAACAGGTGACTATCAGGTTGAATGCTGAATAAGCAGCAGCCATTCCCATTGAATGTTTACCTAAAATTCCTACTACATTACAAATATGACTAGATTTGCGTTTTTGCATGTGTACAGCAGCTAATTGAGTAGTGTAGAAGCTACCTTTTAAGTTTACATCTAAGATTAAATCTAAATCTGCTGATTCTAGATTACTATAAGATTTAAGCACGCCCACACCAGCAGCATTAATTAAAATATCAATTTGACCAAATCGCGCTAATGTCTTTTCCATTAATGTATTAACTTGCTGTTTTTGGGTAATATCGGTGGGAACTACTAATACTTCTGTTGATGATTGGCTAGCGATTGTATTTAATCGCGATTCATCTCTAGCTGCTAGTACTAAGCGTGATTCTGTGAAAGCAAGTTTTTCAGTTAACGCCGCACCGATTCCTCCACTAGCTCCCACAATGACAATAACTTTATCTTTCAGCATTTTCTTTACATTTCTTCACAACTCTTAACTACTATAGTGTAAGGACGTATGCTGAAGTTATTCCTCAAGATAGAGGATAGTAGTTAAAGTTAAGTTTACTATTAAGGAAAGTTGTAGCAGTTTCCTCTCTCATGTTGAAGTTGATGAGAGCAAGGATCGCTATAAGCATATCTCTCCCGTTCTGTCCGTGCGGTAAGCCACCGCGTTGGGCGGGTTCCCCGACTTGAAGCGAGTGGCGCACCCGGAGGGTCGGGGCGGGGGAGTTTTGGCAACTTTTACAATATTTACTTGTGTGTACACGCCTTACTCTCCTGCTTCTTCTAAAGCTTGTTCTAATTCGGTTGCAAGTTGCAAAGTGTTAGCCCATTGTTGAATATAATCAAGATTAAGCGCTGATTGCTGGAGTTTTAAAACACCTAAAATATCTCGCCATTGTTGAGCAGATTGTTTTTGAGTCATTCGATACCAGATGAGTTTTTGTAAAATGGTATCTTCTGGACTAGAAAAATTCAGCTTTTGTCCCATTTCATTGACAGAGATCCTTTTTCTTTGCTGAAATCTCGATTGTTGAAAGGCATCTTGGGTTAGAATGAAAATATCAATTTTCCATCCAGTTTGTTGATCAATTAGATTGAATGATTGACCTAATTTTATGGCTTCTATTATCGCGATTTCACTGATATAAAATCTCGGTGAAAAGGCACTAATTAATAAAGATATTTGACTAGGTTTAATATCAGCTACTAAATCAATATCTTGAGTATAACGTATCTCCCCCCAAATACCGCTAGCGACTGAACCTCCCACAAGGTAAGAAATATCTAATGATTCTAAAATTTCTGCTACTATTAAGGCTTCTTCGATCGCCCCCGTCATTTTTATTTCTCCCGGTATTTCTAGGCGATCAATCCAATTATGATCTAGCACTTTCTTGAGAAAATAACGAATTTGTTGGCTTTGCTTTTGATTTGCTAAGGTTGTTTTAGCAATGTACCAAGCGGTAGAACGGGCGCTATTGGTAGTATGATTCAGGTTGGTTGCTCTTTGTAAAAGACTTTGCGATCGCCACAAGTGAAATAAAGTAACTTCAGCAGCGATCGCTGTATCATAAGATTGGGTTTTATAACTGTTAGATGTTGTAATTAGGGTAGTCATAAAGGGTATTATCAATTTAAAATATCGGAATGAAAAGGAGTAGGGGATCTCTTGTGCAGGGGAGCGGTGAAGTTCAATCCCTGATCGTAGAATTTAAACGTACTTCCCAGCCTTTCGAGGTCTGCTTAATCGCAAAGGATTTACAGGAATGTAAGAACTTCATAAATTTACTACTAAGTTGTAATTCCTTAATTTGATCAGTAATTGACTTACCATATTGTTGTCGAAATTTACTGCCCAATATACCTATATTAATATAAGTATTCGGTGCTTCACTGGTTAAATCCACAAGAATTTTCTTCAGAGCTTGCTCCAAGTCCTTTTGAGAAGAAATTTCAGATAACAGTTGGTTTTTTCCTGATGATACCACAGGATTATCTTCACTTTCTCCCAGTGAAATGTGATTCTTTTCAAAAAGAGTTACAAACAACTCAGAGGTTTCGTCAATTTGATGTATGACAAAATCAGCAGGATAGCTAATAAGTAAATCTTTGGCTTTCTTTCCAGGAAAGTGTTTGTTAATAACTTGCGCCAGAGTTAATTTATATTTACTTTTGAATAAATTAGATAATATAGAAAGTTTAATCCAATAACTGTTTGTCCGTTTTTGTTCGGCTTTGATTAAAGATTTTAAATACTGGATTAATTGTTCGATATCGGGAACGTCTGGTAAATATTTGAGATTATGAGTAATAATTTTACCTGTATGACTATTAAATAACCGAATATTTTCACCTTGCTGACTGACTTGGTATACGATCAAGCCGCGTTGCTGAAGATTATTGCATAAATTAGTCATTACCTTATCTGAAGAGCAAACCAAAACCTCTTTGACATTGGGATAGCGCTCATGAATGGACGAACCAAATGCAATCATTTTACCATCTGCGTTATCTCTTCCAGAAGGAACATGAATCAGATCGTAGCCACGCTCATGTAAATCTACATCTAATTTACCTCGATTACTCCAATTAGCAAAAGCGATTTTTACATGAATGGGACAAGTGCAAATAGTAGCGAGAAATTTTTCAGTATAGAGATTAATTTGCAAGTTTTCTGCATCTAAAAGTAATATAGCAATTTTACTCTGTTGCCAAGATTGATTAACAGCTGATTTTAAAGGTTCATGTAGTTCAGTTGTCAAAGAACCAACTTTCTCGATCTTAGCAGTTAATTCTTTTAATATTGGTGAATTGATCGATTCAGGAACTAGCAGAGCTTTCAGGTAGAATTTCAGCTTGTGCTGCAATTCGGCTAAATTCTCGGTTGGACTGAGTAATTCTGTGAATTTTGCCCTTAGAGTAGCTTGATTAGCATTATTTTGCCAATTAATACTCCTGTACTTTTCCAATAACAATTCTGGTTGCTGTGCGTGAATCACAATAATTGTCTGACAAACTTGTGAGACAATTCTGTTAATTAAGGTAGAATTATGGTTAGTCAGCAATTGCTGATGATTTGACATAGCTTATACAATACAGTAATATTAATGACTGTGGTATCTGTCAAAGAAATTTTGACTCAGCTTGTTTAAAGCAAGATATACATTCAATTTTACCCATTTGATTTGGTAATACTGCTTTGAATTTGACATTGATCACCCAATACTGCTCTAGGTTTTGGAACCGTAGGTTGGGTTGAGGAAGGTAACCCAACATTAGACAAATCTTCTGGTGTGTTACAATTAAACAACATATCTAGTTCTGTCAAAGGTAAGACTGCTACTTGGTGATTTCCTAACCAATCCTGAAATGAAGTACCTCCTTGGTGAATAAAGTCAACTAGTAAGGTTAGACAGCTCCTGCGATAAAAACCACAGAGAGGTTCCCAACCGTGGACTTGATGGACTAAACAAGCGATCGCCTCAGCTTCTACTGTTTCTAGTTGCTCTATCCAATCTGTGAAAACAGCTAACTTTAAATTAGGTAAATCGCAAGCTAATAGCAATACCCAATCTGTCTTAACATGTTTTAAACCTTGAGCAAAACCTACTATTGGTCCAGCTAGAGGTTTTTGGGAATCTATAGCGCTATTTAAAGGAGTTTCTAAAATAAACTCACAGCCAGATAAGTCTAAATATTGATAACGCTCTGGCCAAGGAGTTACTATATAAACGTGCTTTGAACAGGATCGGGCGATCTGGCAGATTTTTTGGAGTAAGGGTACTCCATGAATACAAATCAGAGCTTTATCTCTACCCATACGGGAACTCTTACCACCAGCCAGAACAATAGCTGATAAATCTACCACTTTCTCAGATCCCCTTAGTAAAGCTGCGATTAATTTGTGCTAATAACTCCTCTAGACTATTGGCTGGGGGAAAACATACTCCCTCTCGACAGACTATTCCCACACTTCCATCCGCTAAATCAGCAACTGGCGAAAATATGGAAGTGGGTAAATACTTCCGGGCTAAAGATTGTATATGATCGGGAGTAGTCTGGATCAAAGTTGAGCGATAGAGCCAATCTAATCCGATAAATAAGCTAGGACAGACTTGGGGATAATTTTCCATTAAGTCCCTAAAGGCTTTCAATGTTTTTTCGGCTAAATCTAGATAATCTCGATTTTCCGTGATTAGCGCTAATCGGACTAAATTGGCGATCGCCACCCCGTTAGCTGAGGGTGTAGCATTATCGACATAACTGCGCTCGCGCACAATCAAGTTTTCACTAGCATCACTAGCAGTGTTAAAATAACCGTATAAGTTATTGTTCCAATGAAATTGGTGGAATTCATCTTGGAGTGCGATCGCTTGTTGGAGCCAATAATTTGCTGATTCTGAGTGGGACAGAGCAGATTGTTGTAAATCCAGTAGAGCTTTAATCATAAACGCATAATCTTCCGATTGCGCCAACACAACTGGTTCAGAATCATAATTGAGTCTATGGAAACGTCCATTGACAAACTGATTTGCCAAAATGAAATTAGCAGAGGCGATCGCCAATTGCAAATAACTTGGTTGAGAGAAAACCTCAGCTGCTCTAACTAGACCAGAAATCATCAAACTATTCCAAGCCACAATCATCTTTGTATCTGTAACTGGCGGAATGCGACCAGACCAACTAGCAGTTTTTGCAGCTTGATTATTGCAAACTGGGGGAAAAGTCAACAATGATTCTGGCGTTTCTCCATAACGAGCCACGAACAACTTGGTTAAAGCCGCCTGAGTTAGTGGACTCAATTCTTCTAAATCTAGTCTTTGTAAGACATTTTTGCCGTCAAAATTACCATTAGGAGTCACAGTAAATTGTCTTTGCAACTCGACTAATTCCTGTGTCGTGAGTAACTGTTCAATTTCAGTATAGTCCCAAACGTAAAAAGCTCCCTCCTCAGGTTCTACATTTGCACTACTGCTAAAACTATCAGCATCCTGAGCCGCATAAAAGTAACCTGCTGGAGCAGTCATCTCTCTTTCTAGCCATTTTACTGTCCCAGTTACAGCCCTGAACAAAGCAGGTGATGGAAAACCAGTACTCCACAAATTGGACAGATACTCCAAAATTTGCCCATTATCATAGAGCATCTTTTCAAAATGAGGTACAGTCCAAGTGGGATCGACAGTATAACGATGGAAACCACCAGCTACATGATCGTAAATTCCCCCAAGTGCTAAATTATTTCCCCATTGCTGACATAATTGATGCACATCATGCCCAGATTGATGACTGAAACGAGTTTCGAGCATGGCTAATTCCGCATAGCTCACCATAGGAAAACTGTTTCCCATCTGCTTGGATGAAATTACACTTACACTAGCTTCCCAACCGGGGACGAACAATTCTTGGTCTATATCTAATGAATTCGTCTGTTCCTGCCATAATGTAGAGTTGACAAGCACTTCCTGAATAGTGGATTTCCTCTGGACTAAATCTGACCTTTCTGTATCATAATACAACTTTATACTAATCAGCACTTGCAAAAAACCAGGGCGACCATAAGCAGGAGTTAAGGGAAAATATGTTCCAGCATAGAATGGAACAAGATCATCAGGTGCTAAAAAAGCGTTTAAAGGCCATCCACCTTGACCCGTCATCATTTGTAAAGCCTGCATATAAATGCTGTCAATATCGGGTCTTTCTTCCCGATCTACCTTAATGGGGAGAAAATTAGCATTCATAAACTCAGCAACAGCGGGATCGGAAAAAGCTTCACCTTCCATCACCGTACACCAATGACAACTAGAATAACCAATGGAAAGAAAAATTGGCTTATTTTGTTCTCTAGCAGTAGCTAAGGCTAAGTCAGACCAAGGCCACCAATCAATGGGATTTTCGGCATGTTTCTGGAGATAAAGGCTTTTAGATGCAGCGAGACGGTTCCTCATGATTCAAAGCTGTAGATTCCCTTCTTCTTTAGTTTATCGTGATTTGCTTAATTTCTGATTTTAGTTCATAGAACCAGATGCAGATCTTAAGGCTGAGTTGGGTATTGCAGAAATTGGTAAAACTGACTTATGGTGAATTTTAGTGGTTGTACTCAGTCCAGCGATCAGGTAGAGTAGCAAGGTTATAAATACAGCTTGTATAAATCTTTCAAACATGTTGTTCAACCTTTCTGGATAAATGGTATATGTATGGCGATCAGTACCACTTAACTTCAGATACATTTTAATATTTTGATTTTCCCGACCCTACAATGATAAATTGTGACATTACTGCCAAAAAAGGGGAGAAATACCAGAAAAAAAATTCTTTCGCCTTTTTTCCACCTTTAAATATTTTAGTATGGATAAAATAAGCTCTCTCGTATTATTCAGACGATTGGCAGGATTGATCGATAGAATAGATGGAAAATAGCTACAAGCACGCTCAATGATTCCTATCGTTATTGAACAATCTGGTCGTGGCGAACGCGCCTTTGATATTTATTCACGGCTATTACGTGAGCGCATTATTTTCTTAGGACAACAGGTTGATAGCAGCCTAGCTAATTTAATTGTTGCGCAATTACTGTTTTTAGATGCTGAAGATCCAGAGAAAGACATTTACATGTACATCAACTCTCCCGGAGGTTCGGTAACAGCTGGGATGGGAATTTTTGACACGATGAAACATATCCGCCCTGATGTTTGTACAATTTGTACTGGACTAGCAGCAAGTATGGGAGCTTTTTTGCTCAGTGCTGGGGCTCAGGGTAAGCGCATGAGTTTACCTCATTCACGGATTATGATCCATCAGCCTCTGGGTGGTGCTCAGGGACAAGCGACTGATATTGAAATTCAAGCCAGAGAAATTCTTTATCATAAGCAACGACTGAATGAGTACTTAGCTGAACATACAGGTCAACCGATCACAAGAATTGCTGAAGATACCGAGCGCGACTTCTTCATGTCTCCTGAAGAAGCTAAAGAATACGGATTAATCGACCAAGTAATCGACCGTCACGCTGTTGGTAGTCGCCCTATGGCGGTAGTCTGAAGAAAGGGGCGCAAGGCATTGCGCCCCTACTAGAATCCAGCTAAGGGGTCTGGCTGGCTTTCTAAATATTGGAGAAAGTCAAGTAATTCTGTTTCACTCAGTAAAGAGCGTCCTAACTTACCATAAGTTTTCTTGAGATGCTCTCTTCCCTGTTCTTTTGTCCAGCATAAGCGCTCTATTTCTACATCAGTTTTGGCGATGACATCGGATAAATTAACTGGCTCCTGCTTCTTTTTCCTGTTTTGTCTTCCTGAATTAATTCCAGTCTCTTCTTGAATATGAGAATTGCGAGGAATAAAAGGTGTAACATTGCTAATAGTATTTCCTAGTGCATGTGTGTCTTCAGCCGATTGGTTACTAGAAAATCTATCTGTGTTTCCGAATAAAGCATCACTCTGTGTCTCTTGATCAGTGGTCGTGGAGTAACTTTGATACAAAGCGGAATCGTAATTTTTAGGGGAGCGATCGCTTGTGTCATTACTCTGGATTACATCTTCTTGGAAGACTAAATCCCGATCTGGTTCAATGGCGGTGTTTGTAAAGATTTCTTGATTTTCAGACCATGACCCTTGACTATCAACCGTATCTGTGGATTCTTGTAAATTACTTGCAGTACTTAAGGGAGGATTTTGCTGTTCTGGGAAAATGGGTTGTGGGGAAATAGTCTCTATTTTTGCGGGAGCTTTGACCATTCCCAAAACTATTAATGCTCGCTCTCTGGCTTGGTCCTCAGCAACTTCTATAGTTTCTGCGCCCGCCATAGCAGTGATGCGAGTGATACCTTCTATTTGCAGGCTGACTCGGACAATATATTTCCCTTGGAAAATTTGTACTAATTCCGAGATAATACAGCCGTTGGGATATAAGCTCTGGAATTGAGCCAACATAATATTCCACCAATCTAAATCTGTTCAATACTTGTACAAAGGAGAGGAGAAAAAGCCAGATACTGACGTTGATTCACCCCTATTGTCCCTGATTGTAGCATCTGTTCGGTTTGACAAATTTCTCGCTATTGCTTAATTGTATGGCTGACTGCTAGCTACTCAATTATTACTAGTTCCCTAATAGCAGTTCACCATCTAATGCTATACTAATAAGCCAATTCGATAATCTAGAAGTATTTTCTGGAAGTGTACTTCAGGATCGGAACAACTCCGGCTCCGCTAAATCTACAATAATAAAGATAAGGCTCGCCCTCATTGCCGATTAAGCTACTTGCTTGAATGTTACCGATTCTACATAAGGGGAAGTGAGGTTTAACGGTAGTCTCTTCTAGTTTAAGCTCCGATTTTCATGGCGTAAAATTACCTTCAATCTGGACAATTCAACACTTTTGATTTCCACTATGTAGGAACTTGCGGTCTGGGATGTAGATTTATCTATTACAAGCTTCTCAACAACCGTTAACTAATTCCTGTTAGAAGAGAACCGAGTATAAAGAGTGTCATGTATAATTGTTCAGGTAAAGAATGTTTAACCTATGCTAAGTCTGAGACTATTTTGTACCTGAGAAGTCAACAGCAAAGATTTCCTCTCGCCCGCTTTACGGTTAGCCATATTCGGAGGAGAGCAATTCGTTGACTCCAAGTGTGTCTCTAGACCGCGGTGGTATACTCCGAAAAAACCAGATTAAACAAAAAATGATGTTTTGACCAGAGGTCGGTTCACTACATGGAATTTTCAATCGCTACACTCCTTGCCAATTTCACCGATGATAAATTGGTAGCTCGTAAGGTTTTGGAGAAGAAACTGGGTTGTGAGGATGAAGAAAGTCTAGAAAAACTACAGATTATTTTGGAGGTGTTGGAAAAAGTCGGCGTTTTGGTAAAAGACCGGGGTAAGTACCGTCGAGTTACGGAAGAAGGCTTAATTGAAGCTAAACTGCGTTGCTCTAGTAAAGGATTCTGCTTTGCTATCCAGGATGTAGAAGGTTCAGAAGATATTTATATCCGCGAGAGCCATTTGAGTAATGCTTGGAATGGCGATCGCGTATTAGTTAGAGTTCTGAAAGAAGGTAGTCGGCGGCGATCGCCCGAAGGAGAGGTCAAATTAATTTTAGAGCGCTCCAACCACACCTTACTAGCCAGGATCAAACAAACCGAAAGTGGCTTTCGTGCTGTTCCTTTAGATGATCGGCTGTTATTTGAACTCAAATTACAAACCAATGGTACACATCTAGAAGGTGCTATTGATCATTTAGCTCATGTAGAGGTTTTGCGCTACCCATTAGCACAATATCCCCCGTTAGGGAGAGTAGTACAGATTTTGGGTAGTGACGCTGAAGCAGCAGCTGATATAGATTTAGTCACTTGTAAACACGACCTATCCCGGAATTTTCCTGATCATATTCTAGAAGCAGCGATTAAATTACCCAGAAAGCTCCTGAAAGCCGATTTAAAAAATCGCCTGGATTTACGCAATTTATTGACTTTAACTATTCCTGATGGTGATGCTCAATGGATAGAAAATGCTTTTAGTCTAGAAAAAACTGCTAGTGGTAATTGGCGTTTAATTGTGCATATAACTGATGTTTCTCATTATATCCAGCCAGATGAACCATTGGATAGAGAAGCATGTAAACGAGGAAGATCGGTATACTTAGGGGAATTACTGCTACCTATGTTACCAGATGTCGTAGCTGATCGCTGTGCTTTACAAACCGGATGCGATCGCCTAGCTTTCTCTTTTATCATCACAATTAATCCCCTATCAGGAGAAGTTTTAAGTTGGGAAATCCAGCCAAGTGTGATCAACGTGAATATTGCTATCAACCAGCAACAAGCAGCAGCAATTCTGGAGGGAAGGTCAGTCAATGTATCAGGTGAGTATAGCCAGATATTAAAAGATCTAGTAACTTTGTCCCAAGCAATTAAACAAATTCGCTTGCAGAGAGGGAGTTTACAACTGAATTTGCCTACTAGCCAAAATCCTTACTATGATGAAGGAATCATGGGTGCTGTAGTTGTGAATGATCTACCTGTAAGAACAGTATTCACGGAATTGATATTACTGGTAAATCAACTCATAGCAAATCATCTCAGTGCTTTAGGCATTCCTGCTATCTGGAGGGTTCAAGGTACGCCTGATGTAGAAGATGTTCAGGAAATGCTCAAACTAGCAGTTAATTTAGGTGTGGAATTAGTCCTAGATTCTGATGCTGAGATTCAACCGCTGGATTATCAACACTTAACCAGAGCTTTTGCTGAATCACCTTCGGAACAAGTTCTCACATATTTGTTGCAGGATACCTTGAAGCCATCAACTTATACAACTACCAAAAGCCCTCATTTTGGTCTGGCTCTACCAGAGTATCTCCACTTCAGCGCTCCCTTACGACGCTATCCTGATTTGCTCATGCAAAGAGTATACCATATACTACTGGAACATGGACGCGATCGCCGCACAACTCGTGTGAAAGAGCGTGTTAACCTACGTCACTCTTCCTGTCATGGAGAAACTACCTGGAATGTAATCGCACCAGAACTCCAGCAAGAACTGCAAAGCGATTTAACCAGAGTCATCGTCCAGATCAACGACAGAGAAAAAGAAGTACAAGAAGCCGAAGCGGATTTAGCGGGACTACAAAGAGCTTCACTGATGAAACAACGCATTGGAGAAGTATTCTCCGGTATGATTACCGGCGTTCAATCCTATGGTTTCTTCGTCGAAATTGAAGTACCTCTAGCTAATGAAGTTCTCAGTTCTCAACCTCATTTACCCCTAAGGGTAGAAGGGTTAGTACATGTCAGTTCCCTCAAAGATGACTGGTATGAATATCGCGCTCGCCAACAAGCTTTATTCGGTAGGAAAAATCGTGCTTCCTATAGATTAGGTGACCAAGTAGTTGTTCAGGTGAAAAGCGTTGATTACTATCGCCAGCAAATCGATCTAGTGACTGTAAACACAGATGGTACACCTAAGAGCTTGGGGGTTGGTATGATGAATGACGATCCATCAGACCGCTATCTACCAAATCATCTGAAATCCATTGATTTAGACCCTTATGCTGATGAGGAATAAATTCCTTGGGTAATGTCTGTGTCCAATAATACTAAACCCTTAATCTTAGGTATTACAGGTGCATCGGGTCTGATTTACGCTGTCCGCACCCTTAAGTTTCTCTTGGAAGCGGAGTATAGTATCGAGCTAGTCGCTTCCAAGTCAACTTATACAGTTTGGCAAGCAGAGCAAGGTATCCGTATGCCATCAGAAGCGTCTCGTCAAGAGAAGTTCTGGCGTGAGCAAGCGGGAGTAACTGCATTGGGTAAGTTACATTGCCATTCTTGGAGCAATGTAGGCGCGAATATTGCTAGTGGTTCATATCCTACTTTGGGGATGATGATCATTCCATGTAGTATGAGTACAGTGGCGAAATTAGCGGTGGGCTTGAGTTCGGATTTATTGGAAAGAGCAGCTGATGTTCAAATCAAGGAAGGACAAAAATTAGTTGTTGTTCCCAGAGAAACTCCTTTCAGCCTGATTCACTTGCGTAATTTAACAACCCTCGCGGAAGCTGGAGTCAGAGTTGTTCCAGCTATTCCCGCTTGGTATCATCATCCGCAAACAATTGAGGATTTGGTCGATTTTGTGATTGCGCGAGCCTTGGATCAATTGGATATCGATTGTCATATTCCTATTGAACGTTGGACAGGTCATACCTAGAATGTTAATTTTGTGGATAAAAGTTAGACAAAAGTTCATGGTCAGCCCTCACCCTAAATCCCTCTCCCAAGGGGAGAGGAACTTTGAATTTCCCCCTCTCCCTATGGGAGAGGGGGCTAGGGGGTGAGGGCTATTCCGATTCGCTTAACTATATCACTAGTCTTATTGGGCGGATTAATTCTTTTGTTCATCCAGAATTTATCCCCAGTCTTACCGTTGGTATTTTTGGGTATGCGAACTTATCCATTACCATTAGCTTTTTGGATTTTAATTAGTACCGCTACTGGTGCGTTGACATCTGTACTAATGAATAATTTAGTTAAATTAGCGAATAATCCAGGTAAAAGATCACAAGCTGCTGGGACTACTCGACCCCAAGCCAGGACAAGTAGTAGAGAAGTTCCTCCCCCTCCTAGAAATACACCACCAACTTCCAGTTCATCAACTGGTTCATCTAGATATGAACCAGTTGATGATTGGGGAACCCATCGTAATTTGGATGATTGGGATGAAGTAGCTCAACCGGAAACAAAATCTAGCTCAACATCTGGTTCCGGTTATTCCTACGGTTATCCCAATCCTGAAAATACTTCTGTTGGTAAAACGGAATCTGTTTATGATGCTGATTATCGAGTCATTATCCCTCCTTATGTCCCTCCAACCGAAGAATCTCCTGATGAAGATGACTGGGATTTTTTCACTGAAGAGGAAAATTGAGCAGGGGAGCAGGGGAAAAAAAAGCCAAATTCTCTCCCCCCAGACCCGCACGGGCCCAAAGGGAGAGAATATGCATCTAACAACCTACCCCCTCTTAGTTGTAGAGCAATCCGAGAGGGAAAGATTATTGGAAGTTACTTTTAATAATAGTTCTAGTCTTGAGTACTTTTCCTCTTCCTGAAGATAGAGATTGTCATAGTGATTCATCAACGTTTAGTAGACGATGCTACCAGACCTTTTTTACAGAATTCCCATCCTGAAGATAAATTACGATGGCTGCGCCAGCCCCCTTGGGGTATTGCTCTACTCCCAAGTAGATTTGCACGTAACCATTTTATAGGAACAGATGTTAAGATAATTTATAAGTAAATACAACTATTTTTTCTGTGTGGCTTTATGGAAAGAGAATATATCGCTAAGGAAAATAAGAATAATAGTGCTACTTTTAAACAAGGGTAGTGGTAAAAATGTAGTGATCTAAATCTCTCAAATCCTTATCCAGCAGGGTCAAAAAATAAATAATCACTACTCCTACACCACTACCTAAACAAGAATCAACACGCGCAGTACCAGCTAACATCGAATTTTAAACAAGAATCAACACGCGCAGTACCAGCTAACATCGAAATAGAAACAGACACAAATGAACCTCTCACACAACAGGAGATGGAAAATCACCAATATGAACTGGATCGGATTGAGGAAACAGGATTGGAAATTCAGGCAAAGTATGGAACCATAACACACCTTGGACAAGAGCGACTGAATTTACTACAAGCGAAAAAAGCTGAGTTCTGGGAAAGGTACATGGAGCGTGAAGGTGGCTTTAATATAGATCTGTCTCTAGTTGATATTCCTGCAACTCGTGCTGAATTGGAAGCTAAAACAATACAATCACTTCAACCAAAACCAATTGATATTCAAAAAACATCAAACTCTAATACTTCAGAGGAGCAGAACACATCACAGAACTTAAACGTTATTGCGCTTCATAGCAATAATAAACAGATAAATCCAAAGCTCATAAATAATCTCTTCATATTGAAAGAAAAACTTGGTATTTTCGGTGAAGCGTTTTTTGAACTATCTGCTGGAGCTATTTATCAATATTGTATTGATAACACTATGGATTTTCCCTTTTACAAGTTATTTCCTGGAATGGAGCAAGGGCTTAAAGGAGAGAATCCTATTGATCATCTAAGTAATCAATATCCTGGGTTTCGCGTCGGGAGAATGATAGGCGATGTAGCTGCTCTTTATACAGCGCTTGGAGAAATTGATATTGGCTCTGGTATCGATGGAGCAGGACTTGTTGCTACACCGGAGACAGGTGGCGCTTCTTTAGCATTGACAGTGCCAGGAACTACATTAATTATACATGGTACTTCTACTAGTATAAGGTCTCTTGCTGATTTATTCCATCAAGGTGGGATCGTTTTTCATATTGAAGGAGATCATCAAGATCACAAGAGTGGTGCTTACCATGGAACAAAACCCAAGTATACAAATCCTGGACATCACGATCAAAACCGTAGACCGGGAAAATCTATGTTACCTAGTGATGCAGAAGAAGTGTACAAAAAGGCAATTCCAACAAAGGATGGTAAAACTTGGTGGGGTATAAATTCAAAAGGGGAATATTATAGATATCAGGGAAACAATCAGGAAGTTCATTGGAATGGTAGTTTTAAAGCTAATGATTCGCAAATACCTAATTATATAAAGAAGCGCTTTGAAGATTATAGTATTGACAAGACGAGGTAAAAAGCAATGCTGTTTGGAGATAAACAAGATTTGGCTTTAGAATGCGAATTAGAACAGTGGAAAGGTAGTTCTTCAGCCGATATATTTGGACATATAGCTGTTTGGGCTGGAGGATTTTCTATAGGAGACTTTTCACTGCTAGTAATGTTAAATATCCCTTACATCCATTTCGGAGATTCTTTGCAAGAGTGTGGCAAAAGACACGATCCATTTCTAATAAGTATGAGTGCTATAGAAGCTTTTAATTTTCTTGACTCTACACTTTATGGTGATATAGAAAAAGTATTATCTTATGCACAACTAGAAGATGAATTTAGAAAAATTTGGACAATTCAAAGTGATCTTGAAGAATTTGACAAGCAACAAATTTTCCTTGAAGAATTAGCGAGCAAATATGGTAAGTATAATATATGTACAAATTTTTCTGAAGCATTTGATGGGGAGAAATGTTTTGTGATTGAAGGAAAAAAAGCAGAAAGATTCATTTGGAAAGATGATAAATCTGATTCTATTAGAGAAATTATATTAAAACCTGATACATATAAGCATGTCCTTGGATCTTTCGTTACTTGGTTTGAACAGGTTGAAGCAGAACAAGGCTAGTGTTGTACAGTTGGGATGTCCCAGGTCACTTCAATTCTTCATCGGGAACATGGTAACTAGTTATTGATACCCGTAAGAACACAGTTCTACACTGCTTATTTAAGAGTTACAAAGGTTCAAATTGATGCGGTTTATCAGTAGTCAAGCATTTACCAAATTAGAAGGACAGCTCATTTATCACTCAGAGGAATATTCATTTGATTTCAGACCTCTTTCTCATCAGGCTCTAGCAAATCGAGTCGGTAATGAAGGTACTACTTCAATTACTATTGATACCTTGCAGATTGAAGTTGATATAGAATCAGGTTTAGTACTTTATGTATTTGGATATTATCCCGATAAATTATGGGATTTAGAGAAACTTCCATTAATTACTCCTCAACAGGGATGTATTAAAGTGATTACTGACGAAAAATTGAAAATGGGAGTTTCTCAAACTCTCGCAGATTTTAACGAATGGCGCACAATTTATGATTTGGACTCTAAATGGATCTGTATAAGTTCCACTAATGATTTATATCAATCTGCTCAATATATAGAGTTTGCTGACAATATAGTAGCCGTACTTGTAGGAGAAAATTTATCATCGTTATGGTTAAAACCTTTTAACTTAGTTTGAGTTCTGCTACTAGGCGATCGCCATCCTGAATAATATGTTAGATGAATCTATAAATAAAGAAAAGGTAATATAAGAAACATTACTTAAAACTACCCAAAAAAAGCCAAATTCTCTCCCCCCAGACCCGCACGGGCAAGAACGGAGAGAATATATATCTAACAATCTATCCCCTCTTAGTTGTAGAGCAATGTGAGAGGGAAAGATTATTAGAATATACTTTTAATATTAGTTCTAGCCTTGAGTAATTTTCCTCTTCCTGAAGATAGAGATTTTCATAAGTTACAAGATTATGCGAAATTATACTAATTCAAAGAGAATATACATCTAACAACCTACCCCCCTCTTAGTTGTAGAGCAGTTTGAGAGGGAAAGATTATTAGAATATACTTTTAATATTAGTTCTAGCCTTGAGTGCTTTTGCTCGTCCTGAAGATAGAGATTGCGATAGCCTCCGGCGGGCGCTTTGCGACATGAGGAATTTGTTGAAAAGATAATTATGAGGTTAAAAGGTGAATGGGTAATTTGTTGAAGGGAGTTAATTTGTACCTAATTGGTCTTATGGGTACTGGTAAGACAACAATAGGAAGCTTATTAGCTCAAGAGTTTAGTTATCGATTTATAGATACTGATGCAGTTATAGTACAGGCTGCTGGTAAGTCTGTAAATGAAATATTTGCTCAAGATGGTGAAACGGCGTTTCGTCAATTGGAAAGCAATGTTTTAGCTCAAGTTTGTGCTTATACAAATCTAGTTATCGCGACAGGTGGGGGAATTGTGCTTCAACAAGAAAATTGGGGCTATTTACATCATGGTTTAGTTGTCTGGTTAGATGTCGCAGTTGAAGTTATTTGTCAACGTTTAGCAGAAGACACTACCAGACCTTTGTTACAAGATTCTGATCCCCAGGATAAATTGCGATCGCTCCTCTCGCAAAGACGATCGCTCTACTCCCAAGCAGATTTGCACATGACTATCTTCCAGGAAGAAACCCCGGAACAAACTATGACGCGAATAATCAGTGCTATACCCAGCGTACTAAAACCAGAAGTTTCCAGTTAGGAAAATTGATCAATTCAAAAAATCTTATAATAAACCCAGCATTTCTGGTCTAGAAACTCAAAAAACGATTAATCCCTAACTTCATAATGAACGACATAGAGTATATCAGACAAGCTGAAGCTAATCGAGTCCAAGTTCTCAGCGAAGCACTACCTTACATTCAACAATTTGCCGGTCGTACTGTCGTGGTCAAATATGGCGGTGCGGCGATGAAAGATAACGTTCTTAAAGACAAAGTAATCCGCGACATCGTATTTTTGTCTTGTGTTGGTTTGCGACCAATCTTAGTCCACGGTGGTGGACCAGAAATTAATAGTTGGTTAGACAAACTGGGAATTGAACCGCAATTTAAGAATGGTTTACGCGTTACCGATTCCTCTACAATGGATGTAGTAGAAATGGTATTGGTTGGTCGCGTGAATAAAGAAATCGTCTCTCTGATTAACCAAGCTGGTGGTATGGCGGTAGGGTTGTGTGGTATAGATGGTCATTTAATCACTGCGCGTCCTCAGGGTGATGAAGGTATCGGTTTTGTTGGGGAAGTGAGTAATGTAAATATCAAGATTTTAGAAACTTTGTCTAGCAACGGATATATCCCCGTTGTTTCCAGCGTTGCTTCTGATGATAATGGTCAAGCTTATAATATTAATGCTGATACAGTAGCTGGAGAAATAGCAGCAGCATTGGGAGCGGAGAAGTTAATCTTGCTGACTGATACTCGCGGAATTTTAAAAGATTATAAAGACTCATCTACTCTCATTCCCAAAGTGGATATTACAGAAGCGCGGGAACTGATTGGTGATGGTATTGTGAGTGGTGGAATGATCCCCAAAGTAACCTGCTGTGTGCGATCGCTCGCCCAAGGGGTGAAAGCTGCTCATATCATTGATGGTCGTATCCCTCACGCTTTATTATTAGAAATATTTACAGATGGTGGAATTGGTACAATGATTTTAGGTTCCCATCTGACACAATAGAAAATAATCGTCAAAGTGAGCGCAGAAAGTTTAAAAATTGCCAAATCTCGCTATATTACTGGTAAAGCTGCTTTTGAGAATGGGCTGTATCAGCAAGCAGTGGATAACTTAGAAAAGGCTAGAGCTTTATTATCTAGTAGTACGCGCTTTGCTGGTGAAGTTGATATGTGGTTAGTCACTGCTTATGAAGCTAGCGGACGCAGTACAGAAGCGATTGCTCTATGTGAAAAACTGACTCAACATCCCCATTATGAAACTAGACTACAAGCCAAACAATTAGTCTACATTCTGAAAGCACCCAAACTCAAAAGACCCAAGGAGTGGATGACGGAAATTCCAGATCTAGCAGGGTTAGCTGAGAATGAACCTAAAATACTCGTTCCTGCTAGATCTAAAACTTCCTCCCAGCAAAAACAACTAGAATCTGTAGACCTAAGCCAGGTAAATACCCAAGATAATCGTTTTATCTGGACTACATTAATTGCAATTTGCTTAATTGCGACTTACATGATTTGGTTGGGTCTGAAATGAAATAAGATAAAATCCCAAGTTAATTAAAAACGATGTTTATGATTTTGAGGAACCTATTGACTAAATTAACCAAAGCCATTAGTCGTTGTCAACCCATTTTTTGGATATTCATATTTGTCTCGTTACTTTTATCTAGTTGTGTCAAATATGATTTAGAGGTGAATTTTCGCAATAGCAATAGTGGCGAATTAATCCAGCATATTCAACTAGCCAAAAAATTGACAAGTTTTAGTGGTGATTATATCCAAGAATGGTGGAAAAGTCTCGCAAATCAAGCTCGTCATTTAGGCGCTTCCGTAGAGCAGAGTGCTGACTCAGAAAATTCAGAAATTATTTTGAAAGTTCCTTTTACCAATGTTAAAGAATTAAGCAATAAGTTTAATGCTCTTTTTGGTGACTCTACAGTTAACCATAAGTCTCAGCGATATTTTCCAGATACTGGCTCTAAGCTATGGGTAGAGGAACTTAACTTGGGTGTTGTTTCCAGAAATCGCCTGATTTATCATGTGGATTTGCGATCGCTTTCCCCAATTGTCCACAAAGGGAGCGACATAAACACCATGATTAACTTGGATTTTGGCTTAAGGACTCCTTGGGGAATGAGCAATATTGTCCAAAATTCCACTTCGTTAAATCCATTGGTATTGGAAAAACATGACAACCAGAATATATGGCGACTCCAACCAGGTCAACTCAATCAGATAGAAGTCACCTTCTGGTTACCAAATTTCTTAGGTATCGGTACTTTGTTGATTATCTTCTTTGTTTGGTGGGGATATTATTTGAAATACAGCTTAATCCCTAAGAAAGATACAGATTCAACCAAATTAGGGTGATAATCTTTCATCTTGAAGATAATCTCCCCCTCAGCGTAGCATCAGATATACAAGTATATTATGACGCTACTGGCTGACGCTCCTGCGTCGCTAACGCTGTGCTATCTGTCTATCTTTCAGCCATTTTTCCAGGTCAGCTATGGTAGAAAAAGTTAATAACACATCCGTCAATTCTTCCAATTGTTTAAGGGATAATTTACGGATTTGCTCGATTAATGGTGGTTGAAGTTCACCAACACGCTGATTAAGTAGCCGTATAATTACTTTCTGCTCACCTTCAAGTTTACCCTTGAGTTGACCGGCTCTTTCAATACTAGTAATGTAAGGCATATTTTTCTCTTGCTCATATTTATTTAGTTCTTGTTGAAACTCTCGTTCCAAATCTTTACTTAGTGTCATCATCCAATCGATCAGGTTGTACAAGTTGATAATATCTTCTCTTGAAAAGCCTTGTTCATACAAGCGTTTAATCAAGGCTAACTTATATACTTTCCTAGCTCTACGGTCATTTTTTGTTTCTAATGTCCTCAAGTGTACCATAACGACCGTAGCGAATGGATTGCGGTCTGCTTCCAGTTCAGACCATTTTGCTCTATAGTCTAACAGCTTGACGATAGGAAATTCAAATTCAGTTTTCGTCCAAAGTCCTGAACCAACAAAACGATTTGGTCGCCAATTAATATCATCATCGGCTAAAACTGCGAATGATTCCACAGAACAACCGTATCTTTCAGATATTCTGGTATTGTAGATAAACATTCTCAGAGCAAAATCGCGTTCAGATCGACTTTGTATTTCTATGTGCAGATAAAGCCAAGTCTCTTCACCATTAATCCGATAAACTTTGACAAGTGTATCAGCATATCTCCTTCCAACTTTGGCATCCTTAGTAACTTGTTTTAGTTCTTTATTCAAGAACTCAATTTCTTTAGTCCAGTCAATTTCCAAATGAACAAAGGGAAAAAAGAATTTGATAAAATCCTCAAAATAGATTTCCAGGATATCTTTCCAAGGGGAATCATATTTTGATTTTGGTTGTACTTTGGGTTTTGGTTTTGCCATAATAAATACAAGTTATATTGTTGGATTTAGGGGAGATCTTTATTTAGGGAGATAATCTTTTAATTTCCCAACTTTCATTTTTGGACTTTACATAAAGAATGCGATCATGTAAGCGATTAGAGCGTCCTTGCCAAAATTCCACTGCTTGGGGAACCACGCGGAATCCTCCCCAAAAATCAGGTCTGGGAATTTCTCGACCCTGATATTTCCGATCAAAATCAGCTAACTGCTGTTCTAAAACTTCGCGACTAGGAATTACCTGGCTCTGATTGGAAGCCCATGCGCCTAAACGACTTTTTTCAGGACGGCTATAAAAATAGCGATCTGACAATTCAGGAGAAACTCGCTCCACATTTCCCACAATCCTGACTTGGCGCTCCAGTTCAGCCCACCAAAAGACTAGAGCCCCGTGGGGATTAATCGCTAACTCTTGTCCTTTAAAACTATTATAATTAGTAAAAAAAATAAATCCTCGCTCATCAATATCCTTTAATAGCACCATTCTCGCGGAAGGAAAGCCGTCTGGGGTAGAAGTAGCCAGGGTCATAGCATTAGGCTCTAGTAACTGTGCTGTAACAGCTTGCTCGAACCAAGTTCTAAATTGTTCAATTGGATGGGGATTAACTTCAGTTTCACTTAAGCTTTGGTAAGAGTAGTCTTGACGCAAGTCAGATATACTTATGTTCATAGGTAACGGCTTCCTGAATCCGTGGGAAATTATTTATTATTGATATAAGTAGAGAAAGTAAGATAATTATAGCTATGTAAAGTTATGTAAGTTCGATGGAACTCGTTTGTGTTTCAGATTTGATTGCGCTAAGGCGCAACTACGTACCTCACCCACAAATTAAATCAGATGCGCCGTTCAGCCTCTTTGCAAACTCTGTTAATTTATGGTCTGAGTGGCCCGATTATCGCTCTCAATATCTGGCTGCTGTCTGCTCTATTTCATTATTTTCAACATCCCTTTACTATTCTAATTATTGCTGCAATTCTCGCTTTTCTCCTCAATTACGTGGTCAAATTTTTTGAACGCGCTAATATCACGCGGACACAAGCAATAATTATTGTATTAATGCTCACATTAACCCTTTTGGGTATTTTAGGAGTTACCCTCGTACCCATGCTAACTGAGCAAACAATTCAACTATTTAATAAGGTTCCTGATTGGTTATCAGCTAGCAGAACTAATTTAGAACACTTGGAGAATTGGGCGAAGCATCGACGATTACCAGTTGATTTGAGAATGGTCACTAATCAAATCAATGTTAGTATTCAAAGTGTAGTACAGCAAGTGGCTTCTAGTGCTGTAGGATTTGCGGGAACACTACTTTCAGGAATGCTGGATTTGATATTAGTGTTTGTCTTAGCTTTCTACATGCTGCTCTATGGCGATCGCGTCTGGTATGGTCTAGTGAATCTCCTCCCCAGCAAAATCAGCTCTCCCTTAACTCACTCCCTACAAATTAATTTCCGCAATTTCTTCATCAGTCAACTTTTTTTAGGGTTATTCATGACAGTTACCCTCACGCCCATTTTCGTTTTTTTGCGAGTTCCATTTGCGCTGTTATTTGCGATTCTGATTGGTATGTCCGAACTCATCCCCTTTATTGGTGCGACTCTGGGGATAGGACTTGTGACCTTATTGGTTTCATTACAAAGTATCTGGTTAGGGATTCCAGTAGCGGGAGCAGCAATTTTTATGCAACAGATTAAAGACAATTTGTTAGCGCCTAAATTACTTGGCGATTTCACAGGGCTGAATCCCATTTGGATTTTCGTGTCTATTTTAATGGGGTTTGAGATTGCGGGTTTATTAGGAAGTTTGGTAGCTGTACCCATTGCGGGGACAATCAAAGGTACTTTCGACGCGATGAAGCAGAATGGCTCAAATAGCTATGTTTCCCACTTTGCAATTCACCGAGATTCCCCCGACAGGAGAAGCAGGGGAGCAGGGGAGCAGGGGAGCAGGGAGGAAGAAGAGTAGGACTAGTATAGTAGAAATATTATGGATGCGACTGAGCTATTAAAGACAATTACAAATTTGATTGACCAAGCCGAGCGAGGAGAAATTGACCCTTGGGATGTACAGGTAATTAAAGTAATTGACCGTTACCTGGAGTTAATGGGACTAGAGACTATAGTTAGCAACTATGAAGCCGATTTATCCCAGTCTGGACAGGCTTTTTTATCGGCATCAATGCTAATATTGTTTAAAGCTAATACATTGATGCAACTGTCAACAATAAATGAAATTCAGGAAAGTATTATAGATGATGCAATTATAGATATTGAAGACGGGTTAATCGGTTCTGCTCACCGCCAGCAATTAGAGCGACACTTAAGCCGTCGTCTGGGCGCAATACCTCTACCAAAACGCCGTGTAACTTTGCCTGAATTAGTAGAACAATTGCAAATCATGGCGAAGCAACTTAAATTGGTAGAAAGATCTCATAAACCTCAACAGACCAAGCGTCAATCTAGTGTGCAAAGTTTACGGGAAGCTCTAGAGTTAGCCCATCAAGAAAACTTAACCGAAGTAGCTCTAGAACTAGAGCAAGTATTGCATCTCTCTGCTGGAGAAGCAAATTTGTCACCCGATTGCTGGAGTCTAGAACAACTTGTACAATTATGGATACAAAACAAGCAAAGAGAAAAACAAGGTTCCCATCATGATACACAACATAGCCACCTAATTAGCGTATTTTGGGCGCTACTTTTATTGTCCGCACAATCGAAGGTCGAACTATTTCAAGCTGAATTTTACCAAGAAATTCAAATTCGCTTACCTATGGATTAAAAAAACACATGTGTAAATAAGTGATATAGTTCCCGATAAATTTGGTAAGCTATCTGAGCAAATTCTCCCAAAAATTCTGGGCTGAGTTAGCGCAAAAATATAAAAAGATGATTAAATGTCATTCTCATGAAACTCAACAAAGTTGGTCGTTAAGGCATAAATTTTATGAAAGCGATGATTCTTGCGGCGGGTAAGGGTACCCGTGTACGTCCCATCACCTACACAACTCCTAAACCCATGATTCCTATCCTGCAAAAGCCAGTAATGGAGTTTCTCTTAGAGTTGCTACGCCAACATGGATTTGACCAAATTATGGTCAATGTCAGTCATTTGTCTGAAGAAATAGAAGGCTATTTTCGTGATGGTCAAAGATTTGGGGTGCAAATTGCTTATTCTTTTGAAGGACAAATCGTGGATGGACAGTTGGTGGGAAAGGCTCTGGGTTCGGCTGGGGGAATGCGTCGTATCCAAGATTTCTCTCCCTTTTTTGATGACACTTTTATCGTATTATGCGGTGACGCTTTGATCGATCTGGATTTAACCGCAGCAGTAAAATGGCATAAGTCTAAAGGAGCGATCGCCACGATTATTACCAAAGCTGTCCCCAAAGACGAAGTTTCCAGCTATGGTGTAGTTGTCACTGATGAAAATAACCGTGTCAAAACCTTCCAAGAAAAACCATCTATAGAAGAAGCACTCAGTACAAATATAAATACAGGTATTTATATTTTTGAGCCAGAAGTATTTGAATACATTCCCTCCCAAGTAGAGTATGACATCGGTAGTCAGTTATTTCCTAAGTTGGTAGAAATCAATGCTCCTTTCTACGCTATTCCTATGGATTTTGAATGGGTAGATATTGGTAAAGTACCAGATTACTGGCGAGCAATTCGCGGTGTTCTATTAGGAGAAATTAAAAATGTCCAAATTCCTGGCTATCAAGTCCAGCCGGGAATATATACTGGAATAAATGTAGCGGTCAATTGGGACAAGGTTGATATTACAGGACCTGTTTATATTGGCGGGATGACCAGAATTGAAGATGGCGCTAGAATCGTTGGACCGACTATGATTGGTCCTAATTGCTGGATTTGCAGTGGCGCTACTGTGGATAACAGCGTGATTTTTAAATGGTCCCGTTTAGGTCCTGGTGTCCGCTTGGTGGATAAGTTGGTATTTGGACGACATTGTATAGATAAGACCGGCGCAGCGATTGATGTCCAAGCTGCTGCTCTGGATTGGTTAATTACGGATGCTCGTCAAACTCCACCTACTCAAACTCCTGTCGAACACCAAGCGATCGCAGAATTGTTAGAAGCTAATTTTAGTTAAGTTCGTAGTTGCACTTCAGTGCAACAAATCCAATTGCGCTAAATTGCAACTACAAACTGCTAATTTGCTAATTTGTACCTACAACTCCAGAATAGACGAGACCCCTGTGCATATCCAAAGTCAGGATCGCCCCATCTCGAATAACTGAAGTTGCTTTTTTAACCCCAACAATTACTGGAACACCCAGACGTAACCCAATCACAGCTGCATGACTTGTCAAACTCTCTTCTTCTGTAATAATTCCCGCAGCTTTGCGAATAGCATCCACAAATTCAACTCCAGTCTGGGGAGCGACAAGAATATCACCGGGATTAAAATTACTCGCATCTATTCCTGTACGAACTACTCTCGCACGTCCACTAACAGATCCCTGTCCGAGACCTATTCCCTGACCAAGTATTGCTGTGACTACTTCCACTTTAATCAAATCTGTTGACCCAGATACACCTTGGAGAGTACCAGCAGTCATCACAACTAAATCCCCCTGAGATAGGAGATTCTTTTCCTGAGCAACGTTGATCGCTGCTTGAAATGTTTTACCAGTGGAAGCTAGTTCTAATAATAATAAGGGCTTCACCCCCCAGACTAATTGCAATTGTCGTGCTACGTTTATATGGGGTGTAATTGCTAGAATTGGAGTAGTTGGGCGGAACTTAGAAACATTCCGTGCTGTAGCACCAGTTTGTGTCAAGGTCATAATCGCAGCTGCTCCCAGATTTTCAGAAATTTGACCCACAGCTTGACTAATCGCATTGGGAATGGTTTGTCTACTATCTCGGCGCAGCTTTTGCGTCTGGGGGTTAAGTGCTTCTTCTTGTTCAATGCGTTCAGCAATTCTCGCCATTGTCGCTACAGCTTCTACTGGATAGTTACCCACAGCTGTTTCATTAGAAAGCATCACCGCGTCAGTTCCATCTAAAATAGCATTAGCTACGTCAGAAACTTCTGCGCGAGTAGGACGAGGATTATTCACCATACTATCCAGCATTTGTGTGGCGGTAATAATCGGAATTCCTAAACGATTAGCTGTTGCAATTAGCCGCTTTTGCAATATAGGAACATCTTCAGCGGGTAATTCAACGCCTAAATCACCTCTAGCTACCATCACGCCATCACACAAAGACAGAACTTCTTCCATTTGTTCTATGGCTTCGTGTTTCTCGATTTTGGCAATTACAGGGACATTTTTTCCGGCGCTGGAAATTAGTTCTTTGATTTCCAAAATATCTTGGGGATTGCGGACAAAGGAAAGTGCTACCCAGTCTACACCTCGATCTAGACCAAAAATCAAGTCTTCCCGGTCTTTATCGGTCATCGCCTTGACTGACAAGTAAACTCCCGGAAAATTTACCCCTTTATTATTGGATAGTTTTCCCCCCACGGTCACAGAACATAATAAATCCCCGTCTTCTAGATGAATTTCCTCGACTATCATTTCTACTCGTCCATCATCTAAGAGGATCTTCGCTCCCACAGGAACTTCTGCTGCTAGATACTCATAGGTGATACAACTTATTTCCTGTGTCCCTACTACTGGGCGATTTGTCAAGGTAAAGCGATCACCTTTTCCTAGAACTATGGAACCATTTTCAAATTTTCCTAAACGAATTTTTGGACCTTGTAAGTCCTGTAAAATTCCCACCGGTTGATTTAGTTCAAAAGCAGTTTGTCGAATTAAGCGAATACTCCGCTGATGGTCAGCATGAGTTCCATGAGAAAAATTTAAGCGCAGTGTTGTTGCTCCCGCTTCAATAATCGCCTTGAGCATTTCGGGACTACTAACGGCTGGACCAACAGTAGCGACAATTTTTGTCCGGCGCAGATGATCTCTTAATTGCATAATGGATAATTTTCAGGTGCTACCAAAGCAAGAATAGTAAATTACACAATACTTCTTTTTCTGTCACTCGGATTCCAGTTTTCATCAGCAATGGAAAAAGGTAGTTATGCGAAATAAATTGCTAAAAAGTCAAATTAATAGAAAATCTCTGATATAAACTTAATATGGAATTGGATTTATCATACTTTTACCATATATCCTCAGTTAGGAGTTAATCATGTCCTTGTCGGAGGCGCAACAGCAACTTAGAATCCCACCTGTGCAACTTTTAGTTCCGCCTTCAGGCTATAATCCTACGGTAATGCTGTTTTTAGCATTAGTGGTTTTGTTGATTTTATCCAACTTCGGTTACTGGTTTTGGCAATGGCCTCACTGGCTTTGCTTCAGTATCAATACTATGTGTTTACACTGTGCTGGTACAGTAGTTCATGATGCTTGTCATCAAGCAGCACATCGCAACCCGACAATTAATGCTATATTAGGTCATATTAGCGCTGTAGTACTAGTTTTTTCCTTTCCAGTATTCACCAGAGTCCATTTACAGCATCATAGCCATGTAAATCACCCCCAAGATGACCCCGACCATTATGTTTCTACTGGAGGTCCTCTGTGGCTAATTGCTGTCAGGTTTTTGTACCATGAAGTATTTTTCTTTCAGAGAAAACTTTGGCGCGATCGCGAGTTATGGGAATGGTTAGTTGAGCGTTTAATCGTCATCTCGCTATTTTGTCTGGCGATTAAGTACCATTTTTTAGGCTATATACTCAACTTTTGGTTTATCCCAGCTTTCTTAGTCGGAATTACTTTAGGATTGTTTTTCGATTATTTACCCCATTGTCCTTTTAAAGAACGCGATCGCTGGAAAAATGCTAGAGTTTATCCCAACCCTGTGCTGAACATCCTCATTTTGGGACAGAACTACCACCTAGTCCACCATCTCTGGCCTTCTATCACCTGGTATAACTATCAGCCAGCTTATTATCTCATGAAACCGCTACTAGACGAAAAAGGCTGTAATCAGACTTTGGGTATATTCCAAAAACAGGATTTTCCCAATTTCTTATATGACCTATTTATTGGGATTCATCGCCACAATCACCCAGAATAACCGAATTTTAACTCTTAGCTGATTCTAAAAAACTCCAGTCTGGACGTAAATTTTGGGCTTGACGTAAGTAAGTATGATAAACAGGAACAGATTTGGGCAAATTAGCGTGAATCAATAATCGGATACAACGCTGTAAGCTATTTTTGACATGCATCTGCTGTAAGTCTAACATAGCTACACTATCCCAGTTAGGTCTTTTGCGGGCGATCGCAGCTGGAAAAATAGAATCCAAATCCTGTGTTACAGAAAAAATAACGCTGACAATTTCTGCTGTGGGGATGTGATTTCTTTTTTCTAACTCATCCAGTAATTCCGTTACTGCTTCTTGAATTGCTTCCACGCTATTTTCTGTAACCGTTGTTGCTCCGCGAATACTACGCATTTGCCATTCCACCACTCAAATCCTCCAGAATAATAATAATCATAATAATCATAAGCCACTAGGAGATATTACTCCCCCCTGCTCCCCTGCTCCCCTGCTCCCCTACTCCCTCACGGTCTGTACAACCACAAAGGTAAACCACTAGTAGACATTTCAAATTCCAGCCAATTTAAGCTGCTTCCTAGACCTGATGATATCTGACGATTTCCAGGTAAAAAGCGACTGAAGAAAGGTTTACGTTCTTCTAGGTTATAACAGAGAGTTTTTTCTGGATCGAGTCCGACTAATTCTGCTGTCCAGCGTCGTGCGTCTTCCTCTGTACCTAAACGGTCTACAACACCCAAGCTTAAAGCTTGTTGTCCAGTAAAAATCCGCCCATCAGCGAAACTTTTCACAGTTTCTATACTTAAAGAACGTGATTCAGCTACAGTTTGGATAAATTGGTGATAGCTGACATCAATCATTTCTTGTAGAATACCTTTTTCTGTGTCTGTGAGTTCTCGGTCAAATGCTAAAATATCTTTATAAGGACCGGACTTGATTACTTTAAATGAAACGCCTATTTTTTCCAGTAGTCCTTCTAGATTATTTCCTCGAATAATAACACCAATACTACCTGTAATTGTACCTGGGTTAGCGACAATTCGCTCTGCTCCCATACCTATATAAACACCACCAGAAGCTGAAATATTGCCAAAACTAGCCACGATTTTGATTTTTTCCCGCAATCGTTTCAGCGCACTATATATTTCTTGAGAATCTCCTACAGTACCACCAGGACTATCAATACGCAGCAATAAAGCAGGAAACTTTTTCTCCTCTACAGTTTTTAGCGCTTCCAAAACCCGTTTACGAGCAGCACCGGCGATCGCACCAGTAATTTCAATTCGAGCAATTTGTTTACGGAACTTAGACTGAAAAGGCCAAATCATAGGGAGTCAAATAGCTTAATAAGTAAAATATAGAGCATAGTCATGAGATAAATCAGCATCTCCAGTTAAATTCCCAGAGATTGACCCCTAAATTACATAAATCTTCAATATTCTGCTGGAGATTCAACGTAGGTGAAATTGTAATTTACTTACAAAGAGAACTCCTGATTTAAGCATCGAGACGGAGGATTTGATCACGATAATAAACATAGACATCAAATAATCCTCCCACAAAACCACAGGTTAAACCAATGACAAATAACCCCCGCCAAGAACTACCACTACCAAAAGTAGCCAGAAAATGCATAATTGCTGAAGGAAGGTTCGCAGTCACTTCTGGTAAACCTGGAATATAAACAAGTAGTGACAGCAAGAGTAGTGATCCTCCCACTAAGAATATAGGTGTAATAAAGCTGAAAACGGCTGTAAGCACTAAGGAGCGAAAAAAGTTAGTGAAAATCATCATTATTCAGACTAGCTCCATCTAAGAAAGTGGACATCAGAGAAAAACTGTCTACCATTTCTACAATACTTGCGATTACTTTCTATCGGTCAATCCGTCAAAAATCTTAAATCTTCTTCAAAGGAAACAGGAAACAGGGAACAGGGAACAGGGGTGATGGCGAAAAAAGATTTCGATTTTCTGAGATTACCTTTAAACTAAGTTAATGTTTGATGGAAAAACACCGGAATATTCAGGTATTTACATGGATGTGGATGAAACTGACCAATGGCTAAATCTAGTTTAGTAACCTGGAGTCAGCGGCTGCTGGCGGCATTTTTTTTGGGTGGACAAGTTTTTGTGCATCTGCTGAGAGGACGAATTCATCGACGTAACACTTTAGAGCAATTAGCAGCAGTGGGACCGGACTCATTGTTGATTGCTTTGCTGACGGCGGTTTTTGTAGGTGCAGTGTTTACAATACAAGTAGCACGAGAATTTATTAACTTTGGTGCTGGAAATGCTGTGGGTGGAGTACTGGCGCTAGCATTAACTAGAGAACTTTCACCTGTATTAACAGCCGTAATTTTAGCTGGGAGAGTCGGGTCGGCTTTTGCAGCCGAAATAGGTACTATGAGGGTGTCAGAGCAACTTGATGCTATGTTAATGCTCAAAACTGACCCTATTGACTATCTGGTTATTCCTCGATTATTAGCTTGTTTCTTCATGCTACCAGTATTAACTTTATTATCCTTAGTTACTGGTATGCTAGGAGGAATGTTGATTGCGACTACTACCTATAATCTATCCGATACAGTGTTTCTCGACTCAGCTCGTAACTTCCTGGATATCTGGGATATTTGTACCGCTATGATTAAAGCAGGTTGTTTTGGTATTTTAATCGCTATTATCGGTTGCAGTTGGGGTTTGACGACCACTGGAGGAGCTAAAGGAGTAGGACAATCAACTACATCTGCTGTAGTTACTTCCTTATTAATCATCTTTATTAGTAACTTCATCCTTTCCTGGTTGATGTTTCAGGGAACTGGTAGTGGAGTTAATTTGGGCTTTTGAGGTTTGAGATTGGGGTTTAGAATAGAGAATAATTCTGATAAATTAAGTGATAGGGTGAAGCCGTGCATAATTCTTTTACTGCTAATTCCAACTCAACCATTGAGTTAAAACCAAGTTATAATATCCCCATAGTGTTGGTAGTTGCTGCTATTCCACTCCTGATAGTACAACCTTGGGTGGGAGGTTTGATGGCACTATTTGGTTTATTTCTGATGTTTCAGGCTGTGACACTGCGGTTACAATTTACGGTCACAGCTTTGGATATTTACCGAGGGGAAACGCTAATCCGGCGCTTTCCTTACCAAGAATGGCAAAATTGGCGTATTTTCTGGAGCCGTGTTCCCATACTGTTTTACTTTAAAGAAATTAACAGTATTCACTTTTTACCTATCTTATTTAACCCCGTAAACTTAAAAGCCTGTTTAGAGCAACGCTGTCCCCGGATTTAATTTTAATTAACCCATGATCAACCCCGAATCACCTCAAACTTTAGAAAAATCTGATGACCAGTTAGAACCAGCATCGGTCAATGATGGTTTCCCGCCCGTATCAACCAGTTCTTCAGTAGCGTCTGAAGAGTCATATAGACAATTAGCATTGCGCGTGGCGGACTTACAGGAAATTGAGAAAAATTTAAAAGTCGAAATTGCTCAATTACAATCTCATTACAAAACCCTTCAGCTTCAAGTCAGTGAAACTGAAAGTGCTCTGGTAAAAATTGTGCAAGAGTCATTGTCACAATTAGAACAACGTAAGCAAGCACTACTCATTTCCATAGAACAGTTGGAACGTCGCTCTGAACGTATTCGTCAGGAAATGCGCACTACTTTTGCGGGAGCGTCTCAAGATTTAGCTATCCGAGTCCAAGGTTTTAAGGACTATCTTGCAGGTAGTCTACAAGATTTAGCCATATCAGCCGAGCAACTACAACTAGTACCACCAGGGGAACAAGAAAAAAAATCGGTTAAAATAGTGTCAACACCTGCTGAAAACCCAGCAACTTCCCTCCAGTTTGCTCAACCACAGTCTCAAGATAAAACTAAGCAGATTCGTCGTTTACTCGATCAATATCGTAACCAGCCAGATTATTATGGACCGGCTTGGCAATTACGTCGTACATTTGAACCAATTCATGCAGAAAGAGTGGCTAATTGGTTCTTTGATCTGGGTGGAAGGGGTGCTTTGCGTTCAGTCGGGAGTCGTCTGCAAAATATTTTAATCGCTTCAGCTGCAATTTCTATTATGTACAAATTGCATGGCGATCGCTTGCGGACTTTAATTTTAGCTAATTCACCAGAGCGTCTAGGTGAATGGCGACGCGGTTTACAAGATTGTTTAGGAATTGGTCGTCCAGAGTTTGGTCCCGACAAGGGTGTGGTACTATTTGAATCATCTGCTGCTTTGGCACAAAAAGCAGATAGGCTAGTGAAAGCTGAACAAATCCCCTTAATTGTAATTGATGATTCGGAAGAGCAAATCAGCTTAGGGTTACTCCAATTTCCCTTATGGTTGGCTTTTGCACCAGATCCTAAAATGATGAAAGATCGTAGTTTTGATGATGAATTTTAGCCAAATACCAGCAGCATGAGTTTGGAATTATGATAACTTGGTTGATTTTATGTGGTGTAGTCTTCATTCTTGCTTACCTCTGTGGTTCTTTTCCGACTGGATATATTGTAGGAAAGCAACTCCAAGGAATTGATATTCGGGAATATGGTTCTGGTTCTACAGGAGCGACAAACGTACTCAGAACTTTGGGTAAGGTTCCGGGAACGTTTGTTTTATTAGTTGATTGTGGTAAAGGAGTCTTAGCGATCGCCCTTATCCATTCTTTACACTATTATAGCTCCAGTCTTGGTTTCACCGCAAAATTAGATATAGCTACAGGTCAACCTTGGCTAATTACTCTGGCTGGGTTAGCTGCTATTTTGGGTCATAGCAAATCCATCTTCCTGGGTTTTACTGGTGGTAAGTCCGTCGCCACAAGTTTGGGTATTTTACTGGCTATTAGTTGGGAAGTAGGTCTAGCAACTTTAGCAGTATTTGCTTGCGTCTTAGTTCTATCTCGCATTGTTTCACTCAGTTCCATCATTGGTGCGCTATCTGTATCTATATTTATGATTGTTTTTCAGCAACCCCTACCATATCTTTTATTGAGCATTGCTGGAGGGTTATACGTGATTTTCCGCCATCGCAGCAATATTCAGCGATTGATCACAGGTACTGAGGCTAAAATTGGTCAGATGATTATCACTGAGCCAGAACAGCCAGTTTAGGTTTGATATACACAGCTATTAATCAGTGCTGGATTGACAAATTCAATATGTAACTACCTAATTGGACTTTTTCACCCCAAAGTTCGTACTCCAAACGTAACTGCTCTGGTAATGGATATCCGCCCAGATGTAAAACTTTCGTAAAATTGCGTAAGCGGACCGGCTGGTAAGGTTTTAAGGACTCAGTAGGTAACCAGTAACGGCTGACACCATAGATACCTTTTTCCCAGAAATGGCGGTAGCTGACTTGAGAATTTCCTTGCATAGTCATAGTTACTCTATAGGGAGAAATCTCTAACCACAAAAGCCGGGGACTACTAGGAATATAAATATTATTCTTATTCCGATTTGATGTGTCTTCTTCTGTACTGATGGAAGTATTTCCCACCTCACAGGTAATTAAAGGTGGCGCATTCAAGAGTAAATGAAATCTATCTTTATCTTTTTGATACAGTGTTCCAGAGGTTTCAACAACAGACCAAACGGGTAAGTCAGTGGAAATAATTGATAAACAAACAGGTTTAGGATGGTGAGTCAGCATGGGAGCAATATGGGCTAAAAACTAAGTTGAGTAAATTGAATCCACATGACTTAAGTTTATATAAATCTAGTTATATGGTAGGTTGGGTTGAGGAATGTAGACACTCCCTTTTCTTCGCTGTTGTTCAACCCAACCTACGTTTCCAAAGTAAAGGAAAGTCGCTTTTTTTGCATATAATCTATTTACAAGACAGTATATTCTAATGTCAGCTGCGATTATAACTTTAGAAACTCTAGAAAACGCTGCTCATAAGTTAATTATTCAGCGTCCATCTTCCGGAATATCCCTTCATGGTCATATCCGTGTTCCAGGCGATAAATCCATTTCTCACCGCGCTCTGATGTTGGGTGCTATAGCTGATGGTGAAACTCAAATTCAAGGATTGCTCTTGGGGGAAGACCCTCGGAGTACAGCTGTTTGTTTCCAAGCATTAGGCGCAGAAATTTCGCCCTTAAATACTCAACTTGTCCGGGTTAAGGGGATTGGGTTGGGAAATTTGCTTGAACCTGCTGATGTATTAGACGCTGGTAATTCGGGTACAACTCTCAGATTGATGTTAGGACTACTCGCATCCCATTCTAAACGCTTTTTTACGGTAACGGGCGATCGCTCTTTACGTTCACGCCCTATGTCTCGCGTCATTAAGCCATTACAACAGATGGGAGCAGAAATTTGGGGTCGTCAAGCCAATTCTCTCGCACCACTAGCAGTTACCGGACAGATCCTCAAGCCAATTCATTATCATTCACCCATTGCTTCGGCTCAAGTTAAATCCTGTATTCTCCTCGCAGGCTTAAATACTGAGGGGGAAACTACTGTGACTGAGCCAGCTTTATCGCGAGACCACAGTGAAAGAATGCTCAGTGCATTTGGCGCTCAAGTAACTGTAAATCCAGAAAATCACAGTGTGACGATTACAGGACCAGCTCAGTTATCTGGACAAACTGTGATCGTTCCTGGGGATATTAGTTCGGCTGCTTTTTGGTTGGTTGCTGGTGCTATTGTTCCGGGTTCGGATTTAGTTGTGGAAAATGTTGGGGTTAATCCTACCCGGACTGGGATTTTGGAAGCTTTGGCTATGATGGGAGTAGATATTCAAAAGGAAAATTTTCGCGAAGTGGCTGGAGAACCTGTGGCTGATTTGCGAGTTCGTTATCAGGGAAGTTTGAATAGCTTTACTTTGTCCGGTGATCTGATTCCTCGCTTGATTGATGAAATTCCGATTTTGGCTGTCGCTGCTATATTCGCTCGCGGAACGACGATTATCCGAGACGCATCTGAATTGCGTGTTAAGGAGTGCGATCGCATTACTGTTATGGCTCAACAGCTACAAAAATTGGGGGCGAAAATTACTGAATTACCTGATGGGATGGAAATTCTTGGTGGTACTCCCCTTGTGGGAACCCAACTGGATAGTCATTCAGACCATCGTATTGCTATGAGTTTGGCGATCGCTGGACTCAACGCTATTGGTAGTACAGAAATCGCCCGTGCTGAAGCTGCGGCTATTTCTTACCCAAACTTTAGTCAAACATTGCAAGAAATTGCTCAAATAGCCTGAAGCTGGTTCAACAAATCTGGTTTACGCTACTTAGGACAGATTTTCAGAGTTTTTAATCTTTGATAATTTAGTCTTTACCATGATTTTGCAAAATGGTGCATATCTAGTTCAATTATCTAATTGAGGAGTGTAAAAATCTATGGCTTGGTTACAAAGACTTTTTGGGATAGAAAAACCAGCAGATGCTCAGGTTAATCCTACTCCTAGCTCTGGAGATGATAGTTCTACTGATGAACCTAGTACAACTAATGCGCAAATACCTCCAGAACGTTTGGGATTAAATGGTGAATATGACCAAAGCGGTTTAGCGAAGCGGGTGGCTTTAGCTTTTGACGAAGATGGTCAATTTGATGATATTGATTCTATCTATGTCGCTCAAACAGGTTCAACAGTAGTTTTAAAAGGAGATATTTCTGATCAAGACACCCTGGATAGCTTAGTGGAGATAGCTAAAGGCGTTACTGGTGCTAATGATGTAGTAACTGATCAAGTAACAGTTGGTTAAAATTCTTTTATCCAGCTTTTTATATCTATTGTTGAAAGTCGATATCTAATACAAATGAATCATGAACATTAAAATTCGCCAATTAAGCATTGGATTAACATTAGTTGCTGTTGTCATGCTAGCTAGTTGCGGTCAGAAACAAGCAGAATCGCCGACTAATACTTCTGAAAATGCAACTCCATCGGCTCCTGCTGAAAATCCAATGGCTGGTTCTCCCAGTAATAATACTGAGTCAATGTCTAAACACCCAGGCGCATCTAAAATCAGAAGAAAAGCTGTTGTCCCAGCAGCAGCCTTAAAACTAGGAGTTGCGCCGACTGGGGAAACTATTTGTCCTAGTGACTCACCTGTTAAGGGTAAAGTGACTAAGAAGCGTGGTAATATCTATCATCTGGCTCAGACTCCTGATTATGATAAAGTCAAGCCGGATATTTGTTTCAAGGACAAGGATACAGCCGAAAAAGCAGGCTTTCGTGCGCCTAGATCTAGTAAATAGGATTTGAGATCTAAGTATAACATGTAGGGGCGTAAGGCCTTGCGCCCCTGCGATTTCTCTGTTTATAGAATTTTGGGAACTCGGAAAAATTCTCCTTCCTGTTCGGGCGCATTGCTGAGAATTTCTCCTCTATCAGGATAAATTTCTAATTTGTCATCTCGTGTGACGTTACTCATGTCAATCGCCCGCGTTGTGGGAACTATGTCACTCACATCTAATTCGTTCAGTTGGGCTACATAGTCTAAAATATCCCCCAGTTGGGTGGTAAATTTCTCCTCTTCGTCTAATGTTAGTTCCAATCTAGCTAGATGAGCAACTTTCTTGACTAATTCCCGATCAATCATAATTTTTGGCAACTTTTTTTGACTAAAGTTCTTTAAAAGAAAATATCAATTTGCGATCGCCCAGTAGTTTTCAACCAATTTTGGGCTTCGATATAATTATTCGGCGCTAAACGAATAGCCCTGACCCAATAATCTGCCGCTTGGTCTAATAGCGCTTCACCGCCATCGCTATCTCCCTGTTCTTTAGCCATTTCACCCTGATAGTGATAAATTACAGCAATATTGTTTAAGGCTTGAGGTAACCGAGGATTGAGTTCAATGGCTTGATGATATAGCCCTAAAGCTCTGTCATGCTCGCCGTTACTAGCATGAATCAATCCCATATTATAAAGAATGAAGCTTTTGTCATTCAGGTCTTCTTCCAACTCCAATGCTTCTTTGTAATATTCTAGCGCTTCTGCGTACTCACCTTCTGCTTGAGCCGATAAGCCATCTCTATAATAGACAAATGCTTCTTTAGCTTTCTTATTAGTTGGCAGTATTTTGAGGATCAAATCCGCCATTACAGTAAAAGACTTATCGATAAAATTATCATTTTTCTGTGTTCTTGGCATATTACCGCAATGTCTCCTATCTTTAGCTATTATACATTTAATGTGTGGAATTAAAGCTAATACTATGCAATTTCGATCAGCTTTTGTCTTGATGATCAGCCAAGTTTAATTGTAATCGATTGTTCTCTAGAGTTGGGTTTAACTTTAACTTTTTTTCGCATATGATTGACACTAGATTATACTAGATTAAAATACATAATTATGGCTATTATTTGGGTAAATGAGCAGATAGATCCTTCTGGTATGGTTTTCGCTTCTATAGCTTGTTGTGACGAATTCCAAGCTAAAGAATGTCATGAATCATTTAAGCAAAATCTCACAGAAAAACAAAAGGCTGCGGGGTGGATAGCAAGACTGCGTACAGTAGCTACTTGGGATGAAGTACCAGTTAATTCTTTACAACTGAATTAAATTAAGTTAAGAGGGTTGGAGGAACTCTCTAACAAGGGACAGGGGAAGATTAGGTCGTCTTGTTCAAAAATCAAATACGATTTCTATTATGTATTCACTGTTCCCCATTGCCCAAAATTTTGCCAAACTCTCTCCCGCCAGAGCCGCACGGCCCCAACGGGAGAGAGTATCACACCGAGAACGCTTCCTCCTTTGAATAACCCAAATTAGGAAGAAGCATTGATCGAATGTTCCCTTCATAGTAGATAATCAAATACTCTTTATCCTCTACCTTTAGAATGATATTCTTTCATGTCAAACAATTCTATTAAATCAAACAATACCATTTGTATCTAAAATGGCACAACGAAAACCTAAAGTACAGCAAAAATCCAGAGTAAAACCAAAACCCAAAACCCAACCAAAATCCAAATATGATTCCCCTTGGAAAGATATTCTTGAGATATACTTTGAGGATTTTCTTGATTTTTTCTTTCCCGACATCCATTCAGCAATCGATTGGAATCAACCAATTGAATTCTTAAACAAAGAGTTAAAGCAGGTTACTAGAGATGCTAAAGTTGGACGAAGATATGCAGATACGCTTGCGAAAGTCTATCGCCTGAATGGTCAAATCAGCTACCTGTATATTCATATAGAAATTCAAAGTCAGAGGGAAGCCAATTTCCCTGAAAGGATATTCTACTATAATACTAGATTATGTGAAAAATACAATTCCATAGTTGAATCATTAGTAGTTTTTGGAGATGATAATATTAATTGGCGACCAAACCATT